>Ga0315278_10005781_pt1 | contig 11223 bp, 9 predicted proteins | sample YL17G06_0_MG_FD_203880 | JGI IMG/M metagenome (GOLD analysis project Ga0315278, IMG submission 203880) | Sediment microbial communities from Yellowstone Lake, YNP, Wyoming, USA - YL17G06_0 | ecosystem: Environmental > Aquatic > Freshwater > Lake > Sediment | place: USA: Wyoming | collected... | reverse complement strand
CGCCGAATACAGCTTCGGCGATTCGGGCTTCGATGCGAAGTTCGGCGCCGTGAACGGATACCTCGCGAACGACCCCGACAACAACGAGTCGAAGTCGATTCTCGGCCACGTCGGCTGGGAGAACGACTTGATGTCGATCGGCTTGAACGGCATCTGGGGCAACGAACAAACGGCTTCCAGCAAGAACTCGAGCGGCGTCGTGAACGCCCTCTTCACGATCGACCCGACGGAGCGGCTGTCATTCTGGGTCAATGCGGACTATGACTGGATCGACCTGCCAGGCGACCCGCACGCCTGGGGCGTCGCGGCCGCCGGCCGCTTCGCGTTCACCGACCGGACCAGCCTGGCGCTCCGCGCCGAGTACGCGACCGACTCCGACAACTTCTTCGGCTTCGTCGGCTTCGATCCGAACGGCGACATCAGCGGCCCCGACGGGAGGACCCTCGCGCTGACCGACATCAGCGTATGGGGCATCACTGCGACGCTCGACCACCTGCTCACCGACCACCTGAAGATCCGCGGCGAAGTCCGCTACGACGACATCACCAAGAAGGACACCAGCGACGACGAGTTCTTCGAGCATTCGAGCGGGTTCAGCCAGAATCAGGTCGTGATCGGCGCCGAGGTCATCTACAACTTCAACGCGTGGGGCAGCGACGAGTAGAGCGGGGCTCGCTGCGTTCAGTCGTCCCGATGGAGCAGGCGCGCGGCGTCCGACTGCCAGCTGACCCACAGCGCAGCGCCGGGAACCACGTCGGGAGCCTGGCGCGACGCCTCGAGGTAGTCGATCAGCTCGCCGCCGGACGGGTCGCGCAGCGCGCAACGCCGCATCGCTCCCTGGAAGACCATGTCAGTACAGGTGACGGGCAGCCCGAGCAGTTCGGGCGGCGGCTCGCTCGCGGCGAGTTCCAGGCGCTCGGGCCGGATCATCAAGAGCGCCGGCGTCCCTGCGTCGAAGCGGCGGCCTCCGGTCGGCACTTCACCGCGACGCCCGCCGGGCAGGCAGAGCGTTGCGCGGCCGTTCGCGGACTTCTCGACCGTCACCGGGATCAGATTCGCGCTGCCGATGAAACGCGCCACGAACGCCGAGGCCGGCGCCTCGTAGATCTCTTCGGGCGTGCCGACCTGCTCGAGTCGTCCGCTGCGCATCACCGCGATGCGATCGGACATCGTGAGCGCCTCTTCCTGATCGTGCGTCACGAACACGAAGGTAATGCCGACATCGCGCTGAATGCGTTTGAGCTCGAGCTGCATCTGACGGCGCAGCTCGAGATCGAGCGCCGAGAGCGGTTCGTCGAGCAACAGCGCACTCGGATCGTTCACGAGGGCACGCGCGAGCGCGACGCGTTGGCGCTGGCCACCCGAGAGCTGGCTCGGTTTGCGCGAAGCGAAGTCGCCGAGGCGCACGATGTCCAGCATCTCGCGCACGCGCCGGTCGATCTCGCCGGGCTGCCGGGAGCGGATGCGCGGCCCGAAGGCAACGTTGTCGAAGACCGAGAGATGCGGAAACAGCGCGTAGTTCTGGAAGACGGTGTTGACGGCGCGCCGGTAGGGCGGGACCCCTGCGACGTCCTTGCCTTCCAGCCGCAGCACGCCGGTCGTGACGTCCTCGAAGCCGGCGATCATGCGCAGCAGCGTCGTCTTGCCGCAGCCGGAGGGGCCGAGCATCGAGAAGAACTCGCCGCGACGGATCTCGAAGCTGATTTCGTCAACGGCGATGACGTCCCCGAAACGCCGGCCGACCCGCTCCAGCGAGATGACGGGCGCTTCCTCTCCCTGCGTCCCCTGCGGCCGGCTCAAGCCGCATCCCCCTCGCCGGCCGGCGCCGGTGGCGCCTCGGGGTCGAAGCCCTTGTCGCGGCTCGCATAGACCCAGCGCGACGTCTTCGCGAGTTCCTCGGCGATCTCGGCGAGCTTCTCATCGAGCCAATGCGGGTGCTTGGCGAGCGTCTCGGCGATGCCGCTCTGGAGATAGGCCTCGGTCGCCAGGGACGGGCCGTAGTGGCGCCGGTAGACGTCGTAGCGGAACAACGGCCGGAGCCGTTTGAGATCGTGAGCGCCGCTCGGAAGCGGCAGTAGCGAAACGTCGTTCTTGCCGCGCGCGCGGCGCTCTTCGAGGCGGCCGAGCACCACGTCGAGGCTGCTGGCCAGATGCTTCGGTTCGCAGAAGACGGCGAAGTCGTCGTAGAGCAGCTCGATCACCGCTCTCGCCTCGTCGAGCGGAAGTCGCGCCGCTCGCTCGCGACCGACGCGGCGCAGCAACAGCATGAACGGAACCGGGCGGTCGCCATCCTTCGCTATTCGTTCCGGATCGCGGAAGTCCGGCTGGCGGTAGGGAAAGTGCCTGGGGTCGATGACGTCGAAGCCACCCCGCCCGTAGAAGAGGATGCGCTGGAGCGAGAGCTTGTCGTCCGGGCTGAAGAACTCCACCTCGGCTGCGAGATCGACGCGCATGCCGTAGTAGCGGCCCGGCGCACTTGGGTCCGGCAACGCGATCGCTCCGCATTGGTGCAGGGTGTGGAGATAGGTCACCGCGAGGTCGAGCGGCGCGATCCGCAGCCAGTAGGTGAGCACGGTTCCCCTCGCCTCGGGCAGCATGAAGATGTGCGACAGATAGACCAGGCACAGATCCGGGAGGTAGGCCGGGTTCACCAACACGCGGCCGTCGCGCACGCCGCGGATTGCGCCGGTCGCGCGATCGCGTGCAACGATCAGGAAATAGCGGGCGTAGGTACCGGAGGCGAGCGGGACGGCCCTGTCGTCGAGCAGCATCTTGCGGATCACCGACTCGCGCTCCATCTCGCCAGCCGCGCCGAATGCGCCCCAGAGGATCTCGTAGGCTTGCTTGAAATCGGGGTGGTCGGGGTGCTCGATCGCCTCGAGCTCGTATCTTCGCGTCTCGCGTTCGATCATTTCGACCACGTCCTGCGCGTAGAGATCCTTCAGGCAGAGGCGTACGCGTGTGCCGAGACTCATGGGGTCCTCCCCTCCGAGCGCAGAGCCCGAGGGTGGCGAGGACCGGAAGGCCGGAGACATGACCGATCAGCGGCTCGACCAGAACCAGGCCCTCGGGGTCGCGAAGAGCTTCCAGATCGCGGAAAGTGTCTGGGTCGCGGAAAGCGCTGCACCGCAACCTGCGGGCAGTCTAGCGGCACGGCTCTCCACAGACATCGCCATCATCGGCGGCGGCTTCACCGGCGTCTCGACTGCGTGGCACTTGCGCCAGCGCCATCCTGACCTGGGCATCGTATTGCTCGAAGCCCGCGTACTGGGCCACGGCGCGAGCGGGCGCAATGGCGGCCAGGTTCTGCACTGGGTCAACGGTGTCACGGCGGAGACGCCGGAGAGCTTGCGCCGCATCCATGCCGTGACACAGCTGGGCATCGACCTCGCGGAACAGCTCGCCGGACGATACGCGCCGCCAGGAACGTTCCGGCGTCAGGGCTGTCTCGAGATCTACACCGATCCGCAGCGAGCCGAGCAGGCGCATGTCCGCGTAGAGGCATGGCGTAGGGCCGGCATCGCCGTCGAATTCCTCCCAGCGCGCGGGCTCGCGATCCAGGGAGCATGCGGGGCGATCCTCGATCCGCTGGCGGGACGGCTCAACGGCTTCGCACTGCTCCAGGCAATGCGTCCGGTACTCCAGCACGCCGGCATCGCGGTGCACGAGGACACGCCCGTCCAGCGCGTCCGCCCGGGCGCCGAGGTGGTACTCGAGACGCCGCGCGGCGAGGTCCGCGCGCGCGCGATCGTGCTGGCGACCAACGCGTATACGCCCGCGCTCGGCTTCTTTCGCCGCGAGATCCTGCCGCTCCACTCGCACGTCCTCGCCACCGCACCGCTCGCCGACGAGGAGTGGTCGCGCATCGGCTGGGGCGATTGGGACGGCTTCAGCGACGACTTCGACCGGATCGCCTACGCCTGCCGCACGCCCGGCGGGCGACTGCTATTCGGCGGCGGCGGCAATCCGGCCTACACGTACCGGTTCGGCGGAGCAACCGCGATCGACGTGCGGGAAGGCGACGCTGCCGCGCGTTTCATGCAGCGCGCGATGACGCGCTACTTCCCAGCGCTCGCCCGAGCGCCGATCGCGCATCGCTGGGCCGGCATGCTCGCCATCACGCTCGACCGGATCTGCTCGATGGGCGTCGGCGGCGCGCATCGCAACGTCTATCACGCGCTCGGCTATAGCGGACACGGTGTCGCACTCGCGTTGCTCGCCGGACGCGTCCTCGCCGATCTCTACGACGGCAACCACGAAGCCTGGCGCGACCTTCCGTTCTACCAGAAGCGCCTGCTGCCGCTGCCGCCCGAACCGCTCCGCTGGCTCGGCTATCAGGCGTACACGCGCGTGACGGGACGCTCGCCCCGCAAGCAGGGGTAGCCCTACAGCCGATCGAGCGCTCGCGTAAGGGCGGCGAAGATGCGGTCGAGTTCATCGTGCGTGACGACCAGCGGCGGCGAGAGCGCGACCAGGTCGCGGATCCCGCGCACGATCACGCCCTCCTCGCGCGCCAACAGGTGGGCAGCGAGCCCGAGCGTGTTCGGCGCGGCGGCTGCATTGGGCCCTCTGTGCGGAGGCCGCAGCTCGAGCGCGCCGATCAACCCGAAACCGCGCACGTCGGCCACCAGCGGGTGATCGGCCAGCCGGCGCAGCGACGCCTGGAAGCGCGGACCGATGTCGTCGCGCACGCGCTCGACCAGACCCTCGCGCTCGATGATGTCCAGGTTCGCAAGCGCCGCCGCGCATGCCACCGGGTGCCCGGTGTAGGTGAACCCGTGGGCCAGGTAGCCGCCTTCTTCGAGCGTCGCGGCGATCTCCCGACTCACCATCGTGGCGCCGAGCGGCAGATAGCCGCTCGTGATGCCCTTCGCGGTGGTCAGCAGGTCCGGATCGAGCTCCCACAGCACCGACGCGAACCACGCACCCAGGCGACCGAAGCCGGTGATCACCTCGTCGGCGACGAACAGGATCTCGTGCCGGCGGCACAGCTCGCGCAGCGCAGAGAGATAGCCGGCGGGCGGAACGATCACGCCGCCGGCCCCCTGCACGGGTTCGACGAACATCGCCGCGATCGTGTGGGCGCCCTCGCGCCGAATCGCAGCTTCGGTTTCGGCGAGGCACCAGGCGCCGTACTCCTCGGCGCTCTTGCCGCTGCCGTACGAGTGCGGGCCCGGCACGTGAAGGAAACCGGGAAGCGGCAGATCGAAGGGCTCGGTGCACGAGACCAGCCCGGTCAGGCTCGTGGTCGCGATGCCCACTCCGTGATACGCAAAGGTGCGTGCCAGCACCTTCGTCTTGTCGCGCTTGCCGCGCAGCTTCCAGTAGGCGCGGATCAGCTTGAGCGCCGTCTCATTCGCCTCCGAGCCCGAGTTGCTCAGAATGCTGTGTTGGAGACGCGGCGGTGCGAAGCCGGCCAGGCGCGCCGCCAGACGGATGGCGGGCTCCGTCGTCGTATTGAAGAACGACGGATAGAACGCGACCGCCCGCATCTGCTCGGCCACGGCGTTCGCGATTTCCTCGCGCCCGTACCCGACGTTCACGCACCACAGACCAGCGAGCGCGTCGAGCAGCTCGCGGCCCTCCTCGTCGATCACGGTCGAGCCCTTTGCCGAGCGGATCACGTGCGTGCCGGCGCGGTGCATCGCGCGGTGGTCGGTGAAGGGATGCAGATGGTGCGCCTGGTCGAGTCGACGCAGCGCGGTCAGGTCGAAAACGCTCATGGGAGCGACTACAGCACGGCCCGCGCGAAGTCGCCAGCGAGCAACGCTCGGGGCGGATTGCTAGGAAGGTCCGGGAGTGGACCCCACCCTGATCGCCGAAGATCTCGCACCGGGCGACCGCTCGGCGGGCACGCTCGACTGGTCCGACCTGCGCGTGCGGCGGATCGTCGGACCCGACGACCCGGACTTCGCGCCCGCCTACGAGCGGCTGTGGGGCGAGTTCGGCGCGCTCGGCGAGATGGAGCGGCGCGAGGTGATCCGCGACCGGCTCACGTGGGACCCCGCGCGGCCGATCGGCGCGACAGCGCTGGCCTACGAGCTGCTCGTGCTGCGGCGGAACGGCGGCGTCGCGGCGATCCGCGATCACACGGCGGTCGTGCGCGTTGGAGTGGAGGGCAGACCGCTTCCGGGGCCCATCGTGGTGCACCTGTCGCACGCGCTCGTCGAGCCTGCGCACCGCGGCACGGGGCTGGTCGCATGGTTGCGCTCCCTGCCGCTGCAAACCGCGCGACGCTGCGCACGGACGGCCGGCTGCGCGCCGGACGTAGCCGTCGTACTCGTGGCGGAGATGGAGATGCGCGACGTCGTCGTGCCGGGAAAACCCGAGGCGCCGGGTCCTGCGAGTCACGAGGCACGCATGGCGCGCCTGCGCTCGTACGAGCGCGCCGGCTTCCTGATGGTCGATCCCGCGGCCGCTCCCTACGCCCAGCCCGACTTTCGCCCGCCCGAGCTGCTGGCGGGCGATGCGCCGCGGCCGGTCTCTTTGGGGCTCGTCGTGCGCCGGGTCGGTCACGAGTCCGAAACCACGATGCCCGCCTCAGAACTCCGCGCGGTGATCGACGCGATCTACGCGGTGTACGGAGTGCACGTGCCCGCCGCGGCGCTCGAGCCGCTGCGCGCAGCGGCAGCCGCGTGGGCGGGTCGCCCGGCCCCCTTCAGGCTGCTACCTCCCGCGGCGTGATCACGGCCTACCACGACCCCGGCTTCGCCGCGCCGCTCGGCGCCCACGTGATGCCGATGCGGAAGTTCCAGCTGGTAGCCGACGAGCTCGCGGGCCGCGCCGGCGTCCGCGTCGAGGCGCCATCGCCGATCCCGGTCGGCGACTTGCTTCGCGTCCACAGTTCCGCGTACGTCGAGGCGATCCGCACCGGCGAGCCGCGCACGCTTGCCGAGTCGCAGAAGTTCCCGTGGTCGCCGGCGCTGTGGCCCTCGGTGCTGCTGACGAACGGCGCTGCGCTGGCCGCAGCGACGCGTGCGCTCGACGACGGCGTCGCCGCCGCGCTCGCCAGCGGCTTCCACCACTCCCATGCGGACCACGGCGAAGGGTTCTGCACCTTCAACGGACTCGTCGTGGCGGCCGAAGCGCTGCGCGCGGCGGGCCGCGTCGCTCGCGTCGCGGTGCTCGACCTCGACCTGCACTATGGCAACGGCACCGCATCCCTGTGCGCCACGCGGCCGTGGCTCGCCAACTGCTCGATCTACGGCAACGACTACTGGCAGAACACCCCCTACCGCGACGTCGAGACCGTGCGGCACGTCGACGGTCCGAACCACGTTTCGTTCGCGCTGCCGAATGGAAGCGGTCGCGCGCTACTGCTCGCGGCGCTCGAGCGAGGCACCGCGACACTTCTCGCGATCGGCCGACCGGACCTCGTGCTCTACCAGGCGGGCGCCGACCCGTACCGCGAAGATCCCTACTCGCCGCTCGACCTCGACCACGACGATCTCCGCGAGCGCGACCGCCTCGTCTTCGACTGGGCGCGGAGGGAAGGGCTGCCGCTCGCCTGGGTGCTCGCAGGCGGCTACACGCCCGATGTTTCAAAAGTGGTGGATGTGCACGTGGGGACATTCGATGCGGCGCAGAGCGTATACCGCTAGGCGCCGCGCCGACGCGGAACCGCGACGATGAAGCTCGTCACGCGGCTGCTCGGCGTCTGGACGGGATTCGTGCTGCTCTTCTTCTACCTCCCGATCGCCGTGCTCGTGCTGTTCTCCTTCAATCAATCGAAGCTCAACATCGTGTGGACCGGATTCACGCTCGATTGGTACACCTCGCTCTGGCACGACACGGTGCTGGTGCGCGCGCTGCAGAACAGCCTGATCGTCGCGGTCTTCACCACGCTGATCTCCCTCGTGCTCGGAACCGCCGGGGCCTGGCTGTTGTATCGCTACCGCTACCGGGCGAGCTCCGTGCTCGAGACGCTCGCGTTCCTTCCCATGATCGTCCCGGAAGTGATCCTCGGTGTGAGCCTGCTGATCTTGTTCGTGACAATCGGGCTTCAGCTCGGCTACACGACGATCGTGATCTCGCACGTGACCTTCTGTTTCCCGTTCGTGATGGCTTCCGTCCAGGCCCGCCTCGCCGGACTCGATCCTGCCCTCGAGGAAGCGGCGCTCGATCTCGGCGCGACGCCGCTGCAGGCCTTCACGAAGGTGCTGGTGCCCTACCTGATGCCGGCGATCGTCTCGGGCGGGCTGATGTCGTTCACGCTGTCGCTCGACGAACTGATCGTCACGTACTTCACGGCCAGCGCGGGCACGCGGACGCTGCCGCTCGAGATCTTCGGGCGCGTGAAGAAGGGTCTCGACCCATCGCTCAATGCGATCTCGACAGTGTTCATCGCCGTGACCGTGCTCGCGCTGTTGATCACGGAGATGGTGCGGCGCCGCAATCCATGAAATCAGGAGGAGAACCCATGATCCGCTCGGCAACTCGCATGCTCGTGACTCTTGCGCTGGCGTTGGGTCTGGTCACGCCGCTTCGTGCAGCCGCCGCCGAAGAGCTCAATCTCTTCGCCTGGTCGGAGTACGTGCCGCAGTCCGTGCTCGACGGCTTCACCAAGGAGACGGGGATCCAGGTCAACTACGAGAGCTACGCGTCCAACGAAGAAATGCTCGCGAAGTTGATGTCGGGCGCGGCGAGCTACGACCTGATCCAACCCTCCGAGTACGTGATCGAGGCGCTCGTGAAGGAAAAGCAACTGATCCCGCTCGACCACGCCAAGCTCCCCAATCTGAAGAACATCGGCAAGGAGTACTGGAATCAGCCGCATGACCCCGAGCTCCGCTACAGCGTGCCCTACATGCAGGGGACCGTCGGCATCGTCCTCAACACCAAGAAGGTGAAGGATCCGGTAACCGGCTACGGGGACTTGTTCCAGCCCAGGTACAAGGGTCGGATCGTCGTCCTCGACGATGCCCTCGAGATCGTGACGTGGGCGCTCGCCGCTCAGGGCATCGGCTTCGACGGCGTCACGAAGGCGAACCTCGAGAAGGCCCGGCCGACGCTCACCCAGTGGCTCCCGCTGGTGAAGGTCTACGACTCGGACAGCCCGAAGACGGCGCTGCTGAACGGCGACGTCGATCTCGGTGTGGTGTGGTCGGGCGAGGCCGCGATCCTGATCCAGGAGCAGCCCGGGAACTTCGCGTACGTCCTGCCGAAGGAGGGCGCCCACATGTTCATCGACAACCTGGCCATCCCGAAGGGTGCCTCGCACGTCGACGCGGCGCACAAGTTCATCGACTACATCCTGCGTCCGGAGGTCAGCCGCAAGATCTCGGACGAGTTCCCGTACACCAATCCGAACGTCGAGGCGCGAAAACTGCTGAGCGCCGAGCAGCGCGCCAATGCCGCCAGCTATCCGCCCGGGAATCCGAAGCTCTCGACCTTCCGCGACATTGGCCCGCTGGCGGCAGACGTCGACAAGCTCTTCACCGACATGAAGGCGAAGAGTGGGCCCTAGCCAGTGAGTGGAGTGGCGATGCCGCCGGAGGCGACCGGCTTCTCGGGCGCGGCGAGCGGCGGCTCGCAGCGCCAGCCGGGACGAATCGGCTGGCTGCTGCTCACGCCGCTGATCGCGTGGGCCTTCGCATTCGTGGTGGCGCCCGCGGTGATCATGCTGGTCTACAGCTTCGCGCACCGCGGGACGCTCGGCGGCGTGGTGCTCGGCTTCACGCTCGAGAACTACGCGGGCGTGCTCGACCCCGTATACATGCGGATCGTGATCCGCTCGATCGTGTACGCGACGATCACGACGCTGCTCTGTCTGGGGGCGGGATACCCGGTCGCCTACCTGATCGGGCGCTCCGACGAGCGCCTTCGCAATGCATTGTTGATGGCGGTGATGGTGCCGTTCTGGACCAGCTTCCTGATCCGCACCTATGCCTGGGTGACGATCCTGAAGAGCCAGGGGCTGCTGAACTCGATTGCGATGCAACTGCAGCTGATCAGCGAGCCGTTCGAGATGCTCTACACGCCCGGCGCGGTGGTCGTGGGACTCGTCTACACGTTCCTGCCATTCATGATCCTGCCGATCTACTCGAGCGTCGAGAAGCTCGACGGCGCGCTCGTCGAGGCCGCGCTCGACCTCGGCGCCGGTCCGGTGCGCGCGTTCTCGCGCGTGATCATTCCGCTGACGGTACCGGGAATCGCGGCCGGCGTGCTGCTGGTCTTCGTTCCGTCGCTCGGCATCTACGCGGTGAACGACATCCTCGGCGGCGGCCGCGTCGACATGATCGGCAACATCATCGAGAACCAGTTCAAGGGAAATGCCCGCAACTGGCCCTTCGGCGCGGCGCTCGGCACCACGCTGCTGGTGAGCTTCGCGCTCATCTACTGGTTCGTGAGCCGCCGCCAGCGCGCGGAGACGGGCGATCCCGGCGAGCGCGTACTCCGCGGCGGCCTGCCCTAGCGAGCGTCGTGTGATGCCCGCGCTACTCGTCTCGCGCATGCCTGGCAGGGGTGGCTCGATCCGACGACGCACCGCTGTGCTCGCTGCAGCGTGGCTCGGAGCGAGCATGGTGATCGCTGTCCCGGCTGCCCGCGGCGAGGACCGAGAGCGCACAGACAGCGTGCTCGGCCGTCACTTGACCGAGAGCCCATGGCTGCTCGGCGACCCCGCCGGCCTTCGCACCGGACTCGAGGCGCGCGGCATCGCACTCGACCTGTTCTGGAACAACACAACGGGCCTGCTGCTCGGCGCGGGAGGGAACGGCGACATCGCGCAGAGCGGCAGCGCGGACTTCTTCCTGCGCGCCGACCTGGCGCGCCTTGGTGTCGGATTTGGCGGCCGCGTGCTGGCCCAGGTCAAAGCCAACTACAACCGGAACGTGAACGACGACGCCGCTGCGCTGGGCGAGCCGATCGACGACGCCGACTTCGACGAGCCGATCTACCTGGACCAGCTCTGGTACGAAAAGGATTTTGCCGGCGGGCGCGTGCGCGCCCGGCTCGGCTACCTCGACCAGCAGGTTGCGTTCGATCGCAACGCCTACGCCAACAACGAGGACACGCAGTTCCTGAACACGTTCCTCGACAACAGTCCGACGGTTCCCCTCGAGATCGGGCTGGGCGCGCTGCTGGTGGTCGCGCCCACCCCCTGGCTCGAGCTGGCATTCGCCGCCGCCGATGCCGACAACCCGATCCGGGAGACGGGCTTCTCAACGGCGTTCGACGGAACCGATAGCTGGACGAGCTATGCCGAAGCGACGCTTCACGGTG
>Ga0315278_10005780_pt1 | contig 11224 bp, 8 predicted proteins | sample YL17G06_0_MG_FD_203880 | JGI IMG/M metagenome (GOLD analysis project Ga0315278, IMG submission 203880) | Sediment microbial communities from Yellowstone Lake, YNP, Wyoming, USA - YL17G06_0 | ecosystem: Environmental > Aquatic > Freshwater > Lake > Sediment | place: USA: Wyoming | collected... | reverse complement strand
ACAAGTGCCGCGAGTACCGCAGCCGGGTAGTCCGTGAGCCGCGCGCGGTGCTCGCGGAGTTCGGCACCGCTCTGCCACCGGACGTCGACATCCGCGTGCACGATTCGACCGCTGACATGCGCTACATGGTGCTGCCGCTTCGGCCGGCCGGGACCGAGCACCTGGGCGAAGCGGCGCTCGCGGAACTGGTCACGCGCAACAGCCTCATCGGCGTGGGCTTGCCCAACGCCTCATAGCAGTCCGACAACGTAGACCTCCCTCTCCAGGAGCAAAGCAAATGCCCGATAACTTTATGAAGCGCTGGATCAGCCGGCGCGATTTCCTGAAAGCCGCCGGTATCGGTGTCGCCGCGGCGGGTGCGCCGTGGGTTACTACCCGGGCGCGTGCCGCCGGCACCATCAACGTCGTGCTCAATCAGGGGCTGCTCGCGAAACTCTGGATCGACGAGTTGCATCCTGGGTTCCAGAAGGAGACCGGAGCCACCATCAACGTCCAGCAGTCGGTCACTGCAAACATGCTCGGTATGCTGCGCACTCAGCGCGACAACCCGCCGGACCTGATGCAGTTCTCGGAAGCCGGGGTGTTCCTCGCAGCCGAAGACGGTCTGTTGCGCGCCCACAATCCCAAGAACATCTCGAACTGGGCGAGCCTGCGCCCGGCCTTTCAGCTCGCGAGCAACTATTCGGCGGGCGTGATCGACGCCGTCAATACCATCTACTACAACACCACCCAGCAGAAAACTGCACCGAAGTCGTGGGCCGAGATGTGGGCGGCGCCGAACAAGAACCGCATCGCCATTCCGCCGATCGGCTGGAACAGCGGCGTGCGCATGGTCACCACCGCGGCACAGATCGCGACCGGGAAACCGATGAAGGAGGCGCAGTACGATCTCGACGCCGGCATGAAGCAGCTGGCGAAGTTGAAGGAGCAGGGCGTGGTCGTGTTCACCGGCGCGCCGCAGGCGATCCAGATGCTGCAGTCCGGAACGCCGCCGCTGGTGTCCTTCTACGGCCTGTTTATCAACCCGGTCGTGGACCAGGGCGCGCCCATCGCGCCCGCCACCAATCTCGCCGAAGGCAAGCAGGGCGAGATCGTCGGCCTCAACATGCCGGCGAAGGCGAAGAACGTCGAGCTTGCGGAGCAATACGTGAACATGTCGCTGTCGACGTCGTTCCAGGCGAAGATCGACAGCGTGCTGCGGTCGCTGGCGGCGAACAAGGACGTGAATCCGTCGGCGCGCACGCTCGAGCTGCTCGGGCCGGTCGAGAACATCACGTACGCCGACTGGAAGTTTCTCGCCAAGAACCGGCCGAAGATCACCGAGATGTGGAACGGCGTCTTCGGCTGACCGGGCGCCGCACGTGACGGCGGGCGTGCCGGGGCGTGCCAGGAAGCGCGCCCCACGCTGGCTGATCGCGCTTGCGCTCGCCGCACCGGCCCTCGTGTTCCTCGTGGTCTTCTACGTGGTGCCGCTCGGCTACATGGTCGCAGAGAGCCTGCATCCCTGGAGGGGCGACGGCGGCGACGAGCGCATCGTCTCGATCGAGCAATACGGCAAGGTAGCAAAGGGCGGTCGCACGGTCCGCGCGTTCGAGCGCACCGTGCGGATCGCGGCGATCGCGACTGCAGCCAGCTTCGTCGTCTCCTACCCGATCGCGCTGCTCCTTCTCGGCGCCGGCAGACGGCTGCGCACTTCGCTCCTGCTGGTGGTCTTTGTGTCGCTCGCGTCGAGCCTGCTGGTGCGCAACTACGGTTGGCTCGTGACGCTCTCAGACACGGGCCCGCTGAACCGGTTGTTCATCACGCTCGGCATCGTCGACGCGCCGGTGCGGATGGTCTACAGCGAGGGCGCGATCATCGTCGCACTAGTCCACTATACGATGCCGTTCATGATCCTGCCGGTGTTCGCGTCGCTACTGCGCATCCCCGCCTCGTACACCGAGGCCGCGCAGTCGCTCGGAGCCGGGCCGTTCCGCGCGCTCGCCGGCATCGTGCTGCCGTTGTCAATACCCGGCATATTCGGCGGGACGCTGCTTACCTTTGCGATCTGCATGAGCGCGTTCGTCACACCGTTAATGCTCGGGTCACCGTCGACGTCCATGATCTCGCAGGTCGCGGCCGAGCAGTTCCTGGTGCAGCTCAATTTCCCGTTCGGCTCCGCGGTGATCGTGTCCCTTACAACCGCCACGTTCGCTATCGTCGCCGCATACACGCTGGCCGTGCGCAGGGTGTTCCGTGCCCAAGTCTGACCGACTGTACGCCGTTACGCTCGGCGGGTTGGCGTGGACCGGCGTCGCGTTCTTGGTATTCCCCGTGCTATTCACCACAGTCGTGTCGTTCAACGGGGGCATCTTTATCCAATTCCCGCCGGAGAGTTTTTCGCTCCGCTGGTACGAGAACATCGCCAAGATCCACCGCATCGGGCCGTCGCTCGCGGTGAGCTTCGGCATCGCGCTCGTCGCCGGTGCAGCGGCCACGCTAATCGGCGTCGCCGCCGCGCTCGCGCTGGTGCGCCACCGGCTGCCCTTCAAGGCGGGGATCACCGCCTTCCTGTTGTCGCCGGTCACCATCCCGATCGTCGCGATCGGCATCGCGCTGATCCAATTTTTTATTCTGATCGGGATCGAGTTCACCTGGTACAGCGTCGTCATCGGCCACCTCGTGCTTGTGATCGCATACCCGGTGCGGACGCTGGTCGCCTCACTCACTCTATCGAATCCGTCGTTCGAGGAGGCGGCCGCCAGCCTCGGCGCAACACCGTGGCGGACGTTTCTGACGGTGACGCTGCCGCAGATGAAACCGGGGTTGATCAGCGGCTTCCTGTTCGCCTTCCTGATCAGCTTCGACAACTACCCGATCAGCATCTTCCTGCTGCGCGGCGATCTAACGACACTGCCGATTGAACTGTTCAACCACATCAGCCAGAACCTTGATCCGACGCCCGCGGCGTTCTCGACGCTCTACATGTGCGTCGTCGCGGCGCTGATTGCGGTCGCCGAGCAGCGCTACCGCATCATCTCCCTGTCACTTTCGCACTGAGCGCGCATGGCCCGCCTGGAAATCCGCGGTATCGAATTCGCGTTCGGCGCGCAGCGCATCCTGCACGGGGTGACGCTCGATGTCAGCGACGGCGAGTGCGTCGCGCTACTCGGCCCCTCCGGCTGCGGCAAGACGACCACGCTGCGGGCAGTGGCGGGTTTCGTCACACCAACGGCGGGCGACATTCGCGTCGGCGGACGCTCGGTGCTCGCGCTGCCGCCCTACAAGCGCAATCTCGGGCTCGTTTTCCAGGACTTCGCGCTGTTCCCGCACATGACGGTCGCCGAGAACGTCGGCTACGGCCTACGGATGCGCGGGGTCGCGCGCGAGGCGGAGCGTGCCGCCGTCGCGGACAAGCTCCGGCTGGTTCGGTTGGCTGGTATGGATGGCCGCTATCCGGCGGAGTTATCGGGCGGCCAGCGCCAGCGCGTGGCGCTGGCGCGCGCGCTGGTGATCGAGCCGTACATCCTGTTGCTCGACGAACCGCTCGCCGCGCTTGATCGCAAACTCCGCGACCAGATGCAGGTCGAGTTGAAACGCATCCAGCGCGAAGCGGGTATCACTACCATCATCGTGACCCACGACCAGGAGGAGGCGCTGTCGCTCGCCGACCGCGTGGCGGTGATGTTCGATGGCCGCATCGCCGAGGTCGGAGCGCCTGGCTCGCTGTACCAGTCGCCACGCTCGCTTGGCGTTATGGATTTTCTCGGGGGCGCAAACCTGTTCCGCGGCACAGTTATGCGCGTCGATGCGGGTCTCGCGGAGGTCGCGTGTTCGGAAGGCTTTGCGTTGCGGGTCTCAGGCGGGGAAGTGCACCTCGGGACAGAAGTTACCGTTGGCATCCGTCCCGAGCACGTGGAGATCCTCGCAGCGAGCGCGGGCGGCACGCCGAATACCGCCTCGGGCAAGGTCGTCGAGCACGTCTACAAGGGTGCGCACATAGATGTCTATCTGGAGATTGGCGGCACCGTGCGCATCGCTTCCGTCCCGGCGCAGTGGACCGCCGAGCATGGACTGCCCGAGATCGGGACGACGCTGCGGATCGCGTTTCCGGCGCGCCATCTCGTGATGCTCGACTCCGCTACTTAAAGTCTGGCAGCGCGCGGGCACTGCCCTACGAAATACCTTCCTACGAGGCCCGCGCTTGACGTGCGGCGGCTCGCCGCAGGCAATGGCGTGGCGGATTTCGCGCGCACGTAGGACTCATCACCGAACGCAGCAAGGATTTCCTTGAAAGCCTGGTGCACCGTACGGGTAGTGGGAGCGGGAGGCGGGGGCGGACTTAGAAGGAGAAAGCCTCAGGTGCACGCAAAGTCGCGTATCGAGGGACGCGGACAAGAGCGGCACCTGGTGCCTGCTCGGCGAGCCACGCCGCGCGCTAATGGAACAAGATAAGGCCCACGAGGCGTTTCTCTTACCCCGTAGCACCGTAACCGTGGGGGCAAGTCTGGGAGCAACTTTCGCGAATTTGGCGCGATTTTCACTCTAGGATTCGGTAGCCGCCGCCAAAACGCCAAAGGGCCCCGACGGGGCCATTAGCGTTTCTGCCTCTCAGCTGTCCCTACGGGGCCCGCACCTCGATCTGCCGTTCGGCAAGAGCAGCCCGCAGCGCCGTTGCGAATCGGACCGCCCCCGGCTGGTCGCCGTGGAGGCAGAGCGTCCCGGGCGCCACCGGCACTTCGACGCCTGACAGCGACCGCACCTTACCCTGCTCCACCATCATTAGCACCTGGGCCACGGACGCGGACTCGTCGGTGATCATCGCCCCAGTCTGGCTACGGGGCGTGAGCATGCCGTCGGACTGGTACGACCGGTCGCCGAATACCTCGCCGACGGCGCGCACGCCGTGCTTCGCCGCCGCCTCCATCATCGCGCTGCCGGAGAGCGCGTAGAGGATCGTGCCGCCCCCGAGGTCGCGCGTCGCGCGCACGATCGCGTCCGCCAGCGCGGCGTCCTTCGCCGCCATGTTGTAGAGCATCCCGTGGATCTTCACGTGATGCAGGCGGTACCCCGCCGCGCGCGCGAACGCCTCGACCGCGCCCGACTGGTAGAGCACGAGGTCGTAGCACTCCTGTGGGCTGATCTTCATCTCCCGGCGCCCGAACCCCTGCAAATCGGGCAGCGACGGATGCGCGCCCACCGCGACCCCGTGGTCGACCGCGAGGCGGACGGTCGCGCGGATCGTCGACGGATCGCCCGCATGGAAGCCGCATGCGACGTTGGCCGACGAGATGAGCGGCATGAGCCCGCGATCGTCGCCCATCTTCCAGGCGCCGTAGCTCTCGCCCATGTCGCAGTTGAGATCAATCGTCTTCATCGCCGAACTCCCAGAGGATGCGCTCGACCAGCTCGCTCACCCGTCGCGCGAGCGCCTCGCGCGCGGCGTCCGCGTCGTCGAGCTTCACCGCCACGAACCGGACCGCCCCGCCGGGCGGGACCTGCGCGAGCAACGACGCGTCCGCGGCGATCACTTCCGCGATCTTAGGGTAGCCGCCCGTCGTCTGGTGATCCGCCATGAGCACGATCGGCTGGCCGTTCGCCGGGACCTGCACGGTACCGAGACACGTGGCCTGCGACAGGATTTCGGTCGGCGCGACCAGCTCGAGCCTCGGTCCAAGGAGCCGGTACCCCATCCGGTTGGAGTCGGGCGCGACACGCCAGTGCTCGCCGTAAAACGCTGTCCGAGCCGCGTCGGCGAAGAGCGCCGCGTGCACGCCGTCGACGGCACGCGCGAGCGCCGGGTCGGTGGCAGACACGGTGAGCGCCGGCGCGAGCCAGCGAACGCTGCGCGCGGCCCCACCGGCGAGCTCGACCTCGTGTCGCTTGCGGATCGCGCGTGCGAAGCGCTCCGTCGCAACGGCTTCCGCGTCGGCTACGAGCGGGAGCGACGCGCCGGACGACAGGAGCCGTCCGTCGAGTCCGCCGAACTCTCCCGGCAGATAGGTGCTGCGGCTGCCGAGCACAACGGGCAGGTCGAAGCCTCCGGCGACCGCCAGGTAACCGAACGCGCCCGCGGTCGCGCGCCCGATGCGCAGCCGGGCCCCCGCGCGAACCAGCACCGGGCGCGCATCGGGGAATACCGCGCCGTCGATCCAGGCTTCGAACCGCGCGCCGGCCAGCGCCACGAGCGCGCGGCGCTCGAAGAGCAACTCGGGGCCCGCGATCGCGATCTCGAGCGTCGCGGCGTCCGCGCGATTGCCGACGAGCGCATTCGCGATCCGGTGCGACACGGCGTCCATCGCGCCGCCGGGGACGATCCCGAGATGCTGCATCCCGCTGCGCCCGAGGTCCTGCAGCGTCGCGAGAGCCCCGGGCCGCAACACCTTCACCGTCATCGCCCGCGGCTCCCGGCGAGCCGCTCGAATTCGGCGGGCGAGATCGGCACAAAGACGACGGCGTCACCCGCCTCGAGCAGGCTCGGCCGGTCGCGACCGGGATCGAAGAGCGCGAGCGGCGTGCGGCCGATGATGTTCCAGCCGCCGGGCGTCACGAACGGATAGATTGCGGTCTGCGCGTTGGCGATCGCCACCGAGCCGCGTTCCATGCGCGAACGCGGGTTGGCACGACGCGGTACAGCGAGCCGCGCGTCGAGCCCGCCGATGTACGGATGCCCGGGAACGAAGCCGATCATCAGCACCCGATGTTTGGAATCGACGTGCGCGCGCACCACTTCGGCGGCCGAGAGTCCGGTGAGCGCGGCGACCTCCGCGAGATCGAGCGCGTGCGGCAGCTCGTAGCAGACCGGGATTTCCACCGTCCGGCCCGGCGGCGCGGCGGGCTCGCCGCCCTCACGCTCGAGCGCCTCCAGTAGCAGACGCGTTGCGCCGTTACGGTGCGCGGCTGCGTCGGTGGCGGTCTCCGCCGCGAAGTGCACGGTTACCGTCACGAGCGCCGGCATGACGTCCACCACCCACTCGGGCGCGTTCCGCCGCACGTCGGCGGCGATCCGGTGCGCCGCCGCGTTGGCGTCCAGGTCCAGCGTGTCGGCGAGCTCCGCCATCACCGCCCCCTCGCCGAGCGGGACGACGCGTGGCGCAAAACCCTGTTTCGTCTTGCCGGCGCTGCGCGGGGGCGAGCTCATCGCCCCATCTTGCCACGGCCCACGACGCGGCATTCGCGTGGGGTGACGCTCGACCCGAGTCCTTGCTAATCTTCGCTTCTTTCCCGAGTCCTCTGCTTGGTCCAATGAACATTTTCGTGTCCTCCGCCGCGACGCGCGTCGCCGGGTTCGCCAGAACGCCGCGCGCCCGCAAGCTCCTGTGGTGGGTGCTAGGCCTCCTCGCCCTATTCGCGCTGGTCGGCTTCCTCGTCGTCCCGCCGATCGTGAAATCGCAGCTCGAGCAGAAGCTGTCCGAGGCCCTGCACCGAACGGTGACGGTCGAGGCGGTGCGCGTGAACCCCTTCGCGCCCTCGGTCACGGTGCGCGGCTTCGCCGCGCGCGAGCGCGCGGGCGACGCGCTCTTCGTTACGTTCGACGAGCTCTACGTCAACGCCGCCTGGACCTCGATCTTCCGGCTCGCCCCGGTGATCGATGAGGTCAGGCTCACCAAGCCGCACGTGCGGGTGGTGCGGAACGTGGACCGAACGTACAACTTCCAGGATCTCGTCGACGAGGCGCTCGCGCAGCCGCCGAGCGAGGGACCGCCGCCGAAATTCGCCGTCTTCAACATCCAGCTCCTCGACGGCCGCATCGATTTCGACGACCAGGCGCAGAAGGAGAAGCACGAAATCGCGGACCTGCGGATCGGGATCCCGTTCATCTCCAGTCTGCCGGCGCACGTCGAGGTGAAGGTCGCGCCCGAGCTGGCCGCGAAAGTGAACGGCGCGCCGCTCGGGGTGAAGGGCGAGACCCAGCCCTTCCACGAGACGCGCGTCACCACCGTGAACGTCAATCTCGACGACTTCGACCTCACGCGACTGGTCGAATACCTGCCCTTCAAGCTGCGCGGCAAAGTCAAGTCGGCCCGCCTCGACACCCGGCTCGTCGTCGCGTTCGAGCAGCCCGACGGAAAGGCGCCGCAGATCAAGGTGCGGGGCGGCACGGCCGTAAAGCGGGTGAACGTGCTCGACCTCGAGGACCGGCCCATGCTCGCCTGGCAGCGCCTTGGGATCGAGATCAACGAGGTCGATGCGCTCGCGCCGGCCGTCGATCTGAAGAGCGTCGAGCTGGAGGCGCCGGACGTCCACGTCCGGCGCGACAAGTCCGGCGCGATCAACCTCGAGCGCATCGGCGGGGTCGCTGCGACCGGCGCGGCGACGCAGCGGGAGGCACGCCGGGAGACCGGCGCGGCCGCGCTGCCGCTGAAAGTCGCCCTCCTCGCGCTCAAGTCGGGCAAGGTGCGGTTCACCGACGAGACCACCGTACCGGCGTTCGAGACCGCCCTCGAGGAATTGCTGGTCGAAGCGCGCCACATCGACAGCGGAAAGGGCAAGCGTTCCGAATGGAGCGTGTCGACGCGCACCGACGCCGCCGAAACGGTGAAGCTCGCGGCCGGTGTGGTCGCCGACCCGCCGACCGTCGATGGCCGGGTCGACATCGCCGGCGTCAAGCTCAAGCGCTATCAGCCCTACGTCAAGCAGGCGGCCGATCTCGAGATCGAAGATGGCCAGGTCGACCTCGGTCTCGTCTTCAAGTGGGCTTCGGACCTGGCGATGGAGAAGCATGACCTCGAGGTCTCCGACCTCGCGCTCGCGCTGAAGAGCTTCCGGGCCCGCCTGCCGGGCGAAAAAGAGCCGCTCGTCCGCATCGCGTCGGTCGAAGTCAAGGGTGCGGGCGTCGATCTCGCCGCGCAGACCGCGAACCTCGGGCAGATCACCGTGCGCGAGGCCGCCGCGACCCTGCGCCGCGAGAAGGACGGCCGGCTGAACGTCGAGCGCATCGCGCGCGCGGACAGGAGCGACGCTGCGCCGAAGCCGGGACGCGCGCCGGCTGCGCTCGACGTTCAGCCGGCCGCGCAGCCCTGGCGCATCGACCTCGGCGAGCTTTCGCTCGATCGCGGCTCGGTCGCGTTCGAGGATCTCGCCATTGGCGAGCCGCTCCGGATCAGCGTCGCGCCGATCCAGCTGAAGGCGGAGAAGCTGTCGACCGCGAAGGGACAGCGCGGCAACGTCACCCTCCGGGCCACGATCGACAAGGGCGGGACCCTCGCGGCGAGCGGGCCGCTCACGCTCAACCCACCGTCGGGCAACCTGCAGGTCGAAGCACGGACGATCGCCATCACGCCGGTGCAGCGCTACATCGACGACAAGGTCAACCTCGCGATCACCTCGGGCGCGGTGTCGGCGAAAGGCGTGGCCGCGTTCGAAATGCCCGCGGGCGGCGCGATCAAGGCGTCCTACAAAGGCGACTTCGGCCTCACCGACTTCGCTGCGGTGGACAAGCCGACCACCCAGGACCTGCTGAAGTGGAAGTCGCTGTCGCTCGGCGCGATCGACTTCAACTTCGAGCCGCTGAAAGTGGCGCTCGACGAGATCGCCCTCGCGGACTTCTATGCCCGCATCATTCTCTCCGCCGAGGGCCGGCTCAACCTGCAGGATCTCGCTAGACGGCCCGGCGCAGTGGCGGTCCCCGAGGCAGCGCCTACCGAGAAGCCGGCGGCCCCGGCGCCTAATCCCGCTGCCGAAGCAGCCAAGCCGCCGGCGGCTGCGCCCAGGGCGGCGCTGCCGACCAACATCCGCATCGGCAAGATCACGCTGCAGGGCGGCAACGTCAACTTCAGCGACTTCTTCATCAAGCCGAACTACACCGCGAACCTGACCGGCGTCGCGGGCGCGGTTACCGAGATGAGCCCCGAGAAGGCCGGTGACGTGGAGCTGCGCGCGAAGATCGACAATGCCGCGCCGGTCGAGATCCTCGGGCGTGTAAACCCGCTCGCCGCCGACCTCTTCCTCGACATGACAGCGAGCGCCAAGGACATCGAGCTCGCGCCGATGTCGCCCTACTCGATCAAGTACGCCGGCTACGGCATCGAGCGCGGCAAGCTCTCGGTGACCGTGAAGTACCTCGTCGAGAACCGCAAGCTCGCGGCCGAGAACAACATCTACCTCGACCAGCTCACCTTCGGCGAGAAGGTGGAGAGCCCCACTGCCACGAAGCTTCCCGTCACGCTCGCGGTCGCGCTGCTCAAGGACCGTAACGGCGTGATCGACGTGAACCTGCCGATCTCGGGCTCGCTCGACCAACCGGAGTTCAGCGTCATCGGAATCGTCTTCCAGGTGATAGGCAACCTCATCGTCAAGGCGGTCACCGCGCCCTTCGCGCTGCTCGGGGCGGCGTTCGGCGGGGGCGAGGAGCTCGCGTATCTCGAATTCGCGCCCGGGTCGGCCGTGCTCGACGGCGACGACGTCGGCAAGCTCAAGAACCTCACCAAGGCGCTGACCGAGCGCCCCGGGTTGAAGCTCGACGTCGCCGGCCGCGTCGCCCCCGAGATCGACCGGGAAGGGCTCAAGCGCACGTCGATCGACCGCAAGGTGAAGGCGCAGAAGTTCGACGATCTCCGGCGCGAGGGCAAGGCTCCCGCCTCAGCCGACGCCGTCTCGGTGGAGAGCGCGGAATACGAGAAGTACCTGCGCCGCGCGTACGGCGACGAGAAATTTCCGAAGCCCCGCAACGTGATCGGGATCGCGAAGGACTTGCCGGCGCCGGAGATGGAAACCCTGATGCTCACTAACGCTCAGGTCACCGACGAGGATCTCCGCGTGCTCGCCAACGCGCGCGCGCAGGTCGCGAAGGAGTGGATGGTTACGGAAGGCAAGGTGCCGGCCGAGCGCGTATTCATCGTCGCCCCGAAGCTCACGGCCGAAGGCATCAAGGACAAGGGCAAGCCGACGCGCGCCGATTTCGCGGTCAAGTGACCTGCGCGAGCGCGGCGCGAGCCGGACGCGCGCGTCGCCCCCGCTCAAGCGCCCATCGCGACGAGGACGCTGCAAGGCGCGTAATCGAGCAGCGTGGCGCCCACCGAGCCCCGCCACCAGCGCGCGGCGAACGACTGCTTCTGTTTGTGGCCGACCACGATCAGGTCGCACTTCAGCTCGGACGCGAGCCGGCAGATCTCCTCTACCGGCTCCCCGACCGCGAGGTGGCCCGCGACCGCATAGCCGCGCTCCTTGAGCGAAGCGAGACCTTCGCCGAGGACGTCCTGCATGCGCTTCTTCTCCTCCTCGATGAGTTCCTCGGGCAGGAACC
>Ga0315278_10005778_pt1 | contig 11225 bp, 8 predicted proteins | sample YL17G06_0_MG_FD_203880 | JGI IMG/M metagenome (GOLD analysis project Ga0315278, IMG submission 203880) | Sediment microbial communities from Yellowstone Lake, YNP, Wyoming, USA - YL17G06_0 | ecosystem: Environmental > Aquatic > Freshwater > Lake > Sediment | place: USA: Wyoming | collected... | reverse complement strand
CCCCGGATGGAAGGATTTCCCTGATCGTTAACCCCGGTGAATCAACGGAAATAATTTCAAAACTCAACGGAACGAATGTTATCACTATAAAAAATCCCGGACTTGTCATCAATGGTACAAAAGCAGGAACAGGACACTATGTATTGAATACAAGAAGCGTTAAACAAACACAGGAGCCCCTGATCCGTGAAAAAAGGGCCATGGTTTATGATAATTTCAATGAACTGACAATTACCTACCGGGATGATTACAGCCTGATCATAAGGGTATTCAACGATGGTTTTGCATACAGGTTCTCAACCAGGCGATCCGGGGACTCCATTACGGTAACAAATGAAAATGGCTTGTTGCAGTTTGCCGAAGGTGATTCGTTATACCTGCCCATTATCCGCTGCCGCAATGATAAGGATGTCGATTGCTTCCATACAAGCTTTGAGGAAGACTATATTCATACTGCTGCCGGATCGGTAGACACCGGCAGCCTGGCATACCTTCCGATGTATTTGCGTACTTCCGGTGGCGCGAGTGTTGCCATTACCGAATCAGATTTGCACGATTATCCCGGCATGTTCGTCACAGCTATCCCGTTGTTAACCAATGCACTTTCAGTTGCATTTCCGGGTTATCCCCGGGAAACCAGGGTATTTGGCGATTATTTCATGCAGGAACTTGTAACCAAACGGGCGCCATATATTGCCCGCACCAAGGGAACCCGTTTCTTTCCGTGGCGGGTTTTTATCATCGGAGAAAAGGATGGTGATCTGATAAACTCCGACATGGTTTACAGGCTGGCTGCAGAATGTGCAATAGTTGACCCGCAATGGATTGCGCCCGGTAAAATCACGGATGAATGGATCATCAACAGCATCCTTTATGGCGTTGATTTCAGGTCGGGAATTAATACGGCTACCTACAAATATTATATTGATTTTGCACAACGGTTTGGCCTCAGGTACATTTTTCTCGATGCCGGCTGGAGCGATGTAAGCAATTTAGACATCCTTAATCCGGAGGTAAATATACCTGAATTAATCAGTTATGGAGAATCAAGGCAGGTGGGTATCCTGTTGTGGACTGCTGCACTTGCCCTGAAGAACAATATCGGTTTTATTTCAACATGCCGGCAATGGGGTATCAAAGGGATTATGGTTGATTTTATGGATCGCGAAGACCAGGTGATGGTAAACTTTCAGGAAAAAATAGCACATGAAACCGCAAAAAACAAATTGCTGCTCTTCTATCATGGTGCAAGCAAACCAACGGGACTGCGCAAAACCTACCCCAATCTGCTTGCCAGGGAGGGTGTAATGGGTCATGAATATGACAAATGGTCCGACAGGCTTACGCCCGAACACAACCTTATCATTCCGTTTACACGGATGATAGCAGGTCCGCTGGATTATGAAGGAGGTGGCATGATCAATGCCCAGAAGGATGCTTTCAGGATTGTGGATCCGGCCCCCATGACCCAGGGTACCCGCATGCACCAGCTTGCCATGTATGTGGTATACGAAAGTCCGCTGCAGTTCCTTGCCGGTAATATCAGCGATTACCTCAAAGAGCCGGAATATGCCGGATTCTTTGGAAAGATCCCCGTGGTTTGGGATGAGACCAACGTGCTGGAAGGCAAAATTTCGGATTTTATCATTGTGGCGCGCCGAAGTGGAAATGACTGGTGGGTTGGGGCGATGACCGACTGGACACCCCGGTCGGTTGACCTGGATCTCTCATTCCTTTCCGAGGGAATGTATGAGGCTGAAATTTACAGGGACGGGATCAATGCTGATTTGTATGCCGCAGATTATGCAAGAGATACAGCATTGGTAACCCGCACGGACAAATTTGCAGTTAAAATGGCTCCCGGCGGAGGCTGGGTGGCGCATTTTAAAAAGGAGTAAAAAAAACTCCCCCGTAACTGACGGGGGAGGCACATTATTAATACACACTTACTTCATCACTTCATCACTTCATCACTTTTTACTTCACTTCTTCAAAATCCACATCCGTCACCTCGTCGTCCTTTTTAGAACTGCCCGACTGGCCTGCAGAAGCATCTGCATCAGCAGTATATCCTTCCTGGGGACCCTGTTGCTGTTGCTGGCTGTTCTTATAAAGCTCTTCCGATGCAGCCTGCCATACGGTGGTAAGCGCTGCTGTGGCGGTTTCAATGGCTGACAGATCCTGGCTTTTATGGGCATCTTTCAGTTTAGCAAGTGCTTCTTCGATGGGCCCTTTCTTATCAGCAGGCAGCTTGTCTCCAAATTCCTTCAGTTGTTTTTCAGTCTGGAATATCAGGCTATCGGCGGCGTTGAGCTTATCTACCCGTTCACGTTGTTCCTTGTCCTTTGCTTCATTCTCCTTGGCTTCACGTTTCATTCTTTCAATTTCATCGCTCGAAAGTCCGGATGAAGCCTCAATACGTATACTCTGCTGCTTGCCGGTACCCTTGTCCTTTGCCGAAACATGGAGGATTCCGTTGGCATCGATATCAAAAGTTACTTCAATCTGCGGGATCCCGCGGGGTGCCGGAGGAATACCATCGAGATGGAACCTTCCGATGGTTTTGTTGTCGGCAGCCATGGGGCGTTCACCCTGCAGCACATGAATCTCTACCGAAGGTTGATTGTCCGATGCCGTGGTAAAGGTCTCCGACTTCTTTGTAGGTATGGTGGTGTTGGATTCAATGAGCCTTGTTGATACACCGCCCATGGTTTCAATACCAAGGGAAAGGGGTGTTACGTCGAGGAGAAGAATATCCTTCACCTCACCGGTGAGAACACCTCCCTGGATGGCAGCACCCACCGCTACAACCTCATCGGGATTGACGCCCTTGGAAGGTTTGCGGTTGAAAAATTTCTCCACCACTTCCTGGATAACAGGTATACGGGTTGAACCGCCTACCAGGATTACTTCACTGATATCGGAAGTATTTAAACCGGCATCTTTCATGGCCTTGCGGCAAGGTTCAATGGTAGCCTGAACCAGCTGGTCCACAAGGCTTTCGAATTTTGCACGTGTAAGCGTTTTCACAAGATGCTTGGGAATACCGTCCACCGGCATTATATAAGGAAGGTTGATTTCGGTTTGTGTACTGCTCGACAACTCGATCTTGGCTTTTTCTGCTGCTTCCTTGAGTCGCTGTAAGGCCATGGGATCACGTTTAAGGTCAACGCCTTCGTCTTTCTTGAATTCTTCTGCGAGCCAGTCGATGATGCATTGGTCAAAATCATCGCCACCCAGGTGGGTATCACCATTGGTTGATTTTACCTCGAAAACACCGTCGCCCAGTTCGAGTATACTGATATCAAATGTACCACCGCCAAGGTCGTACACGGCAATTTTCATGTCGTGGTGCTTCTTGTCGAGGCCATACGCCAGCGAAGCAGCCGTAGGTTCGTTGATGATCCGTCTTACCTTTAGTCCGGCAATTTCGCCCGCTTCCTTGGTGGCCTGCCTTTGTGAATCACTGAAATAGGCGGGAACAGTAATAACAGCTTCGGTAACTTCATGACCAAGGTAATCTTCTGCAGTTTTTTTCATTTTCTGCAGCACCAGGGCTGAGATCTCCTGTGGCGTAAATTTACGGTCATCAATCATCACCCGGGGCGTATTGTTATCCCCCTTTGTTACTTTATAAGGAACCCGTTGGATTTCCTTCTGGACCTTATCAAAGGTTTCGCCCATGAATCGTTTGATGGAGGATACGGTTTTTGTGGGATTGGTGATTGCCTGTCTTTTGGCAGGATCTCCAACCTTTCGCTCACCGTTGTCCATAAACGCAACCATGGAAGGCGTTGTACGTTTTCCTTCACTGTTGGGAATTACAACCGGTTCATTACCCTCCATTACTGCAACGCATGAATTGGTGGTCCCCAGATCAATTCCGATTATCTTGCTCATGCTATATTGATTAAAATGGTTAATATTCTTTGTTTGCTTGCTTTCATAATTGTCAAGGATTGTGCCATTTTACGGGGCTGCCATAATTACGCCGAATAATACTGCCTGAATGCAATATTATCAGCAAGCTGTGACAAAACGACAGCATAAGTACCGCTCGTGTCAGATGCCTGACAGAACATGGTAAAATCCCGCGATATGCATGGCAGTTTCTTTACCGGATATTGGTTAATCCGTGTTTATTTATAACCTTTGTACCTTATTCATTTAAAACAACGGCTATGTCAGTTGCATCCGCAGAAAAACCAAAGAGGGTTACAACCCATGTTTTACAGGAGATGAAAAACAGGGGTGAGAAGATTTCCATGCTCACTGCCTATGACTATTCGATGGCTAAAATCATCGACCGTGCAGGTGTTGATGTGATCCTTGTGGGTGATTCTGCTTCAAACGTGATGGCTGGCCATGAAACAACAATCCCCATTACCCTGGATGAAATGATCTACCATGCCGCATCCGTAGTACGAGCAGTTGAACGGTCGCTTGTTATTGTTGACATGCCTTTTGGCTCCTATCAGGGTAATTCAAAGGAAGCTTTGAACTCTGCCATACGCATTATGAAAGAAACGGGAGCCAGTTCGGTAAAACTGGAGGGTGGCAGTGAGATCGTGGAATCTGTTACCCGCATACTGTCGGCAGGCATTCCTGTGATGGGCCACCTGGGACTCACACCCCAGTCGATTCACAAATTCGGGACCTTTGTTGTAAGGGCACGCGACGATGAAGAAGCAAAAAAACTTGTGACAGATGCACATTTGCTTGAAGAAACAGGTTGTTTTTCAATTGTACTTGAAAAAATTCCTGCGCGACTCGGGGCACAGGTTGCGCAGGAAGTGAAAATTCCTATCATTGGTATTGGTGCCGGTAAATATGTAGACGGGCAGGTACTGGTATTGCATGATATGTTGGGAATTACGCAGGATTTCTCGCCAAGGTTTCTGAGACGTTATCACAACCTTTACCAGGAAATCACCCGTGCCGTTACAAATTATGTCGACGATATTAAAAACCTGGAATTCCCGAATGAGAAGGAGCAGTATTAGAAGGGACGAGGGACCCCGCCTCCGCTGAAGCTACGGACGGGCGAAGAAGGGACGAGAAGAAACGGCGACAAGGCGACGGACTGACAACTGACAACTCACAACACACAACTCACAACTCACAACCATCACAACCCACAACAGACAACCGACAACTCCCCTCTATGACCGAATCTCTTAACATCCTATTCATTGACAACCACATTATCGCAGTAAACAAAACACACCATGACCTGGTGCAGAAAGATGTCACGGGAGACCAGGCGCTCGATGATAAATTAAAGCAATACCTGAAAGAGCGATACAATAAGCCCGGTGAGGTTTTTCTGGGTGTCGTGCACAGGCTCGACAGGCCCGTTACAGGGGTTGTATTGTTTGCCCGCACAAGCAAGGCGCTGACACGATTAACCACGATGTTCCGCGAGGGAAAAATAAAAAAAACCTATTGGGCAATTGTGAAAAAAGCACCTCCAAAGGAAACGGACCGGTTGGTTCACCATATGGTTCGCAACCCGAAACAAAATAAATCATACTGCCATGAAGCGCCCATAGCAGGTTCAAAAGAGGCACTGTTGGGTTATAAGGTTATTGGCAAATCTGAGAATTATCATTTGTTGGAGGTGAATTTGGAAACCGGCCGCCATCACCAGATAAGGGCGCAACTGGCAACCATCGGATGCCCCATTAAAGGCGATCTGAAATATGGCTTCCCGCGTTCCAACCACGATGGTGGCATTTGCCTTCATGCGAGGGAGGTGAGTTTTATACATCCGGTAACAAAAGAAAAGCTTGCAATTACGGCCGATTTGCCCGAGGATCCTTTATGGAATTCTTTCCGCAGGACTATTGGTAAACCCTAAGCCATGCTTCGGCAAACAGTTAATTACCCGTTAAAGAACAAGGGATAGAAGCATTACACAGGCCATGGCGGTTATTCCCATCACGATGGTAGATGTTGAATATACCTTCAGGGTATCATTGGCCTGGATTCCGGAGAAATTGGTTATGACCCAGAAATAGGAATCATTGGCATGGGATACCATCATTGAACCTGCTCCCATTGCAAGCATAACGAGTAGCTTTTCGGTCTCACCTGAATAACCCATCGAACCCAGCATGGGCATAACAATGGAAGCTGTTGTGATGATCGCCACCGTGGATGATCCCTGTGCAGTTTTTAGAATAAATGCTATGAGAAATGGTATCAGCAAACCCAAACCCGTAGTGGCAAGCAATGCCCCTGCCTGTTCACCGGTGCCGGTGGCTTTGATAACCGCTCCGAATATACCGCCTGCCGCAGTAATAATAATGATGGGCCCTGCCTTTTCAATGGATGCGGAAATTACCCTGTTGAGGGATTCCTTGTTGTAAACCGGGAACAGGCGAAACGACAAAAACATACCCGTCATCAGGGCTGTTACAGGATCTCCCAGTAATCCTATGATGCGGACCGGCAGCGAATTTGCAGTAATTAAGAAATTAACAGTTGATTTCAGGGTGATCAGTACCAGGGGTATTAGTACAGGCAGAAAGGACTTTCCTGGGGAAGGAAGAACCTGTTGGGTTGTTTCATCGATGGTTGCCGGCAGGGTTTCCGTTTTCATTTTAAACTTGTGTGAAACCAGCTTCGCCCAGCCATAACCGGACATGGCCGCAGGTATGGATACCAGGATACCCAAAAGAACAAGCTTGCCGATGTTGGCTTCAAGGATCCCTGCGGCAGCGGTTGCCCCCGGATGAGGTGGTATCAGACAATGCACGGCATAGAGGGAAGTTGCAAGTGCAGTTGCCATAAAAACCGGGTTTGAATTGCTTTTACGGGTAAGGGAACGGTTCAGTCCGCTTAACACCACAAAGCCTGAATCGCAGAAAATGGGCAGCCCCGTAATAAAACCGGTTAATGAGATCGCCAGTGGCGCCCGGTTCCTTCCTGTTTTTCCGAGGATGAAGTTGGCCATGCTAACGGTTGCTCCTGTGGTATCGAGGGTGACACCAATGATTGCACCGAAAACGATTATTAGTCCTATCGATGCCAGGGTATCTCCAAATCCCTTTTTCAGTGCCGGTACCACATCCTGAAGGGGCAATACGGCAATGGCCAGAAAAAAGGAAACCATAAAAAGCGAAAGAAAGGCATTGACTTTCAACCACGAGGTCAGCAGGATGATAAGGATAATTCCCGAAAGGATCAGGCAAAGTAATGCAAGTAAACTCATGAAAATGATATTTGTTATGCTAAAAATAATCAGATTGGCTGGAATAAAAAAACCCGGTCTTTTCAGACCGGGACAAACTACTACTTAACCCCTACCTGTATGCTCATGTCTATAGCACTATGGGTTTATCCATATACAAATCGAGTATTTTGAGTTTAAAGATGTATTCATATTTAGCCTGCAGCATGCTGGATTTGGCACTTATAAGGTTGTTCTGTGCGACGTTATAATCAACGGAATTCACCAGTCCAACTTCCAGTTTCTGGCTGGTGTATTTGAAGGATTCCTCGTTAAATGTTACCGCTTCCACACTGGAATAATATTTTTCACGTGCGGCTGAAGCATCGGCATGTGCCTGCTGTACCTCTTTATAAAGTGCCATTTTCGCTATTTCCAGCTGATAGGAGAAATCAGATACCTGAAGTTTTGAATTGCTTATAGAGTTCTTTACCTGCAGCTTATTAAATATAGGAATGGAAACTCCAAAATTCAGGTTTTTGTAATAGTAATCTCCCATCTGGTCTTTGAATGGATATGGCGCATCCGGATTCAACGGATCGCTGGCCACCTGGGAATAACGGCTCGACAGGTTACCGCTCATGAATATGGACGGACTTACCTGTCCCCATGCCATGGAAAGTTGCTTTTCAGAGCTTTTCAGGGCAAATTCTGCGCTCTTGATCTGTGGCATGGTAGTGAGTGCCAGGTTGTATATTTCCGGTACCTGTATCAGGGGCGAGAGCAATTCCACCTCGATGTTATCGGGTATTACAACGTCAAAGCCTGCTACAGAATCAAGATCCAATAACTGCGTCAGATCCAGGTAGGCAATTTCCATGTTGTTTCTGGCATTGATCAGGCTCGTCTTATCGTTGGCTTCCTGTGCCTTGATCTGCAGGTATTCACCCTGGGCCACATTCCCCACGTCCATCATTTTGCGGGTACGTTCCGCCTGAAGTGAAGTAACTTCCAGTTTGCTTTCGGCGACGTCAACCAGTTCTTTGGAAAACAGCACCTGCAGGTATGCCAATGCCAGTTGCAGGGCAATATCGTTTTTGGATTTCTCAAGATCAGATTGGCTTTTCAGAAAATCGTATTTGGTTTTCATGATGTTGTTGATGACCTGAAATCCTCCGAACAAGGTTACGCTGCTGTTCAGTCCCACTGTACCCGACCAGTAAGTTTCATTGATATACCTTGGTACTATACTGGATTGGTCGATGGTCTTGCCATCATTTTTCCCATAGTTGATCTGTCCGTTTATATCGGGCAATGTACTGAAATAACTCTGGTTATGGTTGTTCTTATTGTATTGTACATTGAGCTCCTGCCGTTTGATCTGCAAATTATTCGCAAAGGCATAGTTGATACATTCCTCCAATGACCAGAATTTTTGTGCCTGCACAGGCCTGAAACCCAGAACAATCAGAAAGCACAAAAGCAATATTGTTTTTCTCATGATTCGACGTTTTATAGAATTAAGCAATAATTATTAGATCAAACTTTTTTTCGGTACAACACATGAATATGATCGGAATGTTCAACAGGATTAAAGATCTGTATCAACTCCCAGCCTTTGTCATAGCCTTCAATGGCATTCTTAAGTTTATAGATCCTTGCCAATGAGCGTTCCAGTGGATCTGACAGGTTGGAGAACTCATTTTCCACTTCCCATGGAAATGATTCTACCCTGAAATCATACCTGATTTTCTTTCCGGCCAATGTAACTTCCACCTCGGCCACCTCATTATCCTTGAGGTATGGAATTGGAATACAGATCTCTTTCATGGTGTTTGTTGTTATAAAATCTGTCTGATGTTTTCCGTTACAATATGACCGTCAAACAGCTGAACGATGCGGTGTGCCTTATCAGCATCCGAGGGTGAGTGTGTTACCATGATAATGGTAGTACCTTCGTTGTTGAGTTCTGTAAGCAGGCTCATTACTTCTTCCCCGTTGGCAGAATCGAGGTTACCTGTTGGTTCGTCTGCAAGAATGAGTTGGGGACGTGTAACGACAGCCCTCGCTATGGCCACGCGTTGTTGCTGACCGCCCGACAATTGCTGTGGAAAATGTTTTTTACGGTGCGATATTTTCATGCGCTCAAGGACCTCGGTCACTTTCTTGCGCCGGTCGGCAGAAGAAACCTTGAGGTACAGCAAGGGCAACTCTACGTTTTCATATACTGTAAGTTCGTCAATCAGGTTAAAACTCTGGAATACAAATCCGATATTTCCCTTGCGAAGGTTAGTACGTTGTTTCTCCTTATAGCGGGCAACCTCTTCCCCGTGGAAGTAGTACTCTCCTCCGGAGGGAGTATCCAAAAGTCCCAGGATATTCAGGAGTGTTGATTTACCACATCCCGAGGGCCCCATGATGGCGACAAACTCACCCTTTTCAACGGTGATATTTACCTTGTTTAGCGCTGTTGTTTCCACCTCATCCGTGCGGAATACTTTTACCAGGTCATTTGTTTTAATCATAATGCATGTTTTAATGTTATGCTGTATTACTTGTTCCTTTTCAAAATCAGTTTATCGGCATCACCGAAATTCTCATAATCGGAAACAATTATATTTTCCCCTGCCTTCAAACCCTCCAGTACCTCGTAATACCGTGGATTCTGCCGGCCCAGCCTGATATTCCTCCGGTAGGCGAAGTCGCCCGACGGATCAATAACATACACCCACTGTCCGCCCGTGCTCTGATAAAAACCGCCTTTGGGAAGAAGCAATGCCTTTTCCGATTCCCCCAGTTCAAGATGGATGCGGGCAGTTTGTCCGATCCTGATCTGTGCGGGAATCTGGCTTGTAAACTCCATATCCACGGCAAATGTGCCATTGCTTACCTCGGGATATACCTTGATGATCCGCAGTGAATTCTTTTTACCGGCAAAATCAAAATCAGCAGGCAACCCTCTTGATATGCGGGTAATATAATGTTCGTCGATTAAAACGCGCATTTTATAGGAATCGAGGATATTGAGAGTGCCCACCCTGGTACCATAATTGATCACTTCTCCCACCTCCTGATTCAGGGTGGCCAGTTCGCCGTCCGCAGGAGCTTTGATATCGAGGTTGTCAAGCCTTCTCCTGGTAAGGTTCAGGTTTTTCTGCATACGTTCAATCGACTCCTCATCCGCAGCAATCCGGGTAATTGTATAAATAGAATCCCGTATAAATTTCTTTTTTTGCAATTCAAGCTGTATCATGGTTTCCTCATACTGTTCCTTTGAAAACTCAAAATCTTCTTTAGAAATCAGGCTTTGTGAAAATAGTTTCTGGTTATTGCCATACTGCCGTTCGAGTTTTTTAAATGCATATCCCAGTTGAACGATAAGGGACCGGGTTTGAATATTCTGGTTTTCAAGGTTAATACGAGCGGTTTTCAGGTCATTCACGGCGCGGGCAACATCGGCTTCATTGCTGGATATGTCGAGCAGCAGGTTATAATTGCTGAGCTTGAGAATAACATCGCCCTGTTTGACTTTGTTACCTTCTTCAATCAGGATCTCTTCCACCCTTCCCGATTCAACGGCATCCAGGTAAATTGTTTTTATGGGCTCAACGGTACCATTCACCGATATGTAATCCTGGTATTTGTCGTCAATAACTTCGCCAATGGCTATTTTATCATTATCCACATTCAGTTTTGAACTTTTATCGCCAAATGCCAACTGGAGTATTACAAGTAAAAAAACCAAGGAGGCAACTCCAATCCAGATATGTTTCTTTTTCAGTCCTTTACTTTCGATTTTACGATCCATTCCATCCATGTGAGAAGAAAATAGGCTTTGAATTAAATAATGATATAACAAAGAATTACATTAATTATGCCAATAATATTAATCAGTTAATATACAATTATTTGTTGAATTCCATCTTACTAATATTTAAACTATTCTGTACAAAATTGAAACACTTTTAGTCCGAAAACGGACACTTTCTGATCCTGCAATAGAAACAGAAAGCAAGGGATACCGCTCTGTTTTTCAAAGTTATTATTTACA
>Ga0315278_10005777_pt1 | contig 11225 bp, 9 predicted proteins | sample YL17G06_0_MG_FD_203880 | JGI IMG/M metagenome (GOLD analysis project Ga0315278, IMG submission 203880) | Sediment microbial communities from Yellowstone Lake, YNP, Wyoming, USA - YL17G06_0 | ecosystem: Environmental > Aquatic > Freshwater > Lake > Sediment | place: USA: Wyoming | collected... | reverse complement strand
GGTACATGTCGGCGTCGGGCACGCCGCCGGAGCGCTGCAGAAAGCGGAAGACGGCGTTGGGAGTCCAGGTTGACTTGTCGATGAGCGCCGCGACGCCCGCTGGGAGGATGCGCGGGAGGTTCTCGGTGATGCCCCCACCGGTGATATGCGCCAGGCCCTTGACCAGGCCCGCGTCGAGCAGCGGCCGGACGAGCGGCAGGTACGACCGGTGAATCCGCAGGAGTTCCTCGCCGATCGTGCAGCCAAGCTCCGACACCTCGGTATCGACCGTCAGACCGAGGTGCTCGAAGACGATCGCGCGAGCCAGCGAGTACCCATTCGTGTGAAGGCCGGACGAGCGCAGGCCGATGAGCACATCACCAACGCGCAGCCGTGCTCCGGTGATGACGCGGTCGTGCTCGACGACGCCAACAATGAAGCCGGCGATGTCGTACTCCCCGGATGCGTAGAACCCGGGCATCTCAGCTGTTTCGCCGCCGATGAGCGCGCACCCGTTCTCCCGGCACGCCGTGGCCACACCCTCCACGACCTGGCCGGCAACCTCTGGTGACAACTTGCCGGTGGCGAGGTAGTCGAGAAAGAACAGCGGCAGGGCACCCTGCACGAGGATGTCGTTGACGCAGTGGTTGACCAGGTCCTGCCCGACCGTGTCGTGGCGTCCCGTCAGGAACGCGACCTTCAGCTTCGTGCCAACCCCGTCGGCGCTCGACACGAGCACGGGGTCACGATAATCGGTGCCGAGTCTGAACAGCCCGCCAAACGACCCAATCGACGACAGCACGCCAGGTGTGAACGTGGCTCGTGCAAGTCCCGTGATGCGGCGGACTGTCTCGTTGCCCGCATCGATGTCTACGCCGGATTGTTTGTAGTCCATGGGTAAACTGTCCGGGCTCGGCATGCCGTGCCCCTGCGGCGATCCCCGGGATCGCCACGCTCCAACGTGGCCGGGACTCGGGCCGGGCTGTCCGCCTCTGCGCGCAGCGCTACGGCGAGACCTCGACGGAGCTCAACGAGCGAAGTCGGGGAGCCCGGCGTTCCCAGGAAGACACCGGTCACGCGGCCCGCCCCTACGGTGTGGATCGGCCCACGTTCCCCACACCATCGCCGGGCCAACTACCGGTCAATCTGCGCCCGCGTGTCCAGGGCCAGCGGCAACTGCAGATACGCCGCCTCCTCGCGCGGGAACGGCACCGGGTACGACCCGGTGTAGCACGAAGTGCAGTACCGATCGCGATCCGAGTTGACCGACTCGAGCAATCCTTCGTAGCTCAAGTACCGCAGGCTGTCGGCTTCGATGTACCTGCGCACTTCCTCGAGCGTATGGGTCGCCGCAATCAGGTCGTTGCGCCTGGGCGTGTCGATGCCGTAGAAGCACGGTGAAATGGTCGGCGGACAACTGATTCGCACGTGCACTTCGGCCGCCCCGGCCGCCTTGATCATTTTCACGATCTTCCGGCTCGTTGTTCCGCGCACGATCGAGTCGTCAATGAGCACGACGCGCCGCCCCTGCAGGATGCTTCGCACGGGGTTCAACTTGACCTTGACGCCGAAGTGACGGATGGACTGCCGCGGCTCGATGAACGTGCGGCCGACGTAGTGATTCCGGATCAGACCGAACTGCAGCGGCACGCCAGACACCTCGGCGTAGCCCACGGCGGCGCATACGCCGGAATCCGGTACCGGCACGACGACGTCAGCCGCCACGGTTGATTCGCGGGCCAGGACCCGCCCGAGATTGGTCCGCACTTCGTTCACGCTTCTGCCGAACACGAGGCTGTCGGGTCTCGCGAAATACACGTGCTCGAAGATGCAGTGGCAGGACTGCGCCGAGGCGAACGGCCGGACCGGCTTCAAGCCCTCTGGTCCGATGACGAGCACTTCACCCGGCTCGACGTCGCGCACATAGGCGGCACCGATCAGATCCATCGCGCACGTTTCGGAGCAGACGACCCAGGCGCCGTCCAGTTGGCCGAGCGCCAGCGGGCGGAATCCATGCGGGTCGCGGACGGCTACAAGCCGATCGCCGGTGAGGAACAACAGGGAGAACGCACCCTGCACCTGCGTCACCGTATCGACGAGGGCCTGCTCGACCGCGCGTGCCTTCGACCGGGCGTACAGGTGCAGGAACACCTCGGTGTCGCTCGACGTCTGGAAGATCGCGCCCTGCCTGCTCAACTGGTCCCGCAGTTCGCGCTGGTTGACGAGGTTGCCGTTGTGGCACACCGCGATCTGGCCGTGCACACACTCGATCAGCAGCGGTTGCGCATTGGCCAGGCCGCTTTCACCAGCGGTCGAATACCGTACGTGCCCGATTGCGCTCGTGCCGACGAGCCTCGCCAGGGCATCGCCGCCGAAAATGTCCGCGACGTACCCCATGCCCCGCTCGGCGCGCAACTTGATGCCGTCGGACGCGACAATGCCGCCGCTCTCCTGCCCGCGATGCTGCAGGGCGTAGAGACCCAGGTACGTGAGTTTGGCGGCCTCGGGGTGGCCGAACACGCCAAAGACGCCGCACTCGTCCTTGAACTTGTCCAGCATCCTACGTACGTTCCTCGTCGAACACGCGGCGGAACACTTCGTCGACGTGCCGCAACTGATGGTCCAGGTGGAACAGATGATCCAGTTCCGCGGCACTGACCACGGCCGTCAGTTCAGCGTCCTGGGTGAGCAGTTCGCGAAAATCGCGGCGCTCGTCAAACGATCGCATGGCGTTGCGCTGCACCCATTCGTAGGCCTGCTCGCGGGCGACGCCATGGCTGGCCAGGGCCAGCAGTACAGACCCGGAGAACACGACGCCGCGCGACAGTTCCAGGTTGCGCATCATGCGATCGGGGTGGACGACCATGTCGGAGGCGATGCGCGTGAATCGCCGCAGCATGTGATCAAGCGCGATGAAGCTGTCCGGCAGGATGATGCGCTCGACCGACGAATGCGAGATATCCCGCTCGTGCCAGAGCGCGATGTTCTCCATGGCCGCGACCAGGTTGCCGCGCAGCACCCGGGCCAGCCCCACGATCTGTTCGCAGCCGATGGGATTGCGCTTGTGGGGCATGGCCGACGAGCCCTTCTGACCTCGATCAAACGGCTCTTCGACCTCGCCGATCTCGGTCTTCTGCAGGCCGCGGATCTCCAGCGCGAACTTCTCGAGCGACGCCGCCGTGATCGCCAGCGCCGACATCAACTCGGCGTGCCGATCGCGCTGGATGATCTGCGATGACACGGGCGCAGGCTGCAGCCCGAGCCTGGCGCACGCCAGCCGCTCGATCGCCGGGTCCAGGTGGGCGTAGGTGCCAACCGCTCCCGACATCTTGCCGACCGACACGATCTCGCGGGCCCGCTGGATCCGTACGACATCGCGCCCCAGCTCCGCATACCAGATCGCCAGCTTCAGCCCGAACGTCGTCGGCTCGGCATGCACGCCATGCGTGCGGCCGATGATTGGCGTTCGCCGGTGTTCGAGCGCCCGGGCCTTGACCGCGGCGCGCAAGGCCGCCATCCGGGTGAGCGTCAGGCCGCAGGCGTCCTGAAGCTGCAGCGCGAGCGCCGTGTCGACGACGTCCGACGAGGTCAGCCCGAAGTGCAGCCAGCGCGCCTCGGGCCCCACCTTTTCGGCCACCGCCGTCGTAAACGCGATGATGTCGTGCCTGGTGACGGCCTCGATCTCATCGATGCGAGCGACGTCGAAGGCGCCCCGTTCGCGGATCGCGCGGGCGGCCTCTGCGGGAATGATGCCGGACTCGGCCATCGCCTCGGCCGCGGCCACCTCGACCCGAAGCCAGGTCTGGTACCGGTGCTCGTCACTCCAGATCCGTCCCATCTCGGGGTGCGTGTAACGGGCAATCATGGGACCACTCGCAGCTGATCCTGAACGAGGTTCAAACCGTTGACCGCGCCAAGCACGGCCACCGACAGCGGCGTTCGCGTGAGCAGTTCGCGCGCGACACGAGCGACGTCCTCGATGGTGACGGCCGTGATCCCGGCGATGGTCTCATCGATCGTGAACATCCGGTCGAAGTACATCTCCTGCCGGGCCAGGTACGCCGCCCGATGCCACGTGCTCTCGAGCCCGAGAAGCAGGCCGCCTTTCACGTTGTCCTTGGCGCGCTGCAACTCGGTGGCGGCAATCGGCTGCGTCGCGAGCTGACGCAGCTCATTCATGATGACGTCGATCACCTCGCCGACCCGGTCGTTCGAACAGCCGGCGTAGATGCTGAGCAGGCCGGCGTCGCGGAAGGCGCTCAGACCGCTGCCGACCGAGTAGGCCAGGCCGCGCTTCTCGCGAACGTTCTGGAACAGCCGGGAACTCATCGATCCGCCCATCACGGTGTTGAGCACGAGTGCGGCATACCGCTCGGGGTGATTCTGCGGGTACGCTCCCGCACCCAGGCAGATGTGACTCTGCTCAAGGTCCTTGTCACGGATGTGGACGAGCGCCGTGTCGGTTGGCGGTCCGTCATCCACCTGAGGGCGGCCAGTTCGTGTGCCGCCAAACGCCCGCTCCACCAAGTCTCGCACCCACGCGTGCTCGAGATTGCCGGCCGCGGCGATAATCAGATTGTCTGAGGTGTAGGTCGCGGCGAAATAGTCGCGCAGGGCCTGGGTCGTCAGCGCTTCAATGCTGTCTCGTGTGCCGAGAATGGGCAGGCTGAGCGGATGCCCGGTCCAGAATCGCTGCAGGAAGAGTTCGTGAACCAAATCGTCAGGCGTGTCCTCGACCATCTTGATTTCTTCGAGGATGACGTTCTTCTCGCGTTGCACGTCATCATCGGCAAACCGCGGATGCAGCACGACATCCGACAGAATGTCGACCGCCACCGGCAATTGCTCGTCCAGCACTTTGATCGAGTAGTTGGCGTTCTCTTTGCCAGTCGACGCGTCCATCTGGCCGCCAATCGAGTCCGCCTCCTGCGCGATGGCCTCGGCCGACCGGTTCTCCGACCCCTTGAAGAGCATGTGTTCGACAAAGTGGGCGATGCCCGGCCAGGCCGCCCCCTCCTGCCGCGACCCCCTCGTCAGCCAGACGCCGAAACTCACCGACCGGACGTGCGGAATCGACTCCGTCAAGAGACGGAGGCCATTGTCGAGCGTATCGCGAACAACCATGGGCAAGATTACAGTTGGAGTGGCGCGTTAAACGGAGGCGACAAGCTGTTTATTACCAATCACTTGCAGCCATCTTACATTAACGATGATACCATGGCGCACGAAGCGGCAGCAAAGAAAAAGGCAGTCACCATGCCCACCATCGAACTCACGGACCTGACGCGCCCCGAGATCGAATCGGCGCTGCGCGATCTGGGAGTCGAACCGTACCGGGCTGGCCAGTTGTTCCAATGGATCTACCAGCGTGGTGTCGTCGATTTCGCATCGATGACGGACCTGTCGCAGGACGTCCGCAGCACGCTGGCTGAGCACTTCCACATCTCGACACCCGCGATCGCCCGGCACGACGTCTCGGAAGATGGCACCGAGAAGTTCCTGCTCCTGTTGCGTGACGGACGCCACATCGAATCCGTGTTCATCCCGGACACGGGCTCACAGACATTCTGCGTGTCCACGCAGGTAGGCTGCGCGATGGGATGCACGTTCTGCCTGACGGCCACGATGGGACTGGTGCGCAATCTCACTCCTGGCGAAATCGTCGGACAGGTGCGAGCGTTGTCCGCCGCCGTCGCGCTGCACGGCAAGGCGTTCAACATCGTCTTGATGGGCATGGGCGAGCCCCTTCACAACTACGACCAGACGATGGCGGCGTTGCGGATTCTCTGTGACAAGAAAGGCTGCGCGCTGCCGCCAAGACGGATCACGCTATCCACGGTCGGGCTCGTGCCGGCCATTGAACGGCTCGCGGCCGAGCCGCTGATGCCCAACCTCGCGATCTCGCTGCACGCGGCGTCGGAAGACGTGCGGGCCAGGCTTGTGCCGTCGGCCCACAAGTACAGCATCGCCGACATTCTCGGAGCGTGCCGGCGGCTGCCCTTGAAACATCGGGACCGCGTCACGTTCGAATACGTCCTGCTCGCCGGCATCAACGATTCGGACGCCGAAGCGCGAAAACTGGCAAGACTGCTGAGGGGCTTGCCGGTCAAGGTCAATCTGATTCCGCTCAACCCGGCCCCGGGCATCCCGTTCGAGCGCCCGTCCGACGAGCGCATTGATCAGTTCGGCCGCATCCTTTCCGAGCACCACGTGACCGTGTCGGTGCGCAAGAGCCGCGGACGAGACATCCGCGCAGCATGCGGGCAGCTCGCCATCGCGGGGGGCAGAAAGTCGCCCGCGCAGCGCCTCGCCGACGCGATCGAATAGTCGCAACACGCCGCTGTGGCAGGGCGATTCGCTTTGCGTCCCCGCTCACGCAAGCCGGCAAAATGCGCCATGCCGGGACAAGGTCGCCGGTCTTACGTTTGCGCTATTCGCGCAGCCAGTCTGGCCCTCACGGCACGTTTTGCAGACTTCGCCCTTCGACTTCGCTCAGGACTTCGCAGTCGGCTTGGTTCGACGGGCCGTGCCGCGAATTGCCCCGCCACGAGCGCGTTTGTTGGGCGACGGAGGGACCCGCCCTCCCGCGCCACACGGGCGCGATGAATCGCATCCTTACCGGTTCGAGTGGGCGGCTTCGCGGGGCCGCGGAGGATACCGTCCTCCGGCGCACACTCCCAACGTCAGGGTACTGATTGGACTGTGCCATCGAGCGCGGGCGAGTCGATCCGCACTCGCACGCGCGTGTTGCGCGGCAGGCCGGGAGGGATGCGAACCTTGAGAAAATTGTCTGTCAGCACCATCGTGCCATCGTCGAGCGTGAGACCGGAACGAACCGAGCCGACCTGTGACGCGACGAACCGCCCAGTGAGCCGCCTCGCGACGTCGCGCATGATCCTGGCTCGCGTCTTCGTCGCAGAAGCATTCACCTTTGGCGTCATCACCGTGGCGTCGGTGCCGGGCCGATCGGAATACGGAAACACGTGCAGATAGCCGAACGGCATGCGCTCGACTTCGCGCGCCATCAACTCCGCATCGTGATCCGACTCGCCGGGAAATCCCACAATCACGTCGCTCCCGATCGATGCGTCCGGCAACCGCGTGTGAATCCTGTCAACCAGATCCCGATAGTGCTCGAATGTGTACGGCCTCCGCATGGCACGCAGGACGTGATCGCTCGCGTGCTGAAGCGGCAGGTGGAAGTGCGGTGCGAATCGGCCGGACCGTGCCACCAGATCGACCACGCCCGGCGGGCAGTCCATCGGCTCGAGCGAACTGATGCGAAACGTCGTGTCGCCGGGCTGGCGATCGAGATCCCGGAGCAGATCGACCAGCGCCGTGGCCGGCTGCTGGTCGCGCCCGAAGGATCCGAGGTGGACGCCGACCAGCCACACCTCCTTGTAGCCCGCGGAGGCGACACGACCGACGTCGTCGCCGATCTCGGCCAGCGGGCGGCTGCGCGAGGGCCCGCGCGTGGACGGGATGATGCAGAACGCACACGCCTGGTCGCAACCCGTCTGCACGCGGAGCGGATAGGCCGTTCGTCCCATCGCCCCCGGTGCTAAGTGCCCCTGGCCGCACGAGTCATCGCCCTCGCCGAACCGGTCCCGGGTCGTGAAGGCGAACTCCTCGTCGAGCACCCGCACCAAGCTGTCTTTCTCGTGGTTCGGCACGACCATGCGGACGTTGGGGAGGCGGTCGAGATCGCCGGGCTTGCGCGTGGCGTAGCAGCCTGTCACGACGATGTGCGCGGAGGGGTTGTCGCGGGAGAGCCCCCGAATCGCCCGCCGTGCGCTCTGATCGGCCGCGCCGGTGACGGAGCACGTGTTGACGATGACCAGATCGGCCGTCTCGGCCGGCGTCTCCACGGCGCCTCGCCTTCGCAGGCCCTCCTCGATTTCGAAGGAGTCGGCCTGGTTCACCCGGCAGCCGAATGTCAGGATCGCGTACGTCATAGGTGATGCGGTGGCTCGCTGGGCGGCCGCTCGAACCAAGCCGACCGCGAAGCCCTGAGCGACGTCGAAGGGCGTCAGTCTGCAAAACGTGCCGCGAGGGCCGAGACAGGCTGCGCGAATAGCGCAAACGTGAGACCGGCGACGAGTCCGGTAAGGTGCGCTTTGCCGGCTTGCGTGAGCGGGGACGAACCGCGAGTCACCGCATCACCTGTGGACGCCGGGCCTGCCGGCCGATCCTACCGCGCTGTGTCATCGGCGGCTAACCTTGCCGCCGCCTGTTCGACCTTGTCGGCGAGCCGGGCCTTGTACGCGGCGACGCGTTCGGCAAGCGCCGGATCGGCAATCGCCAGGATCTGGGCCGCCAGTACGGCGGCATTGGTGGCTCCCGGCTTTCCAATCGCGACGGTTGCCACGGGCACGCCTGGCGGCATTTGCACGGTCGACAGCAGCGCGTCGAGGCCTAGCAGGGGCGATGAATCAATGGGCACACCGATCACGGGCTTCGCGGTGTGCGCGGCCACCATGCCCGCCAGGTGGGCCGCAGCTCCAGCGCCCACAATGAACACCTGGACGCCGCGAGCCGGAGCGTCGGCCATGATGCGCTGCACGCGCGCCGGCGACCGGTGCGCCGAGGCCACGGTCATCTCGCACGAGATGCCCAGTTCGCGCAGCACGTCAGCGGCGCAGCGCATGATCGGAGCGTCCGAATCGGAGCCCATGAGAATCTGAACTTGGATTGGGGTCATCGTCGTTTCCACCTGCGCGGGCACGGCATGCCGTGCCCCTACGATCTATCTGTGCGGGCCGACACGCGGGTCGGCTCCTACGATCTTCCGATTGCCCGCAGCCCGATGTCGCGCCTGAAATGCGCCTTGTCAAACGTGATGCGCGATGCGGCATCGTACGCCGTTGTCCGTGCGGCCTGGAAGTCCGGCCCGCGACCGACGACGGTCAGAACCCGGCCGCCGCTCGTGACCAGCGTCTCGCCTCTTTGCGCGGTGCCGGCGTGAAAGACCCACACCCCCGGCAACGACTCAGCCTCGGCAAGTCCGCCAATCGTCTTGCCCGTCTCGAACCGATCCGGATAGCCGCCCGACGCCATGACGACCCCGACATGGGCATCGGCGCGCACCCGACACACGCCCGACTTCAACGCGCCGCGGGATCCGTCCACCAGGTGCGGCAGCAGGTGTTCGTCAATCGCCGGCAGAATCACCTGGGCTTCCGGATCGCCGAGTCTCGCGTTGAATTCGATGACGCGGGGCCCGTCCGCGGTCATCATCAAGCCGCAGTAGAGGAAGCCACGGTACGGGTGCCCAGCGGCCGCCATCCCACGAAGCGTGGGCAGGACAATCTCGTCGAGAATCCTCTCTGCCGTCGCCGTGTCGACGAGCGGGCTCGGGCAGAACGCGCCCATGCCTCCAGTATTGGGCCCTTCGTCTCGATCGTAGGCGCGCTTGTGATCTTCGGCCGACGGCAGGACGCGCGCGTTGACGCCATCGGTCAGGACGAAAAAGGAGGCTTCGCGGCCCTGCAAGTGCTCTTCGATGATGATCTGGGAACCGGCATCGCCGAACCGGCGATCCACCATCATGTCCTGGACAGCGACTCTGGCGGCGGCCCGGTCTGGCGCGATGACCACGCCCTTGCCGGCCGCGAGGCCATCGGCTTTGAGGACCACGGGGTAACCGAAAGGCGCGCGGCCGACGGCGTCGAGCGCGGCGGCGGCCGAGTCACAGGTGAGGTGTCGCGCGGTGGGCACTCCGCAACGCGCCATCACGTCTTTCGCAAAAGCTTTGCTCGACTCCAGGCGCGCCGCCTCACGGGTGGGTCCGCAGCAGGGGTGCCCGGCGCGGGTCAGGATGTTGGCGACACCCCGGGTCAGCGGCAGTTCGGGACCGACGACGGTAAAATCGATACGCTCGCGTTCGATCAGGGCGAGCAAGGCGTCTGGGTCGTCGGCCGCCACCTGCACGCACCGGGCAGCTCGACTGATGCCAATATTGCCCGGCGCGCAGACGACGGCATCGACACCGGGCTCGGCAGCCAGTTTCCAGACGAGCGCGTGTTCGCGGGCACCGCCGCCAACAACCAGGACTCTCATTGGTGGAACCAGTGTGAACAACTCAGGGGACGGGTCAGGTTCCCCAGGACGGTACGGAAGCTGCTCCGGCCCCAGGCCGTCTGTGGAAAACCAACCGGTCCCCCGGAGGATGTCGGGTTTGTGCCCAAGGTCGGCCGCAAGCTGTGATAGCCTAGCATATTCGGGCTACGGTCTACCTCTGACAGGCAGGCAATCCCGAAGGTACATCGAGCCACGGAGGGGGGTGTTCTAGTCGTGGCTGAAGTGAAAGTGCAGGAAGGCGAATCGATCGAGAGTGCGCTCCGCCGTTTCAAGCGGAAAGTCCAGCAGGAAGACATCATCAAGGACATCAAGAAGCACTCGTTCTACCTGAAACCGGGTGACAAACGCCGCGCAAAACAGGCGCTGGCGCGCAAGCGGAATCGGAAGAAGATCCGTCGAGAGGCGGACTAGACCGAGGGCGAGTTGATGGACTTCCACGAAAAGATCCTTCAGTGCGCGGACTGCGGTGCGGATTTCGTGTGGACGGCGGGAGAACAGGCGTTCTTCGCCGACAAGCACTTTACGAACGAGCCGAAACGCTGCAAGGCGTGCAAGGCGAAGCGGGGCTCGCGCCAGGGCGCCGGGCATGGCGGCGGGCAGACGCGCGAACGCGTGGAGATTCGGGCCACCTGCTCGGCATGCGGCAAGGAAACGACCGTGCCGTTCAAGCCGAGCCAGGGCCGCCCGGTGTACTGCCGCGAGTGCTTCCAGCAGCGGAAGACGCTTGGGTAGTTTGGGTTAGGGGCGCTCGGCCGGCCGTCGGCGGAGCGTTGACCGGGCCTCAAGACCTGCAGTACGATTCGGGCCTTGAGCTCGCCTTTTCAAGGGGCCGCTCGCTCAGCGGGTGAAGGGACATTGTCATGCAGATTGATGAACGAACCGTCGATGGCGTCACGATCCTCGACATGAAAGGCAAGATGACTCTCGGCGACGGTGACGAGTTGCTGCGCAAGAGGGTCACCGGTGTTGTCGAGAGGGGATGCAAGAAGATCCTGCTCAACCTTGGCGATGTGCCGTACGTCGACAGCGCAGGGCTGGGTGAGATCGTGCGCACCTATACCACGGTGAGCCGTCAGGGCGGCAGTCTGAAGCTGCTCAATCTCACCAAACGCATCACGGATCTGCTGTCGATCACCAAGCTCCTCACGGTGTTCGACACGTTCGAT
>Ga0315278_10005775_pt1 | contig 11228 bp, 16 predicted proteins | sample YL17G06_0_MG_FD_203880 | JGI IMG/M metagenome (GOLD analysis project Ga0315278, IMG submission 203880) | Sediment microbial communities from Yellowstone Lake, YNP, Wyoming, USA - YL17G06_0 | ecosystem: Environmental > Aquatic > Freshwater > Lake > Sediment | place: USA: Wyoming | collected... | reverse complement strand
GACGTTCGCGGTCGCCGGACTCAGTCCGCTGGCGTGGAGCGCGTTGCTGCTGGGCACGGTCGCGGCCCTGTCGCCGTTGCCGCGGCAGGGGCGCATCGCCGGCGTGATCCTCGTGTGCGCCGCCTGCGCCTGGCGGCCGTGGCCGCTCGACCACGGTACGTTCCGTGTCACGGTGCTCGACGTGGGCCAGGGACTCGCGACAATCGTGGCAACGCGCTCGCACGTGCTCGTGTTCGACACCGGGCCATCGTTTCGAAGCGGCACCGATGCGGGGCTGCTGGTCCTCTTGCCTTACCTGCGGGACCAGGGAATCCGCTGCCTCGACGTGCTTGCGGTCAGCCACGACGACGACGATCACAAGGGCGGCACGGCGACCGTGCTCGGCGCGCTGCCGGTACGCAACCTGATTCTCGGGCCGAGCATCCGCCGCAGCGATGATACCGGTGAGTTCGCCGGCCACGCCCGGACCTGCCGGCGCGGCGGCCACTGGCAATGGGACGGCGTCAGTTTCGAATGGCTGCACCCCGGGGTTACGCCTCACGAGCGGGACAACGACAGTTCGTGCGTGCTGCTGGTGCGGGCCGGCGAGCACACGGTGCTGCTGACCGGTGATGTCGGGGCCGTCGCGGAGCAGGAGCTGCTGCAGTCCGGCAGGCTCGGCCGGGTCGAAGTGGTGGTGGCGCCGCACCACGGCAGCCGCACCTCCTCGAGTTTACCGTTGGTCGCGGCGACCGCGCCGCGCTGGGTGGTCTTCACCGCGGGGCATCGCAATCGCTGGGGATTCCCGGCGCCAGCCGTCGTCGCACGCTGGCGCAGCGCGGGCGCGAAGACCCTGGTGACCAGTACCAGCGGCGCAATCGACTTCGTCGCCACGCCCGGCGTGGCGCTGCCACCGCCGCGCCAGTGGCGCATCGACCGACGTCGGTTCTGGACCGATCCGTGACTCGCGCGGGTCGCCGCGCCGCGGCCCATGCAGTATGATCCGCGGGCGTTTCGGCCGCAGGGACTCAAGCACAGGACAATGTTCGAAATCGTCAAGTCCGGCGGCATCGTCATGCTGCCGATCATCCTGTGCTCGATCCTGGCCGTCGCCATCACGCTCGAGCGGCTCTGGACGTTGCGCGGACAGCGCGTGGCCCCGCAAGAACTCACTGACAAAGTCTGGCAGTGGGTCGAGAACCGCTCGCTCTCCGACAAGCAGATCACCGCGTTGCAGCTGCACTCGCCATTGGGGCGCGTGCTTGCGGCCGGGCTCTCCAACCGTTATCGCGATCGCCTCGTAATGATGGAGGCCATCGAGGATGCCGGCCGCCACGTGATGCACGACCTCGAGCGCTACCTCAACACGCTCGCGACGATTGCCTCGATCTCACCGCTGCTCGGCCTGCTCGGCACCGTCATTGGCATGATCCGCACGTTCCGTGCAATCACCGTGGCCGGCGTCGGCAACCCGTCCGCCATGGCCGGCGGCATCGCCGAGGCGCTGATCACGACGGCCGCCGGCCTGATCGTGGCCATTCCGGCGCTGGTCGCGTACCGCTACCTGCGCGGCAAGGTCGATGTGCTGGTGATCCAGATGGAAAAGGAATCGCTGCGGCTGGTGCAGGCCATCGACCGCACGACGGGTACGCGGCCGCAGGCGGCCGTCGAACTCGCCGAGGCCCTGGCGGGCGAGGAAGCCGCCGGGTGAAATTCCAGGTCCGCCGCCGCGAGGATCCCGAGCTCAACATGACGTCGCTGATCGACGTGGTGCTGCTGTTGCTGATCTTCTTCATGATGTCCACCAAGTTCGTGGACGAGGGCCGCCTCAATGTACGCCTGCCCGAGGCAGGCGTGCAGCCCGATGAATCGAGCGTCAAGGACACGGCGGAAATAGAGGTGACGGCGGAGGGTGGCTATCGCGTGAATGGGCGGCCGCTGGTCAACAACAGTCCGGTCACGCTCGCGACCGCACTCGGGCGCGCCGCAGGCGGCAACCGTGCCATGCCCATCACCATCCGCGCCGACGGGCGCGCGATGCACCAGTCGGTCGTCACCGCGATGGACGTCGCGGGGCGACTCGGCTACCGGCGGATCAACATCGCGACGGTGCACGATGGGTCCCAGGGCGGATAAGCGCGCCGACTTGCAGATGCCCGATGGCGCGCTGCGAACCTACCGGCGCCTGCTGAGTTACCTTGGCCCGCACAAGGGCATGTTCTCGATCGGCGTGCTCGGCATGACGATCTTCGCCGCCACCGATGCCGGTTGGGCCGCGTTCGTGAAGTTTTTCCTCGACGGTACGTTCGTGCAGAAGGACCCGCGGATGGTCTGGCTGGTGCCGGTCGTGCTGGTCGTGCTGTTCTTCCTGCGCGGCATCGGCGACTTCCTGCAGACCTACTGCCCCGGTTTCGTCGGCCGCAAGATCGTCAAGACGCTGCGGGGCGAGTTGTTCCGCAGCTACGTCAACCTCCCAGTCACGTATTTCGACCATCACGCCTCGGGCACGCTGCTCTCCAAGCTCACCTACAACACGGAGCAGGTGGCCACCGCCACGACCGAGTCGATCACGGTGTTCATCCGCGACAGCCTGACGATTCTCGGCCTGATCGGCTACCTGCTGTACCTGAACCCGAAGCTCACGCTGTTCAGCCTGGTCGTCGGCCCGCTGATCGCGGTGCTGATCCGCCGGATCAACATGCTGTTCCGCCGCTACAGCAAGCGCATCCAGAACTCGATGGGCGACGTGACCCGGGTCGCCAAGGAAGCGATCGAGGCGCCGCGCGTGATCCGCGTGTTCAACGCGCAGGACTACGAAGCCGGGATGTTCGAGAAGGTCATCGAGCACAACCGACTCTCGCACATGAAGCTGATGCGAACCAAGGGGCTCTCCAACCCGATCGTGCAGATCATCGCGTCAATCGGCCTGGCCGGCGTGCTCTACCTCGCCACTCTCGACGCGGTGCAAGGCAAGATGACGGTCGGCGAGTTCACGTCGTTTATCGCTGCCCTGATGCTGGTCACCGCGCCGCTGCGCCGCCTGGTCAACGTTGCCGGGCCGCTGCAGCAGGGCATTGCCGCGGCGCAAAGTATCTTCGAGGTGATCGACTCGCCCGCGGAGCCGGTTGGCGGCGACCGGCCGATCGAGCGTGCACGCGGCGACGTAGAGTATCGCGACGTGCGCTTTCGTTATCCGGCCGGCGCGGAGGACGTGCTCAACGGAGTCACGTTCAAGGTGCGGGCCGGCCAGACCGTCGCGATCGTCGGCCGCTCGGGCAGCGGCAAGTCGACGATCGTGAGCCTGTTGCCGCGGTTCTACGACCTTACCGCCGGGTCGCTGCTGCTCGATGGGCACGATATCAGGGAGTACCCGCTGCCGCGCCTGCGCGCGCAGATGAGCCTCGTCAGCCAGGACGTGGTGCTGTTCAACGACACGATCCGCAGCAACATTGCGTTCGGCTTTCCGGCGAGCCACGAGCAGATCGAGGCGGCGGCGCGGGCGGCGCGGGTGAACGAGTTTGCCGACCAGATGCCGGACGGCCTCGACACGGAAGTCGGTGATCGCGGCACGCTGCTGTCGGGCGGCCAGCGCCAGCGCATCGCGATTGCCCGAGCACTGCTGCGAAATTCGCCGATCCTGATCCTGGATGAGGCTACGTCCGCGCTCGATACCGAGACCGAGCGGCAGATCCAGGAGCAGCTCGAAGGGCTGATGAAGGACCGCACCACGCTCGTGATCGCGCACCGGCTCTCGACGGTCGAGAAGGCCGACCAGATCCTCGTCATGGAGGGCGGGCGGCTGATCGAGAACGGCACGCACGAGGAACTCCTGGCTCGCAACGGCCAGTACGCGGTGCTGTACCGCTTACAGTTCAACGAATGAGCCTCGACGCGGGGCTGCAGCGCCTCTGGTACGGCCCTGCCTGGCGCAGCCTGCCGCTGTGGCCCCTCGAAGCGATCTTCCGGCTGCTGGTTGCGCTCAAGGGCGCGCTCTATCGCGTGGGCGTGCTGCGTGCGCAGCGCATGCCCGTGCCCGTCATCGTCGTCGGCAATATCACGGTCGGCGGCACCGGCAAGACGCCGGTGACGGCGTGGTTGGCGGAGCAATTGACATTGCGCGGCCACAAGGTGGGTGTTCTGTTGCGCGGCTACGGCGGCGACCACGCAGGCGAGGCTCTGGTCGTGACCGCCGAGGACGATCCGGTGGTGGTCGGGGACGAGGCGCTGCTGCACGCGCGGCGCGGTCCGCACGTCGTCGTGATAGATACCGATCGTGTAGCCGCCGCGAACCTCGCGACCGCGATGGGCGCCGAGGTGCTGGTCTGCGATGATGGACTGCAGCACCTGCGCCTGGCGCGCGACGTCGAGATCGCCGTGCTCGATGCGTCGCGCGGGCTCGGCAATGGGCACCTGCTGCCGGCCGGGCCGCTGCGGGAGCCGGCAGGCCGGCTGGAGAAGGTCGATGCCGTCGTGCTCACCGATCGGGGAGGGGGCGTGGCGGCGGGCACTAACCTGGGTCTCCGGACACCTTTGCGAGTCGAGGCCCGATTGCGGCTCGGTGACGCCGTCAACCTGGTGACCGGTGTGCGTCGCAGCCTCGAATCTTTTGCAGGCGCACCCGTGCACGCGGTGGCTGGAATCGGCCATCCGGAGGCGTTTTTCAGCGCACTAGCTGCGGCGGGTATCACGGTGACCAGCCACGCGCTGCGCGACCACGCGAGCCTGATTCCGGCGGCCCTGCCGTTTGCCGTCGATGCAACGGTGCTGATGACCGAGAAAGATGCCGTAAAATGCACCGGCTACGCCCAGCCCGGCTGGTGGTGGGTCGCGCTCGACGTCAGCATCGAGCGCACGGCCGCCGAGGAACTGCTGTCACTGGTTCTCGAACGCACCGGAATGACCGGTGCCGGAGTCCCCCTTGGATAAGAAGCTGCTCGATATCCTGGCCTGCCCGCTCTGCAAGGGGCCGCTGCACTGGCACCGTGACGAAGCGGTGCTGGTGTGCCGCGCCGACCGCCTCGCGTTCCCCATCCGGGACGACATCCCGGTGATGCTGGAGGAAGAGGCCAGCACGCTGGCCGCCGCCGACCCGCTGATGAAGGACTGAGCGGGCTGCGATGCCGTTTCACGTGGTCATCCCGGCGCGCTACGCCTCGACGCGGTTGCCCGGCAAGCCGCTGTTCGACATCGGCGGCCATACGATGATCCAGCGCGTCGTCGAGCGTGCCTGCGCGAGCGGTGCGGACGAGGTGCTGGTCGCCACCGACGACGAACGCATTGCCGCAGCGGTGAGCGATCCGCGAGCGAGCGGGCGACGCATCGCCGTGATGACGGACGCCGATTTACCCTCCGGCACCGATCGCGTCGCGGCCGTCGCGAAGATTCGCGGGTGGACCGACGACACGATCGTCGTCAACGTGCAGGGCGACGAGCCGTTCCTGCCGCCGCGATTGATTGCGCAGGCCGCGGGCCTGCTTGCCCTCGACACGCAGGCGGCCATCGCCACGCTGGCGACCCCGATCGAGAACCTGGAGAACTTCCTCGACCCGAACGTGGTCAAGGTGGTCACGACAAACGACGGAGCGGCGCTTTATTTCAGTCGCGCCCCGATTCCGTGGAACCGCGATGGCTCGAGCGCAGGGCTCGCGGGCCAGCGCGATTTCAGCGGGGCGATGCGACACGTCGGCCTGTATGCGTATCGCGTCGGCGCGCTGCGACAGATCACGCAGTGGAGGCCCTCGAGTCATGAACTGCGCGAGAAGCTCGAGCAGCTGCGCGCACTGCAGAACGGTTTACGCATCGCGGTGGGCGTGTGCGCCGAGCCCCCCGGCTGCGGGGTGGACACCGAAGCAGACCTGCGGCGCGCGCGTGAGCGCGCGGCGGCGGGTTGAAGGAGACATGGGATGAATCAGCTGTTGTTCGACGTGTTCGGGCTGCACATCACGGGATGGAAGCTGGTCGGCTATGTCGGCGTCGCGCTCTTCGCCGGACGCTGGTTCGTGCAGATGGCGTATTCGCGGATGCACGGCCGGCCAGTTGTGCCGACCGTATTCTGGGTCATGAGCATCTGGGGCAGCGTGCTGCTGCTGTTGTACTTCATCTTCGGCAAGAACGATTCGGTCGGTATCCTCTCGAACCTGCTTCCGGCGGGCGTGGCCGGCTACAACCTCGCGCTCGACATGAAGCACAAGCGCATGCAGCGCCAGGCAGCCACCGGCGCTTAGGCGGCGTCCGGAGGTGAGTTGGACGGGCTGCGCTCAGCCGGGGGGCCCGCGCCTGGGTGGCGGCTGCTTCAGGCCCAGGGTCGGGGCCTTCGCGGGCAGCAGGCCGCCCAATTCCGCCCGCGTCAGATTGCGCCACTGCCCCGCGGCCAGGTCGCCCAGATGCACGTTCATGATGCGCACCCGCTGCAGGCGGCGGACGGTGTAGCCGAAGTGCTCGCACATCCGGCGGATCTGCCGGTTGAGTCCCTGCGTGAGGACGATTCGGAACGTGTTCTTGCCGACCTGGGTCATCCGGCAGGGATTGGTCACCGTATCGAGGATCGGCACGCCGCTCGACATTCCCTCGAGAAAAGCCGGCGTCAGCGGCCGATCGACCGCCACCACGTATTCCTTCTCATGCTCGTGCTCGGCGCGCAGGACAGTGTTGACGATGTCGCCGTCGTTGGTGAGCAGGATCAGTCCCTCGGAGTCCTTGTCGAGGCGCCCGATCGGGTAGATACGCTCGCCATGGCCGACGAAATCGACGATGTTGCCGGGCACGTCGTGATCGGTGGTGCACTCGATTCCGACCGGCTTGTTGAGCGCGAGGTAAATGCGCTTCGGTTTCGCGCGCAGCGGATGACCGTCCAATAGCACGACGTCGCCCTCATTCACCTGCGTGCCGAGCACGGCTCGTGTGCCGTTGACGCTCACGCGACCGGCTTCGATCCACTGGTCGGCCACGCGGCGCGAGCATGCTCCGGTCTCGGAGAGGTACTTATTGATGCGCACGGTGCGGCTCAGCCCCCGGAGCGGCGCACGGTGTAGCCGAGCTTGCCGAGTTCGTCGAGGAGCAGGTCGCGGTGGTCGCCCTGGATCTCGATCGTGCCGCCGTCCACGGTGCCGCCGCAGCCGCAGCGCTTCTTGAGCTTCGTTGCCAACGCTTCGAGCGCATCGCCCGCGAGCGGCACGCCGCTGATCACCGTCACGCCATTGCCCTTGCGCCCCTTGGTCTCGCGACCGACGCGCACGATGCCGTCGCCCTTCGGGACGACCGGCGCGGGCGGCTGCGCGGTCCTGCTGCGCCTGCAGCGGCACTCGGTGAGCGGTCGGGCGCACTCGGGACAGAGACGCCCCTGGCCGGTGGAGTAGACGAGTCTGGCGTTCGACATCGGACGGGCGAGCGGCGGGGCAGGGGGTGGTAGTTTGGCATTGCAACCGTTTACTGGTCCAACGGACTCTGCATGGCGTTGGCTCCCTTACCGTTGCGCACGACGATTTGCTGGTAGTCGAAGTTCAGGTCCTTGATGCGCAATTGCAGCGACTCGAGCAGCCGCAGTCCGCACCCGTAGAGCAGGTTACCGATCAGCCAGTAGTCGCCCTTCAGGTGGGCAAGGACACTGCGGACCTCGCCCGGCGTCAGGACGACCGGCAGGTAGGTCGATGGCTTGGCGCGAATCGCGCCGTCCAGCCACGGCAGCTCGACCTCGAGCGCTTTGCGGTACAGGAACAGGATGGCGGCCAATGCCTGGTTCTGCGTCGAAGCAGAGACCTTCCGATCGACCGCCAGATGGGTCAGGAACGCTTCCACCTCGGAGGCGCCCATGGACGCCGGGTGGCGCTTGTCGTGGAAGACGATAAAGCGACGAATCCAGAACAAATACTGCTGTTCTGTCCGGTAGCTGTAGTGCAGGGTTCGGAACAGGTCGCGGGCCTGATCGAGCAGGCGGGGTTTGGCATCCATGCGGTAAATTCCATCCGGCGCCAATTGACTGGCTAATAAATCAGTGGTCTATTCAAACCAATGACTTACGGCCACCTCCAGCCTCTTATGCTACGGAAATGCGGTAATTCACCGAAAATTATTCCCGCGTTTACACGGCCTAACAGTTGTCGGCCCAAGTAGCGTTAGACGACTCTTCAGGTCACCTTGACGTCAAAACGTCACGGGTCCATCATGCGCCCATGAGTATCCCAAAGCGCGCCACCGTGTATTTTGAGGCTGAGGTCCACAAGGCCCTTCGCCTGCGTGCGGCTGCTAACGACCGTTCCATTTCCGACCTGGTCAATGAGGCGGTGCGGGTATCACTGGCTGAAGATGCGGCCGATCTTTCTGCCTTTGATCGGCGCAAGAAGGAGCGCAGCGTTTCCTTTGACAGCTTCGTGCAGGGCATGAAGCGTCGTGGCCTCCTGTAAAGTTCTGATCAAAACCGCCGCCGGCAAGGAACTTGCCGCGGTGGGGTCCAAGACGGATCGTGAAAGGATCGTCGCCCGTATTCAGGGGTTGGCGACCAACCCCAGGCTGCACGATTCTGAGATGCTCGCCGGTTACCCTGATCGATACCGGGTTCGACAAGGCAACTTCCGAATCGTCTACCTCATCGACGATGAAGCCAGCGCCGTTACTATCTTCAAGATCGGTCACCGGAAGGACGTCTATCGATGAGCCGTCTAACTTCGCGTTCGAGCGGTCCGTGATGCGTCACCTGGGGCGCCCGCCGGGCGCGTGTAGCCCCTGTGCGCCCGCGGGCGCCAGTTGGCCGCTGCGTGCGGCCGCTCAACGCGGGCGTTAGGCCTCGACCGGTTGGGCAATGCAGCACATAGCGAATATGCTATAGTCGAATATCACGTGGAAGGTCGGGTTTTTCAGCCGGCGGCTTGAGGCCGAGATATTGGCTTTGCCGGCAGGGTTCGTCTCGCGGTTCTTGCGCTATGCGGAACGCATGGAGGTCTACGGTCCGGATCTCGGCATGCCGCATACGCGTGCTATGGGCCAAGGCCTATTCGAACTCCGATTGAAGGCTGCGGAAGGAATCGCTAGAGTCTTCTATTGCACGGTCATTGATCAGCAAATCATCATGCTGCATCAGTTCGTGAAGAAGGCCGACAAGACCCCCGTCAAGGAGTTGGAAATTGCCCGTAGGCGCATGAAGGAAGTTAAGAATGGTTAGCTCGCTTAAGAAATTCAAGGCGCAGGCATTGTCGCGGCCCGATGTGCGTGATGAATATGACGGGTTGGGAGCGGAGTTCGCGTTTCTGGACGAAGTGCTTAAGGCGCGGGCTGAGGCCGGTCTTACCCAGGCGGAGGTTGCCGAACGTGTGGGCACAACTCAATCGGCAATCGCACGCCTTGAGTCAGGGGCTCTGAAACATTCGCCGTCGATCGCAACGCTGCAAAAGTATGCGAAGGCTCTGGGGTATCGGGTGGAGGTCAAGTTTGTGAAGGAGCGAGGCCTAACAAGCGCCTCAGCGCGGATTCGGCGCGAGCGGGGCACTCGCCTCACCGGTCAGGCGCGGCGTTAGGCCCCGCGAGCCGAGTCCATGAGGTACTCTGCTTCAGGTGTTTGAGGCTGCAGAGCGCTCATTGACGACGTTGAGACGCCGGAGCGGATTGAAACTCGTCGAACCAGTGAAAAAGGAGCCCGTCATGCGTATATCCAAGGATCAGATTCCCGCGAAGATCAACGTCCCCGGCGCCGTCGCGCGTGTCGCCACCGGCTTCGGTGACGCGACCGGTTTCGGCGCGATGGGAGGCGAATACTTCTCCCTGGGCGCCGGCACTGACATCGCGCCGCTCCTGAAGGGCCTCAAGGACGACGCCTGCCACGCGCCGCACTGGGGCTACATGCTCTCCGGGGAGCTCGTGGTGACGTACACCGACGGCAAGGTCGACACGTGCAAGGAAAACGACCTCTTTTACTGGCCGCCCGGCCACAGTGTGCGGGCGGTCAAAGACTCCGAGGTCATTCTGTTCAGCCCGCAGCGCGAGCACGCCCTTGCTATGGACCACATGCTGAACGCGATGATTGGCTGAGCAGGTCCTGCGCGGGTAGGTGGGTTCGGGTGAGGAAGCTCGCTTGAACGCGAGGGCGGGTCCTGACAACCGGTTACAGCGGACGGTCCGCTGCGCGACCCGCCGCTGAACCGGGGCGTTAGCCGACTTGACATCGTAACCCGTAACGTCACACTAAACGGGTGATAGCCAGCTTTCGCCACCGCGGGCTGCAGAAATTCTTTCTCACCGGCTCGAAGGCAGGCATTCGCCCGGAGCACGCGGAGCGACTGCGGCTGATCCTTTCTTGGCTGAGTTCGGCGGTCGCGCCGCAAGACATGGATCTGCCAGGTCTTCGCCTGCATCCGTTGAAGGGCTCCATGAAGGGTCGTTGGTAGGTAACGGTCAGTGGCAACTGGCGGATCACCTTCGCATTCACCGGCAAGGACGCTTCACAGGTTGACTACGAGGACTACCACTAGTTATGGCTATGCAGATGAACAACCCGCCTCATCCTGGCGAAATTCTGCGTTCCTTGTGCCTCGAACCGTTGGGACTGACGGTTACTGCGGCGGCGAAGGCTCTCGGGGTGAGCCGCAAGACATTGTCGGCCATCCTGAATGGCCGCGCCGGGATCAGCCCGGAGATGGCGGTTCGCTTGTCTATTGCGTTCAACACGACCGCGGAGAGTTGGCTCAACCAGCAGTTGCAGCACGACCTTTGGCAGGCAGAGAAGCGCCGCAAGTCCCTGCGGGTCGTCCGGCTGGCCGCGTGAAGAAGTCGGCTAACCATCTGTTCGATCGCACGATCTCGGCATGGGCGCGAGCCGTGCAAGTGGAAGAGCACGGCCCGTGCCCATGCCGAGCCGGCGATCAACAGGATCGTTAGGCGGCACATCAAGATTGTTCCACACAGAAGGAAGGGGGCGACATGCCTAGGTCATTTTGTATTAGGGCATCACTGACAGGCTTGCTGCTGGCCTCAGGTTGGGCCTCAGGTTGGGCCTCAGTTGCCGTGGCGTCAGATGCGCCGGATGCCTCGAATATCGGCTTCGTCCTGTACACCAAGAGTTATGCACCGGGAACTCTGAACGCCAGGTGGATATACGCGAACAAGTACAGCGGGCCGGGGATCGCGACCGGAGGACCCAAGGAGGGCTTCGCCGGGCACTACCACGTTCGCTATTTCTACGACAGCGGAGAGTTCTCGGATGAGTACGACCTGGTCATTGAGAAGACCGGGGACGCCTACAAGGTGTCGTGGATCACCAATGG
>Ga0315278_10005774_pt1 | contig 11228 bp, 7 predicted proteins | sample YL17G06_0_MG_FD_203880 | JGI IMG/M metagenome (GOLD analysis project Ga0315278, IMG submission 203880) | Sediment microbial communities from Yellowstone Lake, YNP, Wyoming, USA - YL17G06_0 | ecosystem: Environmental > Aquatic > Freshwater > Lake > Sediment | place: USA: Wyoming | collected... | reverse complement strand
GCTGCTGGTGCTGCTCAACGCGCTGTTGAAAACAAGCCAACTCTGGGATCCCCAATTTGCCCTCCCTTCCTCTTGATATTTAACACAGCCTCTCCCTATATACGGGTCAGTTGCGCGAGTGGCGGGCGGGGGAGGAAGCGCTGGCCTGTGGAATTGCGGGATTCGCTGAAGGGGGTGATGAAAGATTTCTGGATTTTTGGCGGGGGCGCAGCGCCAAAAGAAGGGGTGAGGGGTGAGGGCAGGGGAAACGCGGGGTGGTTGTGGGTTTTTGGGCGGGATATCGGATCATTTTGGGGCGATATGAGATAGGCGGCGGGCGGTTTCCTGAAGCTTTGGCGTAGTTTTTGGTTGCTTTGGCCGGGAGGGGGCGGGTAGACTTCGGTCGGTGGTTCAGCGGAGCGTGTGATGGGATGGGCGGGGCTGTGTACGTCGAGGCCGATCACGGTCGGGCCATGATCCACGCGTGGGGAGGTAAGGAGGCACATCATGTCGCTATTGTCTGTTGTCGGGAAGTCGTCGTATGTGGGCAGGGCGGTTGGTCGGGGCCGAGGGCGGTCTGGTGGGCGGATTGCGGCCGAGGCGTTGGAGGGGCGGGTGCTGCTGTCGGGGGTGACGCCGAGCGTCGAGTTGTTTGATGCCTCGGCGGCGGTGTTTGTGGAGAATCAGGGGCAGTGGGCGGATCAGGAACTTTTTGCGGAGATTGACCCCGTTGCCGGGCAGATGTCCGCGACTGATTTCCAGCAGGAGTTGGTGATTGACCCGGACTTGGCTTGGAGCACGTACCTGGGCGGCGGCAGCGATGACCATGGCAATGGCATTGCCGTGGACGGCTCGGGCAATGTGCTGGTGACGGGGTACACGGCCTCCTCCTGGATCAGCGGCGGGTACGACACGAACTTCTGGGGCGACAGTGACGCTTTCGTGGCCAAGCTGAGCCCTTCCGGAGAGCATCTGTGGAGCACCTACCTGGGCGGCAGTGACGAGGAGTCGGGCTATGGCATTGCCGTGGACGGCTGGGGCAATGTGCTGGTGACGGGGTGGACGGGGTCCTACGACTGGGCCAGCGGTGGGTTCGACACGAGCTTCAACGAAGAGGGTGACGCTTTCGTGGTCAAGCTGAGCCCTTCCGGAGAGCATCTGTGGAGCACCTACCTGGGCGGCAGCGACGGGGACTATGGCTATGGCATTGCCGTGGACGGATCGGGCAATGTGCTGGTGACGGGGTGGACGAATTCTGTCGGCTGGACCAGCGGGGGGTTCGACACGAGCTACAACGGCGGCGACCAATGGGGCGGTGACGCTTTCGTGGCGAAGCTGAGCCCTTCCGGAGCGCATCTGTGGAGCAGCTACCTGGGCGGCGGCGGCGATGACCTTGGGCGTGGCATTGCCGCGGACGGATCGGGCAATGTGGTGGTGACGGGGTGGACGAATTCTGTCGGCTGGACCAGCGGCGGGTACGACACGAGCCTCGATGGCTGGGACGCTTTCGTGGTCAAGCTGAGCGACTCCGGAGGGCATCTGTGGAGCACCTACGTGGGCGGCAGCGGCGGTGACGATGGCCAGGGGATTGCCGTGGACGGATCGGGCAATGTGCTGGTGACGGGGAGGACGGGGTCCTCCGGCTGGACCAGCGGGGGGTTCGATACGAGCTACAACGGCGGCGGCGACGCTTTCGTGGCCAAGCTGAGCGACTCCGGAGGGCATCTGTGGAGCACCTACGTAGGCGGCAGCAGCTATGATAAGGGCGATGGCATTGCCGTGGACGGCTGGGGCAATGTGCTGGTGACGGGGGAGACGTTCTCCTCCGGCTGGACCAGCGGCGGGTTCGATACGCGCGACAATGGCGGCACTGACGGTTTTGTGGCGAAGCTGAGCCCTTCCGGAGAGCATCTGTGGAGCACGTACCTGGGCGGCAGCGACCGGGACTCTGGCGATGGCATTGCCGTGGACGGCTGGGGCAATGTGCTGGTGACGGGGGAGACGGAATCCTCCGGCTGGACCAGCGGCGGATTCGACACGAGCTTCGGCGACGACTACTACCGCCCTGACGCTTTCGTGGTCAAGATCGGCGGGGCGGACGACTTGGCAAATGCGATTGCGGCGGCGGGGGATATGGTGGTGACGATCTTGGGCAGCCGGGACCTCGCGAGGCTGCACGTCGGCGGTCAGGCGCGGGTGGAGGTGGCGGCGGGGGTACATGCGGTTGTGCGGGTCGAGGATTTGTACATCGGCGGCGACGGGGTGCTCGATGTGAACGACAACGAGCTGGTCGTGGGCAATGGCTCGGTTGAAGCGATCAGCGCGCTGATCAGATCGGGGCGAGCGGGCGGAGCGTGGACGGGACATGGGATCACCAGCAGTGCGGCCAAGGGCGAGGCCATGACGGGGCTGGCGGTGATGGTCGATGGTCAAGGCGATGTGGTCGTCAAGCACACTTGGGAGGGCGATGCGAATGTGGATGGGGTGGTGAACGCCGACGACTATTTCCTCATCGACAGCGGGTTGCTTACGCAGGAGAGCGGGTACTACAACGGCGACTTCAACTATGACGGGGTGATCAATGCGGATGATTATTGTCTGATCGACGGTGCTTTTTTGGGGCAGGGCGGGCCGTTGGGGGTGGTGGAGGATGCGGTGGTGGTGAGGGCGAAGGAGATGGTGGGGGTGTTTGCGACGGGGAAGGTTAAGAGAGTGTGGGAGGAGTTGAGTGGGGGGCGGGGCGGGCGGGGCCGGGCACGCTGCGGAAAGCGGTGTGGGTGATCGTGGCGGCGGGGGCAGGTTGAGTCAAGCAAATACCCATTAACGAGTTTGCCCTCGCGTCCGCGTCATTTGACGCACCCTTCACACCCAGGTATAGTCGGCGGGCAGACATGAATCAGCCACGCCTCACTCCGACGACCACGACCTGGGCCAACCTGGCCGGGCGCTGATGTCGTCATGAACGTGGCCATCGACGACCCCGCCCGGTTAGGCCGGGCGGTTCTGTTTTGGTGATCAATCGCATAGACTTCGTCCAAGCGGAGCATCAACATGGCAGCCATCACACTACCGGACGGCAGCGTCAAGCAGGCACCCGACGGCACGACCGTCTACCAGCTCGCCGAGTCCATCGGCAAACGCCTCGCGCAGGCCGCCGTCGCCGCCAAGCTTGATGGCAAGCTGGTGGACCTTTCCACCCCCCTGGCCGGGTCGCATGAGCTCCAGATCCTCACCGACCGCGACCCCGACGCGCTCGTCGTCCTCCGCCACTCCTCCGCCCACGTGATGGCTCAGGCCCTCCGACACCTCTACGGCCCCAAAGTCCAGTACACGATCGGCCCCGTCGTCGACAAAGGCTTCTACTACGACTTTGAGCTGCCCAACCCCATCTCCGCCGATGATCTGCCGAAAATCGAAGGCGAAATGCAGAGAATCATCGACCAGCAACTCCCCTTCCAACGCGAAGAGGTCCCCCCCGACACCGCCAAGACGCAGATGAAGGGCCAGGACCAACGCTTCAAAGAGGAAATCATCTCCGAGCTACAACAGCAAGGCGAAAAAACCGTCTCCCTCTACCGCCAAGGCGATTTCCTCGATCTCTGCCGCGGCCCGCACATCCCCCACACCGGCAAGATCAAGGCCATCAAGCTGCTCTCCGTCGCCGGCGCTTACTGGCGCGGCGATTCCGACCGCGAACAACTCACCCGCATCTACGGCACGGCCTTCTTCGACAAGAAACAGCTCGACGAGCACCTCAAGATGCTCGATGAAGCCAAGAAACGCGACCACCGCTTCCTCGGCCCACAACTGGGCCTGTTCACCATCGACGACGCCGTCGGACAAGGCCTCGTCCTCTGGAAACCCAAAGGCGCCATCGTCCGTCAAGAGCTGCAGAGCTTTATCGCCGAACACTTGCGCCGCCAGGGCTATTCGCAGGTTTTCACACCCCACATCGGCCGCCTCGGGCTCTACAAGACCTCCGGCCACTACCCGTACTACCGCGAAGCCCAGTTCCCACCCCTTATCGACCGCGAACAGGTCGATAAACTCGCCAAAGAGGGCTGCTCCTGCGCCGAGCTCGCCGCCCGCATGGAAAAAGGCGAAATCGACGGCTACCTGCTCAAGCCGATGAACTGCCCGCATCACATCCGCATCTACGCCTCGGAAATGCGCTCCTACCGCGACCTGCCTATCCGGCTGGCCGAGTTTGGCACCGTTTACCGCTGGGAGAAGTCGGGCGAGCTTGGCGGCATGACCCGCGTCCGCGGATTCACCCAGGACGACGCCCACCTCTTCGTCACCGAAGACCAACTCCCCGCCGAAATCGCCGGCTGCCTGGAGCTGGTCAAAATCATCCTCGGCACCCTCGGCATGAACGACTACCGCGTCCGCGTCGGCCTGCGCGACCCCGACTCCGCCAAATATGTCGGCGCACCCGAACAGTGGGACAAGGCCGAGAAAGCGTGTAGAGACGCCGCCGCCACCCTTGGTGTCAGCTTCACCCTCGAGCCCGGCGAGGCCGCCTTCTATGGCCCGAAGATCGACTTCGTCATCAAGGACGTCATCGGCCGCGAATGGCAGCTCGGCACCGTCCAGGTCGATTACCAGCTCCCCCAGCGCTTCGACCTCACCTACGTCGGCGCCGACAACCACCCGCACCGGCCCGTGATGATCCACCGCGCCCCCTTCGGCTCCATGGAACGCTTCATCGGCGTGCTCATCGAACACTTCGCCGGCGCTTTCCCCCTGTGGCTGGCCCCCGTGCAGGTCGCCGTCCTCCCCATCTCCGAGAAATCCAACGACTACGCCAAACAGATCCACCAAGCCCTCTTCAACGCCGGCCTCCGCGCCGAGCTTGACCTCGGCTCCGAGAAAGTCGGCGCCAAGATCCGCAACGCCACCCTGCAAAAAGTCCCCTACATGGTCATCCTCGGCGACAAAGAGCAACAAGCCCAGGTCGTCTCCCTCCGCCACCGCACCGGCGGCGACCAAGGCCAACTCCCCCTCGATCAACTCATCAAAAACCTAACCGAAGAGGTAAGCACCCGCGGCCAATCCGCAAAACCCTAACGTAGGGGCGGCTTCAGTCCCGTGATTGCCTCGCCCTGCCCTCCGGCGTCCTCAACCATGCCATGCCAAACTTATGAACCCGCAAACCCTTGCCGTCAAGCGCGTTTCCACCACAGTCTCCGTCACTGCTTCGTCATTGATTCGACATTCGGATTTCGTCATTCGTCACTTTTCTTCAACCACTCCACCATCCCCCCATTCGCCTCCGGCATCCGATACCCCCCCAACTTCCCCACCAACACCCACCCTCACCTCCCTCATCACAATCCTGATGCCAAGGTCGACGGCTGCCATCATGTGCGTCTCCATAGGCCCGGACAAACTGCCGAACCCGCCAAAACAACAATAAACTGATATGTGTTGCCCCTCCCGCTCCCGCAAGCCCTTCGCCGAATAACCTGGAAAATCGTTGGCCACTTGTAATGTAAGCCATTAGAGCTAAACAAGTTACGATGCAAACAGTTTTTTATCGCACACCCGATGTATTGATTGACAACCCACCACCCCAACGGTATAGTCAAAACCGGTTTTGGTGTGCAAGATCGAGATACATTCAACCCGGCTTTCTACGGCTTCACTAGCCGTGGCGCGCTTCCGGAGGTGGATAGGAGCCACCCCTCCGGAAGTCTTTTTTTGTGGGTCCCCCGCCGTTTCCGCAACCGGGAATCCCCCGCCTTCTGACTCCCCGCGCACCCTACCCCCATCCCCCTATAAGCAAGCTCACTCCGCTCCCCACCTACTTACTTCGCCATGACCTCACTCTACACGCCAGACTCACCGCCCCTCGCCTCACCTCCGCCCCGGGGCCGCTTCATCGCCACCGTCGCCGCCAGCGACGCCATCTGCCACGAACACTTCCGCCTCACCCTCCGCCTTCCCTCCTTCCCTCCGACCTTCCCCGGCCAGTTCATCCAGGTCGCCTGCCAGAGCCTCGACCTCGATTACACTCCCGAACACCAGTTCGACTGGACCACGGCCGCTCCGACGTCCCTCGGCGGGCGTGAACTCATCTCCCCTCTCGCCCTCCTTCGCCGCCCACTATCCCTCGCCGGCCGCCGCGACCTCCCCGACTCCTCCGTCGAACTGGACATCATCCACCGCGTCGTCGGCGTCGGCACAGCCTGGCTCTCCCGCCTCGCCCGTGACGACCGCGTCCACATCCTCGGCCCCCTCGGCAACCACTTCCAGCTCCCTCCCCCAGAAACCCCCGCCATCCTCGTCGCCGGCGGCGTCGGAATCGCCCCCATGCTCTATCTGGCCTCCACGCTCCCCGGCCGCGCTATCTTCTTCGCCGGCGCCATCACCCGCGACCTCCTCCCCCTCAACAACATCGCCGAACTCGCCCAATACAACATCCCCTCCGTCCTCAGCACCGACGACGGCTCCTACGCCTTCCACGGCCCGGTCACCCAAGCCCTGGAACAATACCTCACCCGCTACCTGACCCCTGCCGTCATCTACACCTGCGGCCCCGAACCCATGATGAAACGCGTCGCACAGATCGCCCTCGACAGAAACCTCCCCTGCCAGATCTCCGTCGAACGCTCGATGGCCTGCGGCATGGGCACGTGCCAGTCCTGCGTCATCCGCGTCAGGAAGCCCGACCCCGCCAAACCCCCCCTGGCCGGCAAAGACTGGTCCTACAAACTCGCCTGCGCCGACGGCCCCGTCTTCTCCGCCGCGGACCTCTTATGGTAAGGACGGATTGACCATGCCCCATCCGCCCCCGCGAATGAGCCATGACCAACAATAACCAACAACCAACAAGGAACCATCCTGTGCCCGACCTCTCCACCACCCTCGCGGGCCTCAAGCTCGCCAACCCCACCCTTACCGCCTCCGGCACCTGTGGCTACGCCTTCGAATACGCCGACTTCATGGACCTCTCCAAGCTCGGCGCCTTCGTCACCAAGTCCATCACCCGCGAAGAACGCCCCGGCAACCAGCCCGCCCGCATCGTCGAGGTCCGCGCCGGCATGCTCAACGCCATCGGCCTGGCCAACGTCGGGCTGGACCGCTTTCTCGTCGAAAAAGTTCCCGACCTGGCCAAAATGCCCTGCCCGGTCATCGTCAACGTCGCCGGGCATTCGTTCGATGACTACATCGAGACGTGCGGGGCCATGAACGGGCTGGAGTGTGTGGCCGCCGTCGAGCTCAACGTCTCCTGCCCGAACGTCGAGGACGGCCTGACGTTCGGCACGCAGCCTGGGCTTCTGAAGGAGCTCACCCGGCAGGTTAAAAATGTCCTGCCACGCAAAAAACTGATCGTCAAGCTTTCGCCCAACGTTCAGGACATCACTCTGACGGCTCGCGCGGCCGTCGAGGGGGGCGCGGACATCCTGTCGCTCGTCAACACTTTCACCGCGATGGCCGTCGATATCTGGAAGAAGAAACCGCGCCTGGCGAACGTCACCGGCGGCCTCTCCGGCCCCGCCATCAAACCCATCGCCCTCCACCTCGTCTCTCGCGTCTACCGCAGCGTCGCCAAACCCGCCGGCGTCCCCATCATCGGGATGGGGGGCATCCAATACTGGCAGGACGCCGTCGAATTCATCCTCGCCGGCGCGACGGCCGTCGGCATCGGGACCGCGCTCTTTGTCGATCCCAACACCCCCCTCGCCATCTGCGAGGGGCTTGTTCAGTACATGCAGAAGATGAAGGTCGAGCGGGTGGGCGACCTCATCGGCGCCCTGCAACTGCCCGGCGACCAACCCCCACCCGCAACGTCGCATCCATAGCAGAGCTGCACATCCGTCGATCGGGCGCAGGCGTCCTGCGCTAGACGGTCCAATTTTGTCATGAGCCTTGGCATTCTGGTCGATAATCGCCTATGATCTGGTGCGCCGCGCAGAATTCCTGCGCATGCCCGTCTGGAGGCGGTTATGCTTCTTGAACTCTACGGACAGAACTTTGGGTGTTTTCGCGACGAGTTTCGGCTTTCGATGCTCGCCACGGATGTCGATCCCGGCTCTGACCGTGGCATCGTTGAAGTCAGGGTTGAGGGCGACGAGGAACCTTTGCGGCTTCTTCGGGCCGTCGCGATCTACGGTGCCAACGCGTCGGGGAAGTCGACAGTGATTCGGGCAGCCAGCGGTCTTCGACAACTGATCAGTGAAGCGCGACGCTTGGGATCCGATGCGCCACTCCTTCCTTACGAACCATTCGCGTCTGGATCGCACAAAGAAGCTCCCGTGTGTCTCGGCATCAAAGCGGTGGTCGACCGTCGCGTTTACGATTACGAAGTACGATTCGAACGAGCGAAGTTCACTTTCGAACGGCTTGAGTGGCTTAGGCCAGACGGAAAGGCAACGGTTTTATTCCGTCGGGAAGGGCAGGATGTAACAGGGGAGTGGAAACAAAACGAGCAATTCACGCTGCTCTCCAAGGATTTTCGACCCAACGCACTCATACTATCTCTGGCGGACCACTTGGCTCCGTCGCTGGCGAAGAATATTGCCGTAGGCATCCGGCGGCTGGTAACCCCCTTCCGCGCTATGCCGGACGAGTTCGAGCCGCCATGGATTTCGCAGCATTCAGACACGGCAAGGCGTGCCCATGGCGATCCGGAGTTTGGCACGTGGTTGCTCTCGCGTCTTCGGTCGGCGGACCTGGGAGTTGTTGACCTGCGCGCCGAGGAGGGCAAGGTCCGCGTCGAGACAGGACCGGATGAGGCTGAAGTTGAGACCTTCTATCAGCTCTCATTGACTCATCGTGGTGAAAGCGGGTCGTTCCCGATTCCCTACCGTCGTGAGTCGCACGGGACGCGCAGACTTGTCCAACTGGCTCCCATGCTCTTTGACCTGACGCATGATTCGAGACCTCATGCCGTGTTCGTCGACGAGATCGACGAATCGCTTCACCCCACTCTTTTGCAGGGAGTCATGCACCATTTCAACTGCGATATACCTCTCAATGAAGCGCGTGGACAGTTGATTTTCGTCACCCATGATACCAACCTCCTTGACGCCGAAGCCAAGAACGCGGTGCTGCGGCGCGATCAGATATACCTCACGGAAAAGGATGCCTCAGGCGCGGCCCGTCTTTATTCCGTCGCGGAGTTCAAGGAGCGAAACAATCTGAATCTCCGGCGTCGCTACCTACAGGGTCGTTATGGAGCCCTACCATCATTGGGGACGTTCGCGGAGTGACTCATGGGCTCCAAGCACAAGAACGTAAGCCACAGACGATATGGCGCTTCGCGCCCATATCATACGCGCCCGACGCTGCCAGTTGTCACGGTGGTCTGTGACGACACCAGGACGGCCGTGGCATACTTCACGGAACTCAAACGCGAGGTGAAAGCGAAGGTCACAGTGAACGTCAAGCCAGCCCCGCGCTGCGGCGCGACTTCGGATGACGTACGCGCGCACGCCGTCAAGTTGGCAAAATCGCGTGAACGCGAGGAGACAGAAACAAATGATTCCACGTGGGTACTGCTCGACCTGGAAACGGAAGGAAACAGACAGGCCCAAGCCCAACAGGCCCAGAAATCGGGCGCTGGGAAGGGAGTACACGTTCTGCTATCAAAACCATGCTATGAGGTGTGGACGCTGGCCCATCTGATCGACACGGGAGAGGCGTTCAACAACTGTGCGGCGGTAGTTGACCGGATCAAAACAGAGTGGAAAAAGAAGTTCCGAACAGGGTTTGGCAGTAAGAAGGGGCAAGCAGATTACGGCAAACTGATGCCTCTTCGGGACACGGCCGTGCAAAACGCCAAGAGGCGAAGCCCGGAACGAGATCCGTCGTGGACCGAGGTGTTTAAGGTAGTCGAAGCGATCGCGTCGCTTTGTTCAGTCACCTGAAAAGCACGAGGACGGATCGCCTCTCCGACCTCATCGGCGCCCTCCAACTCCCCGGCGACCAGCCGGCTCTTCCCTGAATCACCGTTCCCTCTTCAACGGCAACCCCAGCCGCTTATCCCCCAGGTCCAGCCGATACATCACCTGGTTGTAGTCATACCTCGGCGTCTGCACCGGATTCCCCGAAAACGTGTTGCAGTACGTCCCCTCGAAGTAGATCACCCGCCCGGCCTCCTGGTCGAAAAAGGGATGGTGCTTCGGGTTGTAGAACGTGTACTTGTCGTGCGTTACGATCTTCCTCGCCCACACCCATGGCCCGGTGGGCGACTCGGCCTCCGCAAGCCAAACCTCGCCCAGAAACGACGTGGACCCAAACGCCTGCACGGCGATCATGATCCACCGCTTGCGATACTCATTCCAGTACACCGATCCGCCGTGCATCTCGACATCCTTCCCGCCATCCACATCCCGAAGCTGAAACCGCGCCTCTTCCGCCTTCATCTTCCCCGCCGCGATCAGCTCCCGCTCTTCTTTCTGCGCCGTGGGGTCCGTATCGGCTTTCCACCCATAAGCCAGCTTCCCATCCGCCGTTCGCTCGACCTGGGCCTTGCCCTTGTCGTACTTGCTGCCCGGCACAAGGCACGTGAACGCTTCATACGACGCCGGGTCGGCCATCGACTTCGCCTCCGCCTTCACACGCACCGTCGGGTACGGCGTGGGGAAGTAGAAATACTCCCGCCCATTCTCCTTCACCCGCACCGGATGCCCCCGCGGGCATCGCCACTGCTGGGCCATGTCGAATTCCTTGTGCTTCTCGAATGTCTGCGTCTGATCGTTGAAGAGCATCAGCCCGTGCTCGAGCATCTTGCCCAGGTCCCTCAGCCGCGCGTAATGCGCAAAGAGCCGTTCCTGCCCATCCTCCCCCGGCACGATCACATAGCCATCCAGCCACACCAGCCCCTCGGCCTTCATCGGCGCCATCTTCCGACTGAAACCCTTCTCATCGACAAAGTAGGTCAGATCGACGCCGACGGCAGGGTCCAGCCCGCCCTTGCCGGGCAGCAGCGACGTCGCCCCGGACATCGCGAACTGACCCAGCGGGTACCCCACCCGGTTCGTGTCACCCCAGAACCAATACAGCTTCCCGCCGTAGATCACCACCTGCACCGAGTCCTGGCCAACCACCTGGCCATTCAGAACAGGATTCCGTATCGGCGTCGGCAGCCCCAGCCGCACCGTGTCCGCGTAGATGCCCTGTCCTGTGATGCGGTACAGACGTTCCGCGATATTCACCCGTTTCAGCGCGATCCTCACCTCGCCACCCTTCGTCACCTTCACCGCTTTCCCCGCATACCCGAACCCGTCCTTCGGATACTC
>Ga0315278_10005773_pt1 | contig 11228 bp, 10 predicted proteins | sample YL17G06_0_MG_FD_203880 | JGI IMG/M metagenome (GOLD analysis project Ga0315278, IMG submission 203880) | Sediment microbial communities from Yellowstone Lake, YNP, Wyoming, USA - YL17G06_0 | ecosystem: Environmental > Aquatic > Freshwater > Lake > Sediment | place: USA: Wyoming | collected... | reverse complement strand
GCAGACCGAGCAGAAGCGGTGGCGGCGCTCCTCGTCACACAACCGATGGATGTCGGCCGCGGTCGCTTCCGGCTTGAGCAGCGTGTGATCGATCAGGCTGGCGATCCGCTCGATCGGCATCGGCGCGGGGCCGCCCGCGCGCCCGCCCTGCTCCTCCAGCAGCTGCCGCACCCGCTCGGCGATCCGGCCGATGTCCTCGGCCGACAGCGCGGGCCCGCCCTGGGAAGGGGTGCTCATGCGATCTCGCTCCATGTCGCGAATCATCCGAACGCGCGCCCGATGGCGCTCGACCGTGCACGCCGACGACAGGAAGACGTCGACGATGGCAATCGCGGAGTCCGGCGCCGTCTGGCCCGCGCCGAGCGTCAGCACGTTGGCGTCGTTGTGCTCCCGGCTGTTGCGGGCCAGCGCCTCGCTGTAACACGCGGCCGCCAGCACCCCGGGCACCTTGTTGGCCGCCATCGCCGAGCCGATGCCGGCGCCGTCAACCATCACGCCGAACTGGCACTCGCCCGTCGCGACGAGCCAGGCGACCTCGCGCGCGATGTTCGGATAGTCGACCGCGTCCTTCCCGTGGGTTCCGCAGTCGTGGACGGCGTGTCCGCGGGCCAGCAGGTGGTCCTTGATCCGCTGTTTCAGTTCGACGCCGCCGTGGTCGGCCCCGAGGGCAACCCTGAACGCCTGGCTCATGGCTCCGTTCCGAGAGATGGAGCATATCACGACCGTGCCGCGCTTTTTCCCGGACCCGGAAATGTGCTAGGCTGCCGCCTCACCACAAGGGAGCCCATCGCCGATGCCCGACAGCACGCCGACCGTCATGCTCAGCGCCGACGAGGTCCAGGCCCGGATCGCAGGCCTCGCCGCCGAGATTTCACGCGACTACCCCGCGGGCGAGAACATCCACCTGGTCGCCATCCTCAAGGGCGCGTTCCTCTTCCTGGGCGATCTCATCCGTGCGATGCCGCGCACGGTGACGATCGACTTCATGGCCGTGTCCAGCTACGGCAAGGGGACTTCGTCCTCGGGCGAGGTGCGGATGATCAAGGACCTCGATTCCGGACTCGAGGGCCGCAACGTGATCATCGTCGAGGACATCGTGGACACCGGCCTGACGCTGTCCTACCTGCAGGAGATCCTGCACGCCCGCAACCCGAAGACGCTGCGGACGGCCTGCCTCCTGAGCAAGCCCTCCCGGCGGACGATCGACGTGAAGGTCGAGTACATCGGCTTCAACATCGAGGACCGGTTCGTGGTGGGCTACGGCCTCGACTACGGCGAGAAGTACCGAAACCTGCCGTATATCGGCGTGCTCAACGAGTAGCGGCGACCGCCTCGCGCACCTTCAAGGCCAGCGCGCGGGCGTCGGCGATGACGACGCGCTCGTCGAGCGTGCGCATCCGGCGGTCGCGCATGAGGACCTTCCCGTTCACCACGGTGGACCGGACGTCGCCACCCCGCGCGACGTAGACCAGGTGCGAGACGGGGTTGTACATCGGCGTCTGACGCGCCCCGTCCATCGCGACGACGATCAGGTCGGCGCGTTTCCCCACCTCGATCGATCCGATCGCCTTGTCCAGGCCGAGCGCGCGAGCCCCCGCCATCGTTGCCATCTCCAGCGCCGTCGCGGCGGGAACGGCCTGCGGGTCGCGCGACGCGTGCTTGTGCAGGAGGGCGGCCTGCCGCATGGCCTCGAACATGTCGAGGTCGTTGTTGCTGGCGGCCCCGTCGGTGCCGAGGCCGACCGTCACCCCGGCCGCGAGGTACTTCGGGACCGGCGCCGTGCCGCTGGCCAGCTTCATGTTGCTCTCGGGGTTGTGCGAGACGGACGCCCCGGTGCGCTTCAGGATGCCGATGTCCTCGTCGGTCAGCCACACCCCGTGGGCCGCGACCACGCCCGGCCCGAGCAGGCCGATCGACTCGAGCCACGCGGTCGGCGTCATCTTGTGCCGCGCCCGGACGATGGCCACCTCGTCTTCCGTTTCGGCCAGGTGGATCAGAATGGGCGTCTTGTAGCGATCGGCCAGCCCGCGGACGGCCCGAAGCGTGGCTTCATCCACGGTGTACGGCGAGTGCGGAGCCGGCGCGGGCGTGATGAGGTCGTCGCCGGCGAATTCCTTGATGAACGCTTCGGCGCGAGCCAGGCCATCCGCCGGCGTCTTCGCGTCCGCCACCGGGAAGCCGATGACCGACTGGCCGAGAACGGCGCGCAACCCCGCCGCCCTGGTCGCCCGCGCAATCTCGTCCTCGAAGTAGTACATGTCCGCAAACGTCGTCGTGCCCGACTGGATCATCTCGAGCGCGGCCAGTCGCGTGCCGATGCGGACCATCTCCGCGGACACCGTCTTCGCTTCCGCCGGAAAGATGTACTTCTGCAGCCAGTCCATCAGGGCCAGGTCGTCGGCCAGTCCGCGGTACATCACCATCGGCGCATGCGTATGGGTGTTCACGAGGCCGGGCAACACGAGCGCGCCCGCGGCGTCGATGGTCTCGGCGGCGGAGAACTGCCGCGCGATCTCGCCTGGCGTGCCCACGGCGACGATGTCGCGCCCGTCGACGGCCACTGCGCCGGGCGACAGGATGCGATGGGCGGGATCCATCGTCACCACGCCGCCGCCCGTAATGACGAGCGACACCGGCCGCCGCGCCGGGCGGCTGCAGGACGCGACGGCGATCAGGATGACGGGAAGCAGGATGTGTCGGATGCGGAACGAACGATGCTGAGGCTGCCCCATGCGGTGGATCTTATCGCGAATCGGGCCGGTTTCGCCCGCGCCCTGCCCCGCCCGCGCGCGTTGTCGGGGCCGGAGCCTATCGTGTATAGTGTGCCCGTGTCCGTCCATCTCGTCGAGCACCCACTCGTCCAGGACACCCTGCTGATCCTGCGCAGCCAGGACACGGGGGCGGCCGTGTTTCGCCGGATGGCCACACGCATCAGCGTGCTGCTCGCCGCCGAAGCCCTCCGCGACCTGCCGACGGAGACGGCGGTCGTCACCACACCGATGGGAGCGGCCGAGGGGCGCCGCATCGGCGCCGACGTCGTCGTCGTGCCCGTCCTCCGGTCGGGCCTGGGCATGCTCGACGCCGTGCTGGAGCTGATCCCGTCGGCGCGGGTCGGGCACATCGGCCTGCAGCGCGACGAATTGACGGCGGTCGCCTCCCAGTACTACGCCAAGCTCCCGAGCGGCCTGGAGCGGAGCTACGTGCTCATGATCGATCCCATGCTGGCCACCGGCGGGAGCGCGGTGGCGGCGCTCGACCTGCTCACGCGCGCGGGCGCCCGCGACATCCGCATCCTCTGCATCGTGGCCGCGCCCGAAGGCGTCGCGCTGGTCGAAGAGCGCTTCCCCGACGTCAGGATCTTCACGCCCGTCATCGACCAGGGGCTCAACGACCGCAAGTTCATCGTGCCCGGGCTCGGGGATTTCGGCGATCGGCTGTACGGGACGCTTTGAGACCGCTGGCAGCGGGCGGCTGGCAGCCGGATGGAGGGAGACATGGCCGTTCGTCGCAGCCGACCGACGCGAACCCGTCAATCCCCGCCGAACCCGCCCGCCATGCCCGGCGCCGACGGCTCGACCTGGCGGACGGCCATCACTCGAATCCAGCCGAACGAGATCCTGATTCGCGGCTATCCGGTCGACGAGCTGATGGGCCGGCTGTCGTTCGCCGAGTGCATCTACCTGACGCTGCGCGGGGAGTTGCCGACGCCGACGATCGGCAAGCTGTTCGGAGCGGCCCTGGTGGCGTCGATCGACCACGGCGTGACGCCGCCGTCGACGCTGGCCGCCCGCAATGTGGCGACCACGGGTGCGCGTCTCCGAGCCAGCGTGGCGGCGGGCGTGCTCGGGTTCGGGATGTACCACGGCGGCGACATCGAGAGCTGCATGCGGTTCCTGCAGGACTGCCTGACCAGGGTTCGGGAGGGTGCCGCCTTCAGGGCGGCCGCGGAGGAACTCGTTCGCGCGTGCACCGATTCGGGCAAGCATCCGCCTGGATTCGGCCATCGCATTCACACCAGCGACCCGCGCGCGACGCGCCTGCTGCAAATGGCGCACGAACTCGAGCTCGACGGCGAGCACGTGCAGATGGTCCGGGCGATCGACCGCGTGCTGGCCGCCAGGCCGGACGCCGCCGAGCACCCGTGGCCGCTCAATGTCGACGGAGCGATCGCCGCGGTCTGCGGCGACATGGGGTTCGAGCCCGAGCTGGGCAACGCGCTGTTTCTGATCGCGCGGGTGCCGGGCCTCGTCGCGCACGCCAACGAGGAGCGGTCGCGCCAGCAGCCGATGCGGCAGATCGATCCAAGAACCGCGGTGTACGACGGGCCTCCCGCTCGCAGGCTCCCCGAGACCCGCAAGTAGAGATCGGCCGGTGAACGCGCGGTGGGTTGTCGCGGACGGCCCGGTTGGTTTACACTGGATGACCGGTCACGGGCTGGGCACTTAGATCAGCGGTTAGATCGCCTGCTTCACACGCAGGAGGTCGCAGGTTCGAATCCTGCAGTGCCCACCATCCCCTGTCATCCCTTCTTCACGTGCGCAATCAGGGTCGCCAGCGCCTTCGAATACGCCGCGTCGGCTTCAGCAAACGCCTTCAGGTAGACTTCCTCGCTCGCCATCTTCTGCTTCTTCCACTCGCCGTCGAAGACGTAGTTCTTCGCCCCGATATCGCAGGTGTCGTAGTGACTGTCCTCCTTCTTCGGCTTGAGGCCGTCGGCCTGGAGGTCCATCACCAGCATCTTGGAGCCCTCGACCGCCGCGCTATTGAGGTCGGTATAAATCTCGAGGAACTCCTTCTTCGCGAGCCTCTCGGCCAGGATTGGCGGGACGGAGTACCGGGCGGACACGACCATCATCTGGGAGCCCGGATAGTACAGGGCGGCCACGAACAGGTCGGGAGCCGAGGGGTCTTTCGCGGCAATGGCCTCGATCTTCTTCGCGTCGAGCAGCTGCGTCAGCTCCTTGGCGAGCGCTGCCGACTTGGACTCCTGCGCCTGGGCACCCACCGGGAGACTGGAGAGCAGGAGACAGGCGATCAGCAGGACCACCGACCGGGCGACCATCGTTCTCATGTGGACTCCCCCGATTGAAAGAAGGCCGAAACGCGACACGACGCGAGTGTGTTCTATCACCGGCGGCCGCGCGCGTCAAATCTCCTTCCGCGCCGGCCCCTCGCCTGACGCCGGGCGGGTCAGCCGATGAACAGGGCGTCGTCGTCGGCCGGGAGCGACTCGTCGCGAGGCGGCTTCATGTCGCGCAGCGCGCCGAGCGCCGCGCCGACCGCGGCCAGCAGGGCGCGCCCCTCCCTGAGCGGCGCGAGGAGCGTGGCCTGAACCAGGCGCGTCGCATCATCGACGCGGTAGGCCAGGTCACCGAACAGCCGGTCCACGCGCTGGATCTGGGTGACCGCCAGTTCGGTGACCCTCACCACGTTGGTCGAGGCGGTGCTGAGGCTGAGGAGCAACGGCCGGATGTCGGCGTGGACCGAGGCCCGCAGGTCCTGCACCTGCCTGGTCAGGCGCACGGCCGCGATCACGAGCCCGACCTGGACCGCGGCCACGACCAGCGTCGCGAAAGCGATGAAGCCCAGCAGCACCTCCGCCGTCGTGCTCACGCGCTCTCCTTCTCGCGAGCCTCACGATAGGCGTCACGGCCACGCTCGATGGCCGAGCTGAGCGTCTCGCGCTGGCGGGCCAGCACCTCGCGGGCCTGGCGGGCCGCCTCGGTCGCCTTCTCGCGTCCCTCGCGGGCCTTCTCGGTCAGGAACTCGCGCGTGTCCTTGCCCGTCGCGGGCGCAAACAGCAGCGCCACCGCCGCCCCCACGGCCGCGCCGAACACGAAGGCCGTCAGAATCTTGCCCGCATTGCCACTGTCGTCGCTCATGACGCTCTCCTTGGAAGACAGGCCCTCCGACGAAGACCTGACGATGCCATGTTCTCACATCCCCGGCCCGGTTGCAGCAACTCTCCGGCCCCGCGATGCCCTGGCGGGCGCTCCGGGCCCGACGCTCACGCCCCGGCCGCCGGCCCGATGCCCAACTCGCGTCCCCTGAGCGCCTTGGCGCGGTCGCGGAGGGCGGCGGCCCGCTCGAAATCGAGGTTGCCGGCCGCCTCCCGCATCTGCCGATCGAGCGCCGCCAGGTGGGCGTCCAACTCCGCCTGCGTGCGGAAGCCCGGCGCCGGTTCGGGCGAGGGAACGGCCAGATAGTCGCGCTCGTACACGCTCGACAGTACCTGCTCGATGTCCTTCACGATCGACGTGGGCGTGATGCCGTGCTCGACGTTGTAGGCCTCCTGCACGCGCCGCCGCCGATCCGTTTCGGCGATGGCCGCCCGCATCGACTCCGTCACCTCGTCGGCGTACATGAACACGCGGCCGTTCACGTTTCGGGCGGCACGGCCGGACGTCTGGATGAGGGAGCCGGCCGATCTGAGGAACCCCTCCTTGTCGGCGTCCAGGATCGCGACGAGCGACACCTCTGGCAGATCGAGACCCTCCCTGAGCAGGTTGATGCCAATCAGCACGTCGAACTCGCCGCGCCGGAGGTTGCGGAGGATCTCGACCCGCTCGAGCGTCTCGATGTCCGAATGCAGGTAGCGCACACGGACCCCGAGCTCCTGGTAGTACTGCGTCAGGTCCTCGGCCATCCGCTTGGTCAGCGTGGTCACCAGCACGCGCTCACCGCGGCCCGCCCGTTGGCGAATCTCGCCGAGCAGGTCGTCGACCTGGCCCCTGACCGGTCTGACCTCGATCGGCGGGTCGGTCAGGCCGGTCGGCCTGATGATTTGCTCGACCACGACGCCGCAGGCGGCCTGGAGTTCGAACGGTCCCGGGGTGGCCGACACGAAGACCACCTGGTGCGCACGAGCCTGCCATTCGTCGAAATTGAGCGGCCGGTTGTCCAGCGCCGACGGCAGGCGAAAGCCGTAATCGACCAGGACGGTCTTGCGCGACCGGTCGCCGTGGTACATCCCGCGAATCTGCGGCACGGTCTGGTGGCTCTCGTCGACGAAGACGACCGCGTCGCCGGGCAGGTAGTCGAGCAGCGTCGGAGGCGGCTCGCCAGGGGCACGTCCGGTGAGATGTCGCGCGTAGTTCTCGATGCCGTGGCAGTAGCCGATCTCCCGGATCATCTCGAGATCGAACATCGTGCGCTGATGGACCCGCTGGGCCTCGAGCAGCCGGCCCTCGGACTCGAGGGCCGACCGGCGTTCGACCAGTTCCGCCTTGATCGAATCGATCGCCCGCCGCGTCCGTTCGCGCGGCATGACGAAGTGCGACCTCGGGAAGACCGTCACCCGCTCCGGGCGGCCCGTGGTCCGGCCGGTCAGCGGATCGAACGTCAGCAGCTCGTCGACCTCGTCGCCGAACAGGCCGATCCTGATCGCCTGCTCGTCGTACGACGGGTACACCTCGACGATGTCGCCGCGAACGCGGAACGTGCCCCGCCCGAACTCCACGTCGTTGCGCTCGTACTGGATTTCGACCAGCCGGCGCAGGATCTGTTCCCGCTCGATCCGCTGCCCCCGCTCGAGCGGCAGCAGCATCCCGTAGTACGCCTCGGGAGACCCGAGGCCGTAGATGCACGAGACGCTGGCCACGATGATGACGTCGCGACGCTCGAAGATCGACCTCGTCGCGGACAATCGCATCCGGTCGATCTCGTCGTTGATCGTCGCTTCCTTCTCGATGTACGTGTCGCTGGCGGGGACGTACGCCTCGGGCTGGTAGTAATCGTAGTAACTGACGAAGTACTCGACCGCGTTGGACGGGAAGAAGCGGCGGAACTCCTGGTAGAGCTGCGCCGCGAGGGTCTTGTTGTGGACCATCACCAGCGCCGGCCGGTTCGCCGCGGCGATGACCTGCGCCATCGTGAACGTCTTGCCGGACCCGGTCACGCCGAGCAGGACCTGGTGACGGTCGCCCCGATTCAACCCCTCGAGCAACTCGGCAATCGCGCGGCGCTGATCGCCTTGCAGATCGAAATTCGACACGAGCTCGAAGCGGTCCGCCACGCGCCCCCCTACTTCTTGTACGGCTTCAAGGGGGCGAAATACCCCTGCCGCGTCCGGACCTTGGCGCCCTTCAGGTCTGGGCGCACCACGCGAATCTCGACCTTTCGCCACGCGCCGTCGGTCCTGGCGGACGTCGGCACGTAGCCCATCGAGTACTGCGCGTCGATCTCGGCGGCGATCCTGGCGTAGACACGGTCGAGGTCCTTGACCGACAGCGGGAAGAACGCCTGTCCGCCGGTGATTTCCGCGATCCGCCGGAGCCGCACTGCCTGGTCCATCCTCGCGCTGGCCGGCTGGTTCTCGAGAAACCCGACGACGTGCACCGTCACGTCGGAGGCCTTCAGCAGCTCGATCAGATCGCCGAACGTGATGCTGCTGCCATTGTCGCCGCCGTCCGTGTAGAGCACGAGGACCTTGCGCCCCTCCTGGTCGGCGGCGCCGTCGAGGTAGACGCCCGTCGCGTCCCAGAGCGCCGTCATCCTCCCTTCGGCCTTCCGGCTTCGAATCCGCTCGACGAGGCGGCCGAACTCCGACTGGCTGTATCTGGCGACGCGCACCTGGGTGTCGAATTCGACCAGCGTGAAGTCGTGGGCGTCCTGGAGGGCGTCGAGGAACCTGATGGCGGCCGTCCGGGCCAGCTGCAGGTCGGCATCCATGCTGCCGCTGATGTCGAACAGCGCGCCGAGGTGCAATTCCGTCGGCGGAAACGGCACGGCGCGGTCGCCCGGCCCGATCCCGGCATCGCACGGCACGAAGAACCGCAGCTCCTGCTTCTGCCCGTCTTCGTAGACCTCGAAGTCCTTCTCGACCAGGCCGGTCAGGAGGTTCCCTTTCCTGTCGACAACGGTGACGCCGAAGCTGACCACGTCCACGCCGCTTCGGAACGTCGGCTGCCGACCCTGTCCGGACACGACGACAAGCGCGGCACATGCGAGCACGGCGACAACGGCCGATCTCACGCTGGGCTCCCTTCCCCCGGCCGCCCGGCGGGGCGGCTCTGGCCTCGTGGTGTATTGAGTATAATAGGAGGTTGGCGCCGATGGACCGTCATCTCTCCGACATTTCGAGGACGCTGGCCGCACGATGAGGTGCCTGGCCGTTTGTCAGACCGAACTCGTCGTGCGGATGCTGGAAGCCGCGCTGGCGCCGAGCCTCGACACCGAGTTCCTGGTCGAGAGCCGCCCCCTCGCACGGCGCCTCCACGACGCGGGCATCGCCGTCTCGCCCGGCGACCTCAACCGCATCGACACCTACCTGAAGGCCGACCTCACCCCGACCACCTGCGTCGTCGTCGAGGACAACAACCGCCCCGGCCTCAAGAAGACGCTCGCGGCCATCAACGATGCGGGGGCCACGCTCGTCTACGTGCTCGGGCTTGGCAAGGCCGCGGGAAGCCGGCGTGAGGACGAGCTTCGGGCGGCCTTCCCGGAGGTGTTCTACCTGACGATGGCGGAGCTGTTCGGGGCGCCGCTGGTCACCCAGATCGGCCGGTCCCTGACCCGTGCCCGGGTCCAGCAATACCAGCGGTACTTCGCCGACGCGGACCGCGTCCTGATCCTGCTTCACAACGACCCGGACCCGGACGCGATGGCCAGCGGGCTGGCGCTCAGGAACATCCTGCGCCGCACGAAAGCCACCGCCATCCTCGGGACGCTCCAGGGCGTGACGCGCCCCGAGAACCTGCGGATGGCCAATCTGCTGGACATCCAGGTCGAGTCGGTCACCCCCGCCTCGCTCGGCGAGTTCGAGCGGATCGCGATGGTCGACGTCCAGCCGCACTACTTCGGCGAGCTGCTGACGAGCGTCGACCTCGTGGTCGACCATCACCCGCCGCAGCCCGGCTACACCACCGTGTTCAAGGACATCCGCGCCGACTACGGATCGACGTCCACGATCCTCACCGAGCATCTGCGCGCGGTGGACGTGAACATCTCCGAGCGGACCGCCACGGCGATGCTCTACGCGATCAAGTCGGATACGCTCTTCTTCAACCGGCAGGCGAACCGGGTCGACCTCGAGGCGTTCTCGTTCCTCTACCCGCTGGCCGACGCCACGCTCATCCGGAAGATGGAAGGCTCGGAGGTGACGCGCGAGCGCCTGGAGTTCGTGATGAGGGCGTTCCACGCGGGGCGGCAGCAGAACCAGGTGTTCTGCGCGTTCATGGACCAGACGCCGCGCGAGGACTTGATCGCCTACGTCGCCGACTTCTTCCTGCAGCTGGAAGACATCAAGTGGACGGTGGTGGGCGGCTTCGTCAACCAGACGCTGGTGCTGTCGATCAGAAACCTCGGCTACTCCCGCAACGCCGGCGAGTTCGCGCGCAAGCACTTCGCCTCGCTCGGCAGCGCGGGCGGTCACCGGTCGATGGCGAAGGCCGTCGTGCCCGTCGCCGCGTTCCGCGAGAGGTTCGGCGGCCTGGCGGGACCGGACCTGAGCGAGTGGCTCCTGCAGATGGTCGTGCAGTTCCTGCACGAACACCAGCCTGTCGAGAAACGGAAAGACGGAACCCGGGGGTAGCCGCCAGCCGCCAGCCGCACATGGCTGGCCGGCAGGACGCTACCCGAGCGCCTGGTTCAGGTCCTCGATCAGGTCGGCCTCGTCCTCGAGCCCGAGCGACACCCGGAGCATGCCCGGCGTGACGCCCGCGCGGCGCAGGTCCTCGTCGCTGTAGTTGTAGTGCGAGGTCAGGACCGGCAGGCTGACCAGGCTGTCCACCCCGCCCAGGCTCGTCGCGCGCCGAATCACCTGCAGCCGGTCGAACACCCGCGCTGCCCCGTCGAGACCGCCGGGCACCTCGAACGTCACCATGCCGCCAAAGCCCGACATCTGCGCCCTGGCGATCTCGTGGTCGGGATGCGACGCAAGGCCCGGATAGAACACCTGCGTCACGCGGCGGTCCCCGGCCAGGAATCGCGCCACCTGCCCGGCCGTCGCGTTGTGCCGCTGCATTCGCACGGGCAGCGTCTTCAACCCGCGCGCCAGCGCAAACGCGGCCGTCGGGTCGAGGACGCCGCCCAGGTAGCGCCGCATCAGATCGATCTTCTTCAACAGCGCCCGGGAGCCGGAGACCACTCCCGCCGTGACGTCGGAGTGGCCGTTGAGGTACTTCGTCGCGCTCTGCATCGCCAGGTCCACGCCGAGCGCGAGCGGCTGCTGATTGATCGGGCTGGCGAACGTGTTGTCGAGAACCGACAGCACGCCGGCGTTCTTGCAG
>Ga0315278_10005772_pt1 | contig 11229 bp, 10 predicted proteins | sample YL17G06_0_MG_FD_203880 | JGI IMG/M metagenome (GOLD analysis project Ga0315278, IMG submission 203880) | Sediment microbial communities from Yellowstone Lake, YNP, Wyoming, USA - YL17G06_0 | ecosystem: Environmental > Aquatic > Freshwater > Lake > Sediment | place: USA: Wyoming | collected... | reverse complement strand
CTGGCACCGCCGGACTCGCGGGCGAGATAGTCCTCGACCAGCATCACGTTGTCCCGCAACCGCTCCACGACCTGCAGCAGCGCCGACATGGACGACACCTCTTCGCGTTGCTCCTGCAGGAACCAGTACATGAACTGCTCGGCGACGAGATCACCTGCCTCCCTCGCTGTCACGGCCAGCTGCGAGATCTGCGCGGTGACGCTCTTCTCCTGGTCGAGAGCGAGCGTCACGGGAGCGACGTCATCGGCAAACGTCGTCTGTGGGGCGGCAACAGCAGGGGTGATCACGTCGTCCCCGGAGTCGAGAAGGTACTGCACCATCATCATTGCGTGGTTTCGCTCCTCTACTGACTGTCGGTAGAAGTACGCGGCGAGCTGCGGCAGTGTCCGACCGTCGTAGTGAACGGCGATCGCGACGTACTGCTGCGACGCCGCGAACTCGTACGCGATCTGCTCGTTGAGTTTCTCCTGAAATGTGGGCATGCCTGGAATCTACCTGGGCGCCACTCCTCAATTCGCTACGAGGATCAGCCTGGCTACCATCGTCCCATCGCAGGTATCCCCGACAGCCTCAAGGGCCGCAGCTACACACGCGTGTCGGATTGGTCGCGCGGCGAACTCGAGCTCGCCCTCGACCTGGCGGACGAGCTGAAGCAGGAGCGGGCTCGCCGCAAGGAGCTGCGGGTACTGCCGGGCAGGACGATCGGGATGATCTTCCACAAGCCGTCGACCCGTACCCGGGTGGCGTTCGAGGTCGGGATTGCGGAGCTCGGCGGCATGGCGCTGTACCTCCCCGCCGCCGACCTGCAGCTCGCGCGGGGCGAGAGCTACCGCGACACGGCGCTCGTGCTCTCGCGGTTCGTCAGCGCTCTCCTGATCCGCACCTTCGACCAAGACGAGGTGGACACGTTCGCCGAGCACGCGTCGATCCCGGTCATCAACGGTCTCACCGACCTCGCCCACCCGCTCCAGGCACTCGCTGACGCAATGACGATTCGGGAGCGGCTCGGCGGCCTCGACGGCGTGCGACTCACCTACCTCGGCGACGGCAACAACGTGTGCCATTCGCTGATGCGGCTCGCGGCGCGCTTCGGCATGCACTTCACGGCGGCCTGTCCGGCGGGGTACGAGCCTTCGGCGTCGGTCGTGGCGGCCGCGCAAGCAGACGCGGCCGTGAGCGGCGGCTCCGTGCGGCTCACGACCAACCCGCTCGAAGGATCCGATGCAGCCGACGTGCTCTACACCGACGTGTGGACGAGTATGGGCCAGGATGAACAGCGTGAGCAGCGGCTGCTCGACCTGGAGCGCTTCAGCCTCGACGGTGAGCTGCTGTCGGTAGCGAGCCGCGAGGCGGTAGCGATGCACTGCCTCCCGGCGCACGTCGGGGAGGAGATCAGCGAGGACGTGTTGTACGGGCCACGGTCGCTCGTCTGGGATCAGGCCGAGAACCGCCTGCACACCCAGAAGGCGGTCATGGCACTCGTCATCCGCTGACCGTGATCTCATGACGTTCGACGATCACGTGAAAGCAGCCCTCGACTCGCTGCCGCTCCACCTTGCGGCCGCACTCGACAACGTCGCAATCGTGATCGAAGACGAGCACCCGGACGACCCCGACCTGTTTGGCCTCTACGAGGGCATCCCACTGCCGGAGCGCGGCGACATGGCTGGCGAGCTGCCCGATCGGATCACGATTTTTCGCCTTCCGCTCACGGACGAGTTCACCGACCCGGAGGAGCTCGAACGTGAGATCCGAATCACGGTGCTCCACGAGTTGGGCCACTATTTCGGCCTCGACGAAGCCCGCCTCGCCGAACTCGGGTACGAGTGACGGCCATGCTCACGATCGTCCTCTGGATCGCTTTCGTGGCCGGCGCAATCGCGATAGTTGCGTTTCTGTTGCGTGGGCCCGACTGACGGGAATGTCCAGGTTGGGTCCAGCGTTGGACGAACTATGACCATCAACATCATCGCAACCATCAAGGCAGAGATTGGCGAGGTCAGCGAGCGCCGAGCAGAGCTCTGGCACCGGCTCTCGGACGGCCGTAACCCCGAAGTGGTCGAGCAGATCAAGGCGCTGGACGAGAAACTTGGCTTCCTGTGGAGCGAGCATCGCGCGATCCGGGCCCGCATCCGCTTCGGTGAGCCGGACCAGATCGTGAAGCGGGCTCGAGCAGAAGAGCGCCTGGACCGCGCAGCCTGACGCGACTTTCGGCGGGAGCGCAGCAGGGTTGCACGCGCGGCCGCCGTACAATCGAACGATGGCGTTCAAGCGACGGGTAGAGCCGACAACGATCGAGGACGAGCGCGACGCGTTGCGGGCCCAGCATGCGGCGCTCGAGGATCTGAAGCGCGAGCTTGCGGAGCGGGTCGCCGCAGTCCGGGGGCGGGAGCTCGAACTGCACCACGCACTCGTCGAAGCGGGCGGCCCCCGGCCGGGGGCGCCCACGCTTCCGGCGCCCGTCTTTGTCCACGGCGAGGCCGATCCCCGTAAGGACGCGCTCGAGGCCGCGAGCCGCGAACGCCACCTGCTCGAGCGCGAGCAGGCGCTCGCAGCACGTGAGCAGGAGCTCGAGGCACGTGCTGAGCAGATCGCGGCACTACCGCCGGCCGACCCCGACGGGGCACGGCTCGCGCAGATCGAGGCCCGCCTCGCTGAGTTGCGCGATGCCGAGAAGCTCTTCCTCCGCACCCGCGATGAGCTCGCGCCTCGCAGCGAGGCAGTCGCCACCCGGGAGCGCCTCGTCGCGCAGCGAGAGCGAGAGCTCGACGACCACGAGGACGGAAAAGGCCAGTGGGCGGGTCCGGAGCTCTCGGAGGTGGAAGCGCGCCTCCGTCGACTCGAACAGAAGCAGCCGGGCGAGCAGACACTCGGCTTCTCGGGCGGCCTGCGGAAGCTCGAGCAGGGAACGCGCTCGCAACGAGGCGGCTGACGGAGCCGAGCGCTACCCTGTAGGGGCTCGGGGCGTTAGCTCAGCTGGGAGAGCACCGCCTTTGCAAGGCGGGGGTCGCCGGTTCGATCCCGGCACGCTCCATTCGGGAAACCCGCTGCGAAACGGCGGGTGTTCGGGTGTTCTTCCGGCAGGCCACCGATATGGAGCATGGCCGCGCGGCAGGCCCGCGCCGTGTGAGAAGGCGACGGCGTGTTCGCTGTCGAGGGCGAATCTCCGGGTGCCCTACCCGGACGGGAAGGGCGAGAACTACTCGACTCGGGGGTACTGGGACTACGGGTTCAGGATGGTCGTCATGGGCAACGGGGGGCTTCACAGCCGCCCACGACAGCGAGAGCACCAGGGTGTTTGTCCCGGTTTGGTTCAGCGAGACCACAGTCTCGGGAGAGGGTCCGGAAGCTGGGGTCTTCCCCGAAAACAGTAAGGGCCTCCGCAGCGCCGAAGGGTCACCCGCTGATCACCTGCAGGTGGACGGGCGACCCCAGCGTCTTCGGTGGAGTCATGTACACCGCCAGCGGCACCGTGAGAGGCTTCTTCGCGTAGCCGACCGGGTCGGAGGAGGCGGCTTACCCGCCTCCTCCGACCTTCGTCCTTGACGTCGCCGCGCACGTTCCGTCCTGCTCGACGGCGACTGCAGGTTAGGCAGCCTCGACGGCCCGCGTGGCCGCGACGACGCGGTTCTTGCCGAGGCGTTTCGCCGTGTACAGCGCCTGGTCGGCCTCGCGCATCAGCGCAGCCCGGTCACGAGAGGCAGGGAAGTCGGCCACGCCAAAGCTGGCCGTCACCGTCAGCCGGTCGCCCCCCTTCATTCGCACGCCACCCGCCTCGACGGCCACGCGCGCGCGCTCGGCGACGACGAGCGCGCCGGACAGGTCGGTCTCGGGGAGGAGGAGTGCGAACTCCTCGCCACCGAGCCGGGCCACGGTGTCGGCGGCGCGCACCGACTCCCTGAGCCGCTCCGCGACGGTCACGAGGACGTCGTCGCCCACCCCATGGCCGTGGAGGTCGTTGACCTGCTTGAAGCCATCGAGATCGATGATCACGAGCGCGCAGGGATGCCCATGCCGCTCGGAGCGCCCGAGCTCGATCACAAGAGCGCGTTCGAAGCCCCGCCGGTTTGCCGTGCTCGTGAGCGGGTCGATCATCGCCTGCCCGGCGACCGATGCGACGCGGTTCAGGCTCCGCAGCAGCGGGCGCGCCAACGCTGCCGCGTACAGGCAGATCGAGACCAGGGAGACCAGTGCGGCGATCGCAAGGCGCCGCCTCAGAGCTCCCAGGTCATCGCCAACGAGCGATCCATCCACGACCGCGACGATGCGGGCGGGAGGGTTGTACCCCGGCAACTGCACGACCTGGATTAGATACGTGCGCTGTTCGGCTCGCAGTCTCCCGTCCCGGCCCAGGATCGCCCCCTGCAGTTTCCCGGGCCCTGCGACGATAACGCCACCTCGCTCGAGCGCGAGCAGTTCGTCGGTGCCGGCAAGCACCGCCCCACGGATCCGGTTGAGCAGGACGGGTCCCGCGGGGGCGGACACCGACACGGTCGCCAGCCGGCGTCCGCCCGAGGACACCTCGACCAGGACGGCCGGGACGCCCCGGGGCCGGTCGCCGATCCAGGCACCATTCCCACCTCGGGGCTCGGAGCCACGTGCGGCAGGGGCCAGGCGCACGGCTTCGCCTCTGCGCAGCAGCCGGGAGACCGCGCGACGATCGTGCCGCCGGGTGGCCCGCTGGAGCACCGGGTCGCTTGCGAGAGTGATCGCCCGCGTCCGCGTCGCCGCGAGGAGAGCAGACGCCTCGCGCGCAGCCGACCGCGCCGAGAACGCCAGGCGCACCTCGGCGTTCGTGCGTGCCTGCTCGGAGACATAGGCGTTCGCGATCCACCACGCGGCCAGGAAGGGGAGCAGGGCGGCCACGAGGATCGATGCGATCAGACGAGCCCGGAGCGCCCCCGTACGCTCGACGCGCTCGTGCCGACGGCGGATCATCCGCCGCGGTCCCTGTCGCCGTTCGCGTCACCGTTCCCGTCGCTGTGGCCGTCGCCGTTCTGGTCGCCCTTTTCGCTCTCGTTCGCCTTCGCGTTGCGCTTGTCGCCGGCCTTCGCGCTGTCGGCGTCGCTCGCGTTCGCGAGGTCGTCGTCGTGTCCCGGAACCGTGTCCTCCTCGCCGTCCGTACCCGGGTCGTGGGTCGTGCCGCCCTCGCCCTCGCCGTCCGGCGACGGCTCTGTCGACAGCACCACGCGGACACCGTGCACGTGCCGTCGCTGATCTCGGTGCGACTCCTTCCCGGCGTGCTTCTGCTTCCGGCCCTTGAGTTGCTCGACCGGTGCCGGCGGGAATGCGTGCGCCAGGTCCGGCGCAGGAACGGGCTGCGGCGTCGGCGGAGGCGCCACGGGCGGCATCAGAGGTGCAGCCTCGTCGGGCGGGAGCGGCCTCTGCGGAGAGGGCTCGGGTGGTTCCGGCGTGGCGCCGACCGCAGCCGGCGCGGCTACCGTGATCGACCCGGCGACGCGCGTGAAGGGCGCGCGCGCTGCCAGCGGAGCGCGTGTGGGGCTGGGCGGCGGCGTGGGGCGTGCGGGCCTGCGCTCGCGCCCGGGACCAACGCGGGCTACGACGGACGCCGCGGCGCCGACGGGCGGGACGACGGCCTGCACGGAAACGTGCCCCAGGAGACCCGCGGGAAGGTGCACGGCGATGCCAACCGCGACCACTCCGGCGGTCGCGGCGGCAAGCGGCAGCACAGCTGCGGCGAGATGCCGGAGTAGCAGTGGCATCTCTCTGATTGTCGTCGTCGCTTGTCGCCCCCCGCGTCCCTGCTTTGGGGGGTCGTGCTCCCCCAGGAGAGGGAGCCCGTCTTCGCCAAACGGCAGCCTGAAGCAGGTCGAGGGCGCATGCACCGAATGCCCGCTCGATGTCGTGCGGCCTGGTGCCGGGAACGTCGTCGCGGCGAACAGAGATGCGCGCCTGAAGGAGCGGCTACGCTCGAGCCGATGCGCAAGACCACCCTCAGGGCGCCGGCCGACGGCTTCGTCTCCACCTTCCCGGAGACCCACTTCGACGCCATCCTCGTCGTGTCGTTCGGCGGGCCCGAAGGGATGGACGACGTGATCCCGTTCCTCGAGAACGTGACGCGCGGCCGCAACGTCCCGCGCGAGCGGCTCGAGGAGGTCGCGCACCACTACGAGCTGTTCGACGGCGTCAGCCCGATCAACGCGCAGAACCGCGCGCTGATCGCGGCGCTGCGGGTGGAGCTCGACGCGCACGACATCGCGCTGCCGATCTACTTCGGCAACCGCAACTGGGATCCGTTCCTCGCGGACACGTTGCAGAAATTGGCCGACGACAGGGTCGAGCGGGCCCTCGCGTTCTTCACGTCGGCCTACTCGTCGTACTCGGGGTGCCGCCAGTACCGGGAGGACCTCTTCAACGCCCAACAGGACGTGGGCCCGGGCGCGCCCGAGGTGGTGAGAACGCGCATGTTCTTCAACCACCCCGGCTGGATCGAGACGAACGCGGACCACGTTCGGACGGCGCTCGCGCGGGTACTTGCGGGCCGCGACGCGCACGTTGCATTCACGGCGCACTCGATCCCGGTGGCGATGGCGCAGGCGTGCCGCTACGAGGATCAGCTGCGCGAGTCGGTGCGGCTCGTGGCCAAGGCCGTCGGTGCCGCCGACACGGCCCTCGTGTACCAGAGCCGCAGTGGGTCGCCGCACGTGCCGTGGCTCGAGCCGGACATCCTCGACCATCTCCGCGCGCTCGCCGAGCGGGGCGTCTCGGATGTCGTCGTCTCGCCGATCGGGTTCGTCTCCGACCACCTCGAAGTGCTGTTCGACCTGGATGTCGAGGCGCGCGACACCGCCGCCGAGCTGGGCCTCAACCTTGTGCGCGCGTCGAGCGCGTCGACGCATCCCCGGTTCGTCGCGATGATCCGCGAGCTGATCGAGGAGCGCCTCGGTCTCACGGGCCGGCGTCCGGTAGTCGGCCGCTTCGCCGCGAGCCACGACGTGTGCCCGGTCGACTGCTGCCTGCCAGGCACCGGTCGTGTGAGCCCCTGGGTCCGCGGAGGCGTGACGCCCGACGCCGGGCCGTAACCCGGTGTCGGAGCAGGAGCCTGGCGTCGGAGCTTACGTCGGTTCTTCCTCCACCCGGACGCTGAACGCCAGCCGCCAGTCCTCGTCGCCCTCGCCGTCGATCGACAGCCGCCATTCGTAGCGGCTGCCGGGCTCGAGCGGCAGCGGGCCGGAGTTCACGGCGAGCGGAAGCTCGAGCGGGGTGCCCGGCTTGATCCCGGCGGGGCGGCCGACCTCGAACTCGATGTCGTCGAGGAACACGATCGGCGCCTCCTCCCCATCCTCGCCTGGCACGGTGACGGGGACGCCGTCGGCGTCGACGAGCTCGAGGCGCAGGGTGTGTCGCCGGTTCGCCTGATCCCATGGCACGTGTACGAGGATCGCGATCCCGAAGGGTGGCGGATCGGGGCCCGTCAGCGACCAGCCGCCGCCGACGACCGTGAGCTTGCCGTCCGCGACCTGCGCGTAATCGGCGAGAAGCATCGTGACTTTCATCGCGCGCACTCTCGCACACCACACCCATGGTGCGCAGAGCCATGGTGCAGACTGCTGAACGTCAGGTTCACCACGCCTCAACGCTAGGCCTCAGCCTTACGTCACGCTCGATCCGACGCGCTTGCGCCCGCCCGCGACGTCGCGCACAGGGAGAGCGCCGGCGTGCGTGGCAGATCAGCGGGTCTGCGGGAAGCCGAGATCGACCTTGCTCGTGGCGGGATCGGGCCAGCGGCTCGTGACGACCTTGCCGCGCGTGTAGAAGTGGATGCCCTCGGGGCCGTAGATGTGGCTGTCGCCGAAGAGCGACGCCTTCCAGCCGCCGAACGAGTAGTACGCGACGGGCACGGGGACGGGGACGTTGACGCCTACCATTCCGACGTTGACGTCGAACTGGAACTGGCGGGCCACACCGCCGTCACGGGTGAAGATCGCGGTACCGTTCCCGTACGGATTGTCGTTGATCAGCTTCAGCGCCTCGTCGTAGGTGCCGACGCGCATGACGCCGAGTACCGGCCCGAAGATCTCGTCGCGGTAGCAGTCCATTTCGGTCGTCACGTCGTCGAGCAGGGAAACGCCGAGGAAGAAACCGTCGCCCTCAGGCGCCGACTCGCGCCCATCGGCGAGCAGCTTCGCACCCTGCGCAGGGCCCGATTCGAGGTAGCCGGCCACCTTGTCGCGGTGCGCCAGCGTGACAAGCGGCCCCATCTCCGAGGCCGGGTCCATCCCGTCACCGACCATGATCTTCGGCAGCCGCTCCTGGATCGCCGCGACGAGCGGGTCGGCGGCGTCGCCGACGGCAACAACGACCGACACGGCCATGCACCTTTCGCCCGCCGAGCCATACGCGGCGCTGACCGCCGCGTCGGCCGCCATCGCGATATCGGCGTCGGGCAGCACGATCATGTGGTTCTTGGCGCCACCGAGCGCCTGTACCCGCTTTCCCTGCTTCGTGCCCGTCTCGTAGATGTACCGCGCGATCGGCGTCGAGCCGACGAAACTCAGCGCAGCAACATCGGGATGCTCGAGCAGCGCGTCGACGGCCACCTTGTCACCGTGAACGACGTTGAAGACGCCGTCCGGAACACCGGCCTCCTTCAGCAACTCGGCCGTGAACATCGACGCCGACGGATCCTTCTCCGACGGCTTGAGCACGAACGTGTTGCCGCATGCGATCGCAGGCGCCCACATCCACATGGGAACCATCGCCGGGAAGTTGAACGGCGTGATACCCGCCACCACTCCCAGGGGCTGACGGATCGAGTACACGTCGACGCCGGTCGAGGCCTGCTCCGAGAACTCACCCTTCAACAGGGTCGGGATCCCGCATGCGAACTCGATCACCTCGAGGCCCCGCGTCACCTCGCCCATCGCATCCGACAGCACCTTGCCGTGCTCGGCGACGAGGAGCTTCCCGATCTCCTCCTTGTTCTGGTGCACGAGCTCGCGGATGCGGAACAGCATCTCGGCGCGACGTGCGAGCGAGACGGTGCGCCACGTCGTGAAAGCCTGCTTCGCGGCCTGGACAGCCCTATCAACCTCTTCCACCGAAGCGAGGTCGACGGCGCCGCTCTGGCGGCCTGTTGCCGGGTTGTACACCGGGCTCGTGCGACCCGAGGTGCCGGCCAACGTGGCGCCGCCGATCCAGTGGTGGATGGGCGCGATACCGTTGCCGTCTGTGTCTGTGGCGCGCTCACCGGGCGCCGGTGCGAGTTCCGTCATGTCAGCCTCCTGAAGATGTGATCGGAGGGTAGCGAGCGGGAGCCACGAGCGTGCACTCACCCGTACACACGCTTCAGTTCCATGATCCGAGCGAAGCTTGCCTCGAGCGCTACAGGGGAGATGCGGCCCTGCTCCGCCGTACCGACGACGCGCTCGAAGGCGGCGGCACTGGACGCTTCGCTTCCGGTCAGGAGGAGCAGGTCGACGCCCGCCTGCGCCGCGAGAGCAGCGACGGACGGCAGCGTTCGACCCCTCGTTGCGGCCGCATCGTCCAGTGCATCGCTGATCGTGACGCCCGTGAAGCCGACGTCGTGCCGGAGCAAGAACTGGATCTTTATCGACCAGGGTGCCGGTTTCGCATCGAGAGCGGGGTAGGTCGCGTTCGAGATCATCACGATCGGTGCACCGGCGGCGATCGCCGATCGAAACGGCACAAAGTCGCTGCGGATGAGGTCTACCCTCGTCGCGGCGATATCGACTGCTGTCCGGTCGGTATTGCGCGTCGCCCGACCGATCCCGGGAAAGTGCTTCACGGTGGCGGCGACCTGTGCCATCGCAAACCCGCTTGCGAACGCCACCGTCGCCTCGGCGACCGAGGCTGGACTCGATGCGAAGGTCCGCTGCTCGAGCGCCATGAACGACCGCGGGGCAGGCACGTCTCCGACGGGTGCCAGGTTGACGTTCACGCCTGCCAGCCGGAGCGCCCTGCCTGACGCGAACGCCTCGGCACGAATCCGCGACGTTCCCAACCGGCCGAGCTCGACGGTCGACGGGGTAGGACCTGCCCACGGGACGCGGCGCACTCGGTCGCCTTCCTGGTCTGCAGCGATCAGCAACGGTGGCCGCCGAGCTTCGCGCGCGGCCCGTTGTAGCGTCGATGTGAGGCGGCGCAGCTGGGCCGGGCCCACCACGTTGGCCCCGAAGAGGATCACGCCGCCGATCTCTCCACGGCGAACCCGCGCGAGCAGTGCGGGCGAGGGTGACGATCCGCGCATCGCGACGACGAAGCGCTGGCCGACGAGCTCGCGCACCGTCGGCGCACCGGACGTGGGCGTTGCCGAGGCCTGGCGCGTCAGAGCGAGCACGCTGCCCGCGGAGATCGCTGCAAGCGACGCCTTCTGCGTGCCCGACTGCACCGGCGCCTGCACCTGCCGCGACGTCGATACCGCAGCGACACGGTCACGCGCGAGGAGAAGAACGGCGCCGAGGCTCAGGAGGGCGAGCACCGCGGCGCCTGCACGCCCAACCACCGCCAGCCCTCCGCTCGGAAGGGCCCCCTGGGGGACGAAGCCCCCTGATCGAACGGTACCGCCGATCATGTGACGTGACTGTGCCGGATCTGAGCCGAGAGTGTGGCGCCCGCACCCGGCGGCTCATCGGTCGCCAAGCGGCGGTCGAGTCTTGATGTTCTCGCCCGGCTGGCTGCTGGAATGTCAAAGACCCGCGAGCGGTGTTCCGTACCCCGTGCTCCGTGCTCAGTGGCCGCATCAGTGGCGCTACGGCGCTCTGCGGCAACTCCTACGCCGTGAGCCCGGCTTCCGTCAGCGGCCGTCGCGCCCAGGCGAAGGTCGTCGAGTACCACCCCTGCAGCGGCTGCAGCGTGACACCGGCTCTCGACGAGTGGACGAACCAGCCGTTGCCGACGTAGATGCCCGTGTGACCGACCTCTGCCGGGACGGAGAGTGTGCCACGGTTGCCGAAGAAGAGCACGTCCCCCGGCAGAAGATTGCCGAGGCCGATGCGGGCGGGCTTCTTCACCTCGGCGCTCATCGCGTAGGTCGTCCTGCCCTGGAGAATGTCTGCGAGCAGCGGGGCCTCCGGGAACGGCTTGGTCTTGTAGACCCGCCACACGAATCCCGAACAGTCGAAGCCCCCGGGTGCTGTAACCAAGCCGCCGGGCGCCGTGGCGCTCCAGAGTTTCTGCGTTGACTCAGAGGTGCCGGCCCAGACGTACGGGTAGCCGACGAACCGAAGCGCTCGCCCGAGTACCGCC
>Ga0315278_10005771_pt1 | contig 11231 bp, 11 predicted proteins | sample YL17G06_0_MG_FD_203880 | JGI IMG/M metagenome (GOLD analysis project Ga0315278, IMG submission 203880) | Sediment microbial communities from Yellowstone Lake, YNP, Wyoming, USA - YL17G06_0 | ecosystem: Environmental > Aquatic > Freshwater > Lake > Sediment | place: USA: Wyoming | collected... | reverse complement strand
GGTCCAAGTCTTATTGGGTATGCGCCTCCTGCATGACCTGTAATGCCCGTTGCCCGAAGGGGATCAAGATCGCCGAAGTGATGGAGGCCGTTCGGCAATTTTCTCTCCGCAAACGCAAAGACTACGTCAAGATCCCCAGGCTCACGGATAAACAGAAAGAGGAGGTTCCGCCCATTGCCCTCATCAGCAGCTTCCGCAAATATACGTCATAAGGCACTTGAACGACCCAGATCAATTTCATTTGACTCCAAGCGATAGGGAATCAACGTCATGAAATTAAGCTATTTTCCGGGATGCACGCTGAAAGCCAATGCCAAAAACTTTGAGGAATCGGCGCTCTGCGCGCTCAAGAAGCTCGGTCTGGAGGTCGAAGAGCTTCGCCGCTGGAACTGCTGCGGGACCGTTTATTCCCTCGCCGCGGACGATCTCATTCATCATGTCGCCCCGGTCCGGAATCTGATCTTCTCCAAAGAGGCCAAGGCCGACGCCCTGGTGACGCTCTGCGCCATGTGCTACAACACCCTCAAGCGCACCAACGAGCGCCTCAAAAAGAGCGCCGAAGACCGGGACACCATCAACCGCTTTATGGACGCCGAGGGCCTGGCCTACGAGGGCGATGTCAAGGTCCTTCATATGCTGGAGATCCTGCGCGACGTCGTCAAATTCGAGAATCTCGCCCAGAAGGTCGTTCGCCCCCTGAAGGACCTCAAGGTAGCGAGCTATTACGGCTGCCTCCTGGTGAGGCCTAAGGAGATCGGCTTGGACAATGTGGAAAATCCACAGGTCCTCGAGAACCTCATGTCGGCCCTGGGCGCCGAGCCGGTCGATTTTCCCCATAAAACGGAGTGTTGCGGGGCCTATCAAACGGTCGATGATCCCCGGATCGTCGCCGAACGGACCTATCAGATCCTGACCTCGGCAAGCCTCCGCGGTGCGGACGTCGTCGCTGTCAGCTGCCCGCTCTGCGCGTTCAACCTGGACAATCGCCAGAAGGAGACCGTTGACCTCTATTCCGATTTCAAAAAAATTCCCATCCTGTATTTCAGCCAGCTGCTGGGCATCGCCCTCGGTTGCTCCGTGGAGGCTCTGCGCTTTGACCTCCATGACGTCGACCCAAAGCCTGTCCTGAAGCGAAAAGGATTGATCTGACATGGCCAAGATCCATTTTGGCGAGCTCAAGCCGAAAAAGGGAAAGATCCATATCGACAAGAATCAGTGCAAGGGCTGTGGGTTCTGCGTCGAATACTGCCCCCGCGACGTCCTTGAGCTTTCCGAGGATTTTAACGCGAAGGGCTATCATCCTCCGACGATCAAGGACGAGGACGCGTGCATCTACTGCCAGCTCTGCGAGGCCATCTGCCCTGAATTTTCCATCTTTGTCACTCTTAAAGAAGAGGAGGAAGAAGTTGAAAAAAGTGAAAGCCGACCCTAAGGGGGTTTTGACCGGAGCCCATTACCTGGACGGCGACTTCGCCATCGCCGAAGGCGCCCTGGCCGCCGGCTGTCGCTTTTTCGCGGGCTATCCGATCACGCCGTCGACGGAAACGGCCGAGAGGTTCGCCGAGCGCATCCCCTATGTCGGGGGCGTCTTCATCCAGATGGAAGATGAGATCGCGTCGATCACGGCCCTTATCGGGGCGGTTTGGGGCGGAGGGAAGGCGATGACCGTGACTTCGGGTCCCGGGTTCTCCTTGATGATGGAGAACATCGGTCTTGCCTGCATGATGGAAACACCCCTTGTCATTGCCAATGTTCAGCGGGGCGGGCCTTCGACCGGTCTTCCCACACTGGTCGGCCAGGGAGACATGATGCAGGCCAAATGGGGTTCGCACGGCGATTATCAGATCATCGCCCTGTCTCCCGATTCCCCGCAGGAATGCTTCGACCTTGCCGTCCGCGCCTTCAACCTTTCGGAGACCTATCGGGTCCCGGTCTTCATCATGACCGATGAGTGCGTGGGCCACATGCACGAGAAGGTCGTCATCCCGCCGGCCGACCAGATCGAGGTCGTCGAGCGGAAATGGTACGAGGGCCCCAAGGACAAGTACCTTCCCTACAGGCTCGATAAGGACATGATCCCCTTCATGGTCAAGGCAGGCGACGGATACCGTTTTCATACGACGGGCCTCACCCACGACGAACGCGGCTATCCCGTCATCAACGCCAAATGCCAGGACTGGAACGTCCGGCACCTCACGGACAAGATCCTCAAGCACGCCGACAAGATCATCCACGTCGAGGAAGACCGGACGGATGACGCCGACATCGTCGTCATCTCCTACGGCATCACGTCCCGGGTCGCCTACCGGGCCGTCCAGCTGGCCCGCAAGGCCGGCATCAAGGTCGGCACGCTGCGGCTGGTCACGGTCTGGCCGTTCCCGGAGAACCGCATCCGGGCCCTGGCCAAGAAGATCAAGGCCTTCGTTGTCCCCGAACTCAATCTCGGCCAGATCGCCAAGGAGGTCGAGCGCGTTGCGGCCGGGCGCGTCCCGACCGTCCCGGTCACCCACTGCGGCGGCTGGGTCCACGATCCTGAAGACATCCTCAAAGCCATCAAGGAGGCGGCGCTATGACCGAAGAAATCCGACACCCCGACACGAAGAACCCCATGGAGGATTTCCTGCGGATGGACCGCATCCCGCACATCTGGTGTTCGGGTTGCGGGATCGGCGTCGTCGTCTCGTCCTTTGCCGACGCCCTGCGCAAAAGCAGCCTCGACTTGAACAAGGTCGCGATCGTCAGCGGCATCGGCTGCACGGGCCGTGTGGCCGGTTATGTCAAGCTGGATTCCTTTCACTCGACGCACGGGCGCGCCCTTCCCTTCGCCACGGGCCTGAAGCTGGCCAATCCCGAGCTCAAGGTCGTCGTCTTCAGCGGCGACGGGGACCTCTTCGGGATCGGCGGCAACCATTTCATCCACGCCGCACGCCGCAACATGGACATGGTCGTGATCTGCGTCAACAACTTCAATTACGCCATGACCGGCGGGCAGGTCGCAGCCACGACCCCCATCGATGCAAACCTCTCGACGGCCCCTTACGGCAATTTCGAACACCCATTCAGCCTGCCCTATCTTGCCGACGCCTGCGGCGCCAGCTACGTTGCCCGCTGGACCTGCCTCCACATCCGCCGCGTGACGAAATCCATGCAGGAGGCCCTCGACAAGAAAGGCTTCTCCCTGATCGAGGTCATCGCGCCCTGCGTCACGCTGTATGCGCGGCGGAACCGCCTCGGAGACGGGCTGAACCTGCTTAAATATTACTATGACAATTCCGTCATTCAGCACGGAGCGGACACCCGAACGCTCGACATCGGCTATCAGGGGAAGATGATCTGCGGAAAATTCGTGGATCGAGAGAGGTCGACCTATCTCGACGGCATGAATACGCACATGAAAAAGGTCTTGGGCGAAAAGTATGTCCCCTATGGAGAGAAGCCATGAGCGAGATCCGTTTTTCAGGTTTCGGCGGCCAGGGAATCATCCGTTGCGGGCTGATCACGGGAAAAGCGGCCGCCCTCTTCGACAACAAGTACGCGACCATGACCCAGAGCTTCGGCCCCGAGGCCCGGGGAAGCGCCTGCAGTTCCCAGGTCGTCGTTTCCGAGGACCGCGTCCTTTATCCGTACATCACCACGCCCGACGTGCTGGTGTCCATATCCCAGGACGCTTATGACCAGTACGAACCGGAGCTCCGGGAAGGCGGCGTCCTCCTGATCGACACGGACCTGGTCAAGCCCAAGCCCGCGCGGGACAAGATCAAGCTGTACGGGATCCCGTCCACGCGGTTGGCGGAGGAGCTCGGCAACCGCATCTTCACCAACCTTGTCATGCTCGGCTTCTTCACCGCCATCACCAAGATCGTCACGCCCGAGGCCATGAAAAATGCCCTGCCCGGCCTCGTCCCGAAACGTTTTCTCGACATCAACCTCCGGGCCTTCGGGGGCGGGCATCAGTTCGGCTTGGATCTCCTGAACACGCTCGCTCAGAAAGGATGACCATGAAGCGCACGGGTGTATTCATCTGCCACTGCGGCATCAACATCGCCGGCACCGTGGACGTCAGGAAGGTGGCCGAAGACATGGCCAAGGAGCCAGGCGTCGCGCACTCCGTCGATTATGTCTACATGTGCTCCGACCCGGGACAGAACCTGATCGAGCAGGCCATCAAAGAGAAGAAGCTGGACAGCGTCGTCGTGGCCTGCTGTTCCCCGAACCTCCACGAAACGACCTTCAGGAACGCCGCCAACCGGGCGGGAATGAACTCCTTCAAGTGCGAGATCGCCAACATCCGGGAGCAGTGCAGCTGGGTCCACAAGGACAAGGACAAGGCAACTCCGAAGGCGGCCAAGCTCACCAGGAGCGCAGTCAAGAGGGTCCAAAAGAACGAAAGCCTCGAACCGATGAGCGTTCCCGTGACGCGGCGGGCGCTCGTCATCGGGGCCGGGATCGCCGGGATCCAGGCCTCCCTGGACATGGCCAACGCCGGCTACGAGGTCGTCCTCGTCGAACGGTCGCCCTCGATCGGCGGGCACATGAGCCAGCTTTCCGAGACCTTCCCGACCCTCGACTGCTCCCAATGCATCCTGACCCCGAAGATGGTCGAGGCTTCCAAGCACCCCAAGATCAAGCTCATGACCTACAGCGAGGTCAAGGAAGTGTCGGGCTACGTGGGAAATTTCAAGGTCAAGATCCTCAGGAAGCCCACCTACGTGGACGCTGCCAAATGCAATCTCTGCGATGAATGCACCAAGGTCTGTCCGATCGTCGTCCCGAACGAGTTCGACCTGGGTTTGACGGGCCGGCGGGCCATCTACATCCCCTTCCCCCAGGCCATCCCCGCCTCCTACACGCTCGACGACGTGAATTGTCCCGAGCTCTCCCTGATCATCGCCTGCGGAAAATGCGCCGATGTCTGCAAGGTGAAGGCCATCGACTACGACCAAAAGCCCCGGATCATCGAGGAGGAATTCGGCGTGATCGTCGTCGCCACCGGCTTTGATCTCTATGATAAGGAACAGATGGCCGAGTACGGCTACGGCAAGTACGCCGATGTCGTCGACGGCCTTCAATTCGAACGGTTGTTGTCGGCTTCGGGCCCGACGAAGGGAAAGGTCCTCCGTCTGTCCGACCATAAGGAGCCCAAGGAGGTCGTGTTCATCCAATGCTCGGGCTCCAGGGATCCGGAACAGCACTGCGCCTACTGCTCGAAGATCTGCTGCATGTACACGGCCAAGCATGCCATGCTCTACAAGCATCACGTTCCCGACGGCCAGGCCTACGTCTTCTATATCGACGTCCGCTCCGGCGGAAAAGGCTACGAAGAATTCGTCCAGCGTGCCGTCGAAGAGGACGGCGTGATCTATCTACGCGGAAAGGTCTCCCGGATCTTCGATGAAAACGGCAAGATCAAGGTCTGGGGCGTTGATACGTTGACCGGCAAGTCCATCGAGATCGATGCCGACATGGTCGTCCTCGCCCAGGCCATGCGGCCTTCCGCCGGGGCCGGCGAGCTGGCAAAAAGGCTGAAGCTCGGGCTGGACAAGGACGGGTTCCTCGCCGAGGCGCATCCCAAGCTCCGGCCGGTCGAAAGCGTCACGGCGGGAATGTTCCTCGCCGGGGCGGCACAGGCTCCCAAGGATATCCCGGAGGCCGCCGGACAGGCGAGCGGCGCGGCCGCCAAGGCGATCATCATCCTTTCCCAGGAGCGGCTCTTCCATTCGCCGACCGTGGCCAAGGTCGTCAAGAACCTCTGCACCGGCTGCGGGATGTGCGTCGCGGTCTGCCCTTATGATGCCATTGCCTTCAAGGACGGCAAGGTCGAGGTCAACGAGGTCCTGTGCGAGGGGTGCGGCACGTGCTCGGCCACCTGTCTCAGGGCCGCCATCCAAGTGAAGAACTTCTCCCAGCATCAGGTCCACGAAATGATCATGGCGTGCCTCGGAGGATAGAAATGACGGAAGAATTCGAACCCACGATCATCGCTTTCCTGTGCAAGTGGTGTTCTTCCGCGGGAAGCGACCTGGCCGGCGTTTCGCGGATGGAGTATCCGCCGAACGTCACGCCCATCCAGGTCATGTGCTCGGGCAGCGTGTCCCCCCTCTACGTTTTTTCGGCCTTCCACCGCGGCGCGGACGGCGTGCTTGTCTCCGGCTGCCATCCCGGCGACTGCCACTATATCAAAGGCAACTATTATGCGCGGAGGAAGCTCAGCCTCGTGAAAAAGCTCCTCGAGTACGTGGGCCTGGAACCGGAACGCTTCCAAGTGTCCTGGGTCTCGGCCGCCGAAGGCCAGAAATACACGCGCGTCATCAAGGACTTCGTCAACGAGCTCAAACCCCTCGGCCCCCAGACCAAGTTGAGGAGAAGCCCATAATGGTCAATATCGACGACCTCAAAACGGAAGCGAAAAGGGTCCTCAAGGGGGGGAACGTCAAGTACATCATCGGCTACGGGCGCGCCTCCGATACCTGGAAGGCCAACCCCGTCTTTCTCAGGTCGCCCGAAGACGTGGACAAGCTCGTCTGGGACCCGACATGCTTCCACAACCTGGTCCGCTTCCTGGTGGACGAAAAACGCAGGAAAGCCAAGGAGAAACCGCCGGACCCCCGGCCCGTCGGGATCGTCGCCAAAGGCTGCGACAGCCGGGCGATCGTCGTCCTTCTTCAGGAGAAGTTCTTCGAGCGCATGGATGTCTTCGTCCTCGGGGTTTCCTGCGAATCGACCGGCATGATCGACGAGCGCAAGCTCGCCGGGAAGACCGCGGGGAAGGACGTCCGCCGGGTCGCGTTCGGGGAGGATCAGAAATTTGTCGTCGAGACGGACGCCGGGACCCTGGAGATCGCCGCGTCCGAGGTCCTGGCCGACCGATGTCTCGACTGCATCGCCAACGTCCCCGTGATCTCCGACCATCTCCTCGGCGACAAGACCAAGAGGACCGTGGCCAATCCTTTCCGGGCCGTTGAAAAGATGGAGTCCCTGTCCGGGGACGACAGGTGGTCGTTCTGGAAGGACCAGCTCAAGAAATGCATCCGCTGCTATGCCTGCCGCTCGGCCTGCCCGATGTGCTACTGCGAGGAATGCGTCGTGGACACGATCAATTTCGCCGTGACCGCCGAAACGTCGGCCGAAGAGAAGGCCCAGCGGATCAAGTGGCTCGAAAAATCGCCCGTCGGCTCGGAGAACGTCTTCTATCACCTTGTCCGGGCCATCCACCTCGCCGGCCGCTGCATCGATTGCGGCGAGTGCGAGCGGGCCTGCCCGGTGAACATCCCGCTGCGGATGCTCAACAAGAAACTGGAAAAGGAGGCCAAGGAGCTGTTCGGCTACGATGCCGGCTTCGACGCGGACCAGCCAGCCCTCATATCCTGTTTCAGGGATGGGGACCCCGAGGATTTCATCAGGTGAGATAATGGACAAGATATTGGCCAAAAAGGATTATTCCCGGTGGCTCGAGAAACTGGGATCCTATCGCATCTTTGCTCCGCGGAAAAGGGATGATGTCTGGAATTACGAGATGGTCACCGCCCCGGACGCCGAACGTCTCGAGGATGTGATGACTGCCGTCCCCGCCAAGGGGATCGTTTTCCCGCAGCGGGAGCCTTTCTTCGAATTCGCCGAGACGGACGACGGCACCCGGATCACCGAGATCCTGCCGGAAGGCGAACCCGTCGTCGTCTTCGGGGTGAGGCCCTGTGAGGGAAGAGCCGTGACCCTCACCGACGACGTGTTCGGCGGCGAATTCGAGGACCATTACTATTGGAAACGGCGGAACGCCACGACCCTCGTCGGTCTATCCTGCGGCGCCCCCCCGTCTCCGAACTGCTTTTGTCTCTCCGTGGGCGGGTCGCCTCATTCGAAGGAGGGCCTGGACCTCCTCCTGACGGACCTGGGCAAGACCTACTATGCCGAAGCCCTGACGAAAAAAGGGGAGAAACTCGTTCTCGAAGGCCAAAAGCTCTTTACGGCCCCCGGGCCTGAAGACAGGAAGGCGGTGGATAAGATCCAGGCCGCTTCCCGGAAGAAGATCCGTCGCGAGCTCAGCCGGATCGAAAACGTCCCGGCCAAGCTCAGGGGGATGTTCGATTCCCCCTTTTGGGACGACGAATCCATGAGCTGCATCCGCTGCGGCATTTGCACTTATCTGTGTCCCACCTGCCACTGTTTTGACATGGCCGACGAAGTCGAAACGTCGACGCCGCTCTTGGGAAAAAGGGTCAGGACCTGGGACACCTGCCAGTTTCCCGACTTCACCATGCACTCGTCCGGACACAACCCGCGGCCGGACAAAGCGTCGCGTCTCCGCCAGAGGATCAATCATAAGTTCCAGTACTTCGTCGAGGTCTGGCAGAAATATCAATGCACGGGGTGCGGGAGATGCATTTCCCTCTGTCCGGTGGGGATCGATATCATCCAAGTCGTCGAAAAGGTAAGAGACCATGGGGCATAATGTCTATCTGCCAAAACCGGCCAAGATCCTCGAGATCAAGGAAGAGGTGGGGGGCGTCCGGCCGATCAAAACGTTCCGCACGTCTTTTGTCGACGGGGCCGCATTTTCTTATCGCTGCGGCCAGTGCGCCATGTTGTCGGTCTTCGGCAAAGGCGAAGTCATGATCTCCATCTCGTCTTCTCCCCTGGACAAGGACTATCTCCAGTTCAGCATCCTGAAAACGGGCCGGGTGACGACCGCTCTTCATGAGATGGAGGCCGGGGACATCATCGGCATCCGCGGGCCGTACGGCAACGGCTTTCCCCTGGAGGAATGGAAAGGAAAACAGATCCTCTTCGCAGGCGGCGGCATCGGCCTGGCTCCCCTGTGGGGACTTGTCCACATGACCCTGGGTCAAAGAGAGGATTACGGGCCCTTGACGCTCGTCTACGGGGCCCGGACATCCCAGGACATCGTCTTCCGGGGAGAGCTGGATGATCTCAAAAAAAAGATGACCGTCCACCTGTCCGTCGACGTCGCCGAATCCGGGTGGAACGAGTTCGTCGGGTTTGTCGCCCAGAACGTCCTGGACAAGAAGCCTTCTCCCCAGAACTCGATCGCCATCACCTGCGGCCCCCCGATCATGATCAAGACCGTCATCAAGGCCCTCAAGGACCTCAATTTTGAAGACGGGCAGATCTATACGACCGTGGAAAACAAGATGAAATGCGGCATCGGCAAGTGCGGGCGGTGCAACATCGGCAGGCATTACGTCTGCAAGGACGGACCCGTCTATTCCTGGGCGGAGCTTAAGAAGTTGCCTCAGGAATACTGAGGAAACGGGGCAATGCAAGGAAGGAGAGCAACGATGAACGCAAGCAAGAAAGACGGCAAGAAGAAACCCGGCATCGTCGCCAAAACATCCGCCGCAAAACACGAACCGGCCAAGGCGATGCTCACGGTCTACATCATGGGCAAGGCCTACCGCGTGCCGGCCGACGCGACGATCATGGGCGCCATCGAATACGCCGGTTACCAGATCAAGAGAGGCGCCGGCTGCCGGGAGGGGTTCTGCGGAGCCTGCGCCACGGTCTACCGTCTCCCGGGGGATTACAAGATCTATACCGGCATGGCCTGCATGACCCTGGTCCAGGAGGGCATGTGGCTGTCCCAGCTGCCGGCCATTCCCTCCCATAAACCGGTCTATGACATCCAGGAGCTCAAGGCCAACGTCCAAACATTCCAGAAGCTCTACCCCGAGGTCTTCAGATGCGTGGCCTGCAATACCTGCACCAAATCCTGTCCCCAGGACCTCGAGGTCATGGATTATATCCAGGCCGCCAAGCGGGGGGACATCGAGAAGATCATGGACCTGTCCTTCGACTGCCTGAGCTGTGGCCTTTGCGCGATCCGCTGCCCGGCTGAGATCGTCCATTTCAATGTCGGGATCCTGGGCCGGAGGCTCTACGGGAGATACCTCGCCAGGAATAGCGAACACCTGGAAAAGCGGATCCAGGAGGTCCGGTCCAAGAAGTTCGACGCCGAGTACAAGGACCTGATGAAGATGAACAAGGACGCGCTCAAAAAGAAGTATTACGCCCGGGACAGCGAATAAAAGGAGAGTCCGATGTATCCAGAATATATGCATGAATCCCTAAGAAAAGTCGAGGAATCGAGGCCGAAAAGGCTTGAGTTCGAAAAGTCCGGGAAGAACGTCTTTCCGCCCATGTCCGCCGAGGAGCGGGAAGACGTCCTGAATAAGTTCCATCCGGACTACAAGCCCGATTCGAGGCGCCCGATCAATGTTGGGCCCAACAAGGGAGAGCTGTTCACCACGGAGGTCGCCGATATTCTGGAATCCCACAGCCGTATCGACCCCGCCCGTTTTGACCTCGAGGCCCCGGACTATGAAACCGATATCCTCATTGTCGGCGGCGGGGGCGCAGGCTGCGCCGCCGCCATCATCGCCCGTCAGAACGGGGCCCGATCGATCATCTCCACCAAGCTGCGCCTGGGCGATGCCAATTCCATGATGTCCCAGGGGGGGATGCAGGCGGCGGTCACGGAGAAGGACTCGCCGACCATTCACTATCTGGACGCCCTCGGCGGCGGCCACTTTGACAACAAGCCCGACCTTGTCCGGGCGTTGACCGAGGATGGGCCCGAGGTCGTCAAGTGGCTCGAGGAGCTCGGGGTCGTCTGGGACAAGAACCCGGACGGGTCGATGTATGTCCTCCACGGCGGAGGGACCTCCCGAAAGCGGATGCACTCCTGCCGCGATTATACGGGCGCCATCATCATGCGGACGCTGATGGATGAGGTCCGCAATCATCCCGAGGACATCCAGACCCTGGAATTCATGCCGACCATCGAGCTCATCCTCGACACGAAAGGGCGATGCGCCGGCGGCCTGCTTTTCAACTTGGAGACGGAAGAATATTTCACGGTCAAGGCCAAGGCGGTGATCATCGCCACGGGAGGCTACGGCCGGCTCCACATCCGCGGTTTCGACACGACGAACCATTACGGCGCGACCGCCGACGGGCTGGTCATGGCCTACCGGGCCGGGGCCAAGCTCCTCTTCATGGATTCGGTCCAATACCATCCGACCGGCGCCGTGTTTCCCGAGCAGATCGGCGGCTTTCTGATCACGGAGAAGATCCGCGGCGCGGGCGGACAGCCTCTGAACAGATTCGGCGAGCTCTTCGTCTGGCCGAGGGAACCGCGCGACGTGGAGAGCGCGGCGTTCATCCGCGAATGCCTCGAGCGGAAGAACGGCATCCAAACGCCGAGCGGACGGTGGGGC
>Ga0315278_10005767_pt1 | contig 11232 bp, 10 predicted proteins | sample YL17G06_0_MG_FD_203880 | JGI IMG/M metagenome (GOLD analysis project Ga0315278, IMG submission 203880) | Sediment microbial communities from Yellowstone Lake, YNP, Wyoming, USA - YL17G06_0 | ecosystem: Environmental > Aquatic > Freshwater > Lake > Sediment | place: USA: Wyoming | collected... | reverse complement strand
CCGGCTCGGTTTGAGCGAAGCTACCCTGGTGAGATTTGCGCGCACACTTGGTTTCAGCAGTTACCCAGCCATGCGCACGGTATTACAAGAGAATTTCCGTCGCCGTGTCACCCATTCAGCTCGACTGCGCAGTCGATTGGATGATTTACGCGAAGCGGGGGATATCTTTGACCGACTGGTAGTATCCGAAATCGATTACCTGACCCAATCCCTCGAGACGATTGATCGACAGTCATTGAATCGAGCCGTTGAAATGATTCGCTCTCGCAAGCGCGTCTTTGTTTTTGGGGTTGGTCCATCTGTCTCTTTAGTAAACCTGATGGAAATTCGGTTAGGTCGTTTTGGTTGGCAGGTTATTCCTCTCACTACTGCGGGTCGAGAAATGTTGGAACCGCTGTTATTAATGACCGATCAAGACTTGTTATTCGTGATTTGTTTTTTCGACATCTCAGGAGCTCTTCAGCTGATCCTGGATTATGCGAATGGAATCAAATGCCCGGTGATCATGCTAACCGACACGCTTGGCTCGATTATCGGTGATAAAGCAGAAGTGGTATTGTCTGCGAAGCGTGGCCCAGTTTCCGAGTTTCACTCATTGGTTGTACCGATGACAATAATTAATTCTCTTCTGCTCGCAGTTGCCCAGGAAGAGCGAGGGCAGGTTATGGATAACTTGGATAAATTGGATCAAATGCGCGAACGTCTTAAGCAAACCAATGGGTCGATCACATAACAAGCCGCGATAAATATAGGAGAATTTTTATGTCAATTTCCGCGCTATCTCGCAAAGTATCTTCCCTTGGTCTGCCCGCCTCTCTACGAAGGTTTATAAGCTGGCTGACCAGCGCTAAGGTGATTTTATCGCTCATCATGTTGGTTCTTATGTTCTATTTGGTTCTCGTCCCTTTGTACCGCATGGTCGCAACCACCATCACTTACCAAGATAAGGATTTATTTCGGGTTCCCGATGCTCAAGTTGGCGCATTAACCTTATTCCATTATGCTCGCATGTTCCTCAGCAATATGGCCAAGCCTTATCTCTATAACCCGTTCCAGCATTCGGTGATCATTTCCATTGGCGCTACCATACTTGCCCTCGTAATTGGCGGGATGTTAGCCTGGCTGTGCATCCGCACTGACATGCCTGGCAGGATCATCATCACTCAACTGGCTGTGTTGCCCTATATCATGCCGGGTTGGACCATCGCCCAAGCCTGGACGGTCTTATTTAAGAGCAGGATCACAGGTGGGATACCTGGGGTTTTTGAGTACTTTGTTGGTCAAAGCCCCCCTGCCTGGTTGTCCTATGGACCTGTGCCTATAATCATTAGCTCAGCCCTTCATTACTATACCTTCTTTTTCTTGTTCATCACGGCAGCATTGATGTCAATCGATTCGAGCCTCGAAGAAGCTGGTGACCTGATGGGCGCCAATCGAAGCCGCATACTCAGGAAGATCACCTTCCCACTTGTCATGCCAGCTATCCTCTCTGGAATTATCATGACTTTTTCTAAAGTTATGGGTACCTATGGCGGACCAGCCTTGCTGGGAGTGCCAGTAAAATACTATACTGTCTCGACGATGATACGCTCTGCAATCGGTATTGGTGACAAAGCGGATGCCTTTGTCCTGGCAATCACCCTGATTTTGTTTTCAATGGTTTTAATTTCCATTAACCAGAAAGTGGTAGGAACACGGCGTAGTTATGAGACGATCGGTGGACGGGGTTTCATGGCCAACAAGACCAAACTGAAAAAATGGAAAGGTCTGCTCTTCGGAATTGTAATCGTTTTCCAGATCCTGGTCATTGTCCTTCCGGTGGGGTTGTTGTTAAGCGATACCTTTATGTTGAGGTCGGGTGTCTATAGCCTGGACAATCTCACTTTGCATAACTGGATTGGAGAGAGTGTCAAAACAATCAACAATGGCTCTCCTGGAGTTCTCCGCAATCCAAAAATCTATTTTTACGCCTGGAACACGATCAAATTGTCGATCTGGACAGCTCTCTTCACCGCACTGCTAGGCGTCATCCTTGGTTATGTCATTGTGAAAGGACGAGGCACACGATTATCCAAGCTGGTGGAGCAGCTGGCATTCATCCCCTATGTTATCCCGGGGATTGCCTTTGGTGCAATTTATATATCCATGTTCTCAAGGCAGTTTGGACCGATTCCGCCTTTATATGGGACGTTTGCCCTGCTGGTGGTCGTCTCGGTGGCCAAGCACATCCCATATTCTTCACGTACGGGGGTATCATCCATGCTTCAAGTTGGGCGGGAGTTGGAGGAGGCTGCCCAGGTCGCGGGTGCCAACCTCTGGAAGCGTTTCAAGACTATCATCTTTCCGCTCACCAGCAGCGGTTTCGTCTCCGGATTCCTGCTGACGTTCATCACCACAATGCGCGAGCTCTCCTTGATCATTTTGCTGGTCACGCCAACTACGATGGTCCTGGCAACCCAAACCATGCGCTATAAAGAAAATGGGGATGATCAGCTGGCGAATGCGGTCATTATCATCCTGATCGTGATGATTACAATCGGCAACTTCATCATCGGGAAGTTCCGGGGCGGCAGTCTTAAAAAAGGTCTAGGTATGTAAACAGAGGAAACCATGAGCTCAACAATCATTATTAAAAATCTCACCAAACGTTTTGGGAAAACCATTGCAGTCAATGGTGTCAACCTGACCATTGAACCCGGGGCATTCCTGACCCTGCTGGGTCCTTCGGGCTGTGGGAAAACCACGCTTCTACGTTGTGTGGCTGGTCTGGAAGACCCGGACGGGGGCGAAATCTATGTGGGTGACAAACTGGTTTTCTCTTACCCAAAGGGAATATCCCTCTCACCCGGGAAACGCGAACTGGGCATGGTCTTCCAGAATTATGCGTTATGGCCACATATGAAAGTGGATAAAAACATCACTTTCGCCCTTGAGATCCAAAAGATGGGCAAAGAGGAGATGCAAAAACGAGTAAAGGATTCTCTGGCTGAGGTCAAGATGGAGGGCTACGAAGATCGCTATCCGCGCGAGATGAGTGGTGGGCAGCAACAGCGCATTGCGTTAGCGCGTATGCTCGCCTATCGTCCCAAGGTGTTTCTGATGGACGAACCGCTTTCCAATCTGGATGCCCGCCTGCGCATGGATATGCGCGCAGAGTTGAAGCGCCTTCATTTTAGCTCTGGAGCGACCACAATCTATGTCACGCATGACCAGGTGGAAGCATTGACCATGTCCTCCAGTATCGCGATCATGCGAGATGGTGTCATCCAACAAATGGATACGCCTGATCGAATCTATCATTTTCCTGCCAATCTCTTCATTGCCGACTTTATCGGGAATCCTAAGGTGAATTTATTGGACGGCGTAATTGATGGAAAAGGCTCAGTAAACTTAGGTGATTTCAATTTGCAGATAGATATCCACAATGCATTTGGGAGTGTGGTGATTGCCATGCGACCGGAGGATATAACAATCTCGACCATTCAAGTTCCTGGAAGTGTTGAATTTTCCGCTTACTCGGTCTTACCAGCAGGCTCGGAGACGACCATAGTAGCCAAACGCGGAAATATCGAGCTTAATGTAAAGGAAATGGGCATCAGCAAATTTAAGATGGATGACAAGATTTGGTTGAATTTCGATCCAGATACACTCAATCTGTATGACAAAGAGACAGGTAATATCATAGCTAATATTTGAAAATATTCAAAACGGCTTTCTACCATTAGATAAGAAGACTAAGAATATTAAGGATGAGATTATTAGTGAACATATGTCAAAGGATTGAACTTGTTATTTACTCGAAAGGAGGTAAATAAGGATATACAGCATAATAATTCATATACATATCCATTGAATCAATCAAACTAACACGTGTAAGGAGGATGTAATGAAGATAATTATTAAAGTTCTGTGCATCTTTGTAATGTTAAGCTTTTTAGCCAGCTGTGCGACTACGCCTACCACCGCTCCAGCAACCAATGCACCGGTTTCTGCTGTGACAGAAGCCCCGACCGCTCCCCCAGTGCTATCAGCAGACGAACAATGGTTAAAAGATAACCAACTGGGTCCTTACTTTACCCTGGATCAGGACTGGGCAGCGATTGAAGAAGCTGCCAAGAAAGAAGGCTCAGTAGTCGTATATGCAGGTTCATCCCGCATCGAAGATCAGATTGCCATCTGGAATGAAAAATATCCAGATATCGAATTGCTTGGCTATGACACGGAAGGTATTTCAACCAAGATGGAAGAAGAGCATAATGCCGGCAATGTCATTGGCGATGTCTTCTTTGCTGGTGATATGATGCAATTATTCGGAACCCTCTTTCCGAAGGGGATCGTATTACCATTCATCCCGAGCGAATTTGCTGATGTGCTCCCGACTTCTGCAGAGCAGCCGTTTGCAGTTGCGCGCTATGGTGGCGATGTATGGGGCTATAACAGCGAGCAAAACACGGATGGTTGTCCAATCAAGAACGCGTGGGAGTTGGTGGATGGCTCATACCCCAATAAGATCTACTTCGAAGACCCATTGGCCGAAGCCGATAAGATTAGCTTTTTCGTTACTATGATCGATCATGGTGATGAGATGGCCGCAGCCTACCAGGAGAACTCTGGGAAAGAATGGACCACTGACGCCGAATATGGCACGGATACCCCAAATGCCGGTTGGTTGTGGGTTAAGAAATTAGCGAAAAATCCCAATCTGGTTGTTATGCCAGGCGGGGATGAGATTCTTGAAGCCATGGCAACCATTGGTATGACTGATCCGGCTGGTATGGGTAATACCTCGTATTCGAAAATGCGCGATACTGTTGCAGGAGAGATCGCCTTCACTGCCTGCGAAGGCATGCAACCCGTCATGGGCACCTCTGGAATGACGCTGCTAGGCATCGCTGCTAATGCTGCTCATCCCAACGCTGCCAAGTTATACACCAGGTTCACCCTCACTCAAGAAGGCAACGAGCCTTGGAATGTGCTTGGTGACTGGCCTGGTCGGACGGATCTTCCCGCTCCTGAAGGTGCACCTGCATTTACCGATGCGGGTTTATGGCCAGATAATGGCCTTCTGATGTACCAAATCGGTAGCCAGGTGCGTGACTTTTGGACGGTTAATGCGCTGGGTCAATAAGATTGGATTAATAACATAAAGTAGGTATCCTTGGACACGGGTGTTTCACCCGTGTCCAAGGAACATGAAATATATTTCTTACAGTTTATTACGTAAGTAAACGTAAATATCATTAGCAACCGGCAAATATCCTAATCCGGATGTGATAGGGAAGTATTTTAAAATGGTGGAGATGTAACATGCCGATTCAGACCGTGTTTTTCGATATGGGTGGGACGATTGACACATTTTGGTATTCACCTGAGATGCGCTTACAGGTAACACCCGGGCTTCAACAGCTACTTTTATCGCATGGGATTAACCTGCATTTATCTGATGAACAGTTATATAAATCGATCACCGGTGGCCTGGCGCGCTACCATCAATGGAGGTTGGGGACCCTGGAAGAACTACCTGCGAGGGTGGTTTGGCGTAATTATATCCTGGCTGATTATTCAAATAACTTCCCTCAGCTTGATGCAATTGCTGATGATTTAATGGTCTGGATCGAAACACGTTATTACCAGCGTCAGATGCGACTGGAAATGCCAGCTGTGTTGGCTGAAATCAAAAATTTGGGATATAAAATCGGCCTAATCAGTAATGTAAATAGCCGCGGTCAGGTACCACTAAACTTAGGTCAGTATGGTATCAAACATTATTTCAATCCCATCGTGTTATCGAGCGAATATAAACGACGCAAACCTGATCCTGCCATATTCCATTACGCTGCCCGTCTATCGAATAGCCCCACAAGTGAATGCATTTATATCGGGGACCGCATCTCGAGGGACATTTTGGGCGCAAAGCGCGCCGGCTTCAAGTTAGCCATTCAGATAAAACACGATTTCAACCACGGTGAATGTGATGAAGGCGCCATCCCCGATTTGATCCTGACCAACATGACTGAATTGTTGGAAGTACTGCGCATGGAATATCAATCCACCAAGCAGTTACAAAAGGAGAAGTGTCTTAATAATAAAATCCAGGCAGTTCTTTTCGATGCCGATGGCATTCTTTATTATCGCAACAACAAAGACCAAGAGTTCAGATCATTTATCAAGCAATATGGCAATCCATGTACAGAGATACCAGATACTGAGATAAACCAGCTCCGTCACCAGGCATTTGTTGGTCAAATCACCTTTGAGCAATATAAAACCGCTGTTCTAAACTTGTATGGAATTACCGACCCAGATTTGGTTGCTCGTGGGATCCATAATGCCCTAGAGGAAAAGGATAAAATTCATTTTTTCGATATGGCTCCTGAGACGCTAAATATCTTGAAAAATCGGGGCCTATATCTTGGAATTGTTACCGATACCGCCCAACCGCTGTATGTAAAAATTAATAAGCTAGAACGTGGGGGGATTGGCCACCTTTGGGATTCAATTACTCCTTCCAGTGAAGTAGGCGTTCAAAAACCCGATCCACAAATTTATCAATTAGCTACGCAACAATTGGGCGTTACAGCAGACCAGGCTATATTTGTAGGACACAAATCCACAGAACTTGAGGGTGCCAGGAATGCTGGGATGAAAACGGTAGCTTTCAATTACGAAGCTGATGCTAAAGCCGATTATTATATTGGCGAATTCTCTGAGCTTGTAAAATTACCAATTCTTAATTAGTTTTTATATTCTTTAATTTATCGTCGACGAAGAAATATGGTGATTGAAATATATGGTTACTAATAATCAACCCACCAATGCATCGTTATCAACCATGTGGGCACTAACAAATTATACGGATTTAAATATTTTTTTTGAGGTATCCAAGCAGCTGGGTTTCTATAAAATTGAACTGAACCATCAAGTAGATTCAGCCATGTTATCAAAAGTTAATTTTGATCATTTTCAATTCAGCAGTGTACATGAACCTTGCCCCGCAGACATTACAATGAGTGAATTAGTGAATCGCGATTGGCTTATTTCATCCTCAGACGAGGAATCCCGTCGATGTGGTGTTGAAGCTGTAAAGAAAAGTATTGTTTTAGCACATGCTTTGCAGGCTCACACTGTTATCATCCATTGCGGTACGATCCCCAATGATTCGCATTATGAAAGCAGATTACGCATATTATTTAATAAAGGTCAGGAGAAATCGGAGGAGTACCTCGGAATCAAGTCACAATTTACCCAGCTCAGGTCAGAATTGGTTGGTCCACGATTGATTGCTGTAAAAAAAAGTTTGACCGAGCTTCTCGTCTATGCCGATCAATTTAATGTGAGATTGGGTCTGGAAAATCGCTACCACTTTATGGATCTACCATCCATCGATGAAATGGAAGAACTGTTATGTTTGGCAGATTCCCATCGGCTCGGTTTCATCTACGATGTAGGTCATGCTCAAGCACTGGATCGCCTGGGATTCTACCCTCACGAAGATTGGTTAATACGATACGCTTCGAGGATGTTGGGCTCACACTTGCATGATGTAATCGGAGTGACCGATCATTATGCGCCTGGTTTGGGTGAAATTGATTTTACTAAGATTGCATCATTTTTACCTGAAGATTCGTTTCGTACCTTTGAGCTTTTACCTGGCAACACTCTTGCACAGGTTAAAGATAGTTTAAAGTATTTGGTAGAAGCCGGTTGCATCAAATATCTGTGATTGCTAAAGGAGTCACTTTATGAAGAGTCATTTTAAAAAACGCGAAAGTATTTTCATCAAACTGATCCACGACCAGGCTGCATACACCCTTGAAGGGATGGAAGCCCTGAAAGCGTATATGGCAGAAGACACTTCCGCAGCCAATAGAATAGTCACAGCTGAAAAGGAAGCTGATGAAGCCAGGCGGATTCTCATCGCTGAATTAAATAAGACCTTTGTCACGCCTTTTGATCGTGAGGATATTTTTGCATTATCACGCACCATAGATGATGTACTGGATTATGCATATAGCACCGTTACTGAAATGGAAGTGCTTAAAGTACGTCCAACCTCTTTTATGTTAAGCATCGCTGGTTTGCTGAGAGATGCTGCCAATGAGCTATTGATGGCAGTGGATCGCCTGGAGCTGCACCCCGAGGTCGCCAATGAACATGCTCAACGAGCCAAATCAATCGAGAATAGAGTGGAGGTTATCTATCGTGAAGCGCTGGCAGATTTATTCAGCGGTGCAGAAGATATCAAACATGTCATGAAAATGCTTAAATCACGGGAGGTTTATCGCCATTTAAGCAATGCAGCCGATCGAGGTGATGAAGCCGCCAATGTCATTGCCGATATTGTTGTAAAAATCTCTTAACTAGAGATATTTTCTATGACCCCTTTGATCATCATCATCATCATACTAGCTCTTATATTTGATTTTTTAAATGGAATCCATGATTCCAGTAATATCGTTGCCACTATGATTGCAAGCAGGGCATTTTCACCCCGCACTGCCCTTGGAATGACTGCTGTGGCGAACTTCTTGGGTCCTTTTATTTTTGGTGTCGCGGTGGCAGAAACCATTGGGAATGAAGTAGTCGATTCCGCCGCGATCAATCTACTGGTTATTCTGACTGCTTTATTGAGTGCCATTTTATGGAATTTAATAACCTGGTATCTCGGGTTTCCGAGTAGCTCATCGCATGCATTGGTCGGAGGTTTAGTTGGGGCAGTCGTTGTAGGAGCTGGATGGGATGCTATTTTGATGCCTGGATTATTGAAAGTTTTACTTTCCCTGCTGCTTTCTCCTCTGCTCGGTTTCGTATTTGGATATATCATCCTTAAAGTTTTGTTTATACTCAGTTGGAATGCAACACCCAAAGTCAATACCGTCTTTAAACGCAGCCAGGTCTTTACATCCATTTCGCTGGCGTTATCACATGGTACAAATGATGCTCAAAAGACGATGGGAATAATCACCCTTACTTTGGTAACTGCAGGTGTTTTGGAGGAATTTGTGGTTCCGGAATGGGTAATATTTGCATGTGCTTCCATGATTGCCTTGGGGACTGCAGTCGGTGGTTGGAAATTAATCCGTACATTGGGGGGAAAAATATTCCGGATCAAACCAATAGATGGATTTGCATCACAATTAGCCTCATCCATAGTCATTCTGGGCGCTTCTCTGGTTGGCGGACCGGTAAGTACAACCCAGGTGGTCAGCTCATCGATCATGGGCGTGGGTGCTTCCGAAAGGATGAATAAGGTGCGCTGGGGTGTTGGTAAGGACATTGCCACAGCTTGGGTACTCACAATTCCCGCCACTGCCCTGGTGGCAGCCGGTTTATACTGGATTCTTTCCCTTTTCATTCAATAGAATAGTAAAAAGGCAACCTTATCATGGACACCACGAAGACATATGATCTTTTATGTATTGGTAATTACACCAAGGATACAATCATCTCCCCAGCTGGAATCAAATACGTAGATGGTGGAGCGATTAATTATGCTGCACATGCCGCAAATCAGCTTGGTTTAAAGGTCGCGGTAGCTACCAGGTTAGCTATAGAAGACCAGCGTGTGGTTGACAAATTTATGGATAGCGGTATCGATTGTTTTGTCACTTACACACCCGCATCAACCACGATGAGGCTGGAGTATCCAACCAATAACCCAGACATTCGGAATTTATCTGTTGCGAGTACCGCAGGGCCCATCACATCGAAGGATGTGGAAAATATAGAAACCAAAGCAGCAGTTATTGGATCAAGTCTGCGTGGTGAAGTTGGTTTGGATGTAATTCAAACACTAAGAGAGAAAAATGTACTCGTAGCTGCAGATATGCAGGGGTTTGTTCGTGTACTGAGAGGTCAAAATTTGGTTTATGAATCCTGGGAGGACATGAAGGAAACGCTTGTCTATTTGGACGTGCTCAAGAGTGATGCGGTTGAGGCTGAAGCTCTCACTGGCGAAGCTGATATATATAAAGCAGCAAAGATATTCTCGCAAATGGGACCAAAAGAGGTTGTTTTGACCCATAAAGATGGTGTTCTATTGTACTCGGGAGAAGAATACTACCAGACAGGTTTTTATCCACAGGTGCTTAATGGGCGTAGTGGACGAGGTGATACCTGTATTGGTGCTTACATGGCTATGCGATCGTCAAAGGATCCCTCTGATGCCCTGATTTGGGCAGCAGCAGTCACTAGCTTAAAAATTGAAAAACTAGGTCCATTCGATCGTTCAATCAGCGAGGTTGAAGAGTTGCTCCGCGCCAAATATAGCATGGTAAGCATACTTTAGTAAATTGAAAAACTGACCCAAATCGTAAGTTTGCAGAAAACCGTAACCGTTGAAAAACCAACACCTGTGGTCAAAAATTATCTGATGTACCGCGCCTGGTGATGATCGGGCATAACCAACAGTGTCTAAAAACTGAATAAAAAGGTGACTTTCGCCATAGGTAAATAATTTGAAACCAAAATTTTATCTTTTGATGGGTGTGTCCGGATGTGGCAAAACCACCATCGGAAAAGCGCTGGCCATAAAATTGGGCTGGGACTTCTATGATGCGGATGATTTTCACACATCCGAAAATATTGCCAAAATGAGCAGTGGTATCCCGCTCGATGACGATGACCGAGCTCCGTGGCTGGTCTCTCTACACACTTTGATCTCTACCTGCCTGAAGGAGACCAAACCTGGTGTGTTGGCTTGCTCTGCACTCAAAGAACGTTACCGAAAGATGCTGCTGTCAGGCAACCAGGGCTTGCTGATTGTTTACCTTAAAGGGGATTATGATTTGATTTGGGCACGGATGATTGCCCGCTCGGGTCATTATATGAAACCTGAAATGCTAAAGAGCCAGTATGATTTGCTGGATGAGCCAACGAATGGGTTGGTAGTTGACATATCTCTGTCGGTGGATGAGATTGTGACGCACATTTTGGAGTGTACACAGGTGGAGTGATGTTTTACCTACTCGGCATCCTGGGTAGTTATTCCTTTGACATAAGCTACCACGATATTTAAATAGCAAAACCTCAAACTGCTTATCCATAGGTTTTCGATAACCAATTGCACCATATTGCATTACTTTTTAATCTACTTGTCTTTTAACAGGCATTTACCATAATATGTGGGGGTTATGAACCTTATACCAACTGATTAAGAGTTTGCCTTGGGGCTTTGTACTGCGTGGATGTGGGCATATATAGAGTATTTTACGGCTAAAAATCGAGGAGAAA
>Ga0315278_10005766_pt1 | contig 11232 bp, 9 predicted proteins | sample YL17G06_0_MG_FD_203880 | JGI IMG/M metagenome (GOLD analysis project Ga0315278, IMG submission 203880) | Sediment microbial communities from Yellowstone Lake, YNP, Wyoming, USA - YL17G06_0 | ecosystem: Environmental > Aquatic > Freshwater > Lake > Sediment | place: USA: Wyoming | collected... | reverse complement strand
AATAGCGTTGATACAGTTCGTGAAGAACATCTTGATTTGGTTGCTGATCTCTTTTGCGAAGCCAATAAAAAAAGCGCTACTATAAGTCGGCAAGTTAAGGATAGGATAAATAGTCACCCACTAATTGTTCGATCTGAATCTTATAAGCACGGCTACGCATTTGACCATGATGATTTTAGATATCATTTCTTGGGCGAAGCCATAAGTAGGCACATTATTTCAAAATCTGAGTCGGAACTCCGAAATATCCTTCAAATAGGTCTTTTGCCTAACCAAGTATTGGATGCGGCAAATCATTATTACCGCTTTACAAAGCATCCTATACTGTTCTGCGTTGAACTCCTGCTAAATATCTGTGCAACGGAGAGGCCAGGCTCTTTCGTACCTGAGAATGTAGGAGGTCTTTTGGTACGCGTTCTCAATGAGTTCAAACCATCAGACACCATTTGTATTGAAAACATCCAGTTTCCAGTAGGGGCCTTATTAGGCAGAGAGTTAGCAAATCTCCGATTTAGCAGGTGTTATTTTCAACCAACTTCCATGGATAGGTGTAATCTCTGCAATTGTGAGTTCATAGAAGCAACGTTTGAAAGAATTGAGTTGAGCCGTGACTCGGTTTTGGATAACGTTAAGATGATCGATACAAAGGTCAACAGCATAATCCCTGCAACTGCGGAAGAAACCATATTTGCTCCGGAGACCATCCAACATAAACTCGAGACAATAGGATTTATTTTCCCAAAGGCAAAGACATCTGCTGGAAAGCCGTCTATTGCTTCGGAGCCTGATCAAGACGTAGTATTGGCAGAGCGAGCGTTTAGAAGATTTCTTCGCTCGACTACCGTCAGCGCAGCTGTCCTCAAGGTCAAGATGGGAAAAGACTCAAACCACTTTATAAAGAAACTTCTTCCAAATCTAATTCAGTCGGGTGCTATAAAAATACATACTACCGAGGGCTCCACACACTACCGTCTTGGGATTCCAATGCAGGCTATTAACACGTCTTTTGCGAAAGCAGGCGGGAACTTTTCTAAGTTCCTATCTCTTTTGAATGAGTACAAAGAACATTAGTCAAATATTTCGTCGCATTGTGTATTCCGTCTTCAAGGATAAATATGGATGGTTCCCGACTAAGACATTCGAGGGCGGGCGGGTTAACTCAGGCGCAAATTTTTGCATGAAAAAACGGGGGTGCTGGGTACATCAAAAACTGATGCAACTTCATTATTATTAAGCAGTTATCAATAAATGACCATTTCTTGGCAAGCCCTTTTTTGTGCATTTTTCGTGCATTTTCGTGGCCTAAAAACCGCTCTTTTTTTGTGGTCATTTTTGCTGTAACCTCTTTCCTTGTAACAGCTTAAATTCTGGACCCAAACGGTTGTATAAAACAGTTGTATGATACAACTGTATCAAACATTTGTTCGTCAAAAGCGCGCAAGTGTTTTTCGTCATTTCCCAAGATTCTGAAAAAATTTTTACTCCTTGCGGCATAAAGAGTTAAGTATAAACCACCCTGCCCGAAAATATGGAATTTTCGTCAAAAGCGCGCAAGTTCGCGCCATATATAGAGGGACCTTTGTGGGGTTTCTTCGGGGAAGCATCCCCAACAGATTTTCAATTTTCGATTTTCGATTTTCAATTTAAGGAAAAAACATCGAATACGGAAGACGGGTTTCGTGGCTCGTGGCTCGTGTCTCGACGCGGCCGAAACAACGTCGGCCTTGCTCAGGACGACGCCCCTTCGACAAGCTCAGGGCAAGCAAGGCGTCGGTTCGCGCCATATATGGAGGGATGTAGTCTCTCTCTTTGGATCGAGTATCCAATATCGAGCATCGAGTATCGAGTTTTAGATGGAGGTTTAAAAATGCTGCATTCAAAGTATCTTACAGAAAATCAAAGGGGTGTTTTGGTGGATTTATTCTCAGGCAGATTCACCGTGCAGGAAGTCCTGGAAAAGAGGAAAGTCACTCGGCGAACTTACTATAGGTGGCACGCACAGGAATATTTCGCCGCTGAGTTTAAACGGCTGCTGGAACTGACCCGGAACGAATACCAATTGATTTTCGCTCATTACGCCCCTGATATCGCGATGAAATTGGTTACTTTGACCACTGCGGACAAAGATGAAACTGCCCGCAAGGCCTGCATGGATGTGATTGCTAATCACGATCGCAAAGTCAAACATAAAAGTGAAAATGAAAGCAAACCCATAGAAGAGCCGCTTATAGACCTTTCGCCGGAAGTTGCCAGCAAGATGTTAGCCTTACTGGCGGGCGAAAAATTAAGACTGGATCCCCGGCAGAAGGCGAAAAGGGAATGTCCAATGTCCAATGATGAAGTAACCCCCGAATAAATTCGGGGGCTAAATTTCTGGATTCCCGCTCCGCCACAGGCGGATAAATTTCGCGGGAATGACAAACTACAACTGGACCCCCTGTTGCAAAACCAAAGTAGCAACTTCCCGGGGGCAAACGGGGGGATGAGGAAGAGAATCAGGAGTTTGGGGTGTCTTTTAATAAATCGGGGCGTTTCTGGCGGGTTCGTTCGAGCGATTGTTTTCTGCGCCATTTTTCGATTTCGGCGTGATGGCCGGAGAGCAAAATATCTGGAACCTTCATTTCACGGAATGTTTCAGGTCTTGTATATTGCGGGTACTCTAATCCGCCGTTAGCTGTTTCGCTGAATGTTTCATCTTCGGCGGAACTCCCATCGCCCAGCGCGCCGGGAAGCAGGCGAACCACCGCGTCGATAATGACCATCGCGGCCAATTCTCCGCCCGAAAGCACATAGTCGCCGATTGAGATTTGCTCGGCGTTCAATCCTGTTCTGATTCTTTCGTCGAATCCCTCGTAATGGCCGGCGATGAAGATGAGCCGTTTTTCGCCGGCAAGTTCAGTCGCTAATTTCTGTGTGAAGGGTTTACCCTGTGGGGTGAGCAGGATTACACGGGGCTTATCCGGGGACAGTTTTTCGACCTGCTCAAAGCAGTCGAATACCGGCTGGCACATCATCACCATTCCCGGGCCGCCGCCGTAGGGGCGGTCGTCAACCTTCTTGTGCTTGTCTTTGGAGGAATCCCGGATATTCGTCAGGACGATATCGACGAGACCAGCTTCTTTCGCCAGTTTGAGTATCGAGTGACTCAGCGGCGACTCGAACATCTCCGGAAACAGCGTTAAAACATCAATCCGCATCGTCGGCATCCTGATACGAAAACCCCCGGTTTTTGGCCGGGGGTTCGGTATGTAATTTTATTTTACGCCTGTGCCTTCCGGCCGTTATTTCTTCTCGGTTGCCGGCGCTGCTGTGCCCGCAGCCGGCTTTTCTTCGGTCTTGCGTTCTGATTTCATGAACGGCAATCCCGCCGCCCTTGCCCGTTTTCTCGCCAATGTCCGGCGGGTCTTCTTTTCAGCCGCGTATTTATGCTTGATACCCTTGCGGAGCAGTATCTCTGATACTGAGTCCGAAGGTATCGCGCCTTTATCGAGCCAGTACTTGGCTCGTTCAATATCCAGAACCAGTTGCTTATCGGTTGCTTTTTCGAGGGGGTCGTAATACCCCAGTTTCTCGATAATTCTGCCGTCGCGGGGCGTGTGGGTATCAATCACGTTTATCCTGAAAAACGGCCTGTGCCGCCTTCCATGCCGCGACATCCTGATTTTTACTGACATTTGCTTCTCCTTTTCAATTACGTCTATATTTAATTCCCGCTTTGGCCATACATCAGGCCGCGGGACACGTTAGCCGGTAAAGTCCAAAAGTATAGCAGAATTAAACCCCGACAGCAACGGCTTTTTTGGCTATCTGTGCCTCTGAAAACCGTCGCGGTTTGCCAATTATCGGGGATTTCTGCGGTGCAGGGCGTAGCCGTTGATGAAAATGGCGAACAGGGCGGGGTCAACTTTCGCGTCGTCAGCGATTTTGCGCACCTGGTCATCGATAAGATTCGCGGCTTTTGCCTTCTCGTCAGCGGTCATAATCGCTACCGCCCGGCGTAATTGTTCCAGCTCCTCCGCGGTTGGACTGGCCAACATACCAAGCTCGCTTATTTCAACGTCATCCCTGAACTGCTCGCGCACGATTCGGCCGTATTCGTTGCCTACAAATTGCGCCAGCTTATCAAGATACTGGGTGATTGAGATGTTTTGGGTTACCGCCGTATTTTTTTGCCTCTGCGGATTATGACTTGTTTTCTTCTGGAGCGTTGCTTGATTTTTTTGCCTGCCGACATCGCCGCGCCTAAAGATTCGAGATTAAAGCCGCCCGAAAACAGCGCCTTTAACCCGGCCATTTTCCCTCCCGACAGCGACTTGAGCATATCCCTGCTTCGCACAAACTGTTTTACCAGCCCGGATACGTCGTGCGGCTGTGTCCCTGAGCCGGTGGCAATCCTCCTGCGTCTCGACGAGTCAATAACGTCCGGGTCCTGGCGTTCCTGGAGCGTCATCGAATAAACTATTCCCTCCATTCTCTTCAGTTCATTCTCGTCGAAATCCATATCGCCCAGTTCCGAGGCGCCGGGCATCATCTTCATCAGGTCCTTCATTCCCCCCATCTTTTTGACTGCCTGCATCTGCTTGAGAAAATCATCGAACCCGAAGCTGCCCTTGGCCATTTTTTCCTGCAGTTTCACGGCCTCTTCCGCGTCAAACTGCTCATGTGCCCTCTCGACCAGCGTAACAATGTCACCCATTCCCAGGATTCTGCTTGCCATCCGGTCGGGGTGGAATTCTTCGAGTTTGTCTAATTTTTCGCCTACGCCGATAAATTTTATGGGTTTGCCGGTTACTGCCTTTACGCTAAGTGCCGCTCCGCCTCTTGCGTCGCCGTCTAATTTGGTCAGAATGACGCCGTCTAATTCCAGGCGTGTGTTGAATTCCTTTGCGGAATTGACCGCGTCCTGTCCGGTCATCGAATCGCATACAAGGTAAATCTGGTGCGGCTGGACGGCTTTTGCGACGTCGCTTATCTGCGTCATCATTTCTTCGTCGATGTGCAGCCGGCCGGCCGTATCCAAAATCACAACGTCAACCCCGCTTGTTTTGGCGTGTTGAATAGCGTTCTTCGCAACTCTCACCGCGTCCGTGCTTTGCTCGCTGTAAACCGGGATATTCAACTGCTGGCCAAGCGTGACCAACTGCTCGATAGCAGCCGGTCTTTGCAGATCGTCGGCAACAAGCATCGGCTTCTTGCCTTTATCCATAATGTATTTTGCCAACTTCGCGGCGGTGGTCGTTTTGCCGCAGCCCTGCAACCCTGCCAGAAGTATCAGCGTCGGTCCGGGCGAGACGTAATAAATCTGCGTATCCACAGGCCCCATCAGCTTGGTCAGCTCATCGTTGACTATCTTGACGAAAACCTGCCCGGGGTGCAGCGACTTGATTACCTCCGCTCCGATGGCCGCCTGCGTAACGTCCTTGCAGAATTGCTTGACCACCTGATAGTTGACGTCGGCTTCCAATAACGCCTTGCGAACGTCGCGCACCGCGTCCGAAACGTTGGCCTCGGTAATTCTTCCTCTGCCCGACAGCGACCGAAACACGGAACCGAATTTTTGTGTTAATGCGTCAAACACGAGTTTTTATGCTTTCCTGAATTTTGATAAAGCCACACCGGGAAAAACCATCCCCGATGGTAAGATTATAGATTCATCCGCCTGTTTTTTCAACGCCCAAATGTGCAATAACAATACAGGTATGTTCTGAAGAAATGAGAATATACGAACACAGAACAAGTGTGCTTGTTTAAGCTGGGGCGATTAGAAAAAAATATTGAGAGATTAATCCTCGTCCGAACTGATTTGGAGGGATTTGAGGATATGCGTGAGAACTTTGCGGTATTGGCCTTCATCGCCTTTAAGGCCGCTGACTTTAATCATTATTGCCTCATCTGCCAATGGGACCTTAGCGCACCACGAGCTTATCATATCGCCATTTTCGGGCATTTCGAACAAAAACACATCAAGTGTGTGTGATTTCCATTGCCCCTGCTCGACTTTGGCAAGGACGGCATACGGCGAGCTCTTTCGTATCTCCTCCTTGACTATCTCTCGCTCATCAACAGACGGCTTGTCCTTTTTTGGCGGCATAATTCCCCGAAGCCGGTCAATGTTTACGCTGATATTTGGCGACCCATTGTCTGCAAAACGGACATAGGATTGAATCGTTCTCGATGAAGACGCTGGGTTTGGATTCTTTGTAAAACCAGCCGACAGTTCAAACCGAAAACCAAGTTTTGGGTCAATAACAGTTACGGAGTTTTCAAACACCTGTGGTATCGCATTGAGTTTAAGAAGTGCGTTGCCGTTGGAACGACCGGCAACCCCACCGAAGAATGGTAATTCGACGCCAAAAGCCGAGATGAGAACACAGCTGTTTAATAAAAGTCCTGTAAGTGCGGGTAAAACTGTATTTATATTGTGGCCCCTGAGTCCGTAGAAAAATCCCACAATCCCGGACAGTAATCCCGCCCATACTAAAATCATCCCTATTTCGACAAAAACAGGTAATTGCATCTGGCCCGACAACGCAACAGTTGCACTCAACATATAGAGACCTAAGGCAATCACGGGCGCAATTACGCTAAAAATTGCAGGTTTTTTTCCGCACTTCGCCGATATTATAACAGGTTTTACTAACTGGCTCATTTTGCTCCCCCGGTTAAGTTTTAAGAATTCATTAAAACCTCTTTAAAAAATAACAAATACAAGGTCTATCTGCCTAATTCTTTTACTTATTTTTGAATACGAAAGTTAAGTCGGTTCCCCAAAAGAGTGATAATACCTGCGCTTAAAGTACATTTGTTGCCATAAACCGGCTATTTAATCAAATTGTGGCAGGAATCAACTTGCACACAAGACATTACATTTACCCTGTCTGGCTAAGATTTTTCACATTGATTGCTGCGTTGGCGGCCCTTCTTTTACTGGTTGGCCCGTCGTTTTTGTTCAGCAACTCCGACCCGTCTCTGCCCTGGAATGAGCAGGCGAGCATCCTGCCCACGCTCCACACTTGCCTCAATTGCCCGCATCACTTATCTTATGACCGATGGTCGTAACCAAAAAAATCCAGGTCAGCACAAATGGCAATAGTGAAGTCCTTGATATAACCCCACAGGCCGTAAAGGCGGTCGCTGAATCAGGCGTGCCGGCCGGGACGGCGACGCTTTTTGTCGTCGGCTCAACCGCAGCAATCACAACAACCGAATATGAGCCGGGCTTGGTCAAACACGATATAAAGGCCGCCTTTGAAAAAATAGCGCCGCAGAACGCTCGCTATGAGCACGAGGAGACCTGGCACGACGACAATGGCCATTCACACATCTGCGCATCGCTGCTCGGCCCCTCGTTGACCGTCCCAATCGTTGATAGCAAACTCACCCTTGGCACCTGGCAACAAATTATCCTTGTTGATTTCGATACCCGCCCCCGCACCCGTCAGGTCATCTGCCAGATTGTCGGAGAATAATTCGCTTTTTTCTTGCGGCTGGGAGGCGGGCAGGAGAAAATGAATCATACTATGAGACAGGATGTTAAAAAACACCTTCGCGTCGCGGAAGAAGCCCTGCGTGAGATGGAGTATCTGCTCGGAGGCGGGTTCTATAGAGCGGTAATGGGACGGGCTTATCACGCTATGCTAAACGCAGCTACTGCCGCCCTGCTGGCTAAGGAAATTCAGAGCGGCAAGAGGCAGGCAATTGTGGCCGAGTTCAAAGATGCCTTTGTGAAAACCGGCCTGCTCGACGAAAAGTACCATCGGTATTTTAGCCATGCCTTCAATTCCAGAACCGAACCCTATGACCCTGCATTCGCCTCCCCGGACCACAGGCAGGCACAGACAAGTATTCTCAGGGTTAAGGAATTTATAGCTGCCTGTCGTAAATTGTGCGAGTAAAGGTTTATCCTGTGACGTCTTATTTTCTTCCGGATTTCACAGGGCCGCAAGTGCTGTTTTTGCCGATAAATCCATTGACGGATGTTAAGAGACAGGTTAGTATTTTTCTGCGGCAGGGGTGGCCAAAATAGTGTCCGGCTACGGCTCGGCCTCTTTGTTGCTTTTGCAGCAATAATGGCGCCTACGCCGAGACGAGCAGGAGATATGCCTTGTTTATGAAATTTTACCTCAGAAAAGCGTTGTGGTGCGTAACTTTAGTATCGCTTCTGGCTACATTCGGCTGCGGCGGCCCCGGCAGGCAGGCCGCTAAGAACAAGTCCACCGCCGACAATAACGGGATAGACGATACTATCGGTATGTATGCGGAGATATTTGCTTCCGATGCCATACCCATAAACGGCTATGCTTTGGTAGGGGGGCTTAACGGCACGGGTTCCTCTGAATGCCCCGCGCAGATTAGGACTTACCTCCAAAAATACATCCTTCAGCGACTCGCCGGCGCCAAAGTCAATGTCGATGACCTTATTAGCAGCCCCGATACCGCCGTCGTAATCGTCGAAGGTATGATTCCGCCCGCCGCCTCAAAAAATCAGCGGTTTGACGTCAGGGTTACCGCGTTGCCCGGCACACAAACAACCTCTCTCGAAGGCGGCTGGCTCTACGGCGTTGACCTCTTCGAGGCGCGCCAGGGTGGTGCGGGCATCAAGCCCTTCGCCGCCGCCGAAGGCCCTGTATTCACCGATTCCGCACAGGACCCCAGGGCCGGCTATGTCCTGGGCGGCGGCACGGTCGTCGAAGAGTACAAAGTCAATCTTGCCCTTCGCCTGCCGGACTACCGCATCGTCAGTCAAATCCGGAATCGTATAAACGAACGCTTCGGTAACGAAATTGCCGTGGCGCTGGCGCCGGGCAGTATCGAACTGCGAATCCCGACAAAGTATTTAGAGGCAAAAGGCAGATTCATCCAGCTTGTCAGGGCTACGTACATTGTGGAATCGCCCGAGCTTACCGAGAAAAGAATAATGACCCATATAGAGAAGCTCGCGGGCTCCAAAGATAAAAACGCAAGCGAAATTGCCCTCGAGGCCATTGGTAACGCCGCTATGCCGAAGCTCGCGGCACTGCTTAATTCCTCCGACCCGGAAGTCCGCCTCCGGGCCGCTCGATGTATGTTCAACCTCGGTGATCAGAAGGGCAGGGAATCGCTCTGGGGCATTGCCACCGACAAAAAATCTTCTTATCGCCTAGAGGCGGTTGACGCCTTGGTCAATACCTCCGCCGGGCAGGACGTCACCTCAATGCTTCAATCGCTGCTGCGAGACGAAGATTTGTCCATTCGTCTTATTGCCTATGAGAATCTCGTTCGCCTCAAAGACGTCACCGTCTCTCGTAAACTGATAGCCAACAGCTTCTATCTTGACCAGATAACCCAGACCGGAAAACCCGCGATTCTGGTCTCTCGACGAAACCAGCCCCGCGTCGCACTCCTCGGCGCTCCTGTATACTGCCGAAGTAATGTCTTTGTTGAGACGCCCGATGGGGCTATTACTATAAATGTGCCCGCGGGCGAAAAATACGCCACGATAATACGCAAACACCCCAGACGCCCCGATACAATCATCCAGTTGAAAAGCTCCCTTGACCTTGCCGATGTCATCGAGACATTGTGCCGGGAGCCGTTAACCCCAACGGCCCAGGGCGGCCCGGGGCTTGGCGTCCCCTACTCGACTCTCGTCGGACTACTTAATAAAATGGTCGATTCCGGCGCCATCCAGGCGGAATTTTACGCAGGCCCACTCCCAAAAACCCTGCCAAATATAAAGAAATAACCTCTCTTCGACCGATAATATTAGGACAAAATGTAAGAACCTAATTGAAAGGCTATGACCAAAGGCAAAAAATATCGGACTAAGTTTGCTTCGCTGGTCGGGTTTTGTAATAATAATTTTGAAATTATAGGACTATACGGTTTTGAGTGTCCTGGTTTTTGCGGCAGAAGATCGCAAGGGCAGGAGGGTTTCCGATATCCTTTGCTTATACCGGCTTGTGCCTGAATCTTAAGGATTTATAAATGCGACTTGAAAAAGTTGTCCTCGACGGTTTCAAAAGCTTCGCAGACAAAACGGAATTTGTGTTTTCAGCGGCGGTAACGGGCATTGTCGGCCCCAACGGCTGCGGCAAAAGCAACGTCGTTGATGCCGTGAAATGGGTCTTCGGCGAACAAAGCGCGAAGAGTTTGCGCAGCGGACGAATGACCGACGTCATCTTCAGCGGCAACGCCAGCCGAAAACCCGCCGGCTGCGCGGAAGTCAGCTTGTTCCTCGCCAATACCAACGGCTCTGAAACAGGCCGGCTGCCCATCGACGCCGACGAAGTCCAGATTACACGACGCATCTACCAGAGCGGCGACAGCGAATACAGAATCAATAATAAGCTCTGCCGACTAAAAGACGTCCGCGAATTATTTATGGATACCGGCGTCGGCGTCAGGGCGTACTCCATTATCGAACAGGGCCAGGTCGAACGTCTCCTCTCCGCCTCATCCGTCGAAAGGCGCGTGATATTCGAAGAGGCGGCCGGCATAAGCAAATACAAGGCGCACAAGGAAGAGGCCCTTCGCAAGCTCGAACGCACCGAACAAAATCTTCTTCGCCTTGCTGATATTGTCAGCGAGGTCGCCAGCCGGTTGAGAAGCGTCAAGCTCGCCGCGGGCAAAGCCAGAAGTTACGTCCAGTACACTCAACGACTAAAAGAGCTTCAGGTCAATTATTCGCTCGCCGAATTTGACAAAATCTATAAAACCGCCGCCCAGAAGAAAGCCGCTCTCGATGAAGCGGAAAAGAACTTCGCCGTGGTCGCCGCTGACGTCGCAAGGCACGATGCCCTGCTCGGCGAGATAGGCCAGCAGATAATCGATACGGAAAACAGCATCAACCACACCGACAATTCGCTTGTCGCCGTGCAGAGCAAAATAGAGCAGCAGATGCAGCGGATAGAATTCCTGCGAACCAGAATCAAAGAGCTTGAGCAGAGAAAGGCCGCCGCAGTCGCCAGGGCACAACAGCTCGCCGAACAAAAAAGCGAGTTCACAATCGACCTCGAAAAGTACCAGGCACAGCAGCAGGAAAACGAGCAATCATTCGAACAGTGCAATCACGACGTCGAGCAAACCAGCCGAGAAATCGCCGATATTAACGCCCAGTACTCATCGCTCGAAGCCGAGCTCGAAGATGAGAAATCCGGCATAATAGATATTGTCCGGCATACCGCTCAGCTCCACAACGAGCTTCAAAGCATATCTGTTTATCGCACCAATCTTTCCTCTCAAAAGGACCGT
>Ga0315278_10005765_pt1 | contig 11233 bp, 12 predicted proteins | sample YL17G06_0_MG_FD_203880 | JGI IMG/M metagenome (GOLD analysis project Ga0315278, IMG submission 203880) | Sediment microbial communities from Yellowstone Lake, YNP, Wyoming, USA - YL17G06_0 | ecosystem: Environmental > Aquatic > Freshwater > Lake > Sediment | place: USA: Wyoming | collected... | reverse complement strand
GGGCGGGATGGGAGAGGTGTACCGGGCCAGGGATACGCGGCTCGGGCGCGAGGTTGCGGTCAAGGTGCTGCCGGCGTCCCTGACGGCCTCCGAGCAGGCGCGCCAGCGGTTCGAGCGGGAAGCCCGGACGATCTCGCAGCTCTCGCATCCGCACATCTGCGCGCTCTACGACGTCGGGCGCGAGGGCGAGACGGAATACCTGGTGATGGAGCTGATCGAGGGGCAGACGCTGTCGGACCGACTCGGGAAGGGTCCGCTCCCCATCGACCAATCCCTGCGCTTCGGCGCCGAGATCGCCGACGCGCTGGAAAAGGCGCACCGGCAGGGCGTCGTGCATCGCGACTTGAAGCCGGGCAACGTCATGCTGACCACTTCCGGCGTGAAGCTCCTCGACTTCGGACTTGCCCGCGCGATCGCTCCGTCACCCTCGGCCGAGTCGCTCACGGCCCTTCCGACCGAAACGCCGCTGACCGAGGCTGGAATGGTCCTGGGAACGGTGCAGTACATGGCACCCGAGCAGCTCGAGGGCAAGGACGCCGATGCACGGACGGACATCTTCGCGCTCGGCCTCGTGCTCTACGAGATGGCGACCGGAAGAAAGGCCTTTTCTGGCGCGACACGCGCCTCGCTCATCGGGGCAATCCTCCGCGACGACCCCCCGCCGATTTCCCGCGAGCAGCCGCTCGTGCCGCGAGCGCTGGACCGGGTCGTCGCGACGTGCCTGGCCAAGGAACCAGAGGAGCGGTGGCAGACGGCCCGCGACGTCGCGCTGCAGCTCGAGGGAATCCGGCAGGAGCGCTCGGCGGCCGAGCCGGCGGCCGTCGCTCCGGCGCGCCGCAGACGGTCCGCAATCCTTCCCTGGGCGATTGCCGCGGCGGCCGTGGCGCTCGCCCTCTTCGGCCTGAGCTCGGGCCTGCGCCAGAAGCAGGCCCGGCCGGTCCTGCGCGCGCTCATGCTGCCCCCGCCAAGGACCTCCTTTCACATTACCGGCGCCAACGTCGGCGGCGTGGCGGTGTCTCCCAACGGACGCCGCCTCGCCTTCGGCGCGCGCGACGAGGACGGCACTCCTCAGCTCTGGATCCGGGAGCTGGACGATCTCGAGGCCTATGCCGTTCCCGGCGGGGAAGGGGTCCTCTTTCCCTTCTGGTCGCCCGACAGCCGCTCGGTGGGCTTCTTTGCGAAGGGACGACTGAAGGTCGTCGAGGCCTCTGCCTCCCCTCCGCCCGCGCGCGAACTGGCCGACATCGAGGAGGCGCGGGGCGCAAGCTGGGGCGAGGACGGAACGATCGTGTATTCGCCTCAGAATTTCGGCGGCCTGATGAAGGTGCCCGCTGCCGGCGGAGCCCCGGCGGAAGCGACGAAGTTGAACGCCTCCTCCGGGGAGATGGCCCACCGCTGGCCTTGCTTCCTTCCGGGCGGCCGCCGCTTCCTCTACGCGACCCGAAGAGTCGATCCGAAGGCCCCCTTGCAGCTCTCGTACACGATCGAGGCGGCATCGCTCGACGGGCAGCAACGGCACACCGTGCTCGCGGATGGAAGCAATCCCATTTTCGTTCCGCCCGGCCATCTCCTCTACCTGCGCTCGAAGGACCTCATGGCCGTGGCCTTCGATCCGGCCTCCCTCGCCGTGAAGGGCGAGCCGGTTCAGGTGGTGAAGGACTTCCAGGGTTACGCGGCGTCGGGGCACGCGATCGTTTCGGCTTCGGAGGATCTCCTGGCCTACTCGCCGCGCGCGCGCACGGCGGCTGCCAGCCTCGCCTGGATCGATCGATCCGGAAAGCAGGTCGGGACCGTCGGCCAACCGGGGGCCAAGATGCACCTGGGCCTGTCACCGGACGGGAAGGCGGTGGCCGTCGTGCAGCTGGCGGAACCCCTGCCCCCGGACGTCTGGCTCCTCGACACCGGGGTCGGCCGCGAAATCCGGCTCACGCGCGATGCCCGCGCACAGATCGGTCCCGCGTTCTCGTCCGACGGGCGGCGGATCTTCTTCTCCGAGAATCTGAGCGGGCCCTGGGACATCGTGGAGATGCCCGCGCAGGCCGGGAGCACCTCGAAGCCCCTTCTCCAGTCGCCGACGACCAAGACGGTGAACGACCTCTCCCCCGACGGCCGCTTTCTGCTGTATCGGGAGGTCACGCCGCGCACGAGAGGTGATCTCAAGTACGTCGAGCTGACCGGCGACCCCAGGCCCCGGACCTTCGTCTCGACGGTCGACGAGGAAACCAACGGGGACTTCTCGCCCGACAGCCAGTGGGTGGCTTATGCCTCGGACGAGTCCGGCCGCATGGAAATCTATGTGGCCTCGTTTCCCGATCCGAGCCGCCGGTTCCGCGTCTCCTCGGAAGGGGGCACGCAGCCCCGCTGGAGCCGAGACGGGAAGGAGCTCTACTACCTGCACGCCGGCAAGCTCTGGTCGGCCGCGGTCGTTCCGAAGGGAAGCGATCTGGCCTTCGCCGACAGCGAGGCCCTCTTTCCGCTTCGCCTCTTCTCGACGGTCGACCCCGGGTTCGACCTGATCACCCGGTACGACGTCGGCCCCGACGGCCGGTTCCTCGCGCTTCTGCGCGTCGGCGACGAGACGCCCACGCCGCTCGTTCTCGTCCTCAACTGGGCCGAAGCGCTGAAGAAGCCATGACGCTCACCGCCGGTACCCGCCTCGGCCCCTACGAGATCCTCTCGCAGATCGGCGCGGGAGGGATAGGCGAGGTGTATCGCGCCCGGGGCGGACGTCTGGATGGCATCGCCATGAGCCGATGACGACTTTCCTGCTTCTCGGACTCCTGCTCGCAGCGCCGACGCAGTGGCCGACAAAGGCCTGGCCGGAGGCGACACCGGAATCGCAGGGCATGGACCCCGCCGTGCTCGACGCGCTCGACCGCGAGTTCGCGGCCGGCAAGCATGGCTACGTCGACGGAATGCTCGTCATCCGCCGCGGGCGCGTCGTCTACGAGAAATCGTACAAACAGGACTACGACAAGCTCTTCGTCGGCAAGGGCGCACCCGGGATCTACAACTACTACGACCCGGGCTGGCACCCGCACTACAAGCGGACGAAGCTGCACACGATGCAGTCGGTCTCCAAGAGCGTGACGTCGGCCTTGATCGGGATCGCAATCGGGCGCGGGCAGATCCCGGGCGTCGACGCGAAGATGATGCCGTACTTCTCCGACTTCAAGATCCCGCCGGACCCGCGCCGCGACCGGATGACGATTCGCGACGTGCTGACGATGACGACCGGGATTCGCTGGGACGAGGAGTCCACCGAATACACCGACCCTGCCAACAGCTGCGCGGTGATGGAGGGCAAGGAGGACTGGGTCCGGTACGTCCTCGAGCAGCCCATGGCCGAGGAGCCCGGCAAGGTCTTCGTCTACAACAGCGGCGCGACACAGCTTCTCTCCTACCTGATCCGGAAAACGACCGGCAAAGAGGCGGACGACTACGCGAAGGAGCATCTCTTCGCCCCACTCGGCATCGACTTCTACTGGAAGCGCACGCCCAAGGGCCTTGCCGACACCGAGGGCGGTCTGTATCTGGCGCCCAGGGATCTGGCGAAGATCGGGTACCTGTATCTCAAGGACGGCGTCTGGGAGGGAAAGCGCATCCTGCCGGAGGGCTGGGTGCGGGCCTCGACAAAGTCGAGCGTCGCGACGAACGAGAAGACCTACGGCTACGGCTACAAGTGGTGGGTCGTATCCCGCAAGGGCCCCGGGTCCTACGACGCCTACGCCGCGTGGGGATACGGGGGGCAGCTGCTGATCGTCGTGCCCGAGCTCGAGCTCATTGCGGTCTTCACCGGCTGGAACATCTACGACAAGCCGGAGCTCGACCCGGGCTACGCCCTCGGGCGCGTGCTCGGCGCGGTCACGGAGAAGAAGTGACTCGAGGCGCATGGTTGCGTTATGATTCCACTTTGAAATCAGTGGAGGCTTTATGGCCACGATCACCGTCAAGGACCTGCCCGAGAAGCTCCACCGGCAGCTCAAGGCGAGGGCGCTGCAGCAGCACCGGAGCCTGAACAGTCAGATCATCGAGATTCTGGAGGCCGCCACGAGTCCCCGAACGCTCGACCCGGAAGCGTTGCTCGCCCGCGCCACGAAGCTGCGCGAGCGGGTCGGCGGGCGCCTGACGGATTCGGATCTCTCCGCCTTTCTTAACGTCGGCCGCCGATGATCGTCGTGGATACGAACGTGCTCGCCTACCTCTGGATGCCCGGGGTTCGGACGGCGCAGGCGGAGAGGCTCTTCCGGAGCGATCCGGACTGGAACGCGCCCCTCTTGTGGCGCTCCGAATTCCGGAACGTGCTCGCCGGCTGCCTGCGCCGCGGCGATATGAATCTCGGAACCGCTCTGCAGATTGCGGACGAGGCCGAAGGGCAGATGCGCGGCCGCGAGTTCTCGGTTCCTTCGGCACAGGTGCTGGCGCGCGTCGAAGCCTCGGACTGCTCGGCGTACGACTGCGAGTTCGTCGTCCTGGCCGAAGAGCTCGGAGTCAAGCTCGTGACCTCCGACGAAAAGCTACTACGGTCCTTCCCGAGGGTTGCCACGAAGCTGGGGTGAGCACAGGGGGAGTCCGCCGGCACGCGCCTGGATGGGACGGCCTGCGTTTTGGTCGCGCGAGCGCTTCGTCAGAGCTTTACCAGGCACCACTCCTCGCTCCACGGGAGTCTCGACATCTGGAGCGAGGGCTTGCCGCCCGGCGTCACGACGAAGCCGTCGGAGAAGTTGACGCCGAAGCCGTTTTCGGGATCGTAGAGGCCGGGCTCGACCGAGAAGATCATCCCGGCCTCGAGCATCGTGTAGTCGCCGAGCGCAAGATACGGCGGCTGGTGGCCTTCCATTCCCATGCCGTGCGCCGGGCGGTGGTAGATGTACTTCTGCATCCCTTCCTTCACCTGGTGCCCGTGAACCTGGTAAGCGACCGTCGAGCAGGCCACGCCTTCACGCGAGAGGTCCTTCTGCATGAGGCAGCAGTCGCGCGAGACGGTCCAGACCTTCTTCTGGTGATCGGTCCAGGGCGCGAGCAGGAACGCGCGGTAGAGCTCTCCCCCGCAGCCGCCGATCTCGACGCCGCCCGCGATCTGGAGCGCCTGTCCCTTCTGGATCTTGTTGTAGTGCATCTGGTTCGGGTGCGGGTAGGCCGTCCCGACGCCGCAGCGCACGCCAATCTCCATCTCGATTCCTACGGCGGTGTGCGGCCGGCCATCGCGCTTGATCCCGGACATGAGGCGCCCCATGCCGAACTCCGTCGCTGCCATGCCGAGCTCGTAGTCGGTCAGGTCCGTGCCCCTGGCGAGCAGCAGGTCGCGCGCGAACGCATGCGTCTCGTCGAAGACGCGGTAGGCACGGCGCCAGAGTGCAAGCTCCTCGGGAGACTTGACCATGCGGAGCTTCTCGCAATGATCCGCGATCGAATCGAACTTCGTCTCCTTGAGAAAGACCTTTCCCGCAATCGCGAGCTGTTTGCCCGAGAAGTCCTTGTCCGTCGCGATGCGCTTGCCGTCATAGCCGCGCTTCTTCAGCCCCTTGAGCACCCACTCGAAAAGGTTGACCTGTTCGCCCTGCTGCACCTTGCCTTCGTTGGGAAACGCGCCCTCCGCGTGCTGGAAGTCGAAGTAATAGTCGGACTCGGTCGCCCACCAGCTCTTCACGAGGTCGCGGTCGAGGCCCGGGTTGAACCAGATCGTGGCCAGCCGGTCCGCCGGCAGAAAGACCGAGAAGGGCCGCTCCGTCGTCGTGAAGAAGAGGCCGGTGAAGTAGATGATGTTCATCGGGTCCGAGAGCCACACGCCCGCGAACCCGTTCTCGACCAGATATGCCTGAAGCGCCTTCGCCCGTGCCTGGTGCCACTCGAGGGGCAGCCGATCGAACGTCGCGGGAGCGAGGCCGTCGTCGTCTTTCAAGAAGAGCGCCGCCGACTTCGATCCGTCCACACCCGGGGGCGCTGGCGGCGGGACCGCGCCGGACGCCACGGCGGCGCCGAGCGCCGCGCCTCCCGAAACGAGCAGGGAACGCCGGTCGATCGTCATCGTGTCCTCCAAAGAAAAAGGTTGCGGCGATCCTATCGGAACGGCGCCACCGCTTTCGAGGAGAGATCAGACCGAAGGCAGGCCGAACGACCGCCTGTCATCCCGGGGAGCGAAGCGACGAGGGATCCCGGACTTGACACGAAGCTCCCTCGTCGAGCACGGGATCCCTCGCTCCGTTCGGGATGACCGCGCTGCGCGCGGTCACTTGATCGCCACCGCCAGCGTGTCGTGATGCAGGGCAATCAGAGTTCGTAAGTAGGGACCAATCGCCTTTGACCCATCGAAGCCGGCCGCCTTCGCGGCTTCCTCCTGCTTGTCCGCCGGGATGTCGGCGCTCTCGGCGTAGTGCTTGAGATCCCGGTACGCGCCGATCGTGAAGAGGTCCCAGGGCGCGCCGCAGTCGCGGACGAAGATGAGGTTCTGCGGCAGGTCGAGACGCTTCGAGTAGTCGTTCTCCATCTCGCGCTGATGGTAGAGCTCGCTCCGCTTGCCCGCGAGCGCCTCGAACATCTCGACGTGGAAGAACCCGGCCGGTGCGAGCTCGCCGCGCACCTGTGCCAGCGGCGGCCCGAAGACGAAGACGTTCTCCTGCCAGGCAACGTCGTCCTGGAGTTTCGCCAGAGCTGCCGCCGCCGCGGCGCGGGCCCGTTCGCGCCTCGCGATCCGCTCGGTCGAGTAGTAATCGCCGAAGCTGCCCATCGGAAAGAGCAGGAGCAGGTCCCAACGGTCGCCCTGACTGTGCCGCATGGCCATCGGCGGCTCGTCGCCGCTGTCCTTTACGCCCGGCCAGCCGGCCTTGTAGAGATCGACCACCTCCAGGAGCTTGCCCGGGGCGGCCTGGATGAGAGTGGTCCGGTAGAGATAGCCGCCGGCTGGCACCGATGCCGGCGTCGGCACGGGCAGCAATCGAAGCGACAAGACGAGAGCGGCGGCTAGCATGTGTCTACCATAATGGTAGAATTCTACCATAATGGCCCTGAACATCAAGGACCCCGAAACGGTGCGGCTCGCGACCGAGGTCGCGGAAATGACCGGCGAGAGCAAGACCGGGGCAATCCGCTCCGCGCTGGCGGACCGCAAGCAACGCCTCGCGTACGGCACGACCAAACGCGACCGGCTCAAGGATCTACGGCGTCTGCTGGAGGAGGAGATCTGGCCCTTCATTCCGAAGTCCGTTCTCGGCCGCAAGGTGACCAAGAAGGAGAGGGAACGAATCCTCGGGTACGGCAAGGAGGGGTTCTGATCGTCGACAGCTCGGCCCTGATCGCCATGCTTCTCAACGAGCCGGGCTCGGACCGGCTCCTCCAGAAGCTGGCCGCCGCATCCAGTGCCGGCATCGGAGCTCCGACGTTGACTGAGGCCGGCATCGTCCTGACCGCCCGGGCCGGCATCGAGGGCAAGCGGAATCTGACCCTCTTTGTCCAGGACACCGACCTGAATGTCATTGCCTTCGGCCAGGACCACTGGCGGGCTGCCATCGACGCCTTCCGCCGTTATGGCAAGGGACAGCATCCGGCCCGGCTGAACCTCGGCGATTGCATGACGTACGCCACCGCGAAGCTCGCCGGCCAACCCCTGCTCTGCACGGGCTCCGATTTTTCCAAAACGGACCTCCCCATAGCCTGATTCGGGCCCGGCCGAAGAGCGTTTCGTGCCCGTCTGTGCTAACATTTTTGAATTACACGCATGAAATTCAGCACTGTCATTGCACGGAGCTTCTCGACGGCGGAGGTCGCGCGCCTGACCGGCCTCTCGGCCCGGCAGCTCGACCATTGGGACCGTAAGGGATTCCTGCGCCCTTCGCTCGAGCGGGCAAGCGGATACGGGTCGGCGCGCCGCTATTCGTTTGCCGACGTCGTGCGCCTGCGTGTGGCCGCGCGGCTGCGCGCCAGTGGCGTCGGCCTTGCCCGGATCCGGCGGTGCGCGGAAGCCCTGGCGCGCCTGGATCCGAGCGCCGACCTCGGGCGCGCGCGGCTGATGGTCGTGGGCTCGAGCGTGCTCTGGGCCCGGTCGGACCGCGAGGTCGTGGATTTGCTCAAAGACGGACAGCTCGTCCTGGTCTGTTCACTCGGAGACGCCGTTGCCGAGGCGGCCGGCGCCGTCGCCCGGCTCTCGCGCGAAGCCGAGCGAGCAGATCTTCCGGCGGCGCGGCCTCACAGGAAGAAGTCGAGCCTCTAGAGAGATCGGGTCCGGGCTGCCGGGCGAAGGACGGAGAGGAAGATGCGGGAGACCGAAGATCTTGGCGCACGGATCGCCAGCCTCGCGCGGCTCGGACGCCAGCGCGACTTCTCGCTGCCCCGCTTCCGCAAGTCCCTGAACGCGGTCGCCCGCAACGGCCAGCGCGGAGAAGTGCTTCGCCAGCTGCTCGCGGACTGGACCGGGATTCCGTTCGAGGCCGACGAGGCGCTCGCGCGCTGGAGCGACATCGAAAAGCTCTACCCGGGTCTTCGCGAAAAGCTCGGCTCGCCGCTCGGCCTCCAGACGGTCCTCCTGCATCATCTCCACAGCCAGAAGGGAATGCTGAAGGAGCCGCGCCTCGTCTCCGGTGCGGACCTCGCCGTCCTGCGCGTCAACGCCATCACGGATCCCCTGACAGGCCTCTACAACCGCCGCTTCCTCCTCGAGCACCTCGGCCGCGAGATTTCGCGCGCGGAGCGCTCGGAAAGCATCGTCTCGGTCGTCCTCATGGACCTGAAGGGCTTCAAGTCCATCAACGACCGGCTCGGACACCCCGTGGGCGACAGCGTGCTGGTGCGCACGGCGCGCGTCATCCGGGAATCGCTGCGCGCGGTGGACGCCGGGTGCCGATGGGGCGGCGATGAGTTCGTGCTTGCGCTGCCGAACACGGACATGTTCTCCGCCCTCGCCGTTGCCGAGCGCGTCCGGGAAAAGATCGGCGCGATGGCGCTGACGGCGCGCGGCGGCCTCGCGCTCGACCTTCACTACGGCGTCGCCTCGTACCCGCACGACGGCAAGAGCACGGACTTCCTCCTGAAAATCGCCGACCTGCGGCTCTACCAGTGCCGCACACAGTCGACCTTCGCCGCCACGGCCCACCGCATGTACCCGCGCTTTGCCCCCGAGGCCATGACCGTGCGCGTGGAGGAGAAGGGTCGCGGCGAGCCGTGGCTGGCTCCGGTCGTCGACCTCTCATTCGGCGGGCTCGCCTTCCGCGCCAAGCGCCGCGACAAGTGGCCGCCGCGCTGGAAGGCCGAGATCATCCAGAAGCACGATCCGGAGAAGCACCCGATCCGCCTGCGCCCGATGCACTGGGCGCCGCTTCCGGGAGGCGCGGTGCGCGTGGGCTGTGCGTATGCCTGACGGGCGACACGCCTCGCGCGGGGACCGCGGGTGAAGAACGCGGCCTTCGCCGCCCACCGCGCCGCCGCTTCCGGTCTCTTCACCCTTTTCGCCCTGATCGCGATCGTGCTGGGGTTGGGCGACCCGCGCCTGCTCGCCCTCGCGATGGGCGGGGCGCTCCTGTCGCTCTTTCTGCTGACGCGCTCGGGTCTGCAGGATTCCCTGGGCGTTTTCGCCGCGCCGCTTGCGATCGTCGCCGACCTCGCGCTGCTCTTCTGCGCGATGTCGCTGACAGGTGATGTTCTCTCGCCCTTCGCGCTGCTCTTGCCGACGGGAGTCGCGCTCTCCTGGCACTGCGAGGGAAAGCCGGCCGCGCGTTTCTTTGCCGTCGCCTCGCTCCTGGGCTCGGCCGCGCTCGTGACACTCGGGCATCTGCCCGTGTCGGGCGCCGGCCATCTCTTTGCCCTCGTCGGCGTGGCGCTGGCGGCGCCGGCACTGCTCATCGCGCTCGAGGTCGCGGGGGCCGCTGCGGCAGAAAGTGTTCCAGCCGCGATCGCAGGGCTTCCGGCGCTCGAGCAGGCCGCGCCCCGGGTGGCCGTCGCGGCCGCGAAGCCGGTCCGCGCGCAACCGGCCTCCGCCGAAGGCGAGCCGGAGCGCGACCGGCAGGCCGAGCTCCTTCACGATCTGCGCTCCCCGCTCTCCGTCATCCGCGTCTACACCGACCTGATCCAGGAGGCTGCGCGGCGCGGCGAGCTCCCGAACCAGGAATACCTCGCCAACCTCGAGCGCGAGATCGAGCTCGCCGAGCGGCTCGTCGGGACTCCGGCGCCGGCCCCCGAGCCCGTCGAGCGCCTCCAGCCTCCGCAAAACGCGGACCTCGTCGAGATCCTCGGTTCGCTCGCGACGGCCTATCGCCTCGCGCACGGCGGCCGCATCCGCATCGAGTTCATCGCGGAAAGGCCCCAGCTGCCCGTGCTTGCCGACCCGGTCGCGCTGCAGCGCGCGTTCCGCAACGTGCTCGACAACGCCATCAAGTACACACCCGACGGCGGCGAGGTCCGGATCCGCGCGGGCGCGGCCGGTTCCCAGGCCTTCGTCGTCGTCAAGGACACCGGCATGGGCATGAGCCCCGAAGAGCGCGCACGCGCCTTCGACTACGCCTTCCGCGGCGCGGGCGCGGTCGCCTCCGGCACGCGCGGCAAGGGCCTGGGTCTCGCGGTGACAAAGGAGATCCTCGAGGCCAACGGCGGCAAAATCTCGCTCTCGAGCGAGGCGGGCTACGGCTCCGAGGTCACGATCATGCTGCCCGCCCAGCGGGGCGCGCGATGAAGCGCATCGTCGTCGTCGACGACGACCGCGCAATCTCGTCGGCCGTGCGCGAGCTGCTCGTTCCCGAGGGCTTCACCGTCGACTGTCCTGCCGACCCGCGCACCGCACTCGTGGAGACGATCCGCGCGGCGCCGGATCTCGTGATCCTCGACGTCAACATGCCCGGCATGACCGGCTGGGAGTTCTGCGCGATCCTGCGCCGCCAGTCGGCCACGCGCGAGATCCCGGTGCTCTTTCTCACGGGCCGGTCCGAGGTCAAGGACCGGATCACGGCGATGCAACTCGGCGGTTCGGACTTTCTCGCCAAGCCCTTCGGCGCAGAGGAGCTTCGAAAGAAAGTCCGCTCGCTGATTCACGAATCCCACGCCATGGAGGAAGGATGAAGGCCAAACGCTCGACCAGGCCGAACGTGATCGCGGGCGCCTTCGCGCAAGCGGGCGACGCCGCGGCACAGACGCTCGACGAACTGCGCCGCGACCGGATCGTCCACGACGCGGTCACGGGGCTGCCGATCCACCCTTTCGACGCACCCGAAAAGGCCGACGAGAGAGTCGAGCACCTCGGCGTGATCTACCT
>Ga0315278_10005763_pt1 | contig 11235 bp, 8 predicted proteins | sample YL17G06_0_MG_FD_203880 | JGI IMG/M metagenome (GOLD analysis project Ga0315278, IMG submission 203880) | Sediment microbial communities from Yellowstone Lake, YNP, Wyoming, USA - YL17G06_0 | ecosystem: Environmental > Aquatic > Freshwater > Lake > Sediment | place: USA: Wyoming | collected... | reverse complement strand
CCAGCCACCCGCTGGCATAGACATGCGGCCGCTTCCAGAGCAGCGATCACCTCGCCGTCAGACCGCCACGGTCTGATAGCTATGAAAGAGGGGGCGGCTGCGCCGTGCCGCCCCCCTCTTCACGGTCGTGCCTACTTGTTGGCCTCGACCTTCACGTTCCTGGCGATCGGGAGGGTGCGCCCCTCCAACGCCGACAACATCGCCAGCATCCTGGCGATGTCGTCTGCCCCCCCGAGGGGGAGGGTAGAGATCCGGTGTGCGATCTCGGCCTTGGCGGCCGAGACCGCGCAGGCCGCCGCCGACTTGGCCTTGATCTCGGCGGCAAACGCCTCAGCATGAGCCGCCGTCACCGACTTGTAGGGCGCCACCGCTTCGAGGGTGAAGATCATGATCTTCGCCCTGATCTCGAGCTCTTCAGCTCGAGCCGCATTGAGCCGGGCCGAGGACTTGTCGGTCTCGACCTTCGCCTCAGCCGCCTCCACCGCCCGCCGCTCCTTCTGCGCCGACGCTGCCTTGTCGGCCTCCACCTGCCAGTCGATCTTGAAGGCATCCTTGAAGGCCTCGACCTTCGGGGTGGTATCTTTGGAGGTGCCGTTGTCCGTCGTTGTTTTGTCCATAGTAGTTCTCCTGGAGCTCACAACCGGCATGGCTGTGCTTGTTCTCCATGATTCTTATGCCCGAAACCGCGTCGGAGTTGCGTTTACGCCACCTCGTCCTTGATGATGACGGTGTGGCCCCAATCGGCGGGCGACTGGTTGTAGTAGCTGGGGACGATACAGAAGACCACTTCCATGCGGGGTGGTGGCTCTGCCGGTGCCGCACCATCCCCATCGGTCAAGTAGATGAGGATGTCGGGTCTTGGCCGTAACGTCTGGGCCAGTGCGATTGCCGGACTGAAGTCGGTGCCGCCACGTCCTTCAATCGGTAGTTCACGAATCTCTTTCAACCGTCGGATACGTGGAGGAGCTGCAACAGCAGCGTCTGCACTGATCCACCAGGCTGACTCGATGCCCAGCTGCTTCATGACATCGACCGCCTGCTGACGAGCCTCTCTGGTCTGCTCGTGCCCCATGGAGCCGCTGGTATCTTCGACGAACGCAATGATCGGTGCATGCGAGACCATTCCCGGCTTGATCATGCCGGTCAGGAACGAGCTCCTAGCCAGCCGCTTGTACGAGTAGTCGGCACGACCTGCGATTGTCCGGCCCGTACACCGCCGAAGGATCCTCGAGAGCTTGACCCTCCACGATATCTTGTTCTTGGGTGCGTCTGGGTCAGGAGGCAGTATCTCGCTGAGTGTCCCAGGTATTGTGCCTCGCCCCTGTGCCACCGCCTCTTGAATGTCCTTGGCGGTTGCGTGCCGGATGTGGTCGACATCAGCGGTTGTCCGTCCGATGGACTTGTCGAGTGCCTCTTCCAGCGCCTTATCCACTGCGTTACCCGCACAGCTACCGCACTTACCAGCGCCTAGACCGGCTTGTGTGCCTTCTAGTTTCTTCTCAACCTCATCGCTGTGTTTCTCGAGCAGGTCATAGTACTGCTCACCAGTAAGACCCACGGGGAACCCAAAGGTCTCTGGGTACAGCGCGGTCTTGGGTAACTTCCATCCACCTTCTCGAAGGCTGTGGTTGATGGGGATATCGAATGCCTGGTTAGCCCTATCCTTGTTGGGGAACTGAGCAAGACGATCAAGGTCTCGAAGTATGTGCGAGATCTCGTGCATCAGGCAGGCACCCTGCTCCTCTGTCGACAGCTTGATATACCAGGCTGGGTCTACGACCAGCACCATGTTGCGGCTGACCCCCAAGGTGTCGAGTCCTGGTACCAGGTGAGGGATCAAGCCATACAGAGTCTTGGTGACGTAGGGGGCTCGAAAGCGGACGAGGGCCCTGGAGTTCTCCAGGGCCTGCGCACACTTGTTCTCAATCTCCTCTTCGGTCACGGCGTACCCATGTACTCACCGACCTTACTTCGGGAGAGACGCTTGACGACCTTCTCGGCCGCCTTCTTGACATCGTCCGGAGCCTTGCCGGTCATACCCAGCTGGTAGTTGTTGATCATGATCTCGACGTGGTCGGTGATGATGTCGGCGAGGTTGGCATCACAGACCTGATCTAGTATTGCCCAGACCTTCACGGCTGCTTCGTAGCGCAGCTTGCCCTCTGCTTGCATACCGACGTAAGGCACCAACGAACCCAGCACTGCGTGGGTCTTGTCGATACGCTTCTTATCGATCTTCCACTTGCCTGCCAGTACGTCCTCAGTAGTCGGCAAGTCCGCATCGCGTCTGTACGTCGAGAACTCATCGGAGGCACCTGTTCCGACCAGTCCTGCACATATGATGTTATCCAACTCCTCCGGTAGCTTCAGAGCTCGGCGAGTAGCCATCGCCTTACTAACCATGTCCCAGGTCCTGGGACTTGGCCAAGCATAGCCACCTTCTGGGCTGTTGGCTCCGGGCTGCTCGTACAGCCTTGTTGAGTGAGCGTTCAGGAAGCCAGAGATCATGCCCTGGACCGCAGGGTAGATCGTGGGCCACGCGTTGATGATGATCGGTTCCAGGCTTTCACCAGTCGGCTTGATCGGCTGGTTCTTGGACATGAACCACCGGTTCCACGCCTCCCAGCTGGGCGCTCCGAGGAAGCAGTGGGCCATGCGGTTGGCGGTGGGTGGCTCGAAGCCGAATCCACCGGCTGCAAGTTCCGGCGGGTTCGATGCCAGCAGGATACGAATCAAAGGGGCCATATCGGTCTCCCCCACGATCCGGTCCAGCAGCATGCCGAGCATCGCACCCTGAACGGCCGGTGGAGCGTTGGCCGCTTCATCGACGAACAGGATACCCTTGCCCAGACGGTTCAGTCGCCGGACCGCCGGCAGCAAGCACTGGATGGTGACGCCCTCGGGGCTACTGGGGTTGGGGATCAGGACACCTGAGAAGTTCTCAGGCTGCTGCTGGCCCGGCATCAGTACTTCAACGTGCAGGCCAGCTCGAGCTCCAGCCTGTCGGATCTGATCGGACTTGCCGATCCCAGATCCTCCCCAGAACACCGTAGGCAATCCCCAGCGGCACTTCGGGTCCGCCGGGTTGTCCTGGGGTGTCGATATCACCAGGGTTGTCAGATCGACAAAGTGCCGTTCCACAGTCGCGCGTTTGACTTCAAGTTTCTTTGCGGCCATTTCTTACCTCATCCACTTCTTGACAGTATCGGGTTGGCATTACAGTTTTTACAGCTCCGTCTTTGACGACGGCATACCCATCTTCACCCTGCAGACTGATTGGATAGTACCGACCACCTGCCGTGTCATATGCATCGTTCACTACGTCTGCCTGTTCTATTTGGCTAAGAAGCAACTCTGTGAGGAACCGGTCATCCAGCGAGTTCGCCGACGGCCATCTCTCACGGAGTCGCTTCAAAGCGTGCTCTGACATTTTGATCTTCGTCATGAGCACTTCAGCAGACAGGCGGCTGCTCCAGGACAACTGAGTCTCCAGCATCGAATCGTGGCGCCCTCTTCACACTCGTCCCCCTGACCGACCGAGTCCCATAGATCTAGGAACTCGTCAGACAGTTTGCGCAGGCAGACTATGCAGATTGTTACTGGGTCAGGGTCTTGCGCTTCGAATATAGTAGTTGAAGCGATATCTGGAGAACGCTGAGAACAGTGAAGTTCACCCATCGTCACCAGCCCCATGAGCTCCCCAAGTAAGATGCCACTGCTGCAGAGTTTGCACAGCAGCACGGCAGCTGGATCTTCTATGGGGGGCAAGTCTTCCACCAGCTCACCCACCTCATTGGCTGCATCTTCCCAGCACCCGTAGTCTGCAAACCTGGGTTCATACAGGAAGTCGCCATCATCGGCCTCGGCGTCTGCATAGGTGAAGAGGCCATTCTCGAAAGATGGCGCCACCACCTTTATCACCACGACCTCATCGGTGTAGCAGAGCGGGTCATCACAGGCCGAGCAGTTATGCTCGGTCTTCATGATGGTTCTGAACAACTCGTCGTCCTCGTCTGTCTGTTCCCTCATACTCTCATCCAATCCAACCAGTCCCGCGATACACAGGACCATCGGTCGTATAGCGTTTCGATGCGGGTGTCTGGACCGACCCCTGTCATCATGTCGTGATCACGAAGGAGTATCCAATAGTCCTCGCCATCACGTGTTGTGTTTGGGTGAATGCGCCGAAGTATCTCGGACGATTCTGGCAACGCCGCAGTCTCGGCTCTCAGAGCGAGCTCACGTTCGAACAGGTCATCCTGCAGGTCCACTAGGTCCATGCAGAGGCCGAACCAGTCATCATCGTCATGGGGGTGTGGGTACGGCTTCCCCGTCCACTTGCAGAAGTCACCCGGTTTGGCGATACCGAGCAAGATCTCGAAGTCACGCTGGTTACAGAAGGTAGTGAACCCCTTCTGGTCGAGCAGCTTGATTCGAATGCCCCCGAGACATCGTTCAGGGACAGGGGCGTAGAAACCCACAGCGGTCCAGGTGCGCTGGTCGTTGGTGATGTCTACGATCTCTGCTCCCGTCAGCCCGTAATCCGTGGCCAGCATTCTGGTCCCTGGGATTACGGGCACGTACTCACTGTACGGGTTTACTATCACGGGCTTGGTTCTCTCCGAGCCAGAGCAAGATTCCGTTGCAGAGGCCGATGGCGCCTCCGATCAGGAACGACTGAAGAAACATCACTCTTCTCCTTTGTTATCTTCGGGCTCGGGTGCCGGAGGTTCGTAAAGCTCTTGGAGCTCGGACGCGAATACGTCCCCAGAATCTTCGTATCTTTTGTTGGGGTCAGCCATGTAGTCTCCTCTGAAACTCTTATCCCGTAATCTCGACTCGCGTACCGTCGAGCCTTTGGGCTAGAATGGCTGACGATGGCGCACATCAGGCACACGGACGTTTACAAAGACCTTCAAGAACGAGCTCTTGCTGGCATCTCCGAGCACTTTCCCGTGCAAGGAAAGATGAAGACGCTGCTGCTGGATGGGCTGGAAGTTCGGGATGAGGATGCCGCCGCCGATGACATCGAGAGCCAGAAGAAGGCCAAGATGGAGGGCAGCTCCTGGACCGCTCCAGTGTTTGCCAAGATGCGACTCGTCGACAACGCTACCGGAAAAGTCATCGACGCCAAAACCATGCGGGTCGCCGAGATCCCGAAGCCAACTCGCCGACACAGCTTCATCCTGGACGGTCAGGAATACCAGATTGCCAACCAGTGGCAGTTGAAGCCCGGCGCCTACGTCCGCCGTCAGCAGACCGGCAAGCTCGAGACCCAGTTCAACATCGCAGGCAAGGCACCGTTCAAGATAACGTTCGACCCCGACACGAAGCAGTTCCTGATGACTCGGAGTACTAGCAAGGCCATCCCGGCGTACCCGATCATCAAGGCGATGGGTGTCGATGACACGACGTTAGAGAAGACCTGGGGCAAAGAGATATTCAACGCCAACAAGCAGGCGCGTGGTGTGGGATCTGCTGTCGATAAGTTCTACCGAGCAGACAAGAAGACTCCGCCCGCAGACTCAGCCACCGCACACGCCTACCTTGTAGACACCCTTACCAAGTCAGGGCTGCGACCTGATGCGTCTCAGGTAACTCTGGGCAAGCCATTCAGCTTTGTTAGTGGCGAGGCCTTGACCGCCGCTACCCACAAGATGCTGAAGGTGCATGGTGGAGCTCCCGAGGATGATCGTGACTCTTTGAAGTTCAAAGACCTACGGTCGACCGCCGACTTCATGCATGCGAAGTTGACCCACTGGACGACCAAGCGAGACATCAAGAACAAGTTCGCCAGGAAGATCAACTTCGCTGAAGGTGTTCGAGATGTCGTTAAGTTCGACATGTTCAACGCCCCCATCAGGGACACGTTCACGAAGAACAGTCTGTCTTCTACACCGAGTCAGATCAATCCTGTCGAGATGCTGTCCAACGCCAGGCAGACAACAGTGACGGGTGACGGTGGTATCAAGAAGAACGAGCAGATCAACGATGAGGTGAAGTTCATCAATCCGAGCCATCTCGGGTTCATCGATCCCATCCACACGCCTGAGTCTGAGAAGAGTGGTGTCGTTCTCCATCTACCGCTCGGTGTGCAGAAGATAGGCAACGTCGCCAAGATCCAGATGTACAACATCAAGACAGGCAAGACTGACTTGCTTTCTTCTGAGGAGGTGCTGGCCGCCAGGGTAGTGATGCCCGATCAAGTTACCTGGAAGAACGGGGTGCCAACCCCCATTGGTAGGTCTGTACAGTTGACTGGGGCTGATAACAAGGTCGAGACCGGCTCCTTTGGGTCCGCTCAGTACGTGCTGCGTCACCCATCGATGCTGTTCAGCGCTGCGTCTAACCTGATCCCATTCCTCAGTAGTAACTCCGGCAACAGAGCAACCTATGCGTCGGGGCACATCTCACAGGCGGTATCGCTACAGGATAGAGAAGCGCCTTTTGTTCAGGTTGGTACCGGGTCGGACAAACCAGGTAGTCGTACTTTTGAAGAGCTACTTGGCAAGCAGTCGGGGCACCCGTCGTTGGTTGCCGGTTCTGTGGTCAAGGTCACGTCCAAGAGAGTGGATATCAAAGAGGCGTCCGGCAAGGTTCACAGTGTGCACCTGTACGATAACTTCCCGCTCAATGATGTGAAGGCGGTGCTGCACTCGACACCAACCGTTAATGTCGGTGACAAGATCACGGCGGGTCAGAACGTTGCCGATACCAACTTCATGAAGGATGGTGCCCTTGCGCTGGGCCGTAACCTTCGCGTCGGCTATGTACCGTTCAGGGGGTACAACTTCGAGGATGGTGTTGTCATCAGCGAGACTGCTGCCAAGAAGCTGTCGAGCATGCATCTGCATAAGCCGTCGATCATGACGGATGACAAGACGGTGTTGAATACCAAGTCATTCCAAGTTCAGCACCCTACGGTGTACAGCCGCGATCAATACAGCAAACTGGGGGCAGATGGTCTCGTTAGGGTAGGGACACGCGTAGAGCCTGGTGATCCACTCATCTTGGCGATGCGTCCGTACAAGCTACAGGACCGTATGGGTATTGGTGCGGCACGTAGAAGCCTCTCCGGTATCCACACGGACAATAGCGTCAAGTGGGAATCAGACCACTCGGGTGAGGTTGTGGCTGTCGTCAAGGACAAGTGGGGTAACCAAAGTGTCCACGTCCGTACGATCGAGCCCATGCAGGTCGGCGACAAGATCACGGGACGACACGGTAACAAGGGCATCGTCTCGTTGATCCTTCCAGATCATGAGATGCCCAAGACCAAGGACAACAAGCCCATTGAGGTCGCGCTCAACCCGCTTGGCGTTCCTGGTCGTGTCAACATCGGTCAGATCTTGGAGACCGCTGCAGCCAAGATCGCTGAGAAGACCGGGAAGCCCTACATCGTCGATAACTTCGACAACAAGGATGCGGTCGCTACGGTCAAGCACGAACTCGGTCGGCATGGAATCAGTGACACCGAAGACCTCCATGACCCGGTCACTGGTGTGGCGCTTGGCAAGACGTTGGTTGGCTACCAGTACATGCTGAAGCTGACGCATCAGGTCGACAAGAAGATCGCGGCTCGTTCCGGCATGATAGGTGGCGGCGGAGAGATGGAGCGTTACGACTCCAACCTCATCCCATCGCAGGGAGGCAAGACCGCAGGTCAGAGCATCGACCCGTTCACGCAGAACGCTCTGCTGGCTCATGGTGCCAAGGCCAACATCCGGGAGATGCAGACCTGGAAGAGCGAGGGTATTGACCCGCAGCCCAACGAGGGTAAGCGGTGGGCGTCACAGCACAAGGATGTGTGGAACGCCATTCAGAACGGCACACCCATACCTGCGCCCAAGAAGACGTACTCGTTCCAGCGGTTCGAGGACATGCTCAAGGGAGCTGGAATCAACATCGAGAAGAACGGACATACGTTCCAGCTCAGCCCGTTGACGAATCGGCAGATCTTGTCGATGTCCAGTGGAGCTCTTCCGAAGCCCATGGACCTGCTCGAGTCCAAGATGGACAAGAACGGTGAGCTCAAGCCACGCCCCGGTGGTCTCTTTGATTCGACTCTTACGGGTGGGCACGGTGGGCGGAAGTGGTCGCACATCAAGCTTGCAGAGCCGATTCCCAACCCTATCTATGAGCACGCGATCACCAGCCTGACTGGGCTCAAAGAGAAGGACTACGAGGCTGTTGTCACCGGACACAGTGGGCTCACCACCACCGGTCGTGTGGTCACGCTGGGTACCGCAGGTTCCCTGACTGGTGGCCCGGCCATCAACCACATGCTTAGTCAGATCGATGTTCAGAAGGACCTGGCGGCTAGCACCAAGCAGCTGAAGGCGTTGGTCAACAACAAGGGCGTAGAGGCCGTTGCTGTGAACCACATGGTCAAGAAGGTCAAGTACCTGAGAGCTCTAGACCAGCTCGGCATGAAGGCGCAGGACGCCTACGTCCTACACAACCTTCCGATCATGCCCCCCATAATGCGCCCAGCACCTGTCCTACCGAACGGCAAGATCAAGTGGGCCGACATCAATGGGTTGTACTCACAGTTCGCGCAGGTCAACGAGAAGCTTGGAGACCCAGCGCTCCGTAAGAACCTGGCTCCAGAGCGTCTGCGTGATCTGCGTGAAAACGCCTACGACGGTATGAGGGCCATCGTAGGCATCGGTAAGATCGGAGATGACGACCCGAAAGGAATCCTTCATCAGATCCATGGAACCAGGGTCAAGGAGGGGTACTTCCAGAGCGTCTTGATGAACCGTCGGCAAGACCTGTCGATGCGATCTGTGATCGTTCCTGAGCCATCCCTGGCGCTCGATGAGGTAGGTCTTCCCGAGAAGAAGGCGCTGACCTTGTACAAGCCATTCGTGGTCAACAAGCTCATTCAGACCGGTGCGGCCGCGCACGCACTTGAGGCACAGTCGCTGATCAAGAATGATAACAAGGCGGTGCGCCGAGCTCTCGAGCTCGTCATGCAGGAGCGCCCAGTCATTCTCAAGCGTGACCCTGCGCTACACAAGCACTCAGCCATGGCGTTTACGCCGAAGCTTGTGGCGGGGCGGTCTATCAAGATTCACCCACTCGTAACCGGTGGCTTCAACGCCGACTTCGATGGTGACACCATGTCGGCGTACGTTCCGATAGGGCGTGACGCTGTTGAAGAAGCGAGGAAGATGTTTCCCTCGAACAACCTCTTCAACGAAGCGACCGGCAAGGTCATGTACCAGCCTACGCTTGAGAGCGCACTCGGTCTGTACAAACTCAGCACCAACAGGCCTGGCACCGCACGGTCCTTCGGATCACCAGCCGAGGCTATCAAAGCGACCCAGTCCAGGTCGTTGCATGTGAACGATCCTGTCTCGATTGCCGGTACCAAGACGACCGTTGGCCGGTTGCTCTTGGCCGATGCACTACCCACGGCCATGAAGGACGGAATCATCAGGGGGTCAGATCCAATCGACGGTAAGGGGTTGAACAGTCTCTTTACGACACTGGCCAAGGATCATGCGGCGGAGCTTGGTGTTCACGCCAACAAGCTCAAAGACCTGGGTACTGGCATGTCGTTTGGTGCGATTGAGCTTCGACACCCGAATCACCAGGGCCCCACCGCCATCATCGCCAAGGAGAATCAAAGCAAGAACGTTCAGTTCATCCCGACGACCACACACACCCTCTCTCTTGATGACTTCTCACCGGACAGGTCGACTCGAGATCCAATCTTCAACAAAGCCCGTCAAGAAGTTGCCGCTCTGGATAACGCTAGGATTTCATCTGGTGAGCGCGAACGTAAGCTCATTGATATCTGGCTTCGAGCTGGACAGGACGTAGACGCTGCCCACAAAGTAAAGATGCATAGGGATCCGTCTAACCTGGCGATCATGCAGATGGCCGGTACGAAGCCGAGCTGGAACCAGTACAAGCAGATGGTGTTGGCTCCGATCCTTGTTACCGATGCCTCTGGTCGTACCATCCCGCATGCGATAACGAAGTCGTACTCCGAAGGTCTGAGTGTCGCCGATTACTGGACCCAGATGAGTGGAGCTCGTCGCGGTACCGTCATGAAGGTTCAGGAGGTTCGAGAGCCCGGTGCCCTGTCCAAGCAGCTGATGTCGACGGCCGTTAACCTGGTTGTGGCGGGTCACGACTGTGGAACAAGCCATGGTATCGCGTTGCCTGCCACCTCGAGCGATATACACGATCGAATCCTCGCTCGTGACTTCTCTGCCAAGGGGTTGGTCGTCCCTGCCGGAACCACGCTAGACCCGAACGTCATTGGCAAGATCCGACAAGCAGACAAGAGTGCCAGCCTGCTGGTTCGTAGTCCTCTGAAGTGCGAGCATCATGTCGGTCTGTGTCAGCTGTGTGCCGGCGTTTCTCCGACAGGTAAGCTTCATAATGTAGGAACCAACTTGGGCTTGCTGGCCGCACAGTCATTGGGTGAGCGTTCTATTCAGCTGAGCTTGAAGGCGTTTCACAGCGGCGGTGTTGTCAGTACTGGTGGCCAGGCGCTCACGGATGACTTCACCCGCATCGAGCAGTTGACCCAGTTGGCGAAGAAGATTCCTAACTCAGCAGTGCTATCGCGTCAGTCTGGTGTCATCAAAAAGATTGAGAGGGATGCGACTGGTGCGAACATCTGGGTTGGTGAGACCGCGTACCACGTGAACAAAGACCGTCACGGTCGACTGCTACATGAGAGTCTGCCGAGAGCAGATGAGCTCAGCGGGTACAAGCCCTGGCAGCCTCCGGTCGTTGGGATGTCCGTTACTCCTGGGCATCAGTTTACAGATCCCAACCGCACCGTGATCAATCCTCACGATCTGTACAAGGCAACCAGGAGCATGGAGAAGGTCCAGAACTTCTTGGTCGATGAGCTACACGGTCTCTACAAGAAAGAGGGCGTACGGCGTGGTCATGTCGAGACCATCGTCAAGGCCATTGGTAACTTGACCAAGATCAGTGACCCTGGTGATGCAGAAGGTATCCTGCACGGTGAGTTCCAATCTGCATCGAAGGTGCAGGCAATGAACGCCGAGCTCATAAAGGCTGGCAGGAAGCCGATCGAGCACACCCCTATTCTGAAGGGTGTTGACATGATTCCGTTTGACGTTCATGAGGATTGGATGGCGAAGCTGCAGCATAACCGGCTCACCTCTACTCTGCAGCATGCCGCCTCAACCGCGGGGGTATCTCACATCCACGGCACGCACCCTGTTCCTGGTATCTCGTACG
>Ga0315278_10005760_pt1 | contig 11236 bp, 12 predicted proteins | sample YL17G06_0_MG_FD_203880 | JGI IMG/M metagenome (GOLD analysis project Ga0315278, IMG submission 203880) | Sediment microbial communities from Yellowstone Lake, YNP, Wyoming, USA - YL17G06_0 | ecosystem: Environmental > Aquatic > Freshwater > Lake > Sediment | place: USA: Wyoming | collected... | reverse complement strand
CGAGCATCTCCCACATCTCGCGCTCGATCCACTCAGCCCCCGGGAATAAAGGGGTTATTGACGGAACCTCAGGGTTCTTCTTATCCTCAATAATAACGCGCACTGAATAAAACTCACCCGCAGGATCCGATATGAAATGGTATATGATCTCGAAATGCTGCAAAGAATCCATGCCGGTTGCGGTAATAAATCTTAACCCCATATCCCTAAAAAGAAACTTTACGGTCTCGACAATATCCTTTTTGTCGACAGTCAGATACGCCTTTTTGGAGGACTTATCCTGCCAGTCCTTGATCTTGGCCCCCAACCCTTTCTTAATATTCTCCTTGATCATCTTGGTTTATTTACCTCTCTTTATCTTATCCACCAACTTCTGAATCCCGGCGATTATCGCCTCCGGCTTCGGAGGGCATCCGGGTATATAGACATCCACAGGAAGTATCTTATCCAAAGGCTCTCCCACGTTATAGCTGTCCTTAAACATATGCTGGGAGCAGGCGCAGGTCCCGCAGGCGATGACCAAACACGGCTTTGCCGCCTGCTCATAGACCTTCTTCATGCGCGGGATCGATTTCTTATTCATCGCCCCGGTTATAAGCAAGGCATCCGCATGCCGCACGCTCCCGATAAGCTGGATCCCGAAGCGCTCTACGTCAAAGCGCGGGGTAAAGCAATCCAGTATCTCAATATCGCAGTTGTTGCAGGAGCCTGCGCTTATATGAAATACCCAGATCGATTTTGTAAGTGCCTTCAGCCTTAAATCCATATCACATCCTTAAAAGCGCCAATACGACGGCCGCAGCCGCGACTACCGTGGGGATCCTCCAGAAAAACCTCATCGCCTGGTCGATGCGCATCCTCGGGCCCGTATTCTTGACGAGGATTATAAATACCAGAAGCGCTGTATATTTAACCGCAAGGAATGCCAAGCTTAAATCCTTGCCCATAAAAAGAACTACCAGGAATAGCGGAACGGTATAAAGCATGACCGCCTTACACAGCTTAAAGAGAGCCAGCAATAGCCCCGAATACTCGATCAGCACCCCGGCCATTATCTCCTGCTCAGCCTCGGATGCGTCAAAAGGCACGATGCCCAGCTTTGCCTGCATGCAAAAAAGGCTCACCGCAAAAGCCAGCGCCCCTGACACGGAGATGATATTTGAAGAAAGCACCTGCTGATGGTAAATGATCTTGGTCAGCTGGATCGAGCCGGTCTTGATCACCATTGCCACTATCGCCAGGAGAAAAGGCAGTTCATAGGCCATGAACAGCTTCATCTCCCTTGAAGCACCCACCGAAGCAAGCGGATTACGGCTAGACGATGCGCCCAATATCAAAGCTAAAGCAGGCATGGTCAAAAGATAGATGAACACGAAAAGGTCGCCGGTAAAGCCGTATGCCGATGAAATAATACTGTTTCCCAGCATCGCCGCCGCCAGGCCCGCTCCTACAAGCCCGAAATACGGTGAAAGCATAAATACCAATCTCGCCCCTTCCGGGACGATCACCTCTTTACCCGTAAGTTTTAGTATATCCATGAAGTTCTGATACCATGGAGGCCCGACGCGCCACTGCAGGCGCGCGGTAACTTTCCTATCCACCCAGCCCGCTAAAAGGCCGACGACAGCTGCAAACGCCAGCCCGGGAAATATAAAATATTGGAAAAATAACTTTAACATACTGTTTTAGGTTCGCCTGTCAAGTGTGCACTGTTAACAGCACACATCTCTATTTCTTCCTGGGCGGCTGGACATCATCCCTTGACCACTTGAGCGTATGCACCGCAAGGCTCTCGCCTACAAGGAAAATATTCTTTTCAAGGTCCTCAACCACATCCTCCCTTACCTCTATAGCCTTATCCGGGCAGCTGGATATACACTTGGGAACTGCCGAAGACATGCCTACGCAGTAATCGCATTTGGAATCAAGATAAGGTATAAAATCATGGAAGATCACCCCGAAAGGGCAGGCCACTGAACAGGATTTGCAGCTGGTGCAACGCATCTTATAGCGCTTAATGTGCCCGTCATCTGACCTCTCCAGCGCGTTATGATAGCAGGAGGCTACACATGGCGCCTCCTCGCAGTGCCGGCAAAGCGTGGCAAATGTCGCGTATTCGCGCAAAGACGCAACGCCGTTATTCTGCGGGTGGTAAAAATAATCGCAAGCCACCCGGCAAACTTTACACTTCGCGCATATCTCTAAGTCTACGAATAATCTTTTCATAAATTAATCCCAGATATCATGAATGTCTTTCAATTGCTCGTAGGTAAACACCGGACCGTCTTTGCAGGCGTAAAACTTCCCCACCCGGCAATGGCCGCATTTTCCGAGGCCGCAGGACATACTCTTCTCCATAGACAGATATATATCCGCAGGCTTAAAACCAAGGTCAAGAAGTTTAAGGGTGACAAACTTCATCATGATAGGCGGTCCGCAGACGATCCCTACTGCCTTGTTCAGGTCAACCGGAAGGTCATTTAGTATCGTCGTGACCAGTCCCACGTGCCCCTGCCAGGAAGGCTCCCCGATATCAACAGTGCCGAGCAAGTTAACTTTATCGATCCTGGCCCACTGCGGAATCAGGTTCTTATAGACCACATCCTGCGGCGAACGTGAACCGTAACGCAGGACTATGCTCTTATAATCATTTATATTCCCGAAAAGGCTCAATAACAGGGAGCGCAAAGGCGCTAAGCCCACGCCTCCTCCGACGATCAGGACATCCCTGCCCTTAAACCTGTCCAAAGGATAACCCTTGCCGTAAGGGCCGCGGATCCCCAAAACCTCGCCCTTGCCCATCCTGTGTAGCTGGGCGGTGGCATGGCCCACATTCATGATCGTGACATCGAATCTATCTTTAACCTTCGGATCAGATGACGGGGTAAACGGCGCCTCACCGAAACCCGGAACAGTTAATTCAATAAACTGGCCGGTGGCAAAAGAAAACTCACTCCTTGGCCTTAAGGTAAAGGTCTTGATATTGGGTGTTTCCTGGACCACTTCCTCTATTACAGCCTCAAGCGGCTGGTATATATTTTTCATCGTTAAGCCTTTTTAAGATGCCGCGGATATCGATCTTTCCGGGGCAGACGTCGATGCAGCGGCCGCAGCCGCAGCAGCCCTGGATCCCCATATTCTCGATGAAAAAATCGAACTTCTTCATAAAACGGTTGCGCAGCCTCATGTAGCGCATGCGCAGGGCATTTGCGCCGCCGGCGACGCGGGTGAAATTCTTGAACAGGCAGCCGTCCCAAAGGCGCATCCTCTTGGTATTAAGCTCGCCCCTCTTCTCATCCGACAGAAGGAAACAATGGCAGGTATCGCACATTAGGACGCATCCGCCGCACTCAACACAAGTTTTCATCTGCTCGTTCCAGACCGGCGAATTAAAGCCCGCAGTAACGATCTCCCGCAACACATCCTTGCCGGGTATCTTATGATAACTTAAGTGTTCATCAAGGCGCTTGGCCACGGCTTCTCTTTTAGCTTCCCTTCCGGACAACTGTCCCAGGGTAGCCTGGGTAAAAACATTCTTTAACTCCTGGACCGCGGCCTGGCCCTTCTTAGTGGCTACGTCCACAAGATAACCGTTATTTAAAGGAGAAAGGTTGATATCGAAACCTTCGTTTGCGAAAGGATCGATCTGGAAAGCCCGGCAGAAACAGGCTTCCTTGAAAGCGGTACAATCGCTTGCAATAAGAAGTATGCTCTCCCTGCGCGATTTATACACAGGATCAGGCTCATCTCCTCCCAGAAATACGTAATCCTGTATCTTAAGGGAGAAAAGATCGCAGCTCTTGACCCCAAAAAGGGCGGCGGCGCGCTCCCTCTTTTTACTCTCTGCGCCTTCATGGAAGAACTCAACAACCTCTTCTTTATAATGGGTGAAATACGTGCGTACCGGCTCTACCGGCCGGTACTCGTTGAAGGTTATGTCTTTCTTTAGGGCTTGGGAATACCTTTTGAGGATGTAATCGTCGGCAGCAAGATCGAAACCAAACTCGCACTTTATCTTTTTGGAGGGGATCCTTACGGGCACAAACAAGTCGTAATCTTTATTGATAGACTCGTAGAATTTAAAGGCATCTTCGCTCTTTAAAAAGTAGGTTTCCATCGTATAACCTTCAAAAGATTTAAATTAACGGAGAGATTGAATCAGACCATAAGAGTAACACAAAGGCCTGCTATTGTCTACAAGAAATTTTAAGCGGGTGCAGGGGGGGACAGCCTTACCCTTACCAGCTCGCTCACCAGCTTCCCGTCAGCCTGGCCTGCCACCTTTTCATTAACATCCTTCATGACCTTACCCATATCCTTAGGCCCCTGGGCGCCGGTTGAGGCCACAGCCTCATCAATGATCTTCTTGATAGCCTCCTCCGGCAACTCCGGAGGAAGATAGCCTTTCAAGACCTCAAGCTCCTTAGCCTCTTTATCCGCAAGCTCAAGCCGTCCGCCCTTGGTGAACTGCTCGATTGAATCCTGGCGCTGCTTGATCTGTTTCTTTACTGTGGCGATCACCTCGCTGTCGTCAAGCTTCGCCTTCTTCTTGGCCATCGCCACGTTTATAAGCTCCGCGCGTAAGAAATTGATGACCGAGCTCTTAAGCGAATCCTTGGCCTTCATCGCTTCCTTATAATCGTTCAATATTTTTTCTTCAAGCATCGCAAACCTCCTAAATGAGTGCTAAGCTTACGCAAGCGAGGCGAAGCCGAGCGAACGTAAGTTTATGCACGAATTTATGCACGATTTTCCGTAAGAGAGCACCTTTATTCTGGAATACAGACAGGCCAATCCGGAAAATCGGGCAGATCAGCCACCTAATCTAAAACACGGTCATTTTCCTTAAATACCTAAGCCTTGCGTCCAGGTCCTTGCGTTTTAAGGCGCAGGTCCGCTCAACCCCGAAACCCTCGACATTGAAAGAAGCCGCTGCTGTGCCGTAGGCAAGCGCCTTCTTGATGCTGTCGGGAGTCACCTTCTTGCAGCTGGCCAAATAACCCATGAACCCCCCGGCAAAGGTATCCCCCGCGCCGGTGGGGTCTATCACGTTATCCGTAGGATACGCAGGCAAAGAGAAAGTAAACTTGTCGCTGTAAAAAAACACGCCATGCTCGCCCTTTTTGATCAGCACCATCCGAGGGCCGAGAGAGTGCAGCCTCTTAGCCGCCTTGATAAGGTTGTGCTCCCCGGAAAGCGAGCGCGCCTCCTGGTCATTGGCTACGTAAATATTGACTTGCCTTAAAAGCCTGATAAGGGAGTTGCGCTTGTTGTTTATCCAGAAGTTCATGCTGTCCAGGCCCACAAAATGCGGATCCCTCATGCTTTTTAAAAGATGGCGCTGGATGTCCGGATCGACGTTGGCTAAAAATATATGCCTTATGTTCTTCTGCCCCTCGGCAACACAAGGCTTAAAGACCGAGAGGACCCCAAGCTCGGTATTCAAAGTAAGCGCGCAATTAAGGTCGCCCTTGTACTCCCCCTCCCACTTAAAGGTAGATCCTTTGTCTTTGATAAGGGAAGTAAGGCATATCCCTTTCCTGCGCAAAAAATCAATATGTTTCGCAGGAAAATCCTTTCCCACGATCGCGACAAGATTCACCGCAGTAAATAGCCGCGCGGACATGGAGAAATGCACGGCCGAACCCCCCAGCATATTTATCCTTTTGCCGAAAGGGGTCTTCACCGTGTCCAGCGCGACTGTCCCTAAAACAAGTATGCTCATTTTAAGAAGAGTAGTGTAACAACACCCGTTATTATACAATAATATCCGAAATAATGGAACTTCGCATTATGCAGGATCGCTTTTAGCGCCCAGAGCGCGAATAATCCGCTTATAAAACTGCACCCGAAACCCACGGCAAGATAAATCTTCCCGGAAGCAAAAACAGAGCCGATATCCTTTGCCTCAAGCAAGGCCGCTCCCAGGATCGCCGGAATCGAGGCAAGAAAGGAGAACTTAAAAGCCGTATCCCTGTCGATCTTGCGGAATAATAGCGTGGATATGGTGATGCCGGACCGGGAGATCCCGGGGATAATAGCCAACCCTTGCGTCAGGCCGAGGATCAAAGCATCTTTAATATTTAAATCCGCCCTCTTGGCATTCTCGAACCGCTTAGTGAGGATCAGGATCAGCCCGGTAACGATAAGCGCAAGCTGCACGGACCTGACAGAAGAAAAAAGCCCCTCAAAGAAATCTTTGCCTCCCAGGCCGATAGCCCCTGTGATCAGCGTAACAACGGCCACAAAAAATAGCGACTTCATATCCCAAAACAGCTTCAATATGTCTTTGAAGAAAAAAACCAGCAAGGCAAGGCAGGTGCCTAAGTGCAGGATGACGGAAACAGCCACAACATTGCCCTGAAAACCAATGGCCTTCTGAGCAATAACAAGATGGCCGGAGCTTGAGACCGGGAAAAACTCGGTCAGCCCCTGAATAATCCCTAAAAACGCGTATTTAAGCATGCTCATTAAAAAGGTCGATCATGTACCGGGGGATCTCCCGGTTAAGCGCCACCTTCTTGCCGGTCACCGGATGGATGAATTCCAGGGTTCTTGCATGGAGGCAGAGCCTCTTGGCCTTGACCAAGAAATCCTTGCGGAAAGCAAACTTTGTCTCTCCCAGCACAGGATGGCCGATCCCCTTAAAGTGTATCCTTATCTGGTTGGTGCGCCCGGTCACCGGGCTTACCTCCACAACTGTAAAATCTTTCCTTCTTTCCAACACCCTATATTTAGTCAAAGCGCTTTGGCCTTCGATAGGATGATTGACCGAACCGGCGTCGCTTTTAAGAACACCTCCCAAATACGCAATGTATGATTTCTTAACCGCCCTGGCCCTGAACTCATCCATCATTTTTTTCTGGATGGATTTTCCTTTAGCGTAAATTATAAGTCCCGAAGTTTCCCTGTCCAGGCGGTGGCAGGGATGAAGGCGGTACAAAGCGCCCTTTCGCTTTAAATCCTCATTCAACAAATTAGTCAGCGTAATATTTTCGTTCTTGGGGGTGGGAATCACGAGGAGCCCTGAGGGTTTATCTACCACGCACAGCCAGTCATCTTCGAAGATTACGGGGGTCTCCACCTAGGCTATCTCAAGCATCCTGTCGATGGCTTTTTTTGCGCGTTTACGGATATCATCCGGGACCCTGACCTCTTCCTTAAGCTCCTCCAGCGCCCAGAGGACCTTCTCCTGAGTGGTGCGTTTCATATTCGGGCAGACCGCGCGCTCCGACGCCGGATAAAACGCCTTCCCGGGATTATCCTTCTTAAGGCGGTAGATTATGCCCACCTCGGTCCCCACGATCAACTCCTTTACCTCTGTTTCCTTGGCAAATTTAAGCATCCGGCTCGTAGAAAGCACAGCATCAGCCATATCCACCACCGGCGGAAGGCATTCCGGATGGACCATTACTTTAGCAAAAGGGTGGAGCTTCCTTTCCCTTTCTATATCCTCGGGCAGTATCTTGATGTGCGTTGGGCAAAAGCCGTTCCAGGAGATAAGCTTCCTTCCGGTTTTTTTGGTCACGTAGTCCGCCAGATATTTATCCGGCACAAAGATTATCTCAGGAGCATCCTTTAAAGCCTCGACCACGGCTACGGCATTCGTCGAGGTACAGCAGTAATCAAGCTCCGCCTTTACCTCGGCAGAGGTGTTCACGTATCCGACCGCCACCGCCTTAGGATGCTGCTCCTTTAATTTCCTTAACTGCCCGGCATCCATCATATCCGCCATGGGGCAGCCGGATGACGTATCCGGCATGATCACCAGCTTATTCGGACAAAGAATGGAGGCGGTCTCAGCCATGAAATACACGCCGCAGAAAACGATCACATCCGCTTCGATCTTGGCGGCAATACGGCTTAGCTCCAGCGAATCCCCGGTGTAATCCGCGACATCCTGCACCTCAGGCAACTGGTAGTTGTGCGCCAGGATAACGGCGTTACGTTTCTTCTTAAGCTCAATTATCCTGCTCTCTAATCCGGTTAACCCTGGTTTTTCATCTGCCATCTCTTACTCCAGAATATAATCGATTATCCCGCCGCCCAACACTTTATCTTCGTCGTATAATACCGCAGACTGCCCAGGCGTTATGGCAAACTGCGGCTCTTTGAACCTTACCGTTATGCTGCCCTTAAGGCATGAGGCCTCTGCCCTTTGTTCTTTGTGATTATACCTTATCCTCACTTGGGGCGCAATCTTATTCTTGGCCGGCTTATTGATAAAAGACACATCCCGAAGGAGAAACTCGCTCTTTAGCGCGTCCTCTCTTTTACCGACGGTAATACTGTTATCCTTTTGGCTTATAGCGGTCACATAAACAGGATAGCCCCGGGCGATCCCCAGCCCGCCCCGCTGGCCGATAGTATAATACGCGATCCCCTTGTGCCTGCCAATAATACCTCCGTTTGTATCTTTAACCGGCCCAGGCTTGATTTTCCTCCCCAGCCTGCTTTTCAAGAACTTATGGTAATCGCTATCAGGGATAAAACAGACATCCTGGCTGCCCGGTTTCTCGGAGACTGGCAAAGCGAACTTCCGGGCCAGGTCCCTGACTTGAGATTTAGTATAATCGCCTAGCGGGAAAAGGATCCGCTTAAGCTGATCCTGGTTAAGCCGGTATAAAAAATAAGACTGGTCCTTATTCAGATCTTTGGCTTTTTTAAGTTGGAAGATGTTTTTAGCTCTGGTTATCCGGGCGTAATGCCCGGTGGCAAGGTATTCCGCCCCCAGAAAAAGGGCTTTTTTAAGCAAGATATCAAATTTAAGGAACTGGTTGCAACGCACGCAGGGGTTGGGCGTACGGCCCGACAGATACTCCTGGCAGAAATCCCTGATCACTGATTCATCAAGTTGTTTTTGCATAGGCACGACGTAGTGACGTAACCCTAATTTATGCGCCACCCGGCGGGCATCCTCAATCCCCGATAAGCCGCAGCAGTTGGGCCTCTTCCGGGAGGAATCAGGCAAAGAAAAACACATAGTCATCCCGATCACCTCGAAGCCCTTCCTTTGCAAAAGGGCCGCGGCAACCGATGAATCCACCCCCCCGCTCATTGCCACTACTACACGCTTTTTCATATGGATTGATCCCCTTGCTGCGCCCAATCTAGTTATAGCGGGGCTTGCTTGGGGTCATTTTCAGGAACTAAACTATAGCAAACAAAAAGGCCCGACTTGAAATTCAAGCCGGGCCTTATCGTGTTGCACTTTATAACTTTACAACATTCTTGGCCTGCTCGCCTTTGGGACCTTTTTCGATCTCAAATTCGACTTCCTGGCCCTCATCCAAAGTCTTATAGCCATCACCCGTTATCGCGGAATGATGCACAAACACATCGCTTCCGGACTCAGGAGTAATAAACCCATAACCCTTCTGGTTCGAAAACCACTTCACTTTACCTTTTGCCATTATTGACTACCTCCTTCCTTTCAACATTTATAGCAAATAACGGCGGAAAACAAAATACCGCAAGGCGAATTCCTACTCGTGCCGTGCGGCCCTTTTAGACTTCCATCCTTCTTCACTACTGTGAAAAGTATACCCTCGTTTTCCGGAGTTGTCAAGTAAAATATTCCTTAAATAAGCTTAAGGTTAATTAGGGTCCTGGGCAAAATAAGGGCTGGCATCGACAGAATCCCCACCATACGTAAGCTCGCCCCCGCCCCAATAATTATATTTGGCAGGCAAGTCATTAATACCTGAGACATTGGCAATATTATAAGCCGGCCTTGGAGCCGGGTGACCGTTGTTAAAAATAGAGTTATATCCGATCGAACCTAAGTCCCCACCTCCCATATCGATAAGGCTGAAAGTCCCCGAACGCCCAGGAGGGATAGGAGGAATGCGCGAGGGATCTGCCCTGTAATCGTCAAAATAAACCCCGTGTTCGGTATTGTCCCTGATCACATTCCTGTAAAAGCTAACCCCGTCAACCGCTGCCCCGTCCATGGAGCGCAGATTAACCCCGCTAAAGGTGCTATTGGTAATATTATTGTAGGCGAAAGTCAGCCCGGATACGGTCGGGGCGTCGCCTGCCCCCAACCCGGATGCCTGAAGATGGATACCGTCTATGGAAGCTCCGGATATGGTATTATTCTTGAAATTGATATCGGAATAGCTGGTTCCGGCAGGGCCTGATAGGCCAAGATGGATGCCGTCATATCCTCCGGTAACGGTATTAATATTATTGCCCAAGAAGTTCAAGTTTGAAACATTCGCCGCATCTCCCACGAACCTGATAGCATCATAACCGGATGTGTTGAATAAGGTATTATTGGAGACCGTGATATTTGAGACGACCGCCCCGGATCTAATACTAAAATCTAAAGCATTATCGCTTGAACCGTTGATAGTGTTATCGGATACCGTAATGTCGGAAACGCTGACCCCACTATTAGCGGTGATAAAGAAACTATTCCCGGATAAAGAAGAAGTATTATTGGAAAACGTGATCCCGGAAACGCTCGTTCCTGGACCAGAGACCTGAAAGCCGCAATCGTATTCGTTATTAGAAAAAAGGTTATTTCTTACGGTCCAGCCTGAAGCATAGGAGCCAGACCACCAATTCTCAAGGTCAATCCCAATATCATTATCCTTTATGATGTTGTCCTCAATAACGACATTGGAAATGGCTTCCCCGACTATGGCGGCCCATCTGGTATCCCCTCGGAGAGTGAGGCCCCTGACAGCATTACCGTTAGCCAGTCTAATGATCATGTCCCCACTCTCGCTGAGCACCGGATAACCGGCAACAGGAAGCCCCCTGTATCCTGCGGCTGTGCCGCTGCCCCAGAAGACCACATTATCCAGAAGGGTATAGCTTCCGGTATACCCTGTATCAGTGCCATCGCCCTTAAAGATATAGACATATTTACCCGCGGCAAAGCGCGGTGAAGCCAGCGCGTTATCAATAGTGCTGTAAGGATGCTCCAGCGTTCCGTCTTCAACGCCGCTGGTATTGGTGTTATTGACATAGATCATATCCACGCCCGCGACATCCTCCTTCTGGTTCTCTTTGGGGATCTGGGTCTGCACGTCTATGTCCCTGACCACCCGCTCAAAGATCCTGTCCTTGATATAGGGCAGCTCAGGATACTTATTGAAAACCGCAGGCAAGCGGGCGAAGTTAAGCTCAAAAGGCACGTTCAGGCGCAGGCCTGAGGTAAAAGCCGACTTGCCTTGCGTTTTTATATCGTAGGACAAATCAAGCGATAGATATTTGAGGATCTCTG
>Ga0315278_10005759_pt1 | contig 11237 bp, 10 predicted proteins | sample YL17G06_0_MG_FD_203880 | JGI IMG/M metagenome (GOLD analysis project Ga0315278, IMG submission 203880) | Sediment microbial communities from Yellowstone Lake, YNP, Wyoming, USA - YL17G06_0 | ecosystem: Environmental > Aquatic > Freshwater > Lake > Sediment | place: USA: Wyoming | collected... | reverse complement strand
AACTTCTTTAACGAGTTGGGCACCAATATTTTCAAACGGATCAGAGAGTTCAATTTCTTTGGCTACGGTAACACCGTCTTTTGTAACCGTGGGAGCGCCGAATTTCTTATCAAGAATTACATTTCTTCCTTTCGGACCAAGGGTTACTTTAACGGCATTGGCCAGTTGGTCAACACCCCGTTTGAGCTGATCGCGTGCTTCAATGTTAAATCTAATTTCTTTTGCTGCCATATTATTAAAGTTTAATAAGTTAAGTTTTATTCAATGTAAAGAATGTCTGATTGGTTCATCAGCAGATAATCATTACCTTCAATGGTAAGCTCGGTGCCTGAATACTTTCCGTACAACACAACGTTTCCTTCCTTCACAACAACAGGCTCATCTTTTTTTGGTTCACCAACCTTTACTACCTCTCCCCGCTGTGGTTTTTCTTTAGCAGAGTCGGGAATTATAATTCCGCTTGCAGTTTTTTCCTCGGCCGGAAAAGGTTTGATTAAAACCTTACCTGCATTCACTTTTCCTTTAATGTTAGCCATTTTTATTTTAAAATTTAAGGTTAAACATCTGTTTTAGATTTTCGTTTTGCTATAAAGCGAATATTGTGCCAAAATGAAAAGTGTCAGTAATTATGACATACTGACACGTTTAATGTTTTTACACAGGAATCGCTGGGATGCCCCCGGCTGCGGTCAATTGCCTTGATTCTGCGGTTCCGGTTGCGGCGTAGTCTGTTGATTATCTGTTGACTGATCAGAAGGAGAGGTAGGATAAGATGGCAGTCTCTCCGGGTCAATGGCTGTGTTTTCGATCTGATCCTGGATTTTCGATTGACGCTGGGCCTCGGTGGTATGCGGAAGCATGGTGGCAACAACGCTTAATACAAAGAGCCCGGCAGCAAAGCCCCAGGTTGCTTTTTCAACGAAATCGGCCGTACGTTTCACACCCATGAACTGGTTTGACGACGAAAAACTGGATGCCAATCCGCCGCCCTTCGGATTCTGCACAAGCACAATAAGGATGAGCAGTATACACACAAAGAGAATGATGCCTATAATAAGTCCGTACATAGTGTATTGATTTACTTTTTGTTTGTCAGCTTTTTAATTTCTTCAATCTGGGATGCAAAATAACCACTTTTTTCCGGATATTTCAAAATTAATTTTTCATAGGCAAATATCGCCTTGTTGTAATATCCCTGTTTAATATAAATTTTAGCCAGGGTATCGGTAAAAATGCCATCGTGTTCTTTCACACTGTCTTCTGAAATGTCTTGGTGGGCCTTGTTTTCCCTTAGGGGCGCAATGCGGGGGCTGGTTTCTATGAATTTGTCGATCAGCACTTTTTCCTCAGTCCTCACCGCTTCTGTACCATCGGAATGCTGTGCGTCATTCTGAACAACCGGATTTTCAATCAGGTTGAGCCAATCTGCAAAAGTATGCTGATCTGTTGTCTCCTGAACATTTACAATTACAAGTGTTTCTTGCGTTTCCGATCCTTCCGGCTCAGGCACTTCCATTTCAGGTTCTGACTCAATTGTAAACAGGTCATCTGCATCAGACCGGCTGAAGGCATCTTGCGGGGAATCATCACCGTATGTTTTACTGATGTCAAGCGGCACTTCAAGGATCAGCGCGCTTTCTGCCGGGTCAATCAACTCCAGTTCCTGAAGTTGCAAAGTAAGCAGGTTGGATATATTGCTTTGCAAGGTGGAGGCTTCCGGAGCAACAGTTTCTGCGGGCGCTGCATCGGGCAGGGGATCGCTTTCAGAGGATTCATCAACAGGGCTGTCAGCCGGCAGGTCCTCTGTTTCTGCTGCAGGCGGATGCTGAATTATTTCATACAATATGCGGCGGTCCGTTACCCAGGCAGCCATGTTTTCGAGCTCAGACCGGTAGGATGCATCCTCCAGCAAAAAGAGGTTTTTAATTGCCAGCAACCTGGCGGTTTGACAAAACGGGTACTGCTCCTTTATTTGTTGTATTTTTTGGAGCGATTCCCGGTTGAGTTTTCCCGGATGGTGGATGAATGAAAGCAGCAGGTTTTTATGCATACGGTGTGTCTACCAGTTTACGAACGCCTTGTTATAAATATCCTCAATGAGAAGTTTTAAAATATCGTTAGCATATGTAGCTTTTGCCGTTTCGAAATCCATTGTCGATTCAAAATCCTCATATCGCGAGAAAGAACTCTCATAATTCAGTTCGGGTTTTACCTCACAGGTAAACTTAACCTTTATGGTGATGGTAAACCGGTTTTTTGCAGCCTGGTCCCCTGATACAATGGCCACGGGTTTTACATCATATCCGGTAATGGCTCCTTCAAAATCAGTATCTCCCGTTCCGGTGGTGATCAATATCATCCGCGAATTACCCTGAATATAATCCTTCAGGTCATCCGTCACCCGCTGCGCTAATCCGGCTTCCTGAGTCCGTGCCTGGTTCTCAAAATACTGTACCGAAAATGTTTTGGCTTCTAAGGGAGCACTAGCACTTTTGGTGGAATAATTGAGTGTGAAACAAGCCGTACTGAAAAGGCTGCATATTCCGACAAGAAAGGCTGATAATCCTCTGAATAGTATTGTTTTATGCTGCATACTTTACTCAATATTGTATTCTTTTATTTTCCTGTACAATGTTCTTTCCGATATGCCCAGTTCACCCGCAGCATGTTTCCGTTTGCCGTTGTGTTTATCGAGTGCTTTCCGGATCAGTTCAATTTCCTTGTCGGATAGCGACAATGATTCTTCAAAGATCTCCTGGGTGTCCTGAATTACATCGGAAGTATCTCGCTGGATGTCATACTTTCTCGAGGGTTTTTCATCGGTCATGATGGGTTCCACATCATGCACAAACTTTGGCATTACATGCGCACTGCCCGCATGCATTTCCTGCTCGCTTAGGCCCTTGTGCATGTTTTCATGCACATACTTTTTCAGCTCATTCATGTCATTCCGCATGTCGAAAAGGATCTTGTAAAGGATTTCCCTTTCTGTGGCAAAGGTTTTCTGATCCACTGCATCCAAAATGGCAGGGAGCTTTGATTCGTAATGATCCGGAAGATACGTGCGCAACACATCCTGGGTAATAAGCCTCTTTTCTTCAATAATGGAAATCTGCTCGGCAATATTCTTAAGTTGCCTTATATTGCCCGGCCAACGGTAGTTAGAGAGTATTTCTATGGCGTCCTCGGTTAAGGAGATGGGGGGCATCCGGTTGCGATCAGCAAAGTCAACGGAAAATTTTCTGAACAGCAGGGGTATGTCTTCTTTTCGCTGCCGCAATGGAGGAATTTCAATAGGTACGCTGCTCAGCCGGTAAAAAAGGTCCTCCCTGAATTTACCCTGTTGGATCGCATGGACGATATCAACATTGGTAGCTGCTATTACCCTGGCATTTGACCTGATTACCTTGGAAGATCCCACCCGGATAAACTCTCCGGTTTCCAAAACCCTTAGAAGCCTTACCTGGGTTGAAAGAGGAAGTTCGGCAACTTCATCCAGAAATATGGTACCGCCATTGGCTACTTCAAAATACCCCTTGCGGCTTTCATAAGCACCGGTAAAAGATCCCTTCTCATGTCCGAAAAGTTCAGAATCAATAGTGCCTTCGGGAATAGCACCACAATTCACCGCGATATAAGTACCATGCTTGCGTGTACTGAACTGATGGATGATCTGCGGCATCATTTCTTTTCCTACTCCACTTTCGCCTGTGATCAAAACAGAAAGATCGGTTGGCGAAACCTGCACGGCAATATCAATGGCACGCATCAGGGATGTTGAATTACCGATAATTCCGTAACGTTGTTTTATTTTTAATATTTCGGGTTTTTCCATGGTTGTCCGGGTACCTCCGGGGAATATAATAACTGACAAAATTACAATATTAATGGATTTTTAGTAATTTGCATCTGTCAAATATTCATGTTTTACCCATTATTGTTCATGAAATTTATTGCAATAATACCAGCAAGGTATGCTTCCACACGCTTTCCCGGAAAACCCCTCGCGGATATCAGGGGCAAATCCATGATCCGTCGGGTATATGAACAGGCTTCGCAGGCCATTGAAACAGTGTATGTGGCCACCGATGACAACCGGATCTTTGATGCAGTGCAGGCATTCGGGGGCAGGGTGGTTATGACTTCCCCCACGCATAAAAGCGGAACCGACCGGTGTGCAGAGGCTTTGCTGGCTGTGGAAAAGGAGCAGCATGTCTCCTTTGATGTAGTTTTGAATGTTCAGGGAGATGAACCTTTCATTGAACCATTGCAGCTGGAGCTTGTCAAATCATGTTTTGAAAACGGAGATGCCCAAATTGCCACCCTTGTGAAGATCATCCGTTCAAACGATGAGCTCTTTGATTCCAACCGGCCCAAAGTAGTTGTGAATAAAAAACAGGAGGCACTTTACTTCAGCAGGTCAGTTATTCCGCATTTCAGAGGAAAACCTGAAAGCGAATGGTTGAATGCCCAGGCATATTTTCTGCACATCGGGTTGTATGGCTTTCGAAGAAATACATTGCTCGAAATTACAAGGCTTCCCCAGTCTCCCCTCGAACTCGCCGAATCACTCGAGCAACTCAGGTGGATAGAAAATGGGTACAGGGTTGCTGTAAGGACAACCACATACGAAAGTTTTGGTGTGGACACGCCGGAGGATCTGGAAAGGCTATTAGGCTATTAGACTATTAGGCTGTTTGGAAGAAAGACCTTTAACCTAACAGGCAAACAGTCTGGCAGTCTAAACAGCTTTCTGATCTATCGTTCCGGGAACCAAAGAGATACCAATTTCTTTTTAAATTATTTATAATTTATTGTATCTTTATTTACCTGGCTTCTTATTATTTATTTTTGAAAACATTGAAACAATATACCAGGGAAACGTGTTCCGATATCCGGTTTCAGATGAATTACTAACAGCATGCGTATGGTTTTTCTTTACAAAGTTAATTTCGGCACCTGTAAAATCAGCAGAATTTTATTTTTCTCCTTCATTTTCCTATCCTGTGTTTTTTTAAGGATGTACGCTGCAGAGGCTGAATCCGGAATCACCGTGCAAGGAGTTGATACTGTTTATCACCTCACGCACAATGACTATAAAACAGGTGAACGGTTGTTCTATGGGCTCATCAGGGAACAGGAAGGGCAGGAGGCCTGTGTAACATGTCATACTGTAAAGCCTGCTGACCAGTTTAACTGGAATCCAACTGCATTCGAAGTGGCTACCACAAGTCATGCCAAAACCCTTGGGGAGCTAAAAAACGTCTTAATTACGCCATCGGGGAAAAGGATGTCTGAAGCCCATAAAGGGTATTCAAACCTCACTGACGAACAGCTTGTTTACCTGAAAGGTTACCTGCTTTCGTATTACCAACAGGGCGGTTATAAACCGCGTCCTGTAATTAACAGGCTGTTGTATTTTCTGGGCATACTGACCCTTTTTGTACTGGCCTTTCTTGACCTGGTGTGGATAAAATCAGTGCGGTTCAGGGTTGTTCACGTTGCTGTGCTGCTTGCTGCAACTGTACTCTTAACCAAAGTAATTGTTGAAGAATCAATCGCCCTCGGACGATCTAAAAGTTTTGAACCCGACCAGCCCATCAAATTTTCACACATGGTGCACGCCGGACAGAATAAGACGGATTGCCTATACTGCCACAGTGGCGCCGAAACCGGAAAATCGGCCGGAATTCCTTCTGCCAGTGTTTGTTTGAACTGTCATATGATCGTACGCGACGGTACCCGGTCGGGCCGCTTCGAAATCAATAAAATCTTTGCTTCCCTGGATAAGAAGAAACCCATTGAATGGACAAGGGTCTACAACCTTCCCGACCATGTTTTCTTTAGCCATGCCCAGCATGTTGGCGCCGGTAAACTTGCCTGTCAAACCTGTCACGGTACTGTGGCGCAAATGGACCGGATCAGCCAGGTGCCTGACCTGTCCATGGGATGGTGCATTAACTGTCATCGCGATACCAAAGTGCAGTTCCATGACAATAAATTTTATGAGAAATACGGGGAGCTTCGTGAAAAGATTGAAAAGGGTGAAATTAAAGAGGTAACAGTCGATATGGTTGGGGGGACGGATTGTATGAAATGCCATTATTAAGATTTAAGATTCAAGATTCAAGATTTAAGATTCAAGATTCAAGATTTAAGATTCAAGATTTAAGATAATACTCTAATTACAACAGACAACAGACAACCCACAGCTTATTTAATGGTTTTATTAACCCGATATGAGTGATCAAAAGAAATACTACCAGCACATACATGAACTGAACCCGGGGGAGACAGCCAAAAAGCCTTCGGTTGCCCATGAACTCAGCCATAAATCAGATGTTCTGTCCCTTCTCGACGGAAGTGTGAACGGGCGTGCCAGCAGGCGCAACTTTCTGAAACTTACCGGATACAGCGCTGTGCTCGGCACGGTACTGAACAGTTGTGAGAAACCAATTCACAAAGCGATTCCATACCTTATTAAACCCGAAGAGATCAATCCAGGAAGTGCTGCCTATTATGCTTCTACCTATTTCGACGGTGAGGAATTCTGCAGTGTACTTGTTAAAAGCAGGGACGGAAGGCCAATAAAAATCGAAGGAAATCCGCTGTGTTCTTTTACAAAAGGAGGAACCAGTGCCCGCGTGCAGGCATCGGTGCTTAGTTTGTATGACAATGACCGTCATAAGGCCCCCAAAAAGAGAGGTTCCGAAATCTTATGGGAAACGGCAGATGCTGAAATTACATCAAGGCTCAGGGAGATCAGCACCGAGGGCGGACGCATCGTATTGCTTTCCTCAACGGTAATCAGCCTCACCGCAGGCAGCGCGATCAGCGAATTTCTTCAAGCCTACCCCGGATCCAGCCATGTTGTGTATGATACGGTTTCCTGTTCCGCAATGCTGCTGGCCAATGAGCAATCTTTCGGAGTCAGGGCTATCCCTACCTACCGCTTCAACAAGGCAGCACTCATTGTGGGCTTTGATGCCGACTTTCTGGGTACCTGGATCGCACCCGTTGAATATACTGCACAGTATAGCGCTGCAAGGAAGTTGAAAGACAACAAGGGGAGTATCCTGAAGCATATTCATTTTGAAACCGGCATGAGTATTACAGGATCCAATGCCGATGAGCGTTACCCGATCAAACCATCAGAGCAAAAGCCATTGCTTGCCGCACTGTACCAGGTGGTTTCAGGCACAGGGGTTCCGGGCCTTGCGCAGGTTCCCGGGCATATCACAAAAGTGGCTGAGGAATTGGTCGCCTGCAAGGGTAAAAGCCTTGTGGTATCGGGTTCCCACGACAAGGAAATTCAATTGCTTGTCAATCAGATCAATGAGGCACTGGGAAATTACGGAAGTACCATCGATCTCACGCAGCCTGTTTACCTGCGAAAAGGTATTGATTCCGCCATGATTGAACTGGTTGAGGAAATGAATGCTGGCGCAATCAATGCTTTGTTGCTTGTAAACACAAACCCTGCATACCATTACCCCGAAGCAGAAAAATTCATCAATGGCCTGCAAAAAACTAGTCTTACCATAGCCCTGTCCACTGGATCCGACGAGACTTCCGCACTTACTGGTTATGTTTGTCCCACCGGCCATTACCTCGAAAACTGGGGTGATTCCGAACCGGTTCAGGGTGTATATACGCTGCAGCAACCCCTGATCAACCCGATTTTCAACACACGTTCCTGGGAGGAGTCGTTGTTGATATGGTCAGGAAACATGATGAACCACAAAGACTATTTGAAAAAATACTGGGAGCAGCATCTGTTTGGCAAACAACAACAGAAAAGCCGGTTCTACGATTTCTGGGTTACCACCTTGCAAAAAGGTGTATTTGAGCCGGATATCACAAGCAGTTCCCACCCTGCCATAAAACAGTTGCCACAGGTTGCTGTTCAGCCGGTTTCGGATGGTATTGAATTGCATCTTTACCAGTCGGTCGCAATCGCTACAGGCCGACATGCCAATAATCCATGGCTGCAGGAATTGCCTGACCCGGTGAGCAAGGCGGTTTGGGAAAACTACGCTGCCATATCCCCAAAATTTGCGATGGACCAGGGGATCGAAGACTTTGACCTTATCACAATCAGTCAAAACCTCACCCTGCCCGTGTTGATCCAGCCTGGTCAGGCTTACGGGACCATCTCCATAGCCCTTGGTTATGGCCGGAAGAGCACCGGTAACGTAGCCGATGGCCTTGGCGTTAATGCCTATCCCCTGGCAGTTATTGAAAATGGCAACATTCTTATGAGTGGCACCAGGGTTCAATTCGTTAAAAGGGAACAAAAACATACGGTGGCACGAAGCCAGGTGTTCGGTGAACTTAACGGCCGGCCAATTGTTCGTGAGTCAACCCTGGCTGAATACACAAGGAATGCAGAGGCAGGTAATGAATTGCATAAGGAGATCGAGAAGAAACATGTTTCACTTTATGCTGAGCCCAAATACGATGGTTTTCACTGGGGGCTATCGGTTGACCTGAACTCCTGCACCGGTTGCAGTGCTTGCGTCATCGCCTGCCAGGCAGAAAATAACATTCCTGTGGTGGGTAAAACCGAGGTTTCGAAATTTCGCATCATGCACTGGATAAGGATTGACCGTTACTATGCAGGGAATCCCGAAGAGCCCGATGTGGTGCACCAGCCCGTAATGTGCATGCATTGTGACAATGCTCCCTGCGAGAATGTTTGTCCCGTCTCCGCCACCCCGCACAACAACGAGGGTCTCAACCAGGTAGCGTATACCCGCTGTATCGGAACCAAGTACTGTATTAACAACTGTCCATACAAGGTGCGCAAATTCAACTGGTTCCAGTATGCCCAAAATCCGAAGTTCAATTACAATGAGAACTCCGACCTTGGCAGACTGGTATTGAATCCGGATGTGACAGTGCGGGAAAGAGGCGTCGTTGAAAAATGCTCTTTTTGTGCACAACGGATCCAGGAGAAGAAGCTTACGGCAAAGCTCGAAAACAGGGTACTTAACGGCGAGGAGGTTCAGCCGGCCTGTGTGCAGTCGTGTCCTGCAAAAGCCCTTGTTTTCGGCGATCTGAATAATCCTGACAATGCGGTGACACAGCTTGCCGGTAATGAAAGGAATTACTACCTGCTCGAAGAGCTTCATACACTGCCCTCAGTAGGCTACCTTACCAAGATACGCAACAGAAATACCTAATAGTCTCTATTGATGAGTTACGCAACCGAAGTAAGAGGACCACTGGTTCTGGGAAATAAAAAACTGTCGCAGGTATCGGATGATATTATTGCCCCGGTAGGTGCACAACCCGGAAAGTGGTGGTACGCTGCCATGTTTGTCGCCTCGCTTATGCTTGTATACGGTGCCTATGCCCTGTATATTACCTTCACTGTGGGCATAGGATCGTGGAATGTGAATAATTCCGTAGGGTGGGGCTGGGAAATTGTCAATTTTGTTTGGTGGATCGGCATAGGCCATGCAGGAACCGCATTTTCGATCTTTCTGCTCCTGCTGCGGCAAACCTGGAGGACTTCCATTAACCGTGCTGCCGAGGCCATGACTGTGGCAGCCGTGCTATGTGCCGCGCTTTTCCCGTTAATCCATATGGGCCGGCCCTGGTTGTTTTTCTATATTGCTCCCTATCCAAATACACGGGGCCCCCTTTGGGTGAATTATAATTCTCCCCTGTTCTGGGACTTTATGGCCATTTCAGCCTACCTGCTGATCTCGGCCTCTTTCTGGTACCTCGGTATGATCCCTGATTTTGCGACCATCCGTGATAAAGCTACCACAAAGATGAAAAAAACGGTATACAGCATCCTTAGTTTCGGGTGGACCGGCTCGTCGCGTGAATGGATGCGCTATGAAGGAACAGGCATGGTGCTTGGCGGTATTGCGGCCGTACTTGTGGTATCGGTGCATTCCATTGTTTCAACCGACTTTGCATCCTCGGTTATTCCTGGCTGGCACACCACCTTGTTCCCGCCTTACTTTGTGGTGGGGGCAATCTTTTCGGGTTTTGCCATGGTGATGACCCTCATGATCCTTATCAGGAAAATCTATAAATTCCATGATTACGTGACTGACAGGCACTTCGATGCCATTGCCCGCATCCTTGTCTTTATTTCCCTGATCATGGGCACTGCGTATCTCACAGAATTATTCGTAGCCTGGTATTCCGGCAATGAATACGAAGGTTTCCTGATATTCAAAAACAGGGTCACAGGGACGTATGCGTTTCAATTCTGGGCCATGTTCATTTGCAATGCCATTATACCGCAGTTGTTCTGGTCAAAGAAAATCAGGCAAAACCTCACCATTGCTTTCGTCATTTCGCTTGTCATCAACCTCGGGATGTGGTACGAACGTTTCAACATCATTGTAACTTCACTCAGCAGAAGTTACCTGCCATCCACCTGGGTTACCTACCATCCTTCCTATATTGAAGTTGGCATATACCTGGGCACCATCGGATTGTTTACAACAGCGGTGCTGTTATTCTTCAGATATATACCCATGATTGCCATCCATGAGGTGAAAAGCGTACTCAAGCATAATGAGCGTGAACATGGTATGGGCGACTTAAAACCAGATGAACAATGAAAACAGCCAAAAAAGCAATCATTGGAGTTTTCAGCAGTGAGGATTCACTGATGGACGCCCTCTGCCGGCTTCTCGCAGAAAACCTTGAACCTGCTGAGATCTATACTCCGTATCCGGTTCATGAAGCCCTGAGGTTGCTGAAACGCAAATCAAAAATTAGTTGGGCAGCCTGGTTTTTCGGTTTTTTCGGAGGAATCGCCGTACTTGCCTTTCTGTATTACACTGCAGTGATCGACTGGCCGTTAAATTACGGAGGAAAGCCTTTCAATGCTTTTCCATCCTTCATTACCATTACCCTGGTACTTATTATCCTCATTGTAACCATCCTTACCCTGCTCACTTTTTCAGTAAGGGCCAAAATTTACCCGTTTAAAAAGGCGGAAATCCTCGATGAACGTGTGACAAATGACAAGTTCATCATTGTATATGATGCGGAGAAGGTGAACCGTGACCAGGTTGTTGCCTCACTCAGGGAGGCAGAAGCCGAAGAAATCATTGAAAAACAAACGGTATGAAGAAGGTTATAATACAATTGTTGGTACTTTGCTGGTGGTTCACTTCATGCGACCGAACCCACAATGATCCGGGTTATGATTATTTTCCCGATATGTTCTATTCCAAGGCCTATGAAACATATTCAGAAAATCC
>Ga0315278_10005758_pt1 | contig 11237 bp, 10 predicted proteins | sample YL17G06_0_MG_FD_203880 | JGI IMG/M metagenome (GOLD analysis project Ga0315278, IMG submission 203880) | Sediment microbial communities from Yellowstone Lake, YNP, Wyoming, USA - YL17G06_0 | ecosystem: Environmental > Aquatic > Freshwater > Lake > Sediment | place: USA: Wyoming | collected... | reverse complement strand
AGGCCGAACCGGTCGGCCATCACGCGCAGTTGCGGCACGCGCGCCATCGACCCGTCGTCGGCCATGATCTCGCACAGCAAGCCGGCCGGGTACAACCCGGCGAGGCGGCAGAGATCGACGACGGCCTCGGTGTGGCCGGCGCGCTGGAGAACGCCGCCCGGCTGGGCCGCCAGCGGGAAGACGTGGCCCGGCCGCGCCAGGTCGCGCGGTGCAGTGCTCGGGTCGATGAACAGGCGGACGGTGTGCGCCCGGTCGTGCGCCGAGATGCCCGTGGTGATGCCCTGCGCCGCGTCGATCGACACCGTGAAGGACGTCCCGAGGGACGCCGTGTTCTCGGCCACCATCGCGTGGAGGTCGAGCGCTCGCAGGCGCTCAGGCGTTGCGGGAAGGCAGATCAGGCCGCGGCCGTGCGTGGCGAGGAAGTTGATGGCTTCGGGCGTGATCTTCTCCGCCGCGACGACGAAGTCACCCTCGTTCTCGCGGTCTTCGTCGTCGACGACGATCACGACCTCGCCGCGCTGGAGGGCGTCGAGAGCGTCCTGGATCGAGTTCAGCACCGGTGTCTCTGGCATGATCATCCCCTGGGCCCGTGGTCTCGGCCGGCGGCTGGCCGGCGTCAGCGTGTCCACCCTCTCGAGAGGATGGAGGTCATCGTGAGCGCCGGCGGCGTCGCCCCGCGGGTGGCCCGCTCGGTTGCGGTCTTCGACAGCACGTCGAACTCGAGGTTGACCGTGTCGCCACGGCGAAGGCGGTGGAACCTCGTCGCGCGCAGCGTGTGCGGGATCAGCGTGACGGTGAAGGCGCCACGCAACGGCCCCGCGTCGAGCGTGAGGCTGACGCCGTCGACGGCGATCGAGCCTTTCGGCACCAGGCTGGCGCAGAGCGGGCCGGCGACGCCGACCGTGACCCGCAGCACGCCCTGTCCGCGCGCCACCCGCAGCACCCGGCCGGTGCCGTCGACGTGACCCAGGACGAAATGGCCGCCGAGCGCCTCGCCCGCGCGCAGGGCCGGCTCCAGGTGAACCTCGTCGCCCACACGCCAGCGGGCGAGAGTGGTCACGCGCCGCGTGTCGGCCGACGCCTCGACTGACACACGTATGCCGGCGCGCGCCGTGACCGTCAGGCAGACGCCGTTGACGGCGAGGCTGTCGCCAACCGCGAGGCCGCCCGCCGTCCGCGGGGCGTCGAGTGCAATCGCGGTGAGCCCATCCCGCGCTCGCAGCGACCGGATCCTGCCGATCTCGCGTACGAGTCCCGTGAACACGCGTCACTCCCCTCGCCGGCCGTCGTTCTCGCCGCCCGACGCGACGAGGCCGGCCAGCACGTCATCGAACGGCTCCCGGTCGAACACGGCCTTCACGTCGCCGCCGCACCGCTCGACCCGCGTCAGGTGAAAGGCCCCGGGGTCGCCCGCGCGGCATGGTCCCACCGGCCAGGTTGCGCCGGCCCCGAGCACCAACGGCGCGGTGTAGCAGACCCAGCGATCGACGACGCCGGCCCTCAGAAAGGCCGCGGCGAGCGTGGCGCCGCCCTCTACCATCAGCACGTGCCCGCCGAGCCGCCCGAACTCGGTCACGACCGAATTCGGCGACACGTGCCCATCCGCGGTGTGGCAGGGTACGACAGACCCGCCGCGACACTCGATGGCCGGCCGCCGGCCCTCAGGTATGCTGTCGCGTCCCGCGAAGACCCAGTGCTCTCGTCCCAGCCAGCCGCCGTCGAAGCTCAGGTCGGTATCGGCCCAGGCCGGGATCGGATCGGCGGCGGGACAGCCGTCCGACTCGTCGGTGAGTCGCCCGTCGAGCCGCGGGTGGTCGGCGACCATCGTCCGTTCGCCGACGAGCACCACGTCCGACCAACGCCGAAGTCGGTGAACGTCGCGGCGCGCCTCGAGCCCGGACAGGTAGACGGGGCGGCCGGATCCGTCGGCATCCGGCGGCGCGAAGCGGGCGTCGAGGGAGGTCGCGGTCTTCAGCACGACGAACGGCCGCCGAAACCCCCGGGTGACGGCGAACGGCCAGATCAGCTCCAGCGCGGCGTCCCCTCGAACGCCGGCCGACACCACGATGCCGGCGGCGCGCAGGACCGCGATGCCGCCGCCACGGACGTCGGGGTTCGGGTCGGCGACGCCGATGACCGCGCGCTGGACGCCGCTCTCCGCGACCCGGGGCGCGCACGGAGGCGTGCGCCCCTTGTGGTTGCACGGCTCCAGCGTGCAGTAGAGCGTCGCGCCGTGTGCCCGCGCGCCCGCCTCGTCGAGCGCCACGATCTCGGCGTGGGCGGTGCCCGCACCGTGGTGCGTGCCGCGCCCGACGACACGGCCGCCGTTCACGACGACGGCCCCGACCGGCGGGTTGGGCCAGGGCCGACGCGGGATCCTCGCCGCGAGGCCAAGCGCCTCGCCCATGAACCGGTCGTCGTCGGGACTGTGTCGAATGTCCACCGCGTCCTCGATCGGGGCGGTGGCAGCAAGGCAGGCGCACGGCAAGACACCCGCCAGGCAGGCGGGCGCCTCCGCGTCCCCCAACTTCTCCCATCCAGACTGTCACTGTCGGCCCCGGAGTTTCACCGGGTCGTGCCCTTGCGGGCTCGCGGGCTGTACCGCCGGTGGGGACTTGCACCCCGCCCCGAAGTTGTGGCTGCCACACGATACCACGAATAGCCTTGCCCGCGCCGATCGATCCCCGTAGGATGGGTCGACGGGACAGGTTGGCTGCCGGCACGACTGCCAGCGGACCGGTCCGGAGGCTTTCAGTGTCCATCATCACCATCTCGCGCGGCACCTTCAGCGGAGGCAGCGAGCTGGCCGAGCATCTCCACGCGCGGCTCGGCTACAGCTTGGTCAGCCGGGAGATCGTGGCTGAAGCGGCACAGGTCTACGGCGTGTCGGAGGCGAGGTTGGGCGAGGCGCTCGAGAAGGGGCCGGGGCTGCTGGGTCGGTTCGGGCACGACCGCCGGCGCTACCTGGCGTTCGTTCGGGCCGCGTTGTGTGAGCGAGCGGCGCACGACGACATCGTCTACCACGGCCATGCCGGCCATCTGCTGCTCGGCGGAATCCGCCACGTCCTCAGGGTGCGGCTGATCGCTCCCATCGAATTCCGGACGGCTGCCCTTCGGACGCGCATGGGACTCGGGGAAGAGGACGCGGTTCGGTACATCGAGAAGGTGGACAAGGAACGTGTCCGTTGGACGCAGTTCCTGTACGGCGCGGACTGGCGAGACCCGAGTCTCTACGACCTCGTCGTCAACCTCGAACACGTCGATCTCGAAGGGGCCTGCGTGGCGGTTGCCGCGCTCGCCGCGAGACCATCGTTCCAGGCCGACGATGCCAGTCGCCGGGCGATGGCGGATCTGCTCCTGGCGAGCCGCGTCGCCGCCATCCTTGCGGCCGACCCCGAGACCGCCAACGCCGAAGTCGACGTCAGGGCGAAGGCGGGCGAAGTGGAAATCGAGGGGAAGATCGCCGATCCGCTGCTCGTCAGCAAGGTCACCGAACGCGCCCGTTCGGTCAGCGGCGTGACAGGACTTCGGTACGGGACTCGAGTGATGTTCGAGTAGTCCGCTCCCGACAGAGGAGCCGGCATGCTATCGGCGAAGGCGAAGTACGGTCTGAAAGCGCTCCTGAGTCTGGCCATGGAGCCACAGTTGCGTCCGGTGCTCGGCAACGACATCGCTGCGCGGGGGGCGATTCCGAAGAAGTTCCTCGAGCAGATCCTGCTGGAACTGAAGCACCGGGGGTTGGTCCAGGCCAAACGGGGCCGGCACGGGGGCTACCAGTTGACGCGCAGCCCCGCCGAGATCACCTACGGACAGATCATTCGGGCGCTTGATGGCCCGATTGCGCCGATTCCCTGTGTGTCCCAGACGCCCTACGCGAGTTGCGACGAGTGCCGGGACGAAGCGACGTGCGGGATCCGTCTGGTGATGAAGCAGGTCCGGGACGCCATGGCGAGGATCCTCGATACCGCCACGCTTGCCGACGTGGTCAGGATGATCGCGGCGGCCTCCAGAACCCCGGAGGTTCTCCCGGTCGCACCGCCGGTCAAGGCTCGGCAGCCCGTGGCAGCCGGGCAGACCGTGCGCTTTCGAGAGCTTCGTGGAAAGCCCAAGCGATAGCGCCGCCCGGATGCCGGCCGGCGTCCTTCTGGCCGGCACATCCGGGCGCCGAGCAGGGGACACAGGCCGCGGAGATCGTGGAGTACGTTCCCCTGCGGCCCACGTTCTGGACGTCTGGCGCCGATTCTTGACAGTGGTGGTACGCCCTCCGTATCATCCGGGTGATCGACTGTCGCCAGCGACGCGATCCGCGGTCCCGCTGGCCTGTGCTCGATCCTGAAGCCTTCATCCGTTCTTGCCTGAGCGCGATCGGACTCGCGCGAAGTTGGGGGTCGTATGCCAGCCGGAACAGTCTATTTGGTTGGCGCAGGACCTGGGTGTCCCGATCTGCTCACGTTGAGGGCCGCCGCGCTCCTCGAGGCCGCTGACGTCATCGTCTACGACCGACTGATCCAGCCCGCGGTGCTCGATCTGGCGAACCCCGCCGCCGAGCGGATCTTCGTGGGTAAGCAGCTTGGCGGTCCCGCATCCCAGCAGGACGACATCCACGCGGTCCTGCTGCGAAAGGCGAGAGAAGGGAAGACCGTCGTCAGGCTGAAGGGCGGCGACCCCTTCATGTTCGGTCGCGGTGGCGAAGAGGCGGCATTCCTGGCCGGGAACGACGTGCCCTTCGAGGTGGTGCCGGGCGTATCCTCGGCGCTCGCCGCGCCGCTTCGGGCGGGCATCCCGGTCACCCACCGTGGCGTCGCCGCGTCGGTGGCCTTCGTCACCGGCCACGAGGCGAACGACGACCTGACGGCGCTGGACTGGCCCGCGCTGGCACGGATGCACACGCTGGTCTTCATGATGGCGGTTGGCAACGTGCGCCTGATCGTCTCGCGCCTGATCGAATCTGGCCGTCTGGCGTCCACGCCCGTCGCGATGATCCGGTCGGCGTACTGGGACGATGAGCAGATCATCACGTCGACGCTGGCTGAGATCGCCGCCGAGGTGGATCGTGCGGGGATTCGGCCTCCGGCGACGCTGGTCGTCGGCGATGTGGTGCGAATGCGCGAGACTCTCGCCCGCGTTCGGACGCCGCCGGAACAGGCACGACTGTGATCGAATGATGAGCTACCTGGTGAACCTCGTGGTGCGGACCCGTCCCGCTCTCGTCGTGGGCGCCGGCACGGTCGCGGCCAGGAAGATCGCGGCACTCGTGGATGCGCAGGCGGACGTCTGGGTCGTCGCGCCGACGGTGTGCGACCAGGTCGGCGCGCTGGAACTGGACGGGCGCATTCGAGTCGCCCGCCGGCGCTACGAGCCGGGCGACGCGCGCGGGGCGTTCGTCGTCATCGCCGCCACCGACGACGACGAGGTGAACCGGCGGGTGGCGGATGAGGCCGAGGCCGGTGGCGCGCTCGTCAACGTCGTCGATCGCCCGGAGTTGTGTACCTTCACGATGCCCGCCGTCGTCCACCGAGGCGATCTCACGCTTGCGGTGGCGACCGACGGTCGGTGTCCGTCGCTGGCCCGCGCGATCCGGAGTCGGCTCGAGCGCCAGTACGGACCCGAGTATGCCGAGGTCGCCCGCCGTCTGGCGGATCTGCGGCAGCGCCTGATCGCGGCCGGATGGGCATCCGCCAGTATCTCCGCCGCCGTATCGGCGTCGATGGACAACGGACTGGTGGAGGCGATTGCGTCGGGCCACGAGGCGCGGGCCGCCAGTCTGCTGGAGGCGCCGTTCCGCGGGCACGACGACGTTACTGGCGATCACGACCGATGAAAGGAACGGCCACACCATGCCGGTGATCACGATTTCAAGGGGCTCGTTCAGCGGAGGCAAGATGCTCGGCGAGTGTCTCGCCAACACGCTCGGGTACCGATGTATCGACCGTGACGTGATCGTCACGCGCGCGGCTGCCTACGGCGTTTCGGAGGAGGCGCTGCGGGATGCCATGTCGAAGCCACCATCGTTCTGGGACCGCTTTCGCCACACGAAGTACGTCTATCTCACCCTGATCCAGGCGGCGCTGACCGAGGAAGTACTCGCCGGGCAGGCGGTCTACCATGGGAACGCCGGCCATCTCCTCCTGCGCGGCGTCAGCCATGTGCTTCGGACCCGCATCATTGCGCCGGTGCCCTTCCGCATCCGCGCGGTGCAGGATCGCTTCGGGATGAGCGAAACCGAGGCGCTGGCGTACATCCAGAAGGTGGATCACGATCGACGGACCTGGACGCACTATCTGTACGGCGTCGATTGGGGTGATCCGTCCCTCTACGATCTCGTGCTGAACCTCGACTCGCTCGACATCCAGGCTGCCTGCGCCATCATCGCCCAGACGGTCGCCGAACGGTGCTTCGCGGAAACGGCCGAGAGCCGGGCGGCGATGGAGGACCTGGCGCTCGGCAGTCGAGTCAGGGCCAGTCTGGCGGTGTCGAGCCGCACCTCGACCCTCGAGGTGGAGGTCAGCGCGCGCGCGGGCGCTGTGACGATCAGCGGCAGGCTCCCGACGGTCGACCAGACGGCCGACATCCAGGCGGTTGTCCGGCAGGTCCCCGGGGTCGTCGATGTGCAGCTGAACGTCTTCACGCTGTCCGACGTCTGACCCGGCATCCGCAAGTCCATCACCACGCCGGAGGTTGAAGCGGCTGTCAGTTCAGTTCGGCAGGCCGTATCCTACCAATCCTATCAAGCCTGTGGGCATTGTCGTAAATAACTGATTCTGAACGGCTTTCCTTGACAGGATGAGGCCGCCGCTCTAGGCTCTCGCCGATACCGGTCTCTCTGGCAGCGGCGACGGCGGCAGCGTCTCGTGCCACGAATGGGCCCCGGTTGGGCTTCCGGGCCGCCCGGCGAAACCGGGTGCCGGGACTGACCACAGAGGAACGGGCGATGGCCGTGATCACCATCTCGAGAGGTTCGTTCAGCGGCGGCACGAGGCTCGCCGACTGCGTGGCGAGCCGACTGGGCTACCGGTGTATCGATCGGGACGTGATCGTCAGGGACGCGGCGGCGTACGGCGTATCCGAGAACGACCTCCTCGAGGCGCTCGAGAAGCCCCCCGCGCTCTGGGACCGCTTCCAGCACACGAAATACGTCTACCTCACGCTGATCCAAGCGGCGTTGGTCGAAGCGGTCAGGGCCGGCAATGCGGTGTACCACGGACACGCCGGACACCTGCTGCTCGAGGGCATCAGCCATGTCATGCGGGTGCGGATCATCGCCCCGCGGGCTTTTCGCCTGGCGGCGGTCCAGTCCCGCTTGAAGGTGAGCGAAGCCGAGGCGCTCGCCCACGTCCAGAAGATGGACCAGGACCGGCGGATGTGGACGCAGTACCTCTACGGAGTCGATTGGCGCGACGCGTCACTGTATGACCTCGTGTTGAACCTCGATCGCCTCGACATCCTGCAGGCGTGCGACATCGTCGCGGAAACGGCCAGGCAGGAGTGCTTCCAGGAGACGCCGGAATCCAGAGCCGCCGTCGACGACCTCGCGCTGGCGAGTCGTATCCAGGCGAATCTGGCGGTGACGCCGGAGACCGTGGACCTCGAAGTCGACGTGACCGCTCGCGCCGGCGCGGTGACCGTGAGGGGCCTCCTGCTGACGCCTGATCAGCAGGCCCTTGTCAGGGCGGTCGTGGCCAAGGTGCCCGGCGTGGACGGAATAGCCCTCGAGCCGTTGGCGGGTATGGAAGCGTAGCCCACGCTTCAGTTCCGGGCGGTCCGGCCACGCGGCAGTGCGGCCCGTCCCCGAGTCCGCGGGCGCGGGGCCCGCGTTCGTTGTGATCGTCGATAACCCGGGAGGCATCTGCGATGAGTGGTCTGTGCACGTTCCACATCGGCCGGTCGACGCCGTCGATTGGCCTTCTCCGACGGTTGGGTCTCTGTCTTGCCGTGGCGGCTCTGCTGTCGGGGGCTGCCGTCAGTTCGGCCGTGGCAGCGGTGCAGCCCCCCGAGGGCGCGCCGGTGGCCGCGGCGGCCCCGGCGCATGCGGGCGGCGAGGCGAGTCTCATTCTGCCGGACCTCGGCCAGGCGGAGTTCATGGGGGTGAACGGCCGGGTCCTGCTGATGGGGGGCCTCGGCGTGTGCGTGCTCGGGCTGCTGTTCGGGCTGGTGGTCTACCGGCAGCTGAAGGCCCTGCCCGTCCATGAGTCGATGCGCGAGATTTCGGAGCTGATCTACGAGACGTGCAAGACCTACCTCCTGCAGCAGGGCAAGTTCCTGGTGATTCTCGAGGCCTTCATCGGGGCGGTCATCGTCCTCTATTTCGGCGTGCTGCAGCGCTTCGAGCCGTTCCGCGTGGTGGTCATCCTGGCCTTCAGCGTGCTCGGCATCGCCGGCAGCTACGGGGTGGCCTGGTTCGGGATCCGGATCAACACCTTCGCCAACTCGCGGACGGCGTTCGCGAGCCTCGCGGGGAAGGCATTCCCGGCGTTCGCGATTCCCTTGAAGGCGGGCATCAGCATCGGGATGCTGCTGATCAGCGTCGAGCTGTTCATGATGCTGGCGATCCTGCTGTTCATCCCGGGCGACTACGCGGGCCAGTGCTTCATCGGCTTCGCCATCGGCGAGTCGCTGGGCGCGGCCGCGCTGCGGATCGCGGGCGGCATCTTCACGAAGATCGCCGACATCGGGTCGGACCTGATGAAGATCGTCTTCAACATCAAGGAAGACGACGCGCGCAACCCGGGCGTCATCGCGGACTGCACGGGCGACAACGCGGGCGACTCGGTCGGGCCGACGGCCGACGGGTTCGAGACCTACGGCGTCACCGGGGTGGCGCTCATCTCGTTCATCCTGCTGGCCGTGCACGATCCCAACGTCCAGGTCCAGCTGCTCGTCTGGATCTTCGTGATGCGCATCATGATGATCGTGGCGAGCGGGCTCTCCTACCTGCTCAACGGCGTGTGGGCCAAGGCGACCTACGGCGACGCGCTGACGATGAACTTCGAGCACCCGCTGACGACGCTGGTCTGGCTGACGTCCATCGTGTCGGTGGCCATCACCTATGTGGTGTCCTACCTGCTGATCCCGGATCTGGGCGACGGGACGTTGTGGTGGAAGCTGTCGACCGTCATTACGTGCGGCACGCTCGCCGGCGCGATCATCCCCGAACTGGTGAAGGTGTTCACGTCGACGACCTCCGCCCACGTGAAGGAAGTCGTGACGTCGGCCCGGGAGGGCGGGGCGTCGCTCGACATCCTGTCGGGGCTGGTGGCCGGCAACTTCAGCGCCTACTGGCTGGGGCTCACCATCGTCGCGCTGATGGGCATCGGGTTCCTGGTCAGCCACACGTTCCCTGCCGGCATGATGCTGGCGCCGGCCGTGTTCGCCTTCGGCCTGGTGGCGTTCGGCTTCCTCGGGATGGGGCCGGTGACCATCGCCGTCGACTCCTACGGGCCGGTGACCGACAACGCGCAGTCGGTCTTCGAGCTGTCGATGATCGAGACGCTGCCGAACATCAAGCCGGCGCTGAAGAAAGCCTTCGGCTTCGACGTGGACTTCGGCCGCGCCAAGGACCTGCTCGAGGCCGCCGACGGCGGCGGGAACACGTTCAAGGCGACAGCCAAGCCGGTCCTGATCGGGACGGCGGTCGTCGGCTCCACGACGATGATCTTCTCGATCATCGTGATGCTGACGCACGGGTTGCAGCCGGAGCTGGTCGCGAACCTGTCGCTGCTCCACGCCCCGTTCCTGCTGGGGCTGGTCACCGGCGGCGCGGTCATCTACTGGTTCACGGGGGCGTCCATCCAGGCGGTGTCGACCGGCGCCTACCGGGCGGTGGAGTTCATCAAGCAGAACATCAAGCTCGAGAGCCGCGAGCGGGCGTCGGTCGCCGACAGCAAGAAGGTCGTCGCCATCTGCACGCAGTACGCGCAGAAGGGGATGTTCAACATCTTCCTGACGGTGTTCTTCTCCACGCTGGCGTTCGCGTTCCTCGAGCCGTATTTCTTCATCGGGTACCTGGTATCGATCGCGCTGTTCGGCCTCTACCAGGCCATCTTCATGGCCAACGCGGGCGGCGCGTGGGACAACGCCAAGAAGATCGTCGAGGTGGAGCTGAAAGAGAAGGGGACCGCGCTGCACGCGGCGACGGTGGTGGGCGACACGGTCGGCGACCCGTTCAAGGACACCTCGTCGGTGGCGATGAACCCGGTGATCAAGTTCACCACGCTGTTCGGCCTGCTGGCGGTGGAACTGGCCGTCCAGCTGAAGGCGGAGGCGGGGACAGGCCTGGGTTGGGCCCTGAGCGCGGTGTTCTTCCTGGTCTCGGTGGTGTTCGTCTGGCGGTCGTTCTACGCGATGCGGATTCCGGTGGAGAAGTAGAAGGCTCGGGGCTCAAGGGGGCCGGCCACGAGGCCGCAGGGGGTTCGCATGCACAGAAAGTTCCGGGTGCGGGCGCTGGTGAAGTTCCTGTTCTGGGTGGTGGCCACAACCGTGGTGGTCGCCTACGCGATCAACACCTATCGTTCTGGTCAGATGGTTCGCTGGTACTACTTCCAGTCCAAGGCGGATGGCTACGCTGTCAACGCGACGGCCTTCCAACAGGCGACACGCGAGAACCCGATCTCACTGATCATCGGAGAGTACGCCGATGTCTCGGGGCTGCGGGCCGTGCGCGTCACCAAGGGCAGTCGCCTGCCGGAAGGCGCCAACGGCGTGATCGATCTCGCGACGGTGGAGAAGGGGGATCGGGTCCGGGTCGACGCCGGACGGCTGGTGGTGGCAGTGCCCTGGCAGATCAAGGAAGCCAAGGGGTTCAAGTTCCGCGACGGGTTCACCCACAAAAACATCCGGACCAATCCGCTATCGGGACTTTGGAATCTCGTCATGGTGGGTCTCGTCGGCCTGTGTCTCGGGTTCCTCGCTGAGGGGTTCACGGACCTGATCGGCCTCGAGTTTCAGAAGATCGATCACAGCGTCGGACACTAGGGAGCGTGCGCGATGTTCGAGTTCCTCATTGCCGGCGTTCAGGCGCCGTGGATCCTGCTGGTCTTCACCGGCTTCACCGTCGGCATCGTCGGCGGCTTCATCGGTGTCGGTGGCGGGTACATGGTGACGCCGGCGCTGATCGTCTTCGGATTTCCAGGCTACATGGCGTCCGGCATCGACATGACCCACATTGCGGGCAAGGGCATCGTGTCGACCGTCCGACACCGACAGTTGGGCAACGTCGATTGGATTCTGGCCCTCAGCAT
>Ga0315278_10005757_pt1 | contig 11237 bp, 11 predicted proteins | sample YL17G06_0_MG_FD_203880 | JGI IMG/M metagenome (GOLD analysis project Ga0315278, IMG submission 203880) | Sediment microbial communities from Yellowstone Lake, YNP, Wyoming, USA - YL17G06_0 | ecosystem: Environmental > Aquatic > Freshwater > Lake > Sediment | place: USA: Wyoming | collected... | reverse complement strand
CGTGCGCTCGGCGGCAGTTGCACGGTGCCGCTCGCGGCGCACGCCGAGATTGTGAGCAACGCGCTGCAGCTGCGCGGTCTCGTCGCGAGTCCAGACGGCCTGCGCATCGCGCGCGGCGAAGTGCGCGGCGACGCGGCCGCGCCCGAGCGCGCCGGCGAGGCGCTTGCAGCCGCTCTGCGCGTGCAGGGCGCCGACGCGATCCTCGCTCAATTCAGATGAGTGCCGGCCGTCTCGTGGGGCGCTGCATCGTCGTGACCCGGCCGGCCGGACAGAACGAGCGCCTAACCGAGATGATCCACGCGGAAGGCGGCGAGCCGATCGTCTTTCCGGTACTGGAGATCCTCGACCTCGAGGACACGCGCGCGCTCGTCGCGGCCGCCGACCACCTCGACGACTACGACCTCGCGGTGTTCATCAGCCCCAACGCCGTCGACAAGGCGCTCAACGTGATCCGCGCCTGCCGCGAGTGGCCGCAGCGCCTGCGCGCCGCGACGATCGGCCGGGCGAGCGAGAAGGCGCTCGCGCGCTACGGTGTCACGAATGTGATCGCGCCCTCCGGTCGCTTCGACAGCGAGGCGCTCCTCGCGCTGCCGCAGCTCGCCGACGTGCGGGGCTGGCGCGTCGTCGTATTCCGTGGCGACGGCGGCCGGGAGCTCTTCGGCGACACATTGCGCGAGCGAGGCGCGGCGGTGGATTACGTCGAGTGCTACCGCCGGGTGCGCCCGAACGCCGACGCCGAGCCGCTTCTCAAGCGCTGGGGGCGGGGCGAGATCGACGCGGTGACGGTCAGCTCGAGCGAAGGGCTGCGCAACCTCTACGACATGCTCGGCAAGCTTGGCCAGGCGTGGCTCAAGCGCACGCCGCTGTTCGCGCCCCACGCGCGCATCGTGGAGAACGCCCGAGCGCTCGGCTGCGAGCACGTGATCGAGACCGGGCCGGCCGACGAGGGGCTCTGCGAAGGGCTGGTCGCGTTTTTGGGACAATAGCCGCCGATGAACGACGCGCCACAACCTGCCGTGCGCACTGCCCGGGGTAAAGCGGAGGCGTGGCTGCGCCCGGCCGTCGTGGTGCTTGCGATCGTCACCGCCGCACTCGCAGCGGCCTGGTGGAGCACGCGCGCCGATCTCACGGCGCTGCGCGACGAGGTCGCGCAGCGGCTGCGCGACGCCGGCAACGAGTCCAAGGAGGCGCGTATTGTCGCGCGCGAGACGCAGGAGGCGGTGCGCGACGCGCAGGCAAAGATCGGCGCCCTGGAGGCGAAGCAGCTCGAGTCGCAGAGCCAGCAGCTCGCGCTCGAGTCGCTCTACCAGGAGCTGTCGCGCTCGCGCGACGAATGGGTGCTCGCCGAGGTGGAGCAGACGCTCACAATCGCATCCCAGCAGCTCCAGCTCGCCGGAAACGTCCGCGCGGCGCTCGCCGCACTGCAAACGGCGGACGCGCGGCTCGCGCGCTCCGACCGGCCGCAGTTCATCGGCCTGCGCAAGTTCATCGCGCGCGACATCGAGCGCCTCACGGCCGCGCCGGATCTCGATATCGCCGGGATGACGCTGCGGATCGATCAGGTAATCAACGCGGTCGACCAGATGCCGTTGCTCGTCGACGGCCGCCCGCCCGCGCCGGATCCGAAGCAGGCCTCGAGCGAGGCGCAGGACAGCTGGTGGCGGCGGTCGTGGCGCGGCGTTTGGGGCGAGTTCAAGGGGCTGGTGCGGGTGCAGCGGCTCGATGCCGCCGACTTGTCGCTGCTCGCACCGGAGAGCCGCTACTTTCTGCGCGAGAACCTGAAGCTGCGGCTGATGCACGCGCGGCTCGCGCTCCTCCAGCGCGACGAGCCGGCGTTCCGCGCCGACATCAAGGCCGCGCAGGGCTGGCTCAACCGCTACTTCGATACGCGGCAGAAGTCGGTCGCCGGCGCCGCGCAGACGCTCGCGCAGTTGAACGCCGCGTCGGTTAACGTGGACGTCCCGACCGTCGCTGAGAGCCTGACCGCCGTGCGCACGTTCAAGATGCCGCGCGAGCGGGCGGTGAAGTGAGGTCGCGGCCGACCCCCACCCCAGCCCTCCCTCTGTCAGGGGGAGGGAATGTCAGGCTGACGCAGCTATGCGAGGGCTGATCACTTTCGTCGTCGTCACCGCGCTTGCGGTCGCGTTCGCGCTGGCGGTCCGGTACGGCGAGGGCTACGCGCTGTTCGTGTACCCACCGTGGCGGATCGAGATCTCGCTGACGCTGTTTCTGCTCGCCGCGCTCGCGCTTTTCGCGGCGTTCTTCGGGCTGCTGCGGCTCGCTTCCCACACCGCGCGCCTGCCGGCGCAAGTCGCGGCGTTCCGGCGCCGCGCCCGCGCGAACCGCGCGCACGAGGCGATGCGGCAGGCCTGGGGGGCGTTCATGGAGGGCCGCTACGGGCACGCCGAGAAACTGGCCGGACGCGCTTACGGTCTCGACGAGGCCCCCGGCATGGCGGCCCTGCTCGCGGCGCGTGCGGCGCACGCGATGCGCGACCCGGGCCGGCGCGGTCGCTGGCTCGCGCGCGCGGTCGATGCCCCCGGGGCGAGCCGCTACGCACGCCTCGCGACCGAGGCCGAAGCTGCGGTCGACGAGCGCCGGTTCGAGGAGGCGCGGGAGCTGCTGCGCGAGCTTCACGCCACCGGGCCGCGGCACGCCGCGACGCTGCGCCTGCTGATGCGCGCCGAACAGGGCCTGCAGAACTGGGACGAGGTGCTGCGCCTGCTCCGCATCCTCGAGAAGCGCGACGCGGTGCCGGCGGAGTTCGCGGCGCAGCTGAGGAGCACGGCGACGATCGAGAACCTGCGCAGGAAGGCGATCGATGGCGACGGGCTCGCGGCGTACCTGGCCGGCGTACCCGCGGCGGACCGGACGCGGCCGCGCGTGGCCGCGACCGCGGCGCGCCTCTTCATCGATCTCGGCGCATGCGAGCGCGCCCATCCGATCATCCGCGACGCGCTCGAGGAGCAGTGGTCGAGCGAGCTCGTCGCGCTCTACGGCGAGTGCCGCGGCAGCGACGAGCTCGCGCGCATCGAGCAGTGCGAGCGGTGGCTCGAGGCGCATCCGCGTGACCCGGGGCTGCTGCTCGCGCTCGGCCGGCTGTGCGCCGGCCGCGAGCTCTGGGGCAAGGCGCAGAGCTATCTCGATGCGAGCCTGTCGGCGCGGCCTTCGCGCGCGGCGCACGTCGAGCTCGCGCGGCTCCTCGAGCGCATCGGGCGGGAGGCGGACGCGAACCGGCACTACCGCGCCGCGGCCGATCCGAAGCTGCCGGAGTAGCGACGCATGACGGTGCGACCCGAAGACCTCGAGATCGTCGATGCCCACCATCATCTCTGGGATCTCGTGCGCAACCACTACCCCTGGCTCGCCGACCATCCCGAGCCGAACTTCTTGCTCGGCGATTACGCGCCGCTCAAGCGCAACTACCTGCCCGAAGACTACCGGCGCGACGCCGCCGGGCTGAAGCTCGTCGCGACGGTGCACGTCGAGGCCGAGCACGACCGCAACCGTCAGGTCGCCGAGACCGAGTGGCTGCACGAGATCAGCGCCCGCCACGGCATGCCGAACGCGGTCGTGGCGCACGCGTGGTTCCACACCGATGACTGCGAGGATCTCCTCGCCCGGCAGAAGCGCTTCCCGCTCGTGCGCGGCATCCGCTCGAAGCCCGTGACGGCGGGCTCGGCGGGCGAGGCCCCTCCGGCCGGGCCCGGCAGCATGCACGATCCGAAGTGGCGGCGCGGCCTCGCGCTGCTCGAGCAGTACGACCTCTCGTGGGACTTGCGCGTGCCGTTCTGGCATCTGCACGAGGCTGCCGAGGTGTGCGTGCGGATCCCGGGCGTGCGCGTCGTCCTCAACCACACCGGGCTCCCGTGGGACCGCAGCGACGCCGGGCTCGCACACTGGCGCACCGGGATGCAGGCGCTCGCCGCGTGCCCGAACGTCCACTGCAAGATCAGCGAACTCGGTCTCAAAGACGCGCCCTGGACGATCGACGGCAACCGCCGCGTCGTGCGCGACGCGATCGAGATCTTTGGGATCGACCGCTGCATGTTCGCGTCGAACTTCCCGGTCGCCGGGCTGAAGATCGGCTACCGCGCACAGATCGCGGGTCTGCTCGACATCCTCGCCGATCTGAGTCGTTCCGAGCTCGACGGGCTGTTCCGCGACAACGCGCGCCGCTTCTACCGGATCGCCTGAGGCGCGCGGGGATTGCACGATCACCCCGGGCCGGGCAACATCCAGCCCCTCGACCCACGGAGGCGCACATCCAATGCTCAGCGAAGCCGACCGCAAGAATGCCGCGGACTCCCTCCTGCAGGCGCTGCGCGACAAGAAGCCGATCGTGCAGCTCTCCAAGACGTATCCGGAGATCACCATCGAGGACGCCTACGCGATCCAGAGCCTGGTGAACGAGGCCAAGGTCGCCGCAGGCGCGAAGGTGCGCGGGCACAAGGTCGGGCTGACCTCGAAGGCGATGCAGCAGTCCTCGCAGATCAGCGAGCCCGACTACGGCGTGCTGATGGCCGATATGTTCTACGACGACGGCGCGATTCTGAAGCACGCCGATTTCTGCGTGCCGCGCGTGGAGATGGAGCTCGGGTTCGTCCTCGGCAAGCGCCTCAAGGGGCCGGGCGTCGGGCTGCTCGACGTCCTGGCCGCGACCGATTGGGTCGTACCCTCGATCGAGGTCATCGATGCGCGCGTGCAGAACCCGCGCAAGATCTTCGACACGGTCGCGGACAACGGCGCAGCGGCGGCGGTCGTGATTGGTGGCCGGCCGGTGCGGCCCACCGACGTCGACCTGCGCTGGATCGCCGGACTGATGTATCGAAACGGCGACATCGAGGAGAGCGGCGTCGCGGCGGGCGTGCTCGGCCATCCTGCGCTCGGGATCGCGTGGCTCGCCAACAAGGTGGGTCGTTTCGGCACGGTACTCGAGCCCGGCCACTTCACCCTTTCGGGCTCGTTCATCCGACCCGTCTGGGCGAACAAGGGCGACACGCTGCGCGCGGATTTCGGTCCGCTCGGGACGATCGGGGTGCAGTTCGTCTGAGCGGGCTGCCGAGGTCCTCGGGCGCAGCGTGCGTTTGACCGATCGCACGCGCGGCGCATTCGGCCGGCACGTTCCCGTCCTGGCGACGGCCGTGGTCGCGACGGCGATTCTCGCCGCTGGCGCGGCCGCACCGGCGAGCGAACCGAGGTGTGCCGGCACGAGCATCGAGGTGCGCGCGTCCGACGGGCGGGACGCCGCGATCGCCTGCGACGGCGCCCTCGATGCCGTCCGCTTCCTGAGCGCGCAGGGGCTGAACGCCGGGGAGCCGATCGAGGTGCGCGTGGTGACGGCGCTGCCGGAGGTGGTGGGGCCGACCGCCACCGGCTGCTACCGGCACTCCGAGCGGCGCGCGTACGTTCTGACCTTCGCCGAGTTCCGCAAGCGCGGCCGCTTTCTCGACCTCCCGATCGATCGCGTCCTGTACCGCAGCCTGGTCGCGCACGAGGTTGCGCATGCCATCGCCGCATGCAACTTCGCGGTCCCCCGCCCGAGTCTCGCGGCGCAGGAGTACATCGCCTATGTCGCGATGTTCGCCACCATGCCCGAACCGCACCACGCCCGGGCGCTCGCTCGATTCCCGGGGCGGGGCTTCGAGTCGGAACTGGCGATCAACCCGACCGTCTACCAGATGAACCCCGAGCGTTTCGGTGCGCAGGCCTACCGCCACTTCCTCGCGCCGGGCAACGGCGCTGCGTTTCTCCACCAGGTCCTGTCGGGTCGCGCGCTCGCCTGGGACGGGCCGTTGTGACGGCAAGGCGTGCGGTTGCGCCGTGCGGTCGTGGCGCGCCCGCTGCAACCCATCGTTGACCTTCCTCAACGTTAGGCGCGGCTGGGCGCCTACGATTTTCCAGGGTGACTTCGCCCGAACTCGGAAGGAGACTCATCATGAAACCGGTTCGTACAATCGCCGCGCTCGCGGGCGCAATGATGGTGACGCTGCCGATGGTCGCGACCGGCCAGCAGCAGAAGCTCGATCTCGGCAAGCGGGAGTTCGACTCGAACTGCGCCGTCTGCCACGGGACGAACGGGAAAGGCAACGGGCCGTACGCGGATCTCCTGAGGACGGCCGTACCCGACCTCTCGACCCTCGCCAAGCGCAACAACGGGGTCTTTCCCTTCATGCGCGTGTACGAGTCGGTGGACGGCACGCAGATGGTCAAGGCGCACGGCACGCGCGACATGCCGATCTGGGGCGCGGACTACAAGGTCAAGGGTGCCGAGTACTACATGGAGATCCCGTACGATCCGGAGGCGTACGTGCGCACCCGGATCCTCGCGGTCACCGAGTACGTGTATCGGCTGCAGGCGAAGTAGCGCCGGCCTGCGAGTGCCCGAGGGCCGGCCGACGGGCCGGGCCTCGTCGCGCGGCTGAGGGCACCAGCCGGGGGGCGCGCACGGCAAGAGGAAGGAACCCGCCCCTTGCGCGCCGACGCTGGCGCGGCGTGCAATTTTTCTGACCGCTGACCCTGTCGGTCAGGCGAACGTCAGCACACGGGCGCATGCTATGGTCCGTGAGCGCAAACCCCGCCGCGCTACTCGCTCGCGCTCGCGAGCTCGCACGCACCCAGCTCGCGAGTGCGCTCGCGTCCGCGTTGGACGCCTTGCCCGCTGACCTCCAGGCGCTTGCGGCCGCGTCGACCTCGCCCGAGGAGGCGCGACTCCTCGACAGCGCGACGCGCGAGTTGGGCGCGCGTCGCGACGCGATCGCCGCCGAGTTCGAGCGCAACCTCCTCGCCGGTTTCGACCGGAAGATCCGGCCCGCCACGAATGCGCCGCGCGATCCCGAACCCACGTTCGACCAGCTCAGCCTCGTCGACGACGCGGTGATGGAGCTCGAAATCGCACGCGGGCGCCTGGTGCGCAAGACGACCGGAGAGCTCGACGCCGACCAGCTCGCGGGCGTCGGCGCGCGGCTCGGCGCGCTCGTCGGTGGGCGCCCGCTCGAGGGCGGCGCGAACCCGCTCGGACCGGAGACCGCCCTCGAGGCCGTGCAGGCGGCATGCTTGGCGGTATCGGCGGACGGGGCCGTCCGCATGACGCTCGTGAACGGCCTGCAGCCGCACGTCGCGCTCGCGCTGCGTCGGCTTTATGCCGATCTGAACGAGATGCTGGTCGCCGCGGGCGTCTTGCCGCGGATCCGGCACGTGATCCAGCGCGCACGGAATGCGCCCGCGGGATCGCGCGGCGCTGGCGCCGCGAGCCCAGGGGCCGCGGCGGCTGGGGGTGGCGGATCGGGTGGCCTGCCGGCGGGCATGTCGTTGAGCCAGGCGATGTCTCTGAAGGACCTTCTCCCCGGCGCCACCGGCTCACCGGTGGATCTCGGCGCGATCGTTGCGGCGCTGCTCGAGGGCCCACCGTCGTCGCGGCAGTACGGTGCGCGCATGCTCGCCAACCCCGACGGGTCGCTCTTCGAGCGGGCGATGGCGACGCCGGTCCATCCGCAAGTGCTCGCGGAGCTCGCGCAACTGCAGAGCACGGTGATTCCGGATGCTGCGGGCGACGCCGCGGCGCTGTTCGCCGTCGTTCAGCAGGTCGGCCGCGCGCAGCACCATCCGCTCGATCAGCTCACCGGCGAGCTCGTCGCGGTCGTGTTCGACTTCCTGCTCCACGATCGGCACATCGCCCAGACTGTGAAGGCCCAGCTCGCGCGGCTGCCGGTGGTCGCATTCAAGGCGGCGCTCCTCGATCGCAGTTTCTTCGCCCGCCGCGAGCACCCGCTGCGCGAGCTGCTCGCGGCAATCGCCGACGTGGCCGCAGATCCGGAGGTAGACACCGGGCCCGAGGGTCGCTTCGTCGCGGGGCTGCGTGCGATTGTCGATGAGGTCCTCGCGGGCTTCACCGACGACCTGGCGGTTTTCACCGCGGCGCGGGAGAAGCTCGCTGCGCTCGCCGGCGAGCTCGCGGCGGAAGGCGAGCGCGAGGTCGAGTCGCTTGCGGTGCCGCTCGCCGAGCAGGAGCGCGTTGAAGCGCTGCGCACGCGCGCGAAGATCGACGTCGCCAAACGCGCCGCCGGCGCGCCGAAGTTCGTACGCGAGTTCCTGATCGATACCTGGACGCACGTCGTGGCCGACGCCGGCGATAACGGGTGGGACGCAAGCTTCGCGATCGTCGACGACCTCGTCTGGAGTGTCGCGCCGAAGCAGCCGGCGGAACTGCTGCGACTCACCATCCTGCTGCCGAAACTCGTGCCGGCACTGGGCCGCGGCATTAAGGCAATCGGCGTTTCGGCGGAAGCTCAACAGGCCTTTCTGGACGAGTTGATGCGAACGCACACCGCGCTCCTGCACGCGGCGCGCGCAAAGCGTCCGCCCGCGCCGCCGGTCGCTCCGCCGCCGCCTCTGGTGCCGCGAGTGCCGCCGGTCGCCGAGGCGGCGGTCGTGCCGACGCCCGACCTCGCCGCCGACGCGATGCTTGGCCTCGAGCGCGGCGCGATCGTGGAGTTTTCAGACCCGGACGCGCTGGTTCGCGCGAAGCTTTCCTGGATCAGCCCCGGCCGAACGCTCTACCTTTTCACCGCCCATGGCGCCAAGGCGCGACAGGTGTCGCCGGGCGATCTGCGCGTCGCGCTGCGCGAAGACCGCGCGCGGCTCGTCGAGGAAGGACGCGCAGTCGTGGAACGGGCGCTGGCGGCCGTTGCGGGGCAGTGACGGGTGCAGAAAACAAGACGGGCGGCCGTGCGGCCGCCCGCATGTGGGCGAACAAAGAGGGGGACGTGCTGCGCGCCGACATCGGGCCGCTCGGGAGCGTCGCGGTGCAGTGCGCATGAGTTGCCAAGAGGCGGGGGTCAGCGTAGTACGCCCGACAGGTCGACCGAGACGCCGGCGAGCGCGGCGATCGATGTCGCGCCGGGCCGGTCGGTGGCCGAGGTGTCGGCGTAGGTGTCGCTCTCGGGGCGACGATAGACGTGGACCAGTGCGTTCTCGAGGTCCACGACCCACAGCTCGCTGATGCCGTGCCGGGCGTAGAGCGGTGCCTTGACCGTGCGGTCGTAGCGCTGGGTGGAATCCGCGACTTCGATCACGAGCAGCACGTCCGCGGCGGTCGGAAGGGCGTCGCGATAGTAATCCGCGCGCGGTTTGAGCAGCGCGAGATCCGGCTCGGGCTCGGACCGGTCGCTCAGTCGGACGGGGCCCTGGACCTGGACGATCGCCCGTCCCCGGACCGCGAGCGTGAGCAGGTCGTTCAGGCGGTTCACGACGCTCGCATGCCGGCTTCCGATCGGCGCCATGTCGATAATCTCCCCCTCGATGAGCTCGACGCGGGCGTCGGGCGCGAGCACGCCGGTTTCGCCCATGCGGTGGTACTCCTCCACCGTCAGGCGATGCCTTGGCAGCCAGTTTTCGGAGAGGTTCATCGCGGCCCGGTCAGTGTCTCGACACTCGCGGACGATTGTACCCCGGCCCCTGCGGCCGAACGTGAGGTTCACCCGATCGCACGGTCAGCGCCGCCGAAACACGAGGTCCCAGACCCCGTGCCCGAGGCGTGTGCCACGAGTCTCGAACTTCGTGAGCGGGCGCGAGTCCGGCCGCGGCGCGAAGCCGGCTGCGGTGTTCGCGAGGAGCGGCTCGGCCGACAGCACCTCGAGCATCTGCGTCGCGTAGTCCTCCCAGTCGGTTGCGGCGTGCAGGTACGCGCTCGGCTTCATGCGCGTCGCGAGCCGGCGCACGAACTCGGGCTGGAGCAGGCGGCGCTTGTGATGGCGCTTCTTCGGCCACGGGTCGGGAAAGAAGACGTGCACGCCGTCGATTGCGCCCGGAGCGATCATCCTGTCGACCACCTCGACGGCATCGTGCTGGATCACGCGGACGTTCGTCAGGCCGAGGAACTCGATCCGGCGGAGCAAAGCGCCGACGCCCGGGGTGTGCACCTCGATGCCGAGGTAGTCGCTCTCCGGATGCGCCTCGGCGATCGCCGCGGTGGTCTCGCCCATGCCGAACCCGATCTCGAGGATCTTTGGCGCGGGGCGTCCGAACGCGCGCTCGAGGTCGATCGGCTCGGGTGAGAACGCAATGCCGTAGACCGGCATCAGCCGTTCGACTGCGCGCGCCTGCGCCTCGGTCACGCGACCCTGGCGCAGGACGTAGCTGCGGATCGAGCGGTGGGGCGCTTCGCTCACTCGCGGGTCGGATCCTCTACGGGGCCAAGGCAAGCGCGTCATTCCCGCGCAAGCGGCATCCAGCCCGATGATCCGGGCCCGCCTGGATCCCCGCTGGCCTGGATCCCGCTGGCCTGGATCCCGCTGGCCTGGATCCCGCTGGCCTGGATCCCGCTTGCGCGGGGATGACCAATCCTAGGCTTTTGGCGTCATGAGCCCGGTCGCGGGCGAGCTCGGCGTCGCAGAATAAAGCTTCTTCGGCATGCGGCCCGCGCGGAACGCCTCGCGCCCGGCCTCCACGCTCTTCCGCATCGCCTGCGCCATCAGCACCGGGTCTCGAGCGTTCGCCACCGCGGTGTTCATCAGCACCGCATCGCAGCCGAGCTCCATCGCGATCGCTGCGTCCGAGGCGGTGCCGACGCCGGCGTCGACGACGACCGGTACTTTCGCCTTCTCCAGGATGAGCTGCAGGTTCCACGGGTTCAGGATGCCCATGCCCGAGCCGATGAGCGAGGCGAGCGGCATGACCGCGACGCAGCCGATGTCCTCGAGCGCGCGCGCGATGATCGGGTCGTCGCTCGTGTAGACCATCACCTTGAAACCGTCCTTCACCAGTGTCGCGGCCGCCGCGAGTGTCGCCACGACGTTCGGGAACAGCGTGTGCGGGTCGCCCAGCACCTCGAGCTTCACGAGGTCGTGGCCGTCCAGCAGCTCGCGCGCGAGGCGCAGCGTGCGCACCGCGTCGTCGGCGCTGTAGCACCCGGCGGTGTTCGGCAGGTAGGTGTACTTCGACGGCGGCAGCGCGTCGAGGAGCGACGGCTCGTTCGCGTTCTGCCCGATGTTCGTGCGCCGGATCGCGACGGTGACGATCTCGGCGCCGCTCGCCTCGACCGCGCGGCGCGTCTCGTCGAAGTCCTTGTACTTGCCGGTGCCGATCAGCAGGCGCGACGAGTACGTCTTGCCGGCGATGACGAGCGGGTCGCCGGCGAGCTGGCCGGGCGCCTTGGTGGGAGCGTTCATGGCGAGGTCCTTGGTCAGCCGCCGCCCACGGCGGCGACGATCTCGAGCCGGTCGCCGTCGGCGAGCGGC
>Ga0315278_10005755_pt1 | contig 11238 bp, 11 predicted proteins | sample YL17G06_0_MG_FD_203880 | JGI IMG/M metagenome (GOLD analysis project Ga0315278, IMG submission 203880) | Sediment microbial communities from Yellowstone Lake, YNP, Wyoming, USA - YL17G06_0 | ecosystem: Environmental > Aquatic > Freshwater > Lake > Sediment | place: USA: Wyoming | collected... | reverse complement strand
GGTCACTCAACGGCTTGCCCGCGCCTACGTCGAGCTGAACCGCCAGGTCAATATCCCAGGATTTCGCCCCGGCAAGGTACCCTTGGCCTTGCTGGAAAAACGCTATGCCAAAACCGTGGAAGAGGATGTGATCCGAAGCCTCGTGCCGGACTTCTACGAAAAGGCCGTCCGTCAAGCGGGAATTGTGCCGGTCCACGTTGAAATCCCCCCGCTGGACAGAGTCAAGATTAAGAAGAACGAGCCCTTTACGTTTACCGCGACCGTCGAGATCAAGCCGAAGATCGCCCTGCGGGACTATAAGGCGCCGAGTCCGATGTCGCTCAAGCCCGACAATCGCACCATCACCGACGAACAGCTCGACCGTGGCCTTGAAGTCTTGCGCGAACAACAAGCCCGCCTGGAAGCCACCCCGACCGGCCATGCCATCGTGGACGGAGACTATATCGTCCTGGATCTGCAAGGCACGCTCGATGGCACGCCGTTGGAAGGCACGAAGAAGGACGGTCAACTCCACAAGGTCGGGTCACACGCATCCGTCTTGGGCTTGGAAATTGATTCGCATGTCGGGGGGAAGAAAGAGGGAGACGCGCTCGAAATTTCCCAGCCCTACCCAGACAGTCATCCCGATCCTCGCGTTGCCGGCAAGACGGTTGTATTTACCCTGACGATCAAGTCCGTCAAGGAAAAGAAGCTGCCGGCCCTGGACGATGAATTTGCCAAAGATTGCGGCCCTTACAACTCGCTCCAGGAAATCAAAGACAAGCTGCGTGACGGGATGGAGCAGGCGTTGAAGCGAGAAATCGAGGACACACATAAAGATACGATCATAAAACGGCTTGTAGAGACCCATCACTTTGATCTCCCGGAAACCCTTGTAGAACGTGAGCTGGAGGCCATCATCCGTCAGCATGTACAGCAGCAACAACAGAAGGGTGGCGCCCAGGAATCGCCCGCCACGGAGGATCTCACAAGCCTTCGACAGGAATATCGGGACGAAGCGGCACGCCGCGTGAAGCTCAGCCTCGTGCTGGAGGAAATCGCCGAAAAAGAAGGGCTGACAGTCACGCAAGACGATTTCAATGCTGAGATCATGCGGCTGGCCTCGGACCTCAAGATGCCGGCCGCCGAGCTCGTCAAGATGATCAAAGCCGGCGGACAAGAGTCGATCGAAGAATTACGTACCAGGACTTTGGTGGATAAAGCCTTGGATTTCGTCTACCGCAATGCGGTGATTCAGGGATAGTGCTGAACGGTGCAGGCCTTGTCGTTCGCGAAAGGTGAAACGTAAAAGGTAAAAGGGTTCGAAGGGAGACCACTCTGCAATCCCTCGTTTCACTTTTTACGTCTTACATTTCAAATTTTTCGAGAGCGAAGTGAGAACAAAACTGGGAGTTTTTTCAGCATCCCGCTAAGTGGAAAGGAACCACGTGCATGCTAGTTCCCATTGTTATTGAGACAACTAACCGAGGCGAACGCGCCTACGACATATATTCTCGGCTCCTGAAAGATCGGATCATCTTCCTCGGTGCTCCGATCGACGACATCTTTGCCAACCTGATCATTGCCCAGCTCTTGTTTCTTGAAGCGGAGGATCCTGAAAAAGACATCAATCTCTACGTCAACTCCCCCGGGGGAAGCGTCACGGCGGGATTGGGCATTTACGACACCATGCAGTATGTGAAGCCCCCGATCAACACCATCTGCCTGGGCCAGGCCGCCAGCATGGGAGCCTTCTTGCTCGCCGCTGGAACCAAAGGCAAACGATTCGCCTTGCCGAATGCGAGGGTTATGATTCACCAGCCCATGGGAGGGTTTCAAGGGCAAGCCACTGAAATCGACATCCATGCCAGAGAGATCTTGAAAATCCGCGAACGACTCAATGAGATCATGGCCAAACATACCGGCCAGCCCCTAGAGAAGATCTCCCAGGACACCGAACGGGACTACTTCTTGTCGGCAGAAGAAGCCAAGCAGTACGGTCTCATCGACGAAGTCATTACACGACCACCGAAACTTCTCAAGGCCATCGGTGGCGATGCAGGGAAAGACGCAACCAAGGACAAGTAACACGAGGAGGGCGCATGGGGAAGCCGGATAAGATGGATCGACATCTCCGTTGTTCGTTCTGTGGAAAGAGTCGCGACGAGGTCCGCAAATTGATTGCCGGGCCCACCGTCTACATCTGCGACGAGTGCGTCAACCTCTGTAACGACATCATTGCCGAGGATTGGGAAGAAGCCAAAGAAGAGATTTCGTCGAAACTCAAAAAGCCGGTGGAAATCAAACACCACTTGGACCAATACGTCGTGGGACAGGAGCGGGCCAAAAGAATCCTCGCGGTAGCCGTTCATAACCACTACAAACGAATCTCGTCCAAGGATAAAGATGTTGACGACGTGCAACTCCAGAAGGGCAACATCCTCATGCTGGGGCCCACCGGCACAGGGAAAACACTGTTGGCCCAAACCCTTGCGAAGTACTTGGACGTCCCCTTTACGCTAGCCGATGCGACCACGCTCACCGAGGCAGGGTACGTCGGTGAAGACGTGGAAAACATCATCCTGAAGCTTCTGCAAGCAGCGGACTACGATGTGGAGCGGGCCGAGCGGGGCATTGTCTACATCGATGAAATCGACAAGATCAGCCGCAAGAGCGACAGCCCGTCTATTACCCGCGACGTCTCGGGCGAAGGGGTCCAACAGGCTCTACTCAAGCTCATCGAGGGAACCGTCGCCAACGTGCCGCCTCAAGGCGGACGCAAGCATCCGCACCAAGAATTTATTCAGGTCAATACGAGCAACATCCTTTTCATCTGCGGCGGAGCGTTCGTCGGGCTCGAACACATTATCGAGCAACGATTGAATCGGAAGGCGATGGGCTTCGGAGCCGAAGTTCGCGGACGGAGCGAGATACGGCTTGGCGAATTGTTCGCGAGAGTTCAGCCGGAAGACTTCCTCAAGTACGGTTTGATTCCTGAGTTCGTCGGACGGCTGCCAGTCGTCGCCACTTTGGATGAGCTGGATGAACGAGCCCTCATTCGAATCCTGACCGAACCGAAAAACGCGCTCACGAAGCAGTATGAAAAACTACTCTCCTTTGAAAAAGTGAAGCTCAAGTTCACGGAAGGCGCGCTCGGGGCGATCGCACGGAAAGCGTTTCTCCAGAAAACCGGGGCGCGAGGCTTGCGCGCCATCCTCGAAGACGTGATGCTGGACGTGATGTATGATGCCCCCTCTCAGAAGCAGATTAAGGAGGTCCTCATCACCGAAGATGCCATCCTCGGCAAGCACGCTCCCATCCGAATCTTTGAACAAGACAAGGATGTGAAGACCGCCTAAGTCATTATAACTGTAGCCTTTTTACTCGTCCAACGAGCCCTCTACGCAGAATCAACCAGGCCAGGAACACCCTGGCCTGGTTGTTCCTTCACATCTTCCATTCAGGAATACTCCTTGCTCTCTCTTCCTCCCGATCCGTAACGCTCCTCATAACTCTACGCTTTCCCTCGACAAGATGAAATGCTGCGCTATACTTGCGCTACAGATTGAACGTGGAGGACCTGTGAGATATCCCGTGTCTTCAAGCCTTCGACACAAGGGGAAGGCTCTTGAGCTTGATGCAAACCGTGAATTGATCACCCTCTTGGGGATCAACGGCGAACCTATGGGCAACCTGTCCTGGGACTTCGTCATCGACCAGATTCTGGCCTACCGTAAGCCCCAGGCGAGCCGGGAAACCAGAAATGAGCCGCGCGTGACACTCACCTTCCGTGTCAAATACACAACCCCGGAAGGTCAGCAGCTTGAAAGTCGCGCAGGAGGTATCGGCGGAGGCGGGCTCTTTATCGAAAGCCTGAGCCCGCTACCGATCGGCACCACGCTCGCTCTTGAATTTTCGCTACCGGAGGAGCCGGCAAAATGGTTGCCGGCGAAGGGGCTCGTCGCGTGGGTCTGCCCTAAAGCAGACCAATATACATTTAGCCCAGGCATGGGAGTGCGCTTTACGGAGATTGACCAGGAGATCCGTAACCGCGTGCTAGAACTGGTGAAGTCCCTCCAGACTGTTGGACCGCCGGCCTAGTCACTATGCATCTGCCACTGGATCGTCCCGCATTCAATACTACATGGAACTGAGCATGAAATTTTCTGTGATCACGACGGAAAGCCATGAAGGCAAAGTCCTTGAGATAAATGCCGACCAGGAAGTGCTCACCCTTTATAGCGCTACAGGAAAACTGCTCGGTGCCCTATCGTGGGGAGCAGTCATAGAACAAATTCTTGCCACCGACGATGACGTGCGATTCGCCCATGCACGCTCTCATCCGAGAGCCCCGCTTGCCATGAAGGTTCGCTGCACGACCCCGGAGGGCAAACAGTTCGACAGCTTAACCGGCGGCATCGGAGCAGGCGGCTTGTTCATCGAAAGCAGCGCCCCGCTGGCTCCTGGAACCGAGCTATCCGTCGAGTTTTCACTGCCCGATCGTCCCTGGGAAAAACACACGGCAAAAACGAAGGTCGCCTGGACCCGTAACAAACCTGAACGCAATCTGCTCTTCCCAGGAATGGGCGTCAAATTTATCGAAATCGACGAAAAGGCCCGCATCGAGCTAGTCGAACTTGTCGATGCGTTAAATCGTTCACGCGTATCAGCTTAAAATCCCCGTTTCGCCCAACGGCGTACACCACTGTCCGGATCCTTCACGATCGTCGATTCAAGCGCGGCCCTCGAATCAGAATCGCTGAGTAATCCCAAACGATAGGCCGCTTCTGCCCGCACCCCAGGTGCGGGATCTTCAGCTAGACGTTCTCTGAGCCAAGGAGAAGCCGCCGACCCTCCCCATTCCCCCACTGCCGCGACAATGCCCTGACGAACCTCCGCATCGGAATCACGCCCTGCTGCGACAAGTGCGAGGATCGATTGGCTTGCATCCACTTGCAGCAATGCCTGCACCGCCGTTTTCCTAATCGTTGCATCCGAAGATCTCAATAACCCTACAACAGGCTGGACCAGCCGAATACCTGGCTCGATCTCGCCAATTGCCACAACCGCTGCCTGCCGAACCGATTCGACAGGATCCTCCAGTGCCTGCGTCAATAGAGCAACGACTCCCTCGGTAGCTGTAGGCTTCAAGCGCCCCATGGCCAGTACCGACGCTTCGCGGACTATTGCTGCCGGATCGTGCTTGAGGGAGAGAATAGGGTCCACAGCTCGCGGGTCGCCGATCTTGCCCAGAGACTCTACTGCAACCCGCCGCACCTCCGGCGCCTCATCACGGAGCAATTCCAGCATGAGAGAGACCGTCCGCTCTCTCGATAAAGGCGGAGAATCCTGGACACAACCGACAAGTGAGAGGATTGACAGGAGAACGACATGCCCAATGGTGCGAGAGGACGCAATACCCCAGTTCACGCTTGCTTAGGAGGTTCTTCGTGTAAGGCGGGTAGCTCTTTGACCGCTTCGATGGATTGCTGGAATTCCTTCTGGGCAGAATCCATCTCGGCTTGGATTGTCCGTATCTCAGGTTCGACCGAATTGCGGACATCGGCAACAGCGTGCTTGAACGTCCGCAACGCATCCCCCAGTCCTTCTCCTAAACTCTGCATATCTCCTGGGGAAATGCCCGCCGGCTGTGCAGCCTTTGTCTTCATCGCCGCCTGCTGTGACTGCACACGGGCCACGGCATCCTTGTTGACAATGGCTGATGGGCGCTTCGCGACTGGTTTTGCCTGGGCACCTGCGGGAAGAGGCGGGTACTGTGCCTTCATCATCGGCGCAGGAGCAGCGGCGCGGTCTTCCATCGTGAGAGGCTGCTGGCCCTGCCCTGCCGATTGGACAGTTGTGGAAGTCATTGGCGAAGCCGGTTGTGGTGGAGCCGCCATTTTATACATCAAGGCGGCGGTAGTTCCGGGAGTCGCCTCCGGTCCAGGTATATAGGGGGCCGCAGGCTTTGGAGCGGAAGAGGTCTGACCAGGCGTAACTACCTGTGCCGGTGCTGCCTGGATCGTTGATTGGGCCTGCATAGGCGCCGGTTGATTTACTTCGGGCGGTGTTGCATCCGGCGAAGGGATATCGTTGACTTCTTTCTTGAACCCTCTGAGCGCTTTACCCACACCTTCACCGATTTGCGGAAGTTTCCCCGCCCCGAAAATGATGAGGACGATGACGAGGATAATGATGAGTTCCGAGATCCCCATGGTACCGAACATGGTGTGGGTCCTTTCCCCTAGCTCCAGTCAATCCCCATGGGGCCTTGCCTTACTGAGAACCGAGTCAACTCTATAGGCCAGTAGGAGGCACTGTCAAGAAAATGGCAGGGGCTAGAAAATGGAGATGATCTCATTTTGCAAGGGCAAACCAAACACCAACGCTTCGCGCTCGGCGATGTAGACGTCCAATTCACTTCTGATCCCAAATTCGCCTGGCAGGTAGATTCCCGGCTCGATGGAAAAGCAGGTTCTCGGCATCAGACGGCGGGTGTCCTGCGTCTCCAAACCATCGATGTTGGCGCCGTTGCCATGAACCTCTTCGCCGATCGAATGACCAGTGCGATGGACAAACTGATCGCCATAGCCAGCACGTTGGATGACCTGCCGACAGGTGTCGTCGACCTCCCAGCCGAATGGGCGATGGCCAGCGGCTATTTCAGTCCGAACGAAGGCCAAAGCCGCATCCCGCCCCTGCCGGACCAAGTCAAAGATCTCGCGATGTTTCACCGGCACTGTCCGTCCAACATAACCAGTCCAGGTAATATCGGCGTAGACCGAACCGGCCTCCGCTCGTTTGGCCCAGAGATCGATTAAGAGCAACGCATCGCGGGGGACATCGGCAGACCCAATCTCTGCCGGACCATAATGGGGATCGGCACTGTGGGCATCGACGGCGGCAATCGGTGCACTCGACGTGACCATCCCGGCCTCGCCGATACGAGCCAGAATAAATTGCTGCACTCCATATTCCGTGAGATTCCGCCCTTGCGTGACCGCCTCATGCACATAGTTGAATGTTTCGTCAACGATGCGCCGAAGCGCCGCGGCGGCAAACTGATGCGATTCGAGTTGACGATCCGTCCAACGCGCTTCAAACGTCTGAATCAAATCTGCCGAACTGACCACTTCGACGCCGTAACTTCTGATCAATTCGATCGTGCCGGCATCCACGCGCGATACATAGGGGACCGCATTCAATGGGGAATACTGCATGGCCACACGGAGCCCGCCAACGAGCAGCCGTCCAAGGATCTGCCGTTGCTGCTCCCACGATACATAGTAATCAGCCTGACCCGGCAACGTATCCAGTACGTGCGGCTCGATGCGATGCAGCAACTTGACCGGAGCCCCCTGTGCAGGAATCCAGTAGTACCACCGCCTCGTCACATGAAGCCTCGGATCGAGCTGGAGTATGCGATAGGCGAGGGGGTCGCTCCCGCGAAAATCGTAGAAGAGCCAGCCGCCGATCTCGGCATCGCGCAATGCCTGTTGAATTTCGCTGACACGCTGATAGATGGCCGTGGTCATGGTAAAGGCCATCTTATCGTCGCACTACCAAGCCGTCAATGAGATGGCGGCTAAGATCGGGAGTCATGCTACAATACGCACCATGGCACTTGAGCATGCCCCAGAGCCTTCCCAGTTCCGCGTGACTCTGTTTGTCGGACCACAGCCAGTGAAGGGGAAACCCTTCACTTCCTCCTGCGTATTTAACGTCAAGAAGCGGAGTTGGAAGGGTGGCGTCCAGGTCGCCATCGATATCACTCAGAGCCAGATCGATCGGCTCAGCACCGACGTTGATTTTCCCCGCTGGTTAACCCTGGCCCTAGCCGATCTCGCAGATGCTGATCGGGTATTTCAACAGGAACGAGCCCATGAGCTATTTATCCAAGCAGTCTGTTGGTGCAAGCTGGACTTGGCGTTGCAGTCCGGCATCACTCAAGAAAACCAATGCCTCGCAGCCGATGCAGGGATTGCTGAAGTCAGGGAGACCGTCATCAAGAGGACGAACTTCATTACATCGTACATTGCATCTGAACTGGATCTCACACCAAGAGACGCCACCGCCCTATAAGACACTCCAGCCTGGTATGGCAGGGGGTTTGCATTCACAGCTGAATTTGTTATAACCGCACTACTACTGAATTATGGAAGAGCGTCCTGGAGTCAACCACTGTCACTCAGTTCGCTCTGACGAAGAAGGAGGATTACCTGTGAACATCTGCTCGTCTTTACCCAATCGCCATCATCAGGCTACCAGCTTCAAATTGGTCCTGACCTTCCTGCTCCTAGCCTTCGGCACCTTCACTATGGCGCCGACGGCCTGGAGTCAAGAAAGCGCGGGCTCCCCGTCGAGCCAAAGCACCGAGGGAGGAGACGCGTCAAGCGCGGGCATGCAGGTCGCTGCCGGTCTCTCCAACTTCTTGTATTTTCCAGCGAAGCTGTGCCTTGCCATCGGTGGAGGGATTGTCGGAGGACTCACCTATGTGTTTTCAGGCGGGAACGAGCAAGCGGCCAAGAGCGTTTGGACCACGAGCCTCTACGGCACCTACATCCTTACCCCCGATCACTTACAAGGCAATCGGCCCATTCGCTTCCTGGGGATCGCTGATTCGAATGAGGCACCGGCGCCAGCCCCTGCTCCGGAGCCGATCCGCTAGCCGATGAAACCGATCATCGGCGTCACACCAGACTTCAACGCCGGTGATCGGAAGGAATGGGGTGGGCGCGAGCCCACCTACTTTTTACGCGCACGCTATGTTCGTGCTATCGAAGAACTCGGCGGCATTCCGCTGGTCCTTCCGCTCCATGCAGACCGAGCCACCAGACGGCATATTCTTCACAACCTCGACGGACTCCTCCTCACCGGAAGCGGGCCGGACCTTCCACCGTCGCTGTACGGTGAACGCCAGCGCTACCCCTTCAGCACCGTGAGCGAACGCCGCATGAGTTTTGAGCTGGACATCGTCCGCCTTGCAAGACGGGCAGATCTCCCGCTGCTCGGCATCTGCGGCGGCATGCAAGCGATGAATGTCGCCTGCGGCGGCAGTCTGTTTCAGGATATTGCATCCCAAGTCTCGACCGCGATCCAACATCGGCAACAAAATCGCGCGACAAATCTAAGTCACACCGTCGCTGTCACACCAGGCAGCCTGCTCCGTCGCATCGTACGGTCGGTAGCGATGCGGGTAAACAGCTCCCACCATCAGTCGGTCAAGGCCGTCGCGCCGTCATTGGTCGCCAGCGCTCTGGCCCCCGATGGTATCGTGGAGGCAATTGAATCTCCAGTAAACCGATTTTTCCTCGGTATTCAGTGGCACCCGGAATTTCTCTTCGACCGGCATCCCCTCCACCGGCGATTGTTCGAGGCCTTTCTGCGCGCCGCCCGCGCGACAGACCGGGACGCGTGACTCGGGTGGTCTCTCTTGTTTATTTGGTCTATTTGGTTTGTTTGGTTGAACGAGACTGACCAGATGAACAAAACAAACCGAATGAACCGGATCAACGTGTACTGCCTGTCTCGCTGGATCATCCCTTGGAGCATGCCTGCTATACTTAACCCCACAGGGCTTTCGCCATCCCAGCGGCCAAAGGAGATCTGTTGATCAGCCGACTTTTCCGAACTAAGTCCATTGAACAGATCCTCGCGGACGCAGATCATCCCGATCATCGTTTAAAAAAGACCCTCACGGCCTGGGATCTGACCGCGCTCGGCATTGGCGCGATCATCGGCACCGGCATCTTCGTTCTGATCGGCACCGCCATCGTCGGCGATGCCAACCGGCCAGGGGCAGGACCTGGCATTATTCTCTCTTTCGTGCTCTCCGGCCTAACCTGCGCCTTTGCAGCGCTCTGCTATGCAGAGTTTTCCACCATGATTCCCGCTGCCGGCTCCGCCTACACCTACTCGTACGCCACGTTAGGAGAATTCCTGGCCTGGATTACCGGGTGGAACCTCATTCTCGAATACGGTGTGGCCTGTGTTGCCGTCGCCATTGGGTGGTCCGGCTATTTCAACAATCTGCTCAGGCTGGCGGGAATTGAATTGCCACACTGGGCCACACATCCACCCGGAGGGCCGGACGGAGGCGTGGCGAACTTTCCCGCCGCTATTATCGTGCTGCTCGTCACCGTTATTCTTGTGATTGGGATCAAAGAAAGCGCCCGCGCAACCGGCATCGTTGTGTGCTTGAAGCTCGCCGTCATCCTTTTTTTCATCGCCGTGGGAACACCGGCCGTGAATACCGACAACTGGACACCCTTCATGCCTCAGGGATTCGCCGGCGTCGGCGCCGCAGCGGCGATCGTATTCTTTGCCTATATTGGATTCGATGCGATCTCGACCACTGCCGAGGAAGCCAAGAACCCTCAGCGGGACTTGCCGATTGGGATCATTGCTTCACTCAGTATCTGCACTGTCCTCTACATTGCCGTGGCCGCTGTCCTGACCGGCTTGGTCCCCGCGGCGCAGATCGACATTCATGCGCCGGTGGCCGATGCGCTCAGTGTGGTGGGCTTCAAATGGGGAGCGGCCATTGTGGCGATTGGAGCCGTGGCCGGCATTACCAGCGTACTCGTCGTGATGATGCTGGGTCAGATCCGGGTATTCTTTGCCATGTCGCGCGATCACCTCTTGAGCCCTTGGTTGTCAACCGTGCATCCACGCTATGGCACGCCTCACTATGCCACCATTCTCACCGGCATCGCCGTGGCCATACTCGCTGCCCTGATTCCCATCGGCGATGCGGCGGATATGACGAACATCGGCACTCTCTTTGCTTTTGTCCTCGTCTGTATCGGTGTCGTCATCCTGCGCTATACGAAACCCAACCAGGTCCGCCCATTCCGGCTTCCCTTCATGCCACTCGTCCCCATTCTGGGCATATTGGCATGCCTCGGCCTTATGAGTTTTCTCCCGTGGGTAACCTGGATCAGATTCGCCGTCTGGACTGCCATCGGCATTGTGGTCTATATGGGATACGGCCTGAAGCACAGCAAACTGGCCGTCCCCTCACCTAATGACCATCCTCCCAAACGCTCGCTCTAGCCCACCAGCCTGTCTTGCTCATTTGGTTTGTCAGGTTTGTTTGGTTTTTGGGCTGAATGAAACGAACCAGCTGAATCAAATCAACCAGATAAACAAAACAGACCAAATGAACCAGACAGAGTGGATTAGTTCGATTTGTCTGTAGGCGGAGCTACCAAGGCTGGGGCAGGGGCTGGTGTGCTATCGGCAGGAGCAGCTGGAGCG
>Ga0315278_10005752_pt1 | contig 11239 bp, 11 predicted proteins | sample YL17G06_0_MG_FD_203880 | JGI IMG/M metagenome (GOLD analysis project Ga0315278, IMG submission 203880) | Sediment microbial communities from Yellowstone Lake, YNP, Wyoming, USA - YL17G06_0 | ecosystem: Environmental > Aquatic > Freshwater > Lake > Sediment | place: USA: Wyoming | collected... | reverse complement strand
CGGCGGGACCGGATTCGATCAGTTCCTCCGGATGCTGCTTGGCGTAGTCGACGCCCGTGATGCCGCCGCTGCTCTTCAGGATGAGCAGCGAGCCCCGGAAGCCCTCGGCTTTGAGCGCGGCTTCCAGCTTGTTGAAATAGACCTCCATCACGGGGATCATGGCGGCGCGGATCGCGGTGGTGGTGAAACGGCCATGCTCGCGAAAGACCGGCCGTGTTTCCGACGAAATCACCACGTAGGTGTCGGGAGTCACCTCCCGGATGATGTCGCGCATCTCGCGCTCGTGGGCGCCGTTCTTGTACGAATTGATGAAGGCCACCGCCACCGATCTGATGTCGTGCGCCTTGATCTTTTCGGCCACCGCCAGTGCCTCCGCCCGCTGCAGCGGCCGCACGATCTTGCCGTGGACGTCCATCCGCTCGTTGACCGTGTAGCGGTAGCGGCGCTTGATGATCGGCTTGGGCTTGGTCTGGTAGGGGTCGTAGAGAAACTCGCGGTGCTGGCGTCCGATCTCGATGGTGTCGCGAAAGCCATCGGTCGTGACCATTGCCGGATCGGGGTAATCGCGCACGATGAGCGCGTTGGTGGCCGTGGTTGTGCCGTGCATCAGATGCGAGATTCGATCGAAGGGTATTTTCGCCTCCCGGATGGCGTTGATCACGCCGACGGCGCGATCGTGCTTGGTGGTCAGCACCTTGGAGCTGACCTGCGCCCGCGCATCGTCGCCCCAAGCAAAGAGGTCGGTGAAGGTTCCACCGACATCGATTCCGACACGCCACATGATGCGTCTCCTCGCTCCCAGCTATTCGAATCTCATGGCCGCCGACGCGACGTCACTCAGACGCGGACGCGGGTGGATTTCGGGTCATAGAGGGGCGCCAGCGAAGCCCGCGCCGGATGACGGGTGTTGCCGATCTCGATCTCGTAGCGCCCGCCGATGATGAAATCATCGCTGACCCCGCGCTCGTCGACCAAGTAGCCCATCGCCACCGCCGCGCCCAAGCTGTGGCCGTACATGGCGGAGGTCGTATAACTGTTCAGCACGCCATCGCGATAGATCGGCTCGTTGTGATAGAGCAACGGTTCCGGGTCTTCGAGCACGAACTGCACCAGCCTGCGCTTGAGCGGGCCGGCCTCGCGCTGCCGCAGCAGGGCCTCGCGCCCGATGAAGCCCTCTGGCTTCTGCCAGGCGCAGGTGAAGGCGAGCCCGGCTTCCAGCGGGGTGTCGAGCGGCCCGATGTCGTGCCCCCACTCGCGGTATGCCTTTTCGATACGCAGGGAATTGAGCGTGTGGTAGCCGCAGTGGCGCAGGCCGAAGTCGCGTCCCGCCTCGACCAGGGCATCGTAGACGGGCAGCGTGAACGCGGTGGAAATATAGAGCTCCCAGCCCAGTTCACCGGCATAGGTGATGCGCAGCGCCAGCAGGGTCTGGTAGCCGATCTGCAGCTGCTGGCTGCTGCCGAACGGAAACTCCTCGTTGCTCAATGCACGGCCGGTCAGCCGCCGCAGGAGCGCGCGGGAACTGGGCCCCTGCAGATTGAGCATGGAGTAGGCCCCCGACACATCGGTGACGACGCAATGGGCATCGTTCGGAATCCGCGCGCGGATCAGCGCCTCGACGTGAGTATGGGTAAAGGCCGCGGTCACCACCAGGTAACCGTCGTCGGCGAGACGCGTCACGGTGAGGTCGGCCTCGATGCCGCCGCGCTCGTTCAGGAACTGTGTGTAGACGATCTTGTCCGTGGGCACCGATAGGTTCGCGGTCGCTACCCTGTTCAGCACGCGCTCGGCGTCGCGCCCCTGGACCAGAAATTTCGAGAACGAAGTCTGCTCGAACACCCCCACCTGCTCGCGCACCGCGCGGTGCTCCTCGGCATTGTTCTCGAACCAGTTCTGGCGACCCCACGCGTACTCGTACTCGGCCTTCTGTCCGGGCCGCGCGTACCAGTTGGGACGCTCCCAACCGGCCGATTCGCCGAAACAGGCGCCGGCAGCCGCGAGGCGATCGTGCAGGATGCTCTTCTTCACGCCGCGCGCCCTGGTCCACTGGCGGTATGGCCAGTGATCCTGGTAGCCGATGCCGAGCGATTCCACCATGCGATCTTGCAGGTAGCGATCGTTGTCCTGCCAGGCGTGCGCGCGGCGCAGATCCACGGACCACATGTCCATCGGCGGCAGGCCTTCGGTGATCCAGTGCGCCATCACCATGCCGACACCACCGCCGGAGAGGATCCCCAGCGAGTTCATGCCGGCGGCGACGAAGAAATTCTGCAGATTGGGGGCCGGCCCCATCAGATAGTTGTGATCCGGGGTGAAGGCCTCCGGCCCGCAGAAGAAGAGCTTGATCCCATGGTCCAGCAGGCACGGCACGCGCTGCATGGCGCGTTCCACGTAGGGCATCATGCGGTCCCAGTCGGCCTGGATGTCGTTGAAGCAGAACTCCTCCGGGATGCCGTCGATGCCCCAGGGTTTGGCGATGGGCTCGAAGAAGCCCACCATGATCTTGCCGGCCTCCTCACGGATGTAAGCGGCGTTGCCGGGGTCGCGCAGGATGGGCAGCATGTTGTGCACCCCGTCGATGGGTTCCGAGATCAGGTAGTAATGCTCGCAGGCCTGCAGCGGCACATTGACGCCGGCCATTCTGGCCACTTCGCGGGCCCACATTCCGGCGCAGTTGACGACGTATTCCGCCTGAATATCGCCACGATCGGTGCGCACCCCCGTGACTCTGCCCTTGCGCCGCTCGATGCCGATGACCTTGGTCTGCTCGAAAATGCGCGCCCCGCCCATGCGGGCGCCCTTGACCAGCGCTTGCGCGACGTCGGTGGGGTTGACCCGCCCGTCGCGCGGGAAATGAAACGCCGCCTTGACGTTGGAGACCTCCGCCAGCGGCCACATCGACTGCACGTCGGCGGCGCTGATCTCGCGATTCTCGACGCCGAAGCAACGCGCCATCGCGCATCCGCGCCGCATCTCGTGCGCCTTGTCGTCCGTCATCGCGAGCTGGATCGAGCCGCAGTTGAGGATGCCCGTGGCCTGGCCCGTTTCGGCTTCGAGCCGGCGATAGAGGTCCTGCGTGTACCTGGCGAGCCGGGTCTGCGCTTCCGTGTCGCGCAGGGTGGTGAGCAAACCGGCGGCGTGCCACGTCGTGCCGCAGCTGAGCTGCTTGCGTTCCAGCAGCACCACGTCCTTCCAACCCAGCTTCGTGAGGTGGTAGGCGATCGAGCTGCCGATGACCCCGCCACCGATTACGACCACGCGGGCGTTGGTGGGAAAGGCATTGGCCATGACGAATTCCGCCCTTGCTTATGGATGGGGATCCGCGGTCGGAACGACGGCGGCAGCACGAACTATAGGCAAGGGGAATTCAAATATCAAATTCGACCCGCCGCCTGGACCGGAAGTTGGATCGATGATCTCAGCCGCTACGTCGCCGGCAAGATGACGTTCGGCGACGCCGTTCTCGCGAGAGAGGCCGACCGCTAAGGCGCCGAAGCGCTCGTGACCTGGAACCTCAAGGACTTCCAGGGGCGGACTGCCGTGCCGGTGATGCGGCCGGATCGCTTTCGGCCGGGCAGCTGACCATCGCCGTGGCGACGCCGCCCGGAAACATCCCCGAGAAAATGGCGAACGCTCGTGCGGGCTTCGCCGCTTGGTCCGGGGCAGATCGTGTCGGCGATCGCTTCGGACCAACCGACGAAGTCTGCCGCCTTCGGGAGCGGCCGGCCGGTGGATTTCGGAACGATGCCGGCTGCCTCGAGAGCGAACGCTATCAAGCTCTCACGGCACCGCATCCCGACGGCCTGGAAATCCTCCCCTTCACGCGCCCTGTTGAGCTCGACTCCGGCCTGCTCCCACTTCCGCCACGATCTTGGTGCGCGTGCGCTTTGCTCGGGCGCGGCGGTGCGTGCTTCGGCTCCTCCACTCTGGCGATCACGCCCACGTGGAACGAGAGCGCGACATCGAGACTGGGGAATTGCTTCTGAGAGTAGAGATTTGTCGGTTCGGTGATCACCCACCATCGATCGCGATCCGTGTGCACGTCCCATACTTCGCGATCCCGACCGAGAATCCGCTCGGAAGCGACCTTCTCGAGACGCTCGACCGTTTCGTCGGGTGCCTCGCAGGCGAGGTCGTCGACGATGAACTGCCGCTGACGGTCGTTCTTGTTCACGCTTCTGAGCCGCTCACGCGGCTTCTCGGACCTCGCCCCAGACCCGATGCCGCTTCTTGTTCACGCGCTTCGGGACGAGTTGGAAGGCCAGCTCGAGAGCTTTGCCGCGCTCAAACGGGTCGATCGCCATGCGGGCCACCGAGGATTGATCGACCTCGATACCAGGCGTTTCTTCCCCGAGCTCGATCAGAACGATGAGCCGTAGAAGCTTCTCGCTCGAAGGACCCATCGGCTCCTTGTCATTCTCCCAACGCGAAACGGTTCCCTCCGAGATCCCGAGGTTCTGGGCCAGGGTTTTCGCGTTCCACTCCATGGCCTTTCGCAGGAAGCGGACGTCCCGACCGCGAAGCTTGCGTGAGATCTTCGCCCGGGTAACGGCGACGGCCTTGATCAGGCCCGCGAGGTCCGGGATCGACACGATCCGCTCCCCGCACTTCGTGCACCGGAACTCATCCACCGAGTCGACCAGGATGACGCCCGAAAGGCCTAGGAGCTCGTCTCGGAACTCGTGAAGCCTCGTCTTCGCGAGACGCTCACCGCACGCTTCGCACTCGTTCATCTCTTCGCTCCCTTGACGATCTTCCAGACCGTCCACACGAGAAGCCCGGTCCGGTCTCGGAACAAAACCAGAATCACCGTCACTCGCTCTCCGCTCTCCGTGCTCCCTTCGGCCCGAAACTTTCGCTCACCCTGCCTTTCCACTACGGCGCAACCCTTGAGCACCGTGAGGACATCCACCTCCGTCAGGTCGTCCTTCTTCATCTCCTCTCGAGCATGATCGCGGAAACCGACCGCGCCGCCGGCTCGCGCGAGCTCGTGGACCAGCTTGGCGATCTGCGCCAGCGAGGCTTTACTGACGTCCAGCCGCCCCTCCGCCATCAAATCCTATATTACCGCAACTCATGCGATAACCGCAAGCCAGGGGCGGATCAGGCTCCGAACTCACAACCGAACGTAAGGCGATCCCGCGATCATCGAGGCGCTCGAGGCCCGGAAACAGCCGGCTTCCGAGCGGCAAACCCGGAACCTTTTTGATGAATCTTCGCTCGAAGCCGTTAACCCGGAGTGAGGAACCATTAGCGGCCGATGTCGACATAATCTCCGATCTCGGACGCTACGGATTCCTCCTTACCGCCCCCCGCTTACGGTGCGGATAAGGCGCCCGTCAAGCTGGACGACGCCCGGACGAGCCAGGCGTGGGCGATCAAGCGGACGTCGGCGGCCCAACGCCCCGTCGAGGCCGGTGCAAACGGGATTCGCGGGGCGGCGGCGGCGCCCCCCTGCCCCGAGCCGCAGAGTGGCCGGGCCGAGGTACGGGAGGCGACCTCACGCCGGCCCCTTATAGTTACTAACGCGGGCTGCGCCCGCAACCCAGGCTCGCCTTCGGCGAGCATCAAGACGAAGGTGATCGCGAAGCTCGTGGCGAACTTGATCGCTAGCCAAAAATTCCGTTAGGCTGCCAGGCCGCGGGCGGGTGGGAAAGCGCAACATCTTCGCAAAACGCAAAGAAGATACGGACAAAGAATCTATCCTCTTGCGGCCGCAGGTCCGCGTTCGTAACCACAAGCGGCCTCCGCTACCCTTCGAGCAGCTCGCGAAAGAGCGGCGTCAGCTTACGATGCTCGAGGAGGAACGAGTCGTGACCGTAGCCCGATTCGATCTCGTGGCTCCGGACGTCGATTCGGTTCGCGCGCAGAGCGTCGACGAGCTCCCGCGACTGGTACGTCGGGTAGAGCCAGTCGCTCGAGAACGACACGACGAGGGCCTTGCGGCAGCGCATCCTCCGGAACGAATCGGCGAGGCTCGCGTACCGTTCCCCGGCGTCGTAGAGGTCGATTGCGCGCAGCAGATAGAGGTAGCTGTTGGCGTCGAAGCGCTCGACGAACTTCTGCCCCTGATGCTCGAGGTAGCGCTCGATGTCGAAAAGCGTCCGTAAGCCGGTGTTGTCCGCCGCCACGCGCCGTCGCCCGAACTTTTCCCAGAGCCATGGGTCGCTCAGATACGTGATGTGGCCGAGCATGCGTGCGATCGCCAGACCGTGATGCGGCGGCTCCTTCCCGTAGTAGTCGCCGCCGCGAAAATTCGGATCGCCGAGGATCGCTTCGATCCCGACCTTGTGGATCGCGATCGATTGCGGCGTCGCGCGCGCCGCGGAGGCGACGAGGATCATCGAGTCGACGAGGTCGGGGTAGCGAAGCGCCCACTCGATCGCCTGCATGCCGCCCATCGAGCCGCCGACGACCGTCCGAAGACGCCGGATACCGAGCCTCCGGACGAGCTCGCGCTGCACCCGAATCATGTCGCCGACGGTGACCCGCGGAAACGCGAGCGCATACGGCCTTGCGGTCTGCGGGTTCGTCGACGACGGTCCCGTCGTCCCGTAGCAGCTGCCGAGCAGGTTCGAGCAGACCACGAAATACTTCGTGGTGTCGAAGGCCCGTCCCCGGCCGATCATGACGTCCCACCAGCCGGGCGCGCGGTCGTCCGCATTGTGGCGCCCGGCTGCGTGCGCGCTCGCGGTCAGCGCGTGCTCGACGAGGATCGCGTTGTCGGCCGCGGCGTTGAGCTCACCGTACGTCTCGTAGGCCACGGTGATCGGCCGGAGGTGCCCGCCCTCATCGAGGGGAAGGCCGTCGTCGAAGGTGAGCGATCGCGTCGCGACGATGCCGACCGAGCCTTCCTCGATGATGACGACGGGGGCCTCGCCGGGTGCGTGATCGCGAGTCGGGCCGAGCGTCATCCAGCCCACCCCTGCGACTTCTCGAGCGCCTGGCCGAGGTCCCAGAGGATGTCGTCGAGCGTTTCGAGACCGATCGAGAGACGGATCATGTCGGGAGCGACACCCGCGGCGACCGGCTCTCCCTCCGAGAGCTGGCGGTGCGTGGTCGACGCCGGATGGATGACGAGGCTCTTCGCGTCGCCGACGTTCGCGAGGTGCGAGAGCACCTCTCGGTAGGCCGGGTTCACGGGGATCACGCGGTAGCCGTGCTCCGGGAGATACTTCGCGGCGAAAAAGCTCGGTCGAAACCAGCGGGCGGAAAGCCCGACCATGGCGATCGTGCGGTTCTCCTTCAGGATGCGGCGAAGCCCTTCGATGTCGTCCATGACGATCGGACCGGCTCGGCCGAGATGACACGGGCATCCGGCTCGCACAAGAGGAGCTCTTCCATCGCCTGCCCGGTCCGACCTTCCGGGCCCGCGGTGCTGAGCCTTGATCCCAGAGCCGATCCGTTCTACCGCCCTGCGCAGGCAGCCCCGGCCGGCGGGTCGTCCCCGAAGCGGCGGCGCCGGGAGAGGAACGAGCTATGAACGTTTACGACGCCATGCGCACCACCTTCGCAGCCCGTGAGTTCACCGCCGACCCCGTCGATGAAGCCACCCTCTACCGCATCCTCGACAATGCCCGCTTCGGGCCGAGCGGCGGCAACCGGCAGGGATGGCGAGTGATCGTGATCCGCGACCCGGCCAAGCGGACGGCGCTCATCGACCTCATCCGGCCGACGATGCAGCGCTACGTCGCACAGGTGATGGCGGGCGAAAACCCCTGGAATACGGTCGCGCCGACGAAGGTCGATGCCGCGGCGATCGCGGCGGCGCCGCTGCCCCCCGGCATGATCGAACGCATCGTCCACGCGCCCGTGCTGCTGCTCGTCGCCGTCGATCTCCGGGTCGTGGCGTCGTTCGATTCCTCGCTGCCGCGGGTTGGCGTGATCTCGGGAGCGTCGATCTATCCGTTCGTCTGGAACATCCTGCTCGCGGCGCGCAATGAAGGGCTCGGCGGAACGCTCACGACGTTCCTGGCGCCCGCCGAAGCGGAGGTGCGGCGGATCTTCGCGCTGCCGGATCACTACGCGGTCTCGGCGCTGCTGCCGATCGGCAAGCCGGTCAAGCAGCTGACCAGGCTCAAGCGGAAGAGAGTGGAGGAATTCACGACGGTGGACGCTTACACCGGGCCGCCGCTCGGCAAACGGTAGGACGCTACGGGCTACGGGCTACAGGAAAGGCGCAAGGAGTCCTTCCCGTAGCCTGTAGCCCGTAGCCCGTAGCCGATGCTAGATACTTGCCATGCCGATGAAGAAGGGAATCAAGCAGCTGGTCGCCGAGGCGGAGGCGGAGATCGAGACCTTGACGGTCGAACAGGCAAAGGCCGTCGCCGCCGACCCGAAGGTGACCCTCGTCGATCTGCGCGACATTCGCGAGCTCGAGCGCGAAGGGGTGATCCCCGGGGCCTTCCACGCGCCGCGGGGCATGCTCGAGTTCTGGGTCGATCCCGAGAGCCCGTACTTCAAGCCGGTCTTCGCCACCGGCAACAAGTTCGTCTTCTTCTGCGCCGGCGGCCTGCGCTCGGCGCTCGCCACCCAGCAGGTCCAGCGCATGGGCCTGGAGCCGGTTGCTCACATCGCCGGCGGCTTTGGCGCGTGGAAGCAGGCCGGGGGACCGGTCAAGCCGTACGAGAAGCCCGTAAAGCCGAAGACCGACTGACCGGCCGCTGGGAGGGCGCGTCACAGATCGCGTCGCGCGTCGCGCCCGTTGGTCGCGAGAGCGCTGCCGTAAGCGCTACCTTGATAGCTCCGCGCGGACGATCCGCGCCCTGCCCGCCAGGGCCTTCGTCTTTCCTCGTGCGGCCGCGCGAGGGCGAGGCGCCATGCCGCAATCCGTGGGAGCGCCGGCGCCGGAGGAAGACGCAGTGTCTTCGAGCTCGTCCGCGTGGTAGGTCACACGAGATCTCACCGGGAGGAATCGCATGACGGAGAGCACGAGGCGCCAGCTCAACGACGTAAACCTCGAGGCCATGGGCGCCTTGATCGAGAAGATCCGGCGCGAGCCGGAAGCTGCAAAGACTCAATGGAGAGCGGACGTGCGCTGGACGGGCGCCCTCCGCTCGGAGGCTCGCAGCCGCGATCTCGGCCCGCTGCCCTCCGACGAGCCGTTCGCTCTGGGCGGCAGCAACACCGCGCCGAACCCCGTCGAGCAGCTCCTCGCCGCGCTCGGCAACTGCCTCGCCGTGGGATACGCGGCCAACGCCTCCGTCGCGGGCGTTCAGATCCGCTCACTCCGCATCGAGCTCGAAGGCGAGATCGACTTGCATGCGTTTCTCGGCCTGCGCGGCGGGAACGCCGGCTACGAATCGATCCGGGCTACGGTGCACCTGGAGTCCGACGCGAGCCCGGAGCAGCGGAAGCTGCTCCATGAGAAAGTCGTCGGCTCCTCCCCCGTCGGCCACACGTTGAGCCGCGCGGTGCCGCTGCGGATCGAGCTCGGCTGAGCTCCGATCGTCAGGGCCGGGGCACTTCCGCGACCGTCTTCATGAAGTCCTCGATCCGCGTCGCCGGCATGGTGACGATCTCCACGTAGCCGGTCTGCGCGACGAAGAGGCCGTGCTTCATGACCACCTGCTCGTCCGGCGCCTCGAGGATGGCAACGAGGTCGTAAGGGCCGGACACCGCGTACACGTCGAGGATCTTGCCGCCGAGCGACTCGAGGTACTGGCGGCCCTTCGCGAGACGCTCGGGTAGCTCCTTGACGTTCATCATGCCCTCGCGCGTGAGCTTCACCAGACGGACGAAACGGGCCATGGCGACCTCCTTTCTGCCGGCGGCCGGGGACTCGGACGACGCCGGACCTCAACTGCAGGAGCGAAGCTACTCGAAGGCTCGGAATGCGTCGAGAGCGGCAACGTCCTCTCAGCTCGGGGCGGCTGGATCGCGACCGCGCGACGGGAAGAGGTCACGGTAACGCCAAACGAGGATCGCGGCCGCGAGCTCGAGCGGGACGCTGATCGCGAGAAACAGCCACTCGCCGCGCACGAACGAGTCGGGCAGGGGACGACCGGTCAAGAAGCCGAGCGGGTAAAATACCATGTAGAGGGACTGCGAGATCGGAACGTAGAGCAGATACGCGAAGAGCAAGTACCAGCACCAGCGGCGGCGACTGACGAGGCCATAGACTGCCGCGGCGTACAACGCGAGGTGGGGAAACACCGCAAACCAGGCTGCGTCTCCCGTGAACTTGTAGCCGAGCCACACGCGCTGCAGGCTCGAGTAGCGGAGCATCAGAAAGCCCCACGCCATCTCGCCGCGGCCCGCCGGGTCGAGGAGCGCGTAGAGATCCTTGATCGCTCCGAGAAGCGCGACGAATGCGATGGCACCGCCGAGCACTCCCGCACGGTAGCTGCGCAGCTCGCGCGACGCGCCGGCGTTCGGTGTCGTTTCCAGCCTCGGTCGGTCTCCCGCGAGGGCTCTACCGGATCGGGGGCTCCGTCGCAACGGAGCGTCTCAGCCTGTCGGCCCCGCCTCCCCCCCAACGGGAGAGGCAGGGAATCTTTGCGCGAAATCGATAAACATCTAGAAGTGGATCGCGAACCGAGGATTCGCTCGATGATGCAATCTGAAAATCGTTTCGCCGGTGCGGCGGTGGGGCGGGCTCGATGAACGAGCGCGCGGCCGAGACCAAAGACTCGTTCCGCGACCTGGACGGCGCGGGTCGTTGGCGGCGCGAGCCGTTCCGCATCTTCTTCCCGCTCGGCGTGGTGCTCGCGTGGACGGGCATCGGCCACTGGCTGTTCTACGCGATCGGTTTGACTGCCAGCTACTCCTGCCAGCTCCATGGCCTCGTGCAGGTCGAGGCGTTCCTGATGGCATTCGCGGTGGGATTCCTGTTCACGGCGCTGCCCCGCCGCACGCAGGGGCCCCCGCCGTCGAGCCTCGAGATGACGGGCGCGGCGATCGCCCTGATCCTCACCGCCGCTCTCCTGGTGGCCGGGCGCTGGGTCGTCGCACAGGCGGCCTACGTGTCGCTGTTCGCCCTGCTCCTCCAGTTCGCCCTGCGGCGCCTCGTCCGTCGCTCGGCGGGCAGGCGCCCGCCCGCCGCCTTCGTGTTGATCCCAATCGGCGCGCTGCATGGTCTCCTGGGGGCGGCGCTGATCGCCTCGGCCCCGGCGCTCCACATCCGACCGTGGACGCTGCGCCTGGGACCGCTCTTCATTCAGCAGGGCGTATTCCTCTGCTTCACGGTCGGCGCCGGCGGACTCATCCTCCCGCTGATGAGCGGCGCGCCCCCGCCCGC
>Ga0315278_10005751_pt1 | contig 11240 bp, 8 predicted proteins | sample YL17G06_0_MG_FD_203880 | JGI IMG/M metagenome (GOLD analysis project Ga0315278, IMG submission 203880) | Sediment microbial communities from Yellowstone Lake, YNP, Wyoming, USA - YL17G06_0 | ecosystem: Environmental > Aquatic > Freshwater > Lake > Sediment | place: USA: Wyoming | collected... | reverse complement strand
CGATGAGCGCGTTGGCAGATTTAACTGCCGGAGTAATAAATCGTTCGAACGCCCATCGGTCTTCGGTGGACCTCATCTGCCTCCCCGAAATGGATGCAATGGCCCGGGCAGACATTGTCGGCACAGGCGGGCATCAGCCCGCGGTCCACGCGGTGATGGCAGAGGTTGCATTTCTGAGCGATCCCTTTGGCGGGGTCGAAGGCGATGGCACCATAAGGGCAGGCTTCGAGGCAAGCCTCGCATCCGGTGCATGCCTCCCCGTCCAATATGACGATGCCGTCCGGGCGTTTGGTAATCGCTTCCACGGGGCAAACCCCTGCGCAGGGCGGATCGTCGCAGTGCCGGCAAATACGGACTCGGAAAGTGAACTCGAGCTTTCCAGCCACCCGCTTCGGACCGTCTTCCCAAACCGAGATGAGCTTGACCCCGTCGGCGGCCTTGTTCTCCTGCTTGCAGGCCACCTCGCAGGTCTTGCAGCCCCAGCAGAAATCTTCCCCTATCCTCAGAGCATACGTCGTCATGGCTTCGCTTCTCGTTCTGCGCCCCTATAGCCGTGGTCAAAATTTCGTTCCGATTCAGACGAGGGGATGGTGTTTTGCGCCCGGTGCGCTGACCGGTCAGCCGAACGCGGCATCACTCCGGGACCCGTCCGGGGAGATGCCGCCCCGGAATCACGCATCGCCCGGCTGCTCCGGTATCGCCCTGGACGGGTCCCGTTGCCACAGCGCCCTTTCAGCGCGCCGGGCGCAAAATGCCATCCCCGATCATCCGATACCCTCTGCTTCATGCGTTTGCCGCTCCGGATAAATCCGGCACAGGAGCGACCGGATATGGGTAGCCCCCATGGCCGGATCGCAGTTCGTGTAGGCGTTGTCCGTCAGGATGTTGATGTTGGACTCGTCCCAACCGTGGCCGGGGTCCTTTTTTTCCGGAAACCACCAGGCATGCTGGGCCGCGACGATCCTCGGGTCCATGCCCTCGAATAGCTGTGCGCGCTGACGCACCTTGCCGCGCGGCGATTCGATGACCACCCAGTCACCCTCCTGGATGCCCTCCTTGCGCGCCGTCTCCGGGTGAATCTGAACCATGGGATCGCGGTGCAGTTCCCGCAACCAGGGAACCTGGCGGTTTTCGGTGTGGAAAAAGCCGGGGGACCTGGCGCCGGTGATGAGAATATAGGGAAACGAGGCGAGAAGCTCCGGCGTGCTGACCGGGCTTTCAGGGGGTTCTCGGTATTGGGGCAATGGATCGTAACCCCACGTTTCCAGCAGGGTGGACCAGAGTTCGAACTTCCGCGTGGGTGTCGAAAAGCCTTTCTCCTTGTATTTCCGCGGCCGGACCTCCCCCCGGATATAGTCCATTTTCTTGAACTCCTGCCAGGTGATGCCCAGGGGTTCCAGGATCCAGTCCAGGGCCTTTTCGAAATCATCCCACCAATGCGCGCCCTGCCCCACGCGATGGGCGAGGTCGTTGAGCATTTCATGGTCCGACCGGCATTCGCCCACCTGGATGATCTTCCGCCGGGGCAGAATGTAGCCGTGGCGCTTCCAGAAATCACCGATGTAGTCCATTTCCAGCCAGGTAGCTGCCGGCAGAACGATGTCGGCCAGCTCGGCCGTGGGGGTGATGAAGAAATCGGATACGGCCATGAAATCGACTTTCTGGAGGGCGCGATAGACCTCCCGGGCGTTGGCGCGCGTCAGGACGGGGTTTGAACTGATGAAAAAGAGCATCTTGACCGGGTAGGGCTTCTCTTCGAGAATCGCATCCCAGACGCACTTGGGATTGATGATGGCGAAGTTTCCCGCGAGCCGGAAACGCTTCCCTCCGAGGCGTTTTTCGCGCTGGGCGTCCGAAAGCATCCGGTGGGCTCCGAAATAGCCCACGTTGCGGATCCGGGGGGGCGGGAAAAGCATCTGGCCGCCGGGGACGTCGATGTTGCCGGTCAAGCCCATCAGGAACATCAGGAGCCGGTCGTTGTCCGCGCAGTTGATCTGCTGTTCGATCGCCACACCCCATTGAATGGCCGCCGGCTTGGTTGCGGCGAAGAGCCGGGCTGCTGCGCGGATCTTCTCCCGGGAGACCCAGGTGATCGCCTCCACCCGATCGAGTGGGTACTCGTTGACCCGTTCCACGAACGGCTTCCAGCCGTATACATGGTTCTCGACGAAATCCCGGTCGTAGAGCTCTTCGTTGACGATCACGTTCAGCATGCCGTACGCCAGAGCCGCGTCGGTGCCCGGCCTCAGGGGCAGCCACACATCGGCCCGGGCCGCGATCCGGGTAAGCCTCGGGTCCACCGCGATGAGCTTGGCCCCCTTGTTCAGGCTGACCGAAAAAGGCTCGCCCTTGTAACAGTCCGGGTTGCTGATCACGAGGTTGTTGCCCCAGACCATGATGCACTTGGGGTCGGCCGCATAGTCAACGATGGGGTTGGTGCCGCAGGTGATGATGCTGGTGGCAATGCGGGGTCCGTAGCAAAAGTGACCGGCCGTCAGCACGTTGGGGCTGCCCAGCAGATTGGCAAAGCGGTAGATGGCCGCCTCGTTTTCCCGCCCCGTCCCATACCCCAGGACAACGGACTCGGCGCCGAATCGTTCCTTGTAGGCATTGATCCGGCCGGCAATGGTATCCAGCGCCTCGTCCCAGGAGATGCGCTGCCACTGGCCGCTCGCTTTGGGCCCGATCCGCTTCACCGGATAGGTCAGCCGGTCGGGATGGTAGGCCAGCTGGGCCGATGCCAGCCCCTTGCTGCACAGCGTCCCGTGGTTGATGGGACAGTCCGGATCTCCGGCAATCTTGGCCACCTTGCCGGCCCGAGTGTATACCAGAACGCCGCAGCCGCCGTGACACATGCGGCAGTGGCTCTTGACCACGCCGTCATAGCCGTAAGCTTCAATTTCCCGCTGGGCATTGGAGTGCACGAACTCAGCCATGTTGAACCTGAAAATCGAAGGCAAAGAGCATCGAGCAAATCCGCTATTGACTCTATGCTCTCTGCCCTTTTTCGGACCGCTTAGAGTTTTCCCCGGACCGCCTCGCCGACGGCCCGGTCGCTGAGCGTGCGGGTGCTGCCCCAGGCGATGCACTGCGTGGCGCAGACCGAACTGCAGGCCGGAGCCAGGCCGGCGTTCAGCCGGTCGATGCACAGGTCGCATTTCACGGCCGAATCGCTGTCGTCGTCGAACTGCATGGCACCGAACGGGCAGGCCGGCAGGCACTCCTTGCAGCCGATGCAGAGCTCGCGATCGATCAACACGATGCCATCGGTATTCCTGGATATCGCGTCCACCGGGCAGGCGCGCTGGCAGGGAGCATTGGCGCAGTGGTGACAGTAGATCGGAAAAAAGTCCGGGCCGTTTTCAAGCACCCGAACGAACCGCGGGCCGACACCCAGCCCGTGCTCCTGCTTGCACGCCACTTCACAGGCGTGACACCCCATGCAGTCTTTCTTGAAAACCATTAAAGAGTACTTCGCCATGGATTTTCCTCCCCGTGAATCCCTTTGGGATGCGAGCCCGCACCCCTGAAGTTTTTTCCGGTTTCACGTCCTACCCTCGCAGGCACCGGACGTGGTAAGCGTTGGTCTTGTAGTAACGACGATCGATCTTTCTACGAAGCCACCACAGGCGATATATTGCACAGACACACCCTCAGGTTGGTAGCCCCGATGGCGGGGTCGAGGGTCGCATAGGCATTGTCGGTCAGGATGTTGACGTTCGCAATATCCCAGCCATGGCCTTCATCCTTGATTTCAGGGAACCACCAGCCGTGTTCGGCCACGATGACGCGCGGATCGATCCCGTCATTCAATTTGGCCTTCTGTTTGATCCGCCCTCGCGGGGACTCGATATGCACCCACTGCCCGTCTTCGATTCCGTGCTTTGCCGCAGTTTCAGGATGGATTTCCACAAGAGGGTCGGGGCGGATCTCTCGCAGCCAGGGCTGTTCACGGTTGGCGGAGTGAAAAAAGCAGGGGGTCCGGTAGCCGGCATTGAGAATATACGGGAACTTTTTCGCCAACTCGGGTTTTGACACCGGGCTCTCCGGGATTTCCGTGTACTTGGGCAGGGGATCGAATCCCCACTTCTCCAATACGGTTGAATAGAGCTCGACTTTTCCGGTCGGAGTGGAAAAGCCCCTTTCCCGATACTTGTGATAGACCATTTCGCCTTTCAAGTATCCGACCTCCTTGAACTGCTCCCAGGTCAGTCCGGCCGGTTCGAGCAGGTAGTCGAGCGCATCTTCCACCGTGTCCCACCACTGCTGGCCCATGCGTTTGCCAAGTTCCAGGAAAATCTTGTGATCCTGCCAGCACTCGCCGATCTCGACGCACTTCTGGCGGGCCAGCGCGTAGCCGTGCCGCTTCCAGTTGTCGGCCACATGATTCTGCTCGAGCCAGGTTCCGGCGGGCAGGAAGATGTCGGCCAGCTCCGCCGTGGGGGTGAGAAAGAAATCGATGACCACCAGGAACTCGAGTTTCTTCAGGGCCGCATAGGCCTCTCGGGCGTTGGCCCGCGTAATGACGGGGTTGCTGCCGCACAGAAGTCCCGCCTTGAGCGGATAGGGTTTTTCTTCGAGAATGGCGTCCCAGGCTTTCTTGGGATTAATGAACGCCACCCTCGCGCCCAGTTTGAACTGGTCGCCGCCCAGGCGTTTCGCCCGCTGCTCGGGGGACAGGTCCTTGTGGCGCGAAAACTCGGCCACCGTCCGCGTCGGCGGATTCACGAAGAGCACGTTGCCGCCCGGGGCGTCCAGGTTGCCGGTGGCCGCCATCAGACCGGTCATGATGCGGGTGCAGTCGGCGCAGTTGTTGTTCTGCTCGGTGGGAACACCCCAGTGGATGCAGGCGGGCTTGGTCTTGGCATACAACCGGGCCGCCTGCCGGATGAGCTCCTGGTCCACCCAGGTGATCTCCTGGACGCGGCCCAGCGGATACTCCTGCACCCGCTCTTTGAAGGCACCCCAGCCGTTGATGTGGTTTTCGGTGAACTCCTGGTCGTAAAGCTCCTCTTCGATAATGACGCTGTGGAAGCCCATGGCCAGGGCGGCATCGGTCCCGGGTCGCAGCTGCAGCCACAGGTCCGCCTTTTTGGCGAGGAACCCCCGGCGGGGATCGATGCAGATCAGCTTGGCACCCTTCTTGTACGCCGTCCAGAAACTCGCGCCCTTATATTCGTCCGGGTTGGTCCACTGGGGGTTGCAGCCCCACATGACAATGCATTTGGGCCCGCCGGCATAATCGCACACCGGCAGATTCCCCACGGTTACCAGCGTTGACGCGACGCGCGAGACATAGCACATGTGCCCGGCCGTCAGCACATTGGGTGTTCCCATCTGGTTGGCAAAGCGGTACAGGTGGCTTTCATAATCTCGTCCGGTGCCTTGGCCGACCACAATGGACTCGGCCCCGTACTCCCGGATGACCGCTTTAAATTTCGCGGCGATGGCGTCCAGCGCCTCGTCCCATGTAATCCTTTGCCAGCCCGCGCCCGTCTTTTTCATGGGATGCAGGATGCGGTCGGGGTGATAGGCCAGTTGGGTGATGGCCAGACCCTTGCTGCAGAGGGTGCCGTGGCTGATCGGGGAATCCGGGTTCCCTTCGACCTTGATGACTTTCCCGTTCTGCACCTGGGCGATGACGCCGCACCCGCCGTGGCAGCTGCGACAGACCGTTTTTATTTTTTTCACTTCTCCCATCGCTGTTCTCCTTGATTGAGTTTCGATCTCGGCCACGTCCGAGATGCCGAATTTCAATAGGCGGGTGGCTGCCAGGATGGTTCGCGTGTTTTTCTCAACCACCGGAACCCCCCCGCCCAGTGCATTTAATTCCAGGGCCGCTTTTTCCAGCTGCTCAATCCTGGACTTCATTTTCCTGAGATCGGCTCGATTGTCGGATGCCATCCTTCCCTTCCCTCATCTGAGATCCTTGAATCGTTTGGCCTTCAAGGTGTAGCGTTTCAGAACGCACGGTTGCTCCGGCAATAGCTGAAACCGCAGATTGGTCTTGACTTTCAAACGCTCGGACAAGCGGCCCATGATTCCCTGCAGCGCCGCGTCCCCCACCTCCGGCCGCGCTTCGAAACGCAGGGAAACCTCGTCCATCACTCCCTTCTTTTGAACGATGATTTCGTATTCCGTGATCTCCGGAAATTCCCCTCGGAGCAGCTCCTCCACCGCCACGGGGGTGAAGAGCACTCCGCGAATCTTCCGCAAGTGGTCGGCGCGGCCGGCGACCTCCTGGATCTTCAGCGAGGTCCTTCCACAGCCACAGCCGGCCCTTCCCTTGCGCACCACATCCTTCGTGTTGAAACGAATCATGGGAAAAGACCGTCGGCCGAGGGGCGTCACAACCGCCGTGCCGAGTTCGCCCTCGGCGACCTCCCGGGTCTCGGTCTCCAGATCGAGGATCTCCACCAGGAAGAACGGCTCCATGATGTGCAGCCCCTGCCTTTGGCTGCACATGGCCGCCCACGCACACGGTTCCGTCCCACCGATATGGTCGTAGACCTCGGCGCCCCAAAGCGCTTCAAGCCGTTTGCGGGTGGCCTGCGGCAGAGGCTCTCCGGCGCACAGCATCCTGCGAACCCCCATGTCCCTGGGGATCAGCCCCATCTTTTCGGCCTCCTCCGCCATGTGCAGGCCGTAGGTGGGCGTGTTGAGAAGTCCCGTCGCCTTGACCTCCCGCAGCTTGTTGATCCGCCCGACGGTATCCAAGGCGCCGCCGGGCACGACCATGCAGCCTAATTTTTCGGCGGCGAAATGGCCTTCCCAGAAAGCGACATAGACATTGTAGCCGAACGGGATGAACACCCGATCGGTTTCTCTGAAGCCGGCCATCCAAAGGATGTGGCACCATACTTCCACCCGCCACTGCCAGCTCTCGCAGCTCTCCGGAACATAGACCGGTTTTCCGGTCGTGCCCGATGTCTGGCGAAATGTGGAGACTTCCTCAGGGCTGACTCCCAGGAGTTCTCCGAAAAGAAATGGCTCCTTGCCGTCCTGGGCAGCGCGCAGGTCTTCCTTGTTGACCAGGGGCAGGGCCCGGATGTCTTCCCGGGTGCGGATGTCCTCGGGGTCAATCTGCCGGTACAGGCGGCGATAAAATTCGCAGTGGCTCTTGGCGTAGGACAGAATGCGGCGAAAATGGGTGATCTGGATTTGCTGCAGCTGCTCTCTCGGAAGGGTCTCGATAAAAGGGTTCCAGTAGGCCTGCTCGGATAGCTTCATGATTCCCCCTGCCTGGCGGCCTGATATGCTTCCGCAAAAGGCCCCGCAGCCGCCTCCAGTCGGGAGTTGACCTCCGCGGCAGTAGCTTTCATGAGTCCCGCGAACTCCGAAAGTTTTTCGTCGCTGACCTGCCGGCTCAAACCCACAGCCCAGATGGCGGCCTGGAAATCATAGCGGCGGGTATTCAGCGGCACAGCCAGCGCGATGATCCCCTCGATATACTCTTCCCGGTCAAAAACAATTCCGTCCTGCCTCAGCCGTAAGACCGACTCCTTGAATGCAGCCTTGTCAGTAATCGTTTTCGAGGTGTAGGGCTTGAGGCGCGCCTCCGCGAGGATGCTGTCGATTTCATCGTCCGAAAGCATGGAGATCAGCGCCTTGCCCCCGGCTCCTGCAAAAAGCGACAGCCGCAAGCCGACCTCCGAAGATATTTTGATGTCAAAGGCCGTGTCCACCTTGTCGATGATAACAGCCTTCAGCCCGGAGCGCATGCCGAGAAAGGCCGAAAGCTTCGTCTTGCGATTGATTTCGATCAGATAAGGGTGGACGGTCTGGATCAAGCCGTTTCCTTTGGCTGCGGCGTTGCCCAACACGTACAACCGGGTGCCGAGCCGGAACAGGCCATCGGGCCCCCTTTCGAGCACGTTCAGGTGTGACAGGGTATGCATGATGTTGAAAACGGTGCTCTTGTTCAGCTGGAGCTTTTTTACGACTTCGGTAATGCTGACCGGCAGCCCGGCCAAGGCTATGAGTTCGAGGATGGCTAAGGATTTGTCCAGAGAGGGGACCCTCTTGAAGCTTGCTTTCATACGCTCCTGGTATTGCTGAAACAACAACCGCGTGCACCGCACGCGGTCTGCATGCAGGAATCATAAGATCCCAGACCGTCTGTCAATCGGGGAGCCAAGGTTTGTAAGCAGATCAAAGAGCAGAGTTGTAGTCTTCACAGCTTGTTCTCTATAGAGAACTTATGTTTTATATTTATTCCCATCTGCCATTTGTTGTCAAGCATAAAAAACTTGAGAAGACTATAAGCAACAATCCGGCAAATTTGACGATTTAAGATCATTTTTTAGGAGGCCATCAGATTTGATTTGACAAATCCACCCATATCAATTTAATTTGTCTCAATTGCTGAAAATCGTTCATTATGCTGAACACTTTGATGCTCCTGATATTTTGTCCAGCCGATGGCAAATTACTCGTTTTAAGGAGCGCCCTTGCGTATTCGGCCCCGCGATTCAAATCCTTTCGGACCGATCGGTTTCAATGCAATGATCCGTGCAGGAGGTTCCAAGGAAGGCGATGCTGAAAAGAAACTAAACAACTGACAACTGCAAACCCGAAAACGGAGTCACCCAGAGGAGGGTCAAGATGAGACAGGGCAAATGGATTTGTTTGGTTTTGGCAGCAATGATCGCAGGCGTTTTCTTCTTCAGCAGTCCAGGCACCCTTCAGGCGGCTGACCCCGTCAAGCTCAACTATTCCATCTTTTTCCCCGCTCCGCATAAGAACACGGTCCTCGCCACCGAGTGGGCGCAGGAAGTCGAGAAACGCACCAACGGCGCCGTCAAGATCACCATGTTCGCCGGCGGCACACTGACTCCCGCCGACAAGTGTTATGACGGCGTCGTGAAGGGCATCTCCGACATCGGCATGTCGGTGCTAGGCTACACCCGCGGCAGGTTCCCTCTGACCGAAGTCATTGACCTGCCGCTGGGGTACAAAAATGGCTTGGCAGCCACAAAACTCATCAACATCTACTACAAGAAGTTTCAGCCTCAGGAATTCAATGATGTCCAGGTCATGTACTTTCACGCCCACGGTCCCGGAATTCTTAACAGCAAAAAGCCCGTTAAAAACCTCGACGACCTGAAAGGAATGAAAATCGTCTGCCATGGCCTGAGCGCCAAGGTGGTCGGTGCGCTCGGTGCGACGCCGGTGGCCATGCCCATGCCCGAACGGTACGACGCCCTGCAAAAAGGCGTGGCCGAGGGCGCCATGAACCCACTCGAAGCCCTCAAAGGCTGGAAACTCGGCGAGGTCATTAAATACACCACGGAAAACTTCGGCTCCGCCTACTCCACGGGGTTCTTCGTGGTCATGAACAAGGATAAGTGGAACTCCTTGCCCCCGGCCGTCCAGAAGGTCATCGAAGCGGTCAACATGGAGTGGATCGAGAAGACCGGCAAGGGCTGGGACGAAATCGACAAGGAAGGCCGGGAGTTCACCTTGTCCAGGGGCAATCAGATCATCGCGCTTTCCAAGGAAGAAGACGAAAAATGGGCCAAACTGGTCCTGCCGATCCTGGACGAATATGTGGCCACCATGAAAACCAAAAATCTTCCGGGTGAAGAAGCGGTCAAGTTCTGTCTGGAAGAGCTGAAGAAGCTGCAGTAGTGTCCCCGGGGGGAAGGGATGAAACGCATCCCTTCCTCTATTTTTGCCTCAACAGGATCTGGACGGAAAGGAGCGGTGCGTGGAGCGTTTGCTGAACAGCGTCGGCCGGCTGAGTCGCTTTATCAATGTCATCGCCGGCATCGCGATTACCTTCATCATGTTCTTGACGGTACTCGATGTCATCCTGCGGTCCTTCCGGCGGCCGATTGTCGGAACCTACGAACTGGTGGCGTTTTCCGGGGCCGTGGTGGTCGGTTTCGCCATTCCCCTGACCTCGTGGATGCGCGGTCATATCTACGTCGACTTTTTAACCTGCAAGCTGCCCAAAACCGCCCAATCCATTTTCAACTTGATCACCCGCTGCATGGGCATCGGCCTGTTTTTCCTCATCGGGTGGAACCTCATCAAGGTGGGCATGGACCTGCAGCAATCCGGGGAAGTGTCGCTGACCCTGCAGCTGCCGTTTTACCCCGTTGCTTATGGAGTGGCCGTTTCCTGCTTCGTGCAGTGTCTCGTTCTGCTCGCGGACATGCTGAAGATTTTCAGGGGGGAATATGAGTGAAGTCACGGCTGGGTTGATCGGTCTCGCGGGGGTTCTGCTGCTGTTTCTGACGGGCATCGAGCTGGGGTTCGCCATGGCCCTGGTGGGATTTCTGGGCTTCAGCTACATCGTTTCCTGGAAGGCCGGGCTGAACCTGCTGGCCAAGGATTTCTTCGACGTGTTGTCCTCCTACGGCTTCACGGTCATCCCGCTCTTCATCCTCATGGGGCAGATCGCCTTCAACGCCGGCATCGCCAAGCGGCTGTACGCGGCGGCCTACAAATTCGTCGGCCACATCCCCGGCGGGCTGGCCATGGCCACCGTGGTGGGGGCCACGGCGTTCAAGGCGATCTGCGGCTCTTCGCCGGCAACGGCCGCCACCTTCGCCAGCGTCGCCGTGCCGGAAATGGATCACTACGGCTACGACAAGAAACTTTCCACCGGGGTCGTGGCCGTAGTGGGTACCCTGGGAATCCTGATCCCCCCCAGCGTGACGCTGATCGTCTTCGGCATCATCACGGAGCAATCGATCGGAAAGCTTTTTTTGGCGGGCCTGGTCCCGGGGCTGATCGTCGCCGTGTTCTTCGTCTGCATCATCTACGCCTGGTGCAAGATCAACCCGGCGCTGGGACCCAAGGGGCAAAAATCCACATGGAAGGAGCGCGTGGCGTCGCTGCCCGAGGTACTTTGGATTCTGGTCATTTTCTCCATGGTGATCGGAGGCTTGATGCAGGGGTTTTTCACGCCCACCGAGGCCGGCAGCGTGGGGACCTTCGCCGTTCTTCTTTTGTCCATCCTCAAGCGCGATTTGAACTTCAGGGGCTACGTCAAGTCGGTGGCCGAAGCCCTGCGAACGGCCTGCATGGTGTTGATGCTCATCGCGGGCTCCGTCATCCTGGGGCATTTCCTGGCGGTGACCAAGATTCCCATGATCACGGCCGACTGGGTGGTGTCGTTGCCCTTCAACCGCTACATCATCATGGTGGTGATCTCGATCATTTATCTGATAGGTGGGTCCTTTATCGACGACCTGGCCTTCATCGTCATGGCCACCCCGATCTTTTACCCG
>Ga0315278_10005749_pt1 | contig 11241 bp, 9 predicted proteins | sample YL17G06_0_MG_FD_203880 | JGI IMG/M metagenome (GOLD analysis project Ga0315278, IMG submission 203880) | Sediment microbial communities from Yellowstone Lake, YNP, Wyoming, USA - YL17G06_0 | ecosystem: Environmental > Aquatic > Freshwater > Lake > Sediment | place: USA: Wyoming | collected... | reverse complement strand
TCATCGAGCGGACGTTGGCCCCGCTGCTGCAGAGTTTCCTCGCTGCGCACCGACACACGGACATCTACGCCATCATGGGAAACGACGACTGCAGGGTCAACGAGGCGTTGCTGCGTCAACTTGATGAAGCGACGCCGGGATTTCACTTGCTGAACGATGGGTTGGTTGAGCTTCGGGACGCGAAGCAGATGCACACGTTCTTCGCGGACGAGATCCCGCTCCTGACAGTGACGGGGTATCCGTATGTTCCCCCCGGAGCCGGGCTGTTGGTCGATTGGGTCAAGTACGAGAACTGCGTCCACCTCAGACCGCCTGGCATGGACCCCTGCGTCGACATCTACGATCTGGGGATTCAGACTGTGCCAACGCAGACGCGCACAACGATCGCGGACGACCTAGCGGACTACGGCAGCTACCTACAACGGTGGAGCAAGAACGGAGCTCTCTCCTATGAGGCGGATCGGACGATCCACCTCTTCCATTCGCCTCCGTACAACACCCCGCTCGATTGGATGCCGCCCCAGGGGCGCCACGATCATTTGCGACTTCCTGACCACGTCGGCAGCTCGGAGATCGGGAGGTTCATCGAGCGCGTGCAGCCCTACCTGGTCCTGTGCGGCCACTGTCATGAGGCGGTGGTTCTCGGGGGGTACAGAACGCAGATGGGCCGCACGTGGTGCGTCAACCCTGGGAGTCAGGCGCACATTGATGTTTTGAGTGTGGTGCAGTTCAATGTCTACGACCCGTCAGAGATGAAACAACTCTTCATCAGCGCCCGCTAGCGCAGCGGCTGCGCTGACCGCGGGGGGCACTCAGGCCACGGCCGTCGGGTGAGATGATACGCCCCGGGTTCCACGTAGGCTGAATTACGTGGATGCCACGGTTGCCCGGGCAGCCGTCTGCTGTTGATTGTACTCATCGAGAACCTCGAGTGGTGTACGTCCCTTGAGAGAGCGATGCAGCCGGTGAGCGTTGTACCAGCCGATGTAGACGACGAGGGCCAATTCCAGTTGTAGCCGCGTCCTCCAGGTGGTTCGCTTGGTCAGTTCGGTCTTGATCGTGGAGATCACGCTCTCCGCCATGACGTTGTCGAGCGCCGTTCCGGTCCGTCCTCTGCTCGGAGCAATCCCTGCCTCGACAAGGCGCTTGGTGTACTCGTACGACGTGTACTGGGCGCCGTTGTCAGAGTGTGCGATCATGGTTCTGTTCTCGTATTCCTGACGCCCGGCGAGCGCCATCTCGAACGCGTCGCTGACCAGCGACTGGCGCATGTGACTCGCCAGCTTCCAGCCGACGATCCGCCGCGTGTGAACGTCAAGGACGACGGCAAGGTAGCTCCACCCCTCCCCGGTGCGGATGTACGTGAAGTCAGCCAACCACAGCTGGTCGGGACGATCCGCGCTGAAGTCGCGCTGCACCAGATCCTCCGCAGGAACAGGCGCGAGACCGGGGATCGTCGTGCGGCGCGTCGCCCCTTTGCGCACGCCTTCGATGCCATACCCCCGCATCAATCGTTCCACCGTGCAGCGGGCGACGCGGATCTCTTCACGCTGCAGCTGCTGCCATGTCTTCAGCTGCCCGTAGATCTCGAACGCCTCGGCGTGAACACGGTGGATCTCGCCGAGGACAAACTCATCATGAGCCGCGCGTGACGACGGAGGTTTACTTCGCCTCGCCCAGTATGCGCTGGTGGACACCTCGAGCTCCCGACAGATCGGCTCGACCCCGAAGCGAGCGCGCTGCTCATTGATGAATGCGCTCACCTCGGACGGGGTTGGTCGAGCTCGCGTGCGAAAAACACGCTCGCCGCCTTGAGTATCTCGTTGGCCCGCCGCAAGTCGCGCACCTCTTTGCGCAGTGCCGTCAGCTCCTCGCGCTCGGCGGTCGCCAGTCGGTCGGCACGCGTGCCGTCGTCGGCCTCGTCCTGACGCACCCAGACCCGTAGGGTCTCGTGGTGCACTCCAAGATCACGAGCTACCGCCGAGATCGGTCTGTCCGACCCCCGCGCCAGTCGTACCGCCCTCTCACGAAGCTCGGGCGGGTACTTCGATCGTCTCCCCATGTCTCACGGTCTCCTCTCCAGGTTCCCATGTTCCTGGAAACAGAGCCTCCGTCAAACTCGGGGCGTATCAAGAAGAGCGCCACAGGCACACCGGGCAGGTGCCCAACCCGGTCAGGAGCGCCCCGTACCCCCGCCGCTCGCGCTCCTCGCTCGCGTCCAAAACATGCACGTCGAGAAGAGACGCCGGAGCCGGCACCCCTTGCAGAAGCTCGCGATAGCAGGTGGCCAGCGCGAGGTCAATCCGCAACAGGAGCCGCGCTACCTCATCCCGGCGCCGTTCGACGACCACCAGGAGGTCGATGTCGGAACACGGCGAGGCGGTGTTTCCCATCGCACTTCCGTAGACATACAGTGCGCGGAACGAGACCCCAAGACCTCCCAGATACTCCCCTAGTCCCTTCGCCAGGGCGTAGCGGAACGAGCTGTGAGTCTCGGGGTCTCCGCGCCGCAGCCGCTCCAGCGTCGACTCCGAGAACTCCCCGCGCCGCCGCGCGCATCGATCGATCGCTCGTTCAATGAGCGCGACGGCGGGAGCCTCGGAAGGAAGAAGGCCGCTGGGTGTCTCGACGTTCATCGTCGCCCCGACCCCGCCTAGGGGAAGACCCCCCGAAGCTGAATGGCCGATGCAACGCGCTCAACGCCGAGGACGAACGCGGCAAGTCGGAGGGAGATCCCTCGCTCCTGAGCCAGCGTCCACACCTCGTTCAGCGAGCGCTGCAGGATCTGCCCCAAGCGCTGGTTGGTCTCCTCCTCTTCCCACGGGAAACACTGGATGTTCTGGACCCACTCGAAGTACGAGCAGACGACGCCACCGGCGTTCGCCAGGATGTCCGGCACAATCACGACGTCGCGCTCGCCGAGGATCAGGTCCGCCTCGGGCGTCGTCGGGCCGTTCGCGCCCTCCACGATGATCTTGGCCCGGATGTCCGGTGCGTTCTTGGCCGTAATCTGCGCCTCAAGAGCCGCGGGAATGAGCACGTCGACGTCCAGCGTGAGGACTTCGTCGCTCTTGATCTCTTCGACACCGCGCCCGTTGTACCCGGCGAGCAGGTGTCCCGGCGACGTCGCGACGTAGCGGAGTACCTCTTCGATGTCGAATCCACGCGGACAGTGGTACGCGCCCGACACATCGCTGATTCCCGTGATCTTCGCTCCACACTGCGCCAGGAGTTGCGCGCTGATGGAACCGACGTTGCCGAAGCCCTGGACGGCAACGCGCGTCTTCGTAACGTCCATGCCCAAACGCTGCAGAATGCCAAGCGTCGCGAACATGACCCCGCGTCCCGTCGCTTCTCGCCGACCGAGCGCGCCGCCCAACTCGAGCGACTTGCCCGTCACAATTCCAGGAACGGCCTCGCCGCTGAGGAGCCCCGCCGTGTCGACGATCCAGTTCATGGTCTGGGAGTTGGTGTTGACATCCGGAGCCGGAACGTCACGTCGCATTCCGATGAGCGGGAAGATGGCCATCGTGTACCTTCGCGTGAGGCGCTCCAGCTCGCCGCGCGACAGGCGGGTCGGATCGCAGGTCACACCGCCCTTTCCGCCGCCATACGGAATGTTGACCACGGCGCACTTCCACGTCATCCACCCGGCAAGCGCTTTGACTTCGTCGGCCGTCACGCCAGGATGGAAGCGGATTCCTCCTTTGCAGGGTCCGCGAGCGCTGCTGTACTGCACACGGTATCCCGTGAAAACCTCGATGCTTCCATCGTCTCGTGTAACTGGAACGCTCACCTCAAGGGATCTCTCGGGGCGGCGAAGGATCTCCCAAATCCCAGCCGGGATGTCCGTTTGCTCTCGGACCATGTCCAGCTGCTGCAACATCATCGCGTACGGGTTGATCTGGGTTTCGGCAATGCTCCCCGGGATCGTCCTCGTCTTATCTTGAATCGCCATACGGCGTTCACCTCCGACAGGAAGCGTATCGAACCCTCCGCATCGTCTACACCGAAGGAGCCATGCAAACTCCTTCATTCTTGCACTCGGAGGCGCTTCATCTCGCACCCCGCACTCTGCGTTGAGAGCGCAGCGCGGCGAGGCGTCCTGATCATCTGGATCTGTCAATTGACATGTCGCGCGCGGTGCCTTGTGCTAGCATCCAGCTGCGAAAGGACTTCGCAAACCCCGTACGACAGCATGGCGGCGATCTCCTCGTCTCGCGTATCGTTTCAGAATGGTCATGCGCATGTTGAGTCAAGAACCGTTTCCGTGCCCAGAGGGACTCACGGACCTCCTCGGAGCCTATCGGCCCCTACACGTGCGCTATGCAGCGGAGGAGTTGATCTGCCGAGAGGGAACGTTCGCCGCGGGTCTGCAGTGGATCACGCAAGGACTGGTGCTGGAGACCGGGGGCGGAAACTCGCAGGGACAGCAAAATGCAGCGCCGGACCTGTTGAGCCAGGGGGATCTCATTGGGATCGAGATCCTGCTCCCCTCGTCGGAGGAGCGGCACCGCACGTCGTGCCGCGCGCTCACGGAGGTCGGTTTGCTGTTCCTCGACCGGGCGTCGTCAGAGCGGGCGTTGGCCGAAGATTCCCGCTTCTCCGCATCGCTCGTTGGGCATCTGGCAGCGCGCTACTCTCGACTGCGCCGCGCCAGATCGCGGCAGGTTCTGGACCCCGTTGCGCGGCTCGCGGCGACTCTCCTCGATGTGGCCCCCGCCTGCGCGCCCATCGAGGGGGAAGATTCGCTCGCTCTACCCGAGGCGATCGACGCTCGGGTGCTCGGCGAGCTGTCGGGGCTCTCGTCGGTTCAGATGAGGCGCGCTCTTCGTGAGTTGCCCGGCCTACGAACGGCTGGCGGGCAGATGGTGTTTACCCCGCGCAATCTTTCGCAGGACGCACTCCTCGTTCGCGACGGCGAGGCGTCAGAGCGTCTCCTGGATGATCGATAGGTAGAACTGGTTGACCCGCGCTCGCGCAACGAGGGCGTCGAGATCCTTGATGCAGATCTCGCCACGATCGGTCGAGAGAAGACCCAGTTCACGGAATCGCTTCAACCCACGCATGAGCGTCTCCAGCGAGACGCCAAGCATCTCGGCCATCGTCTGCCGCGGGATCACGAGACTGAGGACGGTGCCGCCGTCGCGCGGTGTCCCGTACTTGTTCCCGAGGGCGATAAGCAAGAGCGCGAGGTTCCGGTCCATGGATTCCACCGCCTCGCGCGTTAGCTTGAACTCAAGCATGATGACTTCCCGAGCGAGCCAGCGGCAGAGGTCAGCGAACAGGCGTGGGTGCTGTTTGCCGAAGGCGAGGAAGTTCGATCGCTCGAAGAAGACAAGCGTCGACTCAACGAGCGCCTTCGCGTACTCGATGTTGATCGGCTCGCGCTCGAGAAACGCAGCCTCCAGCCCGAACATCTCCCCCACGGCGAGGAACCGGAGGCAGCGCTTTTCCCATCCGCGGCTCGCGTACTTGCCGATGCTCACCAGCCCCGTCTGGACGATGAACACACCCGCAGCGTATGCGCCCTCCTGGGCGATCAAGTCACCCTCCTCGTGATGGACGAGAAGCGAAATCTCCTCGAGCTCCGTGAGCTCCTTGTCGGTCAGAGCTGGGAGGACTTGCTTGAGGAACGCCTTGCGTTCGGCTGTCTCGCTGTGCCGCGTAGCGACGGTCATGGTACAAGCATTCTAAGCGAATGGGGATGGGGTTCTCCAGGCTCAACAAGACGGAGAGGGTCGTCATGCGACCCCCTCCGCCAACCTCAGGAGCCTCTCCGTCTTACACCCAACCTCGTAGCTTCATGGCCTCCGCGACGCGCGCAACGGACACCATGTAGGCTCCGATACGGTTATCTACATGGTGCTTCTTGGCCATGTCATGCACCTCGTGGAACGCTCGGACCATCTTCTCTTCCAGGCGGCTGTAGACCTCGTCGATCGTCCAGTAGTAGCCGCCGATGTTCTGAACCCACTCGAAGTAGGACACCGTCACGCCGCCCGAGTTGCACAGGAAGTCGGGAATGAGGTACTTCCCGTTCTTGTAGAGAATCGCATCCGCCTCGGGCGTCGTCGGGCCGTTCGCAGCCTCGGCGATAATCTTCGCCTTGACCTTCGCTGCGTTCTTGTCCGTGATGACGTTCTCAATGGCTGCCGGAATCAAGACGTCGACGTCCAACTCGAGGATCTCGGCGTTCGTGATTGCCTTGAGTCCCTTGTAGCCGCTGACGGAGCCGGTCTTCTGCTTGTGGTCGTTCGCGCCATCGGGATCGATCCCGTTGGGATCGTAGACGCCAGAGCGAGAGTCCGTCACGGCCACGACCTTGCTGCCGGCCATCTCCTTCATCAACTTGGCCGCGTAGTACCCGGCGTTTCCGTATCCCTGGATCGCGACCGTGGCGCCCTTGAGGTTGATCCCCAATTCCTTGGCCGCTTCCACGATGCAGTGCACGGCCCCGCGGGCAGTCGCATCACCGCGACCGAGAGATCCCCCCAACGCGATCGGCTTGCCGGTGATCACGCCAGGAGCGTTGTACCCGACGATGGTCGAGTACTCGTCCATCATCCAACCCATGATCTGCGGGGTTGTGTACACGTCGGGCGCCGGAATGTCCCGCTCGGGGCCGATGAACCGTCCGATCGCCCGGATGAACCCACGCGAGACTCGCTCCAGCTCTCCGGTGGAGAGCTCCTTGGGGTTGCAGATGACGCCGCCTTTGCCGCCGCCGTAGGGAATGTCGACTACGGCACACTTCCACGTCATCCATGCGGCAAGGGCTTTGACGGTGTCAATCGTTTCCTCGGGATGGAAACGGATCCCGCCCTTCGTGGGGCCGCGCGCGTCGTTGTACTGGACGCGGAACCCGGTGAACGTCTTCACCTTGCCGTCGTCCATGCGTACGGGGAAATGAACCTGCAGGGTTCGCATAGGCTCGCGGAGCATAGCGTGCACTTGCGGATCCAGATCGAGTTTCTGCGCCGCCATGTCGAGTTGCCGCTGAGAAATCTCGAACGGGTTCAACGTGGGAACACTTGCCATGTGACAGACCTCCTAGGATCTCTCTATGATCTACCATTCGACAGCGGTGCACTCACTCCCCGGAGCGAACGGCTGTGCCATTATACAGACGCGAATTGCAGCTTCAACGCAATGGCCTGTGGCTCCACAGAGCTAGAGTCGAGAGAGAATCGCGAGGAGGAGGCGCTTGAGGTCGGCGCCCTTGCGCCGCGTGGTCTCGATGACTTCGTCGTGTGTGAGCATGGCGCCAGGATCCACCCCGGCCGCAAGGTTCGTGGCAATGGAAATCCCGAGAACCTCCATCCCAGCGTGCGCCGCGACGATCACCTCAGGCACGGTGGACATACCGACGAGGTCGGCGCCCATGGCGCGGAAGGCGCGGATCTCGGCCGGCGTCTCGTACGACGGGCCGAGCGCCGCCACGTAGACGCCTTCCTTGAGCTCGATCTTCTCCGCGCTCGCGGCCGCCCGCGCGATCTCCCGCAAGCGGGGCGTGTAGGCGGCAGACATATCGGGGAACCTCGGGCCGAGCTCGTCCAGATTCGGCCCGCGCAGGGGGTTCGCGCCGAGCATGTTGATGTGGTCGGTAATCAGGACAAGGTCTCCGGCAGAGAGATCGGGGCGTAGGGCGCCCGAGGCGTTCGTCACGATGAGCGTCTTGACGCCGAGCACGGCGAACAGGCGCGTCGCGAAGGCGACGTCGTCCATCGACCGGCCCTCGTAGTAGTGCGTCCGCCCTCGCTGCAGGAGAACGGGCACTCGCCCGATTCGGCCCGCCCAGAACTCGCCCGCGTGCCCGGCGACGGTCGGCGCGGGAAAGCCCGGGACGTCCGAGCAGGGAATCCTCGTGCCGCCGTCAGGGATGCCGAACGCGTCCGACAACCCCGAACCCAGGGTGACGGCCACCGCCGGCGTTTCCGTCAAGCGAGCGCGGACTGAGTCCGCCGCCTGGGTCAGCCTGTCCCACCGTTCGTCGCGCATCGGTCCCTCCTACCCCAATCCCAATTCGGAAATCGCGCGATCCATGGACTCCACCGGAACCACGTCGATCGTCGTCTTCCCTATCATCTTTCCCCCAGCGGGGACGAGAATGCGCTCGTAGCCCATCTTCTCGGCTTCACGAACTCGCTCGGCGACGCGCCGCACGGCGCGCACCTCGCCGGACAGTCCGACCTCGCCCACCACGCACGTTCGCGTGGGGATCGGGCGGTTCCGCAGACTCGACACGATCGCGGCCACCGCGCCGAGATCGCTCGCCCGCTCCTTCGCCTCAAGTCCTCCCGCAACGCTCAGATACACGTCCGCGCCGCCGATGTGGACGGCGAGCTCCTTCTCGATCACGGCGAGAAGAAGGAGCACTCGATTGATGTCGAGGCCCGTACAGCGTCGTTGTGGCACGCCGTATCCGCCGGTCGGCGACACCAGAGCTTGAAGCTCTACGAGAATGGGCCGGGTGCCCTCGAGGACGGGGACGACGACCGAGCCCGGCCGCTGGCTGTCGCTGTGCCCTTCGAGGAAGAAGGCGGACGGGTTGGCAATCTCCTCGAGTCCCTCGGCCGCCATGCGGAACACGGCGACCTCGTCGGTCGATCCAAAGCGGTTCTTCACCGATCGCAGGAATCGCACGTCCTCCCCGCGCCCCCCCTCGAGGTACAACGCGACATCGACGAGGTGCTCGACGGACTTCGGGCCGGCAAACGCGCCGTCCTTGGTGATGTGCCCGACGAGGAACGACACGAGCCGGCGCGACTTCGTGATTCGAATCAGCTCACTCGCCACCTCGCGCAGCTGGCGGATGCTTCCCGCCTCGCCGTCCACGGCGCTCGAACACGCGGTCTGGATCGAGTCGACGATCAGAGCGCAGGGGGCGGTCTTCTCGATCGCGGCTGCGATCCGGTCGAGATTCTGCTCCGAGAGGACATACAGGCGGCGACTGTTCACGCCGATGCGGCTGGCGCGCAGTTTGACCTGACTCTCCGACTCCTCGCCCGACACGTAGAGAACGTTGCCGACCCGTTCAGCCAGGGCCTGAGCCACTTGAAGGAGAAGCGTCGACTTCCCGATTCCCGGCTCCCCGCCGAACAGGATCACGCCTCCCGGCACGAAGCCCCCGCCCAGCAGGCGGTCGAGCTCGCCCATTCCAGACGGGACTCTCGCCACGTCGGCCAGGCTGATGTCGGCAATCGGCCGCAGCTCTTCGCCAAGCCACGAGCTGTCGCGCCGTTCGGACGAACGGCTCTCCTGGGTCTCGGAGAACGAGTCCCACGCGCCGCAATGCGGGCATCGGCCGAACGGCTTCACCGATTGCTGGCCGCAGCCCGAGCAGATGAATGACATGTCATCCGTCTTGCTTGAACCGGAGCTCGTCCCCGTCCGCCGTGCCGACGACGGCTGCCCCTGCGGCAAAACGGCCGAGAAGGATCTCTTCCGAGATCGGGTTCTCGATGAGGCGTTCGATCGTGCGCCTCATGGGGCGGGCGCCGTACTTCGGGTCATATCCCAAGCGGATGAGAAGCTCCCACGCGGAGTCATCGAGCTGGAAGTGGATCTTGCGCTCCGCCAGGAGTCGTGACTTGAGCTCGTCCACCATCAGCGCGGCGATCTGGCGCACCTGAGCGCGGTTCAGCTGGTGGAAGACGATGATGTCGTCGAGCCGGTTCAAGAACTCGGGGCGGAATACGTTGCGCACCTCGCCGATCACGCGGCCCTTCATCTCCTGGTACGAGTCGTCGGAGCCCTCCCGTTGGTCGCTGAACCCGAGCGTGTCGCGGTCGGTGATGAGCTCACTACCGACGTTCGACGTCATGATCAGGACTGTGTTACGGAAGTCGATGCGGCGCCCCTGCGAGTCGGTCAGGATCCCGTCCTCCATCACCTGAAGGAGGATGTTGAACACGTCGCGGTGCGCCTTCTCGATCTCATCGAACAGGACAACGGAGTACGGCCGATGGCGCACCTTCTCCGTCAGTTCGCCGGCCTCCTCGTAGCCGACGTAGCCCGGAGGCGCGCCGGTGAGGCGCGACACGGAGAACCGCTCCATGTACTCCGACATGTCGACGCGGATGAGCGCTTCCTCGTCGCCAAACAGGAATTCGGCCAGCGTCTTCGACAGCTCGGTCTTCCCGACGCCCGTCGGGCCGAGGAACATGAACACGCCCACCGGCCGCTTCGGGTTCTTGATCCCGGCGCGGGCTCTGCGAATCGATCTCGACACGGCGCGCACGGCCTCTTCCTGCGCGATAAGCCGGTCGTGGATCTTCTCCTCCATGTTGACGAGGCGGGCGGTCTCCTCTTCCTGGACGTGGCCGATGGGAATGCCCGTCGACATCGCCACGATCTTCGCGATGTCCCGCCCGGTCACCTGCAGTTCCTTGCCGTCGAGGTCCAACTGGCTCTTGGCGCGCGCCTGAGCCTCGATCTCAGCCTTCTCGTCGCGGAGGCGCGCCGCCGCCTCGTAGTCCTGAGCGGCAACCGCCTGCTGCTCCTCCTTGTCGAGTGCGTCCACCTGGTCGAGTAACTCGCGGACGTCCTCGGGAACCTGCGAACTCTGCAGCTTCATGCGCGCGGCGGCCTCGTCGATGACGTCGATGGCCTTGTCGGGGAGGAACTGGTCGGTTACGTAGCGGTCGGTAAGGCGGGCCGCCTCGACCAGCGCGTCGTCGGTGATCTTCACCCCGTGGTGCTTCTCATAGTGCGGCCGCAGGCCGCGTAGGATCTCCACGGCCATCTCGATCGAGGGCTCCTCGACGACGATGGTCTTGAAGCGGCGCTTGAGCGCCGGGTCCTTCTCCACCGATTTCCGGTACTCGTCCGGTGTCGCGGTGCCAATGCACTGGATCGCGCCGGATGCGAGCGGCGGTTTAAGGATGGACGAGGCGTCGATCGCTCCCTCCGCGCCCCCGGCGCCGACGACCGTCTGCAGTTCGTCGATGAACAGGATGATGTTGTCGTTCTCCGTGACCTGGTTGATGAGCGCCTTCAGCCGCTGCTCGAACTCGCCGCGGTACTTCGTTCCGGCGACGACCGACGCCATGTCCAGTTCGAGGATCTCTTTCGATCGAAGGATCGCGGGCACGTCGCCCAAGGCGATCCGCTGGGCCAGCCCCTCGACGATGGCCGTCTTGCCCACGCCGGATTCGCCGATCAGCGCGGGGTTATTCTTCTTGCGCCGCGTCAGGGTCTGGATGATGCGCTCCATCTCCGCGTCGCGGCCGATGACCG
>Ga0315278_10005747_pt1 | contig 11243 bp, 8 predicted proteins | sample YL17G06_0_MG_FD_203880 | JGI IMG/M metagenome (GOLD analysis project Ga0315278, IMG submission 203880) | Sediment microbial communities from Yellowstone Lake, YNP, Wyoming, USA - YL17G06_0 | ecosystem: Environmental > Aquatic > Freshwater > Lake > Sediment | place: USA: Wyoming | collected... | reverse complement strand
GAAAGGAAGGCGAAATCAAGGGCGAGAACCTGTCGATTCTGGAACCCTTGAACAACTGAGATCTCGGCGCGGGCTTGCAGTCGTAGAGCGGCTCCGCGGAAACTGGGGACAGCGCAGTCGCACTGAACAATGCGAAAGCTTGGGCCGTTGACGCTCAGGCCCAAGTTGCGATCGCAGCCATGCCGCTCGGCATCTGTCTGTCCCATGCCAAGGCAGTTGCCACGAGCGCGACGGGAACTCCGAATTCTTCAACAGCACCCCTGGCAACAATGACAAGAGCGCCACGGCGGTCTCGGCAGAGCTTGGCGTTCTGCTCGGCAGGGCGACAGTCATCGTGGCCTACCGCAAGCCGGATGACGGCGGGCTCACCTACAACAGCGACAACGCTGTGACGGTCGGCGGCACTTATCAGATCGTGCAGAACAGGCAGCTTCAGCTGACATTCGCAGAACGCAGTGGAAGTGCCTTTGACGTTGGGGCGCCGAAAGTGACGGGTGGTCTTGGAAACCAGTTGCTGACTTTCGTGCTGTTCGAATCGTTCTACGAGTCGTTGCGCTGCACTCGCGCTTGTGACGAATTTCAGCGCCAACTCGCGACTCGCGCAGACCAACCGCAACTGCCGCCGCCCCACTCGCCGGCAAATCAGGTCAGCACTCGTCACCTTCAGGCGCCCGGGATCGGATCTGCAGGCGCTTCATCTTCTCCCAAAGGTTCTTGCGGCTGATGCCCAGATGCACGGCGGTGTTGCCGATCTGTCCGTGGCATTGTTGCAGCGCCTGCTGGATGTAGCCGCGCTCGCAATCGCGGATGTACTGGTCCAATCTGTCGGCTGCATTCGCTTGCCCGAGGGCGTTCTCGGGCCAGTTCTCGAACAACGACGACGGTTCCAGCGTGGCGGCGCTCGACAGGACGCAGGCACGCTCGATGCTGTGCCGCAACTCGCGCAGGTTTCCCGGCCACGGGTAGTTGACGAGGGCCTGCTCGGCCGCGGAGGAGAGGATGCGATTGTTCCCTCCATGCTGCTCGGCGAACTCGCGCACGAATTGCCGCGCGAACCAGAGAATGTCTTCGCGCCGCTCGCGCAGCAGCGGAATGTGCAGGTGAATCACGTTGATGCGGTAGAACAAATCCTCGCGGAACGTGCCCGCCTCGACGCGTGCGCGCAGATCCTGGTTGGTGGCACAGATGATCCGCACATCGACCCGGATCGGGGTTTCGCCTCCGACACGAACGACGCGGCGTTCCTGGATCGCGCGCAGCAGCTTGACCTGCATCGCGAGCGGCATGTCGCCGATTTCATCAAGGAACAAGGTGCCGCCGTGGGCCTGTTCAAACACGCCTTTGCGGGTTCGCACTGCGCCGGTGAATGCACCCTTCTCGAAGCCGAACACTTCGGCTTCGATGAGGGTCTCGGTGATCGCACCGCAGTTCACCGCGACGAAGGGCTGCTCGGCGCCGCGCGCTGCGAGACAATGCAATTGCAGCGCTACGCGTTCCTTGCCGACGCCGGATTCTCCGGTGATCAGTACCGTGCTGGCGTGCTCGGCCAGCCGCGGCAGCATGGTCTCGATCTTCTGCATGGCTGCCGAGACGCCCAACCGCATGCCCGCCACCGCAGCGCCGGCGCATGCCGCTCGTGGCTGCCCGAGCTGGCGCACCTTCAGCACCAGTTCGTCCAGGTCGAACGGCTTGGTCACGTAGTCTGCAGCGCCCATCTTTAGCAGCGCGACGGCACGCTCGATCGAGCCGAAGCCGGTGATGAAGACAAACGGTGGCAGCTCGGTCGAACCCTCTCGCAAACGCGTGAACAGTGTCTCGCCGCTGAAGTCGGGCAGGCGGATGTCGCTGATGACGACGGCGTAAGGCGTGCCACCGATCGCGCGTTGCGCATCGGCGGCGCGCCGATGCCAGTCGACGCTGAAACCTTCGAGACGGAAGCGGTCGCACAGCGACTCGCCCATGATTTCGTCGTCTTCAACCAGGCACAGCATCGGTGCAGGCGATGGGTTCATGTTCCTTCTTCAAAGGCAGGAGCACGGTGAATGAAGTCGCGCGCGGATCGCTCCTGACTTCGATGCCACCGCCCAGTTGCTGCACGATCTGGTAGGTGACCCACAGCCCGAGCCCGTGGCCGTCGTGGCTGAGTTGCGAAAACGGTTCGAACAGGTAGTGCAGCTTCTCGCTGGGAATGTGGTTGCCGTCGTTCGAGACCTCGATCTGCAACGTCTCATGCTCGATTGTCGTACGGCACTGCACTCTACCTCCGCGCTCGATCGCCTGCAGCGCGTTCAACAGCAGGTTGATCATGATCTGCCGGGTCAGCGTGGACGGCAGCGGCAACGCACCGGCAATCGCGTTGTCCCAGACGAACTGCGCGTCCTTGGCCTGCGCGTCGGGCAGGACGAGGGTGTGCGTGTCCTCGATGTCCTGTCGCGTCAAGGGGTGGCTTTCGACCCTGGCCTCCACCAGCAGCGCGCCCACCGTCTCCTTGATCTGCAGCAAACCGCGTTCGACCAGAGAAAGCGTCCGGGCCGTTATCGGGTCGGGCGTGCCATGGCGTTTGAAGGTACTGATGGCATTGAGCATGCCGCCCAGCGGGTTGTTGATTTCGTGCGCGATGCCGGCGGTGAGCCGGCCGATCGCCGCCAGCCGGTCCGAGGCGATCATCTGCTTCTCGAGCGCCTCCTTGTCGCGCAGCTCGCCGAGCATGCGCTGGAACTCGAGGCCCAGCTGGCCGATCTCATCGCGCCCCTTGTAGCTGGGAACGTATTCCAGGCCTTGCGGCAGGTGCGGCCCGACCTTGCCCATCGCAGCAGCGAGGTCGACCAGCGGTTGCGCGATGCGCCGCCCGAAATACCACCCCACCGGCAGCAACACGGCGAGCACGACGCCCGTGGCAAGGCCGGCGCGCAGGAGCAGGCCGAGGAAGCGTTGCACGAAGATCGACCCCGAATAGCCCATCACCAGCGTGCCGAGTCTCACGCCGTCGGCGACGATGGGCGCGACCATGTAGAGCTTGTCCGAATGCAGCGACAGCATGGCCTTGGGTTCCGCCGTGCGCAGGTCGGCAACCGCCTGCTGGACCGTCGCGTACTCGGGGTCGATGCGCGCCGGTTCGCTGAGCATCGGGTAATCGGGCGGGCGCGTCGACACGTAGATGAGGTGCTTCGTATCGAGCACCATGACGATGTCGGCCGCCTGTGAGGTCGCGCCAAGCGGCGTCGCCTGGAACGGCGTGTTGATGATCTCGAAGGCACGCCAGGCGTCATCATGCAGCATCGGCTCAATCAACGTGCGGGTCAGCACACGTGCCACGGTCTCGGAATGGCCGATCAGGTCGCGCCGCAGTTCGTCACGCTCGCGCGCCACCAGAGCCGCGGTCACCAGGACCGCCGTGATGACGACCAGCATGCTGATGCGCAGCGGTGTCTTGACGGCCAGACTGAGGTTGCGAAGCACGCCGCCCTTTTCTTCGCGCGGTCAGTTCGCGCCAGAGGTACGGAACATTTCCGCCACGCCGTCGAACAGTGCCGGCGAGCCCGCTGCGAAACCGTCCAGGTTCAGGCGCTGCAGCAGGCCGGCGCCTTCAGGGTCGTCGCGCATCTGCATCAGCGCGGACTGCACGGCGGTGAACTGCGTACTTGCCAGCGAACCGCGGGCCACGAAAGGCGGAAAGCCGAATTCCGGCGAGCGCTCGACGATGCGCGTCCTGCCGGTCAGCCCGGGGTGTGAAAGCGCGAGCGTGTCCCACACGTAACCGTCGATGGCGCCGCCATTTGCCAGCCCGACCGCGACGGCGTCAACCACTTTTCGATGCGCCCAGGTGAAGAAACTCTTGCCGAAAAATGCAGCCGGCATCTCGTTCAAGCGGCGCAATGAATGCTGGGTGAACAGAAAGCCGGAATTCGAGTCGGGGTCGGAGTAGGCGAACACCTTGCCGCGCAGATCGAGTATCGAACGCGTCGTGGTATCGGTTGCAGGAACGATCAGGTACGACTGGTACAGCGGCTTGCCACGGTACAGCGGCACCGCCAGGAGCCTCATCCGCTCGCGATGGCGCACGTAGGGGTAACCGCACAACCACGCGCAATCCAGCTGGCCCTGGTTGAGCAGATTGACGACTTCGCGGTAGCTGCCGCGCTGGACAAAAACGAGCGGTTGCCGCAGGCGGCGCTCCAGGTAGCTTCGCCACGAGTTGAGGAAGGCGACCTGGTCGTCCAGGAAGACCGGTGTCAAGCCGATGCGAAGCGCTGCCGCCGGCTGCTCGGCGTGCACCTGCCGAAGGCAGGAGGCGAACAACGCCGCCGCAAGTAGCGAGCGGCGCGACGACGTTTCCATTGCGTTGGCCTGTTTCAGTCTCCCGGTCCATTCTAGGAGCCTGCCGGGCTTTGGGCCGGGCCGGACAGGCTTTTGGGCACAAACCGTTCACCCACCCGTCCTCGCCATGACTCGCATCACCTTGCCCGGCGCCTCGCGGAACTCGTGTCGCTCGGGTTTGAGATCGATCGCCGCGCGAATGGCGCTGATCAACTTGGCGTCGCCCGCGCCACCCCGCAGCAATGGGCGCAGCGCCACACTGTGGTCCTGGCCCACACACAGGTACAGCGTGCCATCGACCGACAGGCGCACGCGGTTGCAGCCAGCGCAGAAGTGCTGCGACAGCGGCGTGATGAAGCCGACGCTGAAGCGGCCGTCGGGCGACCTCAGGTAGCGCGCCGGCCCTCCGCCCGGGATCACGGCATCGAGCAGCGCGAAGCGCTTCTGCAGGCGCTCGCGAATGGGCTGCAGGTCGGCAAACTGTGCGCTGCGTCCGCTATCTCCAACCGGCATGGCTTCGATCAGTCGCAACACGAAGGCGTTATCGATGCAGAACGCCGCCATCGCGTCGATCTCGTCGTCATTGATGCCGCGCAGCACGACCATGTTGATCTTGATCGGGCCGAATCCGGCACGCCGGGCCGCCATGAGCCCTTCGAGCACCGCGTCGAGCACGTCCCTGCCGGTGATCTGTTGCATTCGATCGGCGCGCAATGAATCGAGGCTGACGTTCAGGCGCGTGACACCGGCCTGCCTGAGCGATGCCGCCTGAACCGCGAGCTGCGTGGCATTGGTGCTCAGCGACAGATCATGGATGCCGGGCAGCGCCTTCAGGCGACTGACCAGCTGTGGCAGGCCGCGGCGCAGCAGCGGCTCCCCGCCGGTCAGGCGAACCCGACCCACACCGAGTTGCGCGAACACATCGACAACGCGCTCGATTTCGTCGAAGTCGAGGCAGTGATCGCGATCCTCGAAGTCCCGGTATCCCTTGGGCAGGCAGTAGCTGCAGCGAAGGTCACACCGGTCGGTGACCGAGACCCGCAGGTAGTCAATGGTTCGGCCAAAGCGATCACGCAGTGCCGCATTCTGTGGTGACATGGTCAGCCCGCCCGTGGAGTGATGCCGGTCACCGCAGCAACCCCCGTGCCACCACGGAGCCGGGATGCGACTTGCCGGGCACGGCCTGCGCCGCCGTGCCCGTGCCTCGGCTGGGATGGCCGGGTACGTTACCTGCCGGTAACGCCGGAGCGACCGCGATGTCACCAAATCGCAACCACCCGTACCGCACGCCTGCGAGCCGTTCTCCGTGAGCCGCCATGTAAACCCCAGTCGCCGGCAAGTTGGCGCGCAACTTGCTCACAAGAGATCGCTTGGTGCGGGATCGGGCCAGGTTTGATCGGATCGGCGGGCGACCTTGGATACGCCCGAAAACGAAGTTTCAGTAGAGACTGACTTGTACTCCAGTCATGTCGTAGCTAAACCAGCGAGCAAGGAGACATCCAATGAGCGAGTTGCGGACCTCGTCGATCGAGACGCGCGGCGTCCCAGGCAAGAAGCGCTATGCGATGGTCATCGACCTGCGGCGCTGCATCGGCTGCGACGCCTGCATGGTTGCCTGCAAGGCGGAGTTCGACGTGCCCCTGGGCGTCTTCCGCACCTGGGTGCCCTACAAGGTGGTGGGCACCTACCCGAACGTGAAGAAACAGTTCCTGCCGCGGCTGTGCAACCACTGCGACGACCCACCCTGCGTGCGTTCGTGCCCGGTCGAAGCCACATTCAAAGTCGAGGACGGCGGCTTCGTGTTGCAGCGCTACGAGCGCTGCATCGGCTGCAAGGCCTGCATCGCGTCGTGCCCCTACAACGCGCGCTTCATGCTGCCCAAGCACCGCACCCACACCGACATCACCAGCGTGGTCGACAAGTGCACTTTCTGCCACCACCGGGTGACGCAGGGGCTGGTGCCGGCCTGCGTGCAGACCTGCATCGGCCGCTCGCGCGTGTTCGGCGACGTCAACGATCCGAAGAGCGAGGTGTCGTACCTGATCAGCCATCTGCCGACCCAGGTGCTGCGCCCCGAGGAAGGCACCAAGCCGCATGTGTTCTACATCGGCGCCGATCGCAACCTGACCGAACACGGCCGGGCCATCTACAACCTGCCCGAGGGGCTGGAGGAGGACCGCAAGTCCTTCGGCGCCGTCCGGATTTGAAGCGGGAGCACACCATGGGCGACTACACGATCTTTCATCACATCCCCTGGGGCGGGGCCTACGCGATCTACTTCTTCACGATCGGCATCTCGGCAGCACTGTTCTTCTTCTCTGCGCTGTCGTGTTTCCGCGAAGAGTTCAAGCCGCTGCGGCTCAAGGCGGAGGTCGCTTCGTTCGTACTGCTGCTGGTCAGCGGCGGATTGCTGGTCGGCGACCTGTCGCAGCCGCTGCGCTTTCTCTATGCCATCAATCCCCTCTATCTCAACTTCGCCTCGCCGCTCGCGTGGGGTGCGTTGAATCTGGCCTCGTTCGGCATCGTCTCGGTGCTGTACATGGTCGTGATCAAGAAGGGCGACGAGGCCCTGGCGAAAAAGCTCGCGGTGATCGGCTCCTTGCTGGCGTTGGGCCTGCCCGTCTACACGGGCTTCGACCTGACGGTGCATCAAAACCGGCCCGTGTGGAACACGCCGCTGATGCCGGTGCTGTTCGTCGCGTTGTCGCTGGTCTCCGGCGCTGCCGTGGCCTCCTTCCTCGCGGCCGGCGAAGCGCGGCTGCTGGCGGCACTGCGCCAGATCATGTTGTGGAGCGTGGGTGGCGTTGCCGTCATGCTCATCTCGCTGATGGGAACGACGTGGTATGGCGGCGTCGGGCAGGAACTCACCTTCATGGCCCTGACCAGTGGCTCGCTGAGTATGTCCTTCCTCTGGCTCGGCGTGATTCTGGGCACTGCCGTTCCCATCGCGCTGCTGCTCGCCCCGTTCGGGCGCCAGCCGAATGGAGTCATGTTGTCGGCCGCGCTCATCCTGGTCGGCGGCATGGCACTGCGCTACTCGATCCTGGTCGGTGGCCAGATCGTCCAGACCTACTTCTGACCCTGCTCGACCAATGCTCGATTGAGGAGACAAGTACCATGTTCGAATCAACACGTCGGACCTTCATGAAGGTCAGCGCCGGCACCACCGCCGCGGCAGTGGCAGCACCGCAACTGCTCCGGGCCATGGAGCTGGAACTGGGCGGCAAAGACGTCTCGCCGGTGACAGGCACGAATCGCCAGGCGATCCCCATCACCTGCCATGTCTGCAACATCCAGGACGGCGCCATCGCGTTCGTCGAGAACGGCCGCATCGTCAAGCTAGAAGGCAATCCCGAACACGTCTCGACGCGCGGGCGCTTGTGCGCCAAAGGCAACTCGGGCATGTGGTACACGTACGATCCGGATCGCATTCTCTATCCGCTCAAGCGCGTCGGCGCGCGCGGCGAAGGCAAGTGGAAGCGCATCACCTGGGACGAGGCGCTCACCGAGATTGCGCAAAAGCTCGATGCCGCGATCAAGGAGGATCCGAATACCATCTCGATGAAGTGGGGGCGCAACCGCACGGGTGGCACGCTGCCGCGCTTCATGCACACGCTCGGTTCGGCGACGATCCTGAACCACACCTCGGTGTGCGAGTCGTCGAAAAAGATCGGCATGGAGCCGACCTGGGGCCCGGACATCGAGACGCCCGATTTTGCCAATGCCAAGTACATCCTGAACTTCGGCTCAAACATCCTGGAGGCGGCGTACTTCCACAACCCGCTGTCGCAGCGCATCGCCGAAGGCGTGGCCGAGAACAACTGCAAACTCGTAACCTTTGACGTGCGGCTGTCCAACAGCGCCGGCAAATCGGACGAATGGATTCCGGTGCTGCCCGCCACCGACGGCGCGGTGGCACTGGCGATGGGCCACGTCATTCTGCGCGACGACTTGCAGGACAGCGACTTCATCGATACCTGGTGCAACGTGACGCTGGCTGAACTGAAGGCCCACTACAAGCAGTTCACGCCCGAGTGGGCGTCGAAGATTTCCGGGGTGCCGGTCGAGACCATCGAGCGCATTGCGCGCGAATTTGCCACCACCAAGCCGGCCACGCTGTTCACCTACCGCGGCCCGGCCAAGCACCTGTACGGTTCATACAACGAGAAGGCCTGCATGATGCTGCCGATCATGACGGGCAACGTCGAGAAGCGCGGCGGCTACTGCCTGCCGCGCGGCATGGGCTGGCCGCAGCCGCAGCCCGAGCCGCCCGCGCCCAAGAAGGGCTCGTGGCTGTCGAACCCACCCGATTATCCGCTCGCCGGCCACAAGGTGAGCCAACTGCTTCCGTTCTGGATTGCCGAAGGCAAGCAGAAGATCAACGTGCACTTCACCTACCAGGACAACCCGGTCTACACCAACCCGGGTGCGGACACGGTGTGGGGCAAGCTGTATCGCGACGAGAAGCTGATTCCCTTCTTCGTGTCGATGAGCCCGTTCATGGGCGAAGAGACGGCACTCGCCGACATCATCCTGCCCGACTGCCCCTACCTCGAACGCTGGGAACCCGAGTCGATGCCCAACTCGCTGTGGCCGTGGCTGGGCATTCGCCAGCCGGTCATCAAGCCGCTGGGCGAATCACGCGAAAACCGCATGCTGCTGCGCGACATCATCCTCAAGCTCGACCCGGCCGGCAAGCGCGGCATGAAGCAGTACTGGAACTTCAAGGACGGCGAGGACTACATGCGCCAGCACTTCGACAACATCCCCGGCCTGAAGGAAGCGGGTGGGCTGGATTTCCTGAAGAAGCACGGCGTGTGGCCGATCTACGGCAAGCTCGACCCGCGCAACGGCAAGATCACCGACAAGACCGGCCGCGAAATCCAGGCCGAGTATGGGCTGCACATGAAGGAAGTGCCGGCAGCCGACATGGCTGGCGCGGTGGTGGACAAGGCCGGCAACATCACCAAGGGCGGCAAGACCATTGGTCTGCAGCGCAAGGGCAAGAACTACGTCGGCTTCCCGAGCAAGAACAAGCTGATCAACGTGCGCGTCGACGAATGGGCCGAGTATGGCTTCAACCCGATGCCCACTTTCAAGCAGATCCCGTGGCACAAGGAGATGAAGGACAACGAGCTCATCCTCACCACCTACAAGATCAATGTGCACAAGCAGTCGCGCACTGCGGCGGTCAAGTGGCTGGCCGAGATCATGCACTCCAACCCGGTATGGATGAACACTGAGACCGGCAAGAAGATCGGCGTGAAGACGGGTGACCTGGTGCGCATCGAAAGCCGGGTCGGCTCCATGGTGACCAAGGCCTATGTGTTCGAAGGCATCCACCCGAAGGTCGTCGCCATTCCCACTGCGTTCGGCCATTGGGGTTACGGGCGGCTGGCGCAACTCAAGCAGCGCCAGGAAAAGGGCGGTGCCTGGGGTGCCACGAACGACCCGGACATCGACAACAACGTCTGGTGGGACGACAAGGGTGTGCACCCGAACGCGATCATCCCTGTGGTGACCGACCCCATCGGCGGCTCACAGGGTTGGTACGACACGCTGGTGAAGGTGACCAAGGCCGGGCCCAACGACAAGTACGGAGATGTGAAGGCCGACTGGGACAAACACGTCGCCGCGCACAAGGAGACGATGCGCTACGCCTATACCGGCGACTTGCACCGCACCATGCATCCGGAGATGGCCGCGTGGGGCGGCCCGGACAGCGTCAAGCACAAGGCCGCCAGTGGGCACTGATCGGTTCGACTGGAGTTGCCATGCTTGAGAGCATCGTTCGAGTGGAGCCGCTGTGGGCCGGTCCTGCAGCAAAGCCCGATGCGGTCGACGTCGAAGAATGCCGTGCGCGTGCGCAGTTGTTTCGCGTGTTGGCGGCGGCGTTCGTCGAGGAGCCGAGCCGCGATTTCCTGGCGGCCCTGCGGCAGCCCGTGTCACTGGCCGCGCTGGCCGAGGCCGGCCTGAATTTCGACGCCGATTTCCTGCAGCCTGACCTGGACCGCATCGAGGACGACCTCGCCTGCGAATTCGCGACCCTGCTCGCCGCACCCGGCGGCTGCCCGCCGGTCGAGTCGGCCCGCTTGGCGGGGCGCTATCAGCAGCAGCCGTACTACGAAGTCAAAGAGGCGTATCGGGCCGCCGGCTTCGAAGTCCAGCGCGGCCGCTTCGAGGTCTTCGACGACGCGCTCGGCGTCGAACTGCTGTTCGTCGCGGCGCTGCTCGACCGCGCGGCCGCTGCGATGGCGCAGGACGATCGCGCGACCCTGCAGAGCACGCAGAAGGAACTGAAGCGCTTCTGGGTCCAGCATCTGGGTCGCTGGGCGCGCGGCTATGCCGGACTGGTGGCGCGCGCGACCGAACACTCCTTCTACCGCGAGATGGCGACGCTGCTGCGCGAACTGGCCGAAGACGAACTGGCCCGGCTCGGGCTGCACGTCGACGACGCCGACTTCGGGCGCGAAGTCGTGCCCAAGAGCGAAGTCGCAGTGCTGTTCGATCCCGACGAACCGGTCTGCGGCGCGTGCGAGCACGGCCAGCAACCGGCACCGGTGTGCTGAGGCGACAGCGATGCTGCCCGACTACGACTGGGACGAGCTCGCTGCGCTGTGGGACGGCAATCACTTCCGCGCGGTGCACGACTGGTTGAACAAACGTTGGGGCCAACTGATGAAGTCCCGCGTGCTGCGCGACGACGATCCCGACGCCCGCTTCCTCCAGGGCCTGGCGTTCGCCGCGCTGGCGCTGCACTTCACCCAGGACGGCAACCAGGTGGGCGCCCTGATGATGATCGATGACGCGACGATCTTCCTCGCGCCCTACGTGCCCAGCCATCAGGGTGTCGCAGTGGAGCCGGTGCTGCAAAGCCTCGCCGAGCTGCGGCCGATGCTGGTTGGCCTGCCTCCCGATGCCCAATG
>Ga0315278_10005745_pt1 | contig 11245 bp, 8 predicted proteins | sample YL17G06_0_MG_FD_203880 | JGI IMG/M metagenome (GOLD analysis project Ga0315278, IMG submission 203880) | Sediment microbial communities from Yellowstone Lake, YNP, Wyoming, USA - YL17G06_0 | ecosystem: Environmental > Aquatic > Freshwater > Lake > Sediment | place: USA: Wyoming | collected... | reverse complement strand
TAGAGTTCTTCCATCTTATTTAAATCATTTAGGAGACACAAGACCTGTTTCCCTGTCCGCGAACGGGCGGATCCCGGTCTTGTGTCTTCCCGGAATTTTCATTATGATTCAAAAAAAACTCTCCGAGGAGGAAGGCATGAAGAGAAGATCCACGGCCGTGTTCGCTTTGTTATTATCCACCGCGTTCCTTCTGAACGCCCAGGTCGCCCAGAAGCGCCCAATGACCATCGACGACGGCCTGAATATGGCCAACGTCGGGAGCGCCCTCCTCTCGCCGGACGGGCGGCAGGTCCTCTATTCCCTGTCGGCGCTCGATTGGGCGAACAACAAGCGCAAAACGATTTACTACATGATCTCGTCCGAAGGCGGCGAGCCGCGCCAATACATCGGCGAAGCGGGTGGAAACGCCTTCCAGTTCTCGCCGGACGGAACGTTCCTCACGTTCACCCGGAGCGTCGATAAATTCAATCAAATCTTCATCATGCCCACCTTCGGCGGCGAGGCCGTCCAGCTCACGAAACACGAAAACAGCGTCGGTTCCTACAAGTGGAGCCGCGATTCCCAGACAATTTTTTTCGTGGCCGCTGAGCCGCGCGGCAAGGACGAGGAGAAAAAATTCAAGGCCGGCGAGGACGCCGTCTTCATCGACGAAGGCCCGAACGGCCAGGAGGAAGGAAGCTGGAACGCGCTCTGGGGCTTCGACGTCAAGGCCAAAAAAGAGTCCCGGCTCACGGATGAAAAAATCATCATCGGCGGATTCGATCCGTCTCCCGACGGGACGCGCGTCCTTTATGCGGCGCGCGCCGAGAACCGCCGCAACCAGGGCTATCTTTCCGAGATCTATCTCCTCGACCTCAAGGATAAAAAGAGCATTCGCCTCACGGATAACAAGGCTCCGGAAAGCGGCGTTCTCTGGGCGCCGGACGGCAAGAGCTTCGTCTACAGCGCGCCGGACGACAAGGCCTGGGAGCTGAGCAACGGCAAGCTCTGGCTCATGGACCTGGACACGAAGCAGCACCGGATGATCTCGGGCCGATTCGAGGGGAACATCGGCGGCCATGTCTGGACGCCGGACGGCAAGAGCCTTCTTTTCTCGGGGACCCAGCGCACCGACGCGAATCTCTTCAAGCTCGACGTCGCTTCCGGCGAGGTGATCCGGCTGACCGGCGTCACGGGCACGCTTTCGGCCGGTTCTTTTTCCGCGGACCGGAAAAAGATGGTCTATGCCTTCTCGGATTTCGATACGCCGCCCGATTTGTTCGTCAGCCCGACCGCCGAATTCAAGCCCATCCGGCTGACGGACGCCAATCCCTGGATCAAAAAAGACCTGGCCCTCGCCTCAGGAAAAGTCATCCGTTGGAAGAGCAAGGACGGGCTCGAGATCGAGGGTCTCCTCTTTTTGCCGGCCGGCTATCAGCCCGGCCGGAAAATTCCCTTGATGCTCAACATCCACGGCGGACCGGCCGGTTCGTTCGGCAACCGCTTCAGCGACAAATATCACGTTTACGCCGGACTCGGCTACGCCTCGCTCTGCCCCAACGTCCGCGGCAGCTCGGGCTATACGGACGCCCTGCTGCGCGGCAACATGCGCGACATCGGCAACGGCGATTACTGGGACCTGATGACCGGCGTGGATTACCTCGTTCGGGAAGGAATCGCCGATCCCGAAAAGCTCGGCCTGCGCGGCTGGAGCTACGGCGGCATCCTCGGCGGCTGGACGATCACCCAGACGAACCGCTTCAAGGCGGCCTCGATCGGGGCCATGGTCGCCGATTGGACCTCGGAATACGGACCCGGCTTCAATCACGACATCCGGCTCTGGTACATCGGCGGAACCCCCTGGGATAATCCCGACGGTTACCGCAAAAGATCGGCCCTGACCTACGCCAAGAACGTGACGACGCCCACGCTGATCCTGCATGGGGCGAGCGACACGACCGACACCGAAGCCCAGAGCATGAACTTTTTCGCTTATCTCAAAGACATGGGCAAGACCGTGCGCTACATCAAATTTCCGCGCGAGCCTCACGGCTTCGGCGAGCCGCGCCACCAGCGGATCCGCGACGTCGAGGAAATCGCCTGGATGCAGAAGTACGTTCTCGGCGCGGAGTGGAAGTCCTGGATCCGTCCCGAGGACGCGAAAAAAGACGAAAAGACGGACGACAAGAAATCGCCCGTGTCATAAGAAAGCGGCCGCTCGCCGGGCGGACAGGTCCCGGCCGCCGGCCCGAGGTCATTTGGCTTTCGGCTTCACGCCCGTGCCGTTGAACATGAACGCGTACGCATCGGAGATCTCGTCGATGGCCTTGGTGATGTTGCTCGAGCCGTGGCCGGAGCGCGTCTCGATCCGGATCAGGACGGGGTTTCTCCCCTCGTGCCTGGCCTGCAGCGTCGCGATGAATTTGAACGAATGCGCCGGCACCACGCGGTCGTCGTGGTCGGCCGTTGTCACGAGCGTCGCCGGGTAAGCGACGCCGTCCTTGATGTTGTGCAGCGGCGAATAGGCATAGAGGTTCCTAAAATTCTTCTCGTCGTCGCTCGCGCCGTATTCCACCGCCCAGCCCCAGCCCACCGTGAACTTGTGGTAGCGGAGCATGTCCATGACGCCGACCGCGGGCAGGGCGACCTTGAACAGTTCCGGCCGCTGGGTCATCGCCGCGCCGACGAGCAAACCGCCGTTCGAACCCCCGGCGATCGCCAGGCGGTCCGACGAGGTGTATTTTTCCCTGACCAGGTATTCCGCCGCGCCGATGAAATCGTCGAACACGTTTTGCTTGTTGAGGAGCATCCCCGCCTTGTGCCAGGTCTCACCGTACTCGCCGCCGCCGCGCAGGTTGGGCTCGGCGAAGACGCAGCCGTTCTCGAGAAGGACAATGAGGGCCGGGTTGAAAGCCGGCTGGATGCTGATGTTGAATCCGCCGTAGGCCGTGAGGTAGCACGGATTCCGGCCGTCGAGGGCGAGGCCTTTTTTGTGGACGATGAACATCGGGACGCGCGTCTTATCCTTGCTCTCGTAAAAGACCTGCTTGACCTCATAGGCCGCCGGGTCGAATTTGACTTCAGCCTTGCGGAAGACTTCGGACCGGCCGGCAGCGATGTCGTATCGATAAATGGCGGGAGGGAACGTGAACGAGGTGAATGAATAAAACAGCGTCGTGTCGTCTTTCCATCCGCCGAATCCGCTCGCCGTTCCCAGCGCGGGGAGTTCGATCTCGCGCTCCAGCTTGCCGTCCAACGCGTGCTGATAGGCCTTCGTGTTCGCGTCCTTGAGGCAGAGCGCGAACAGCCGTCCGCCCGCCGTGCCGGCCGAGATCAAAACTTCGGATTTTTTTTCGGGGATGACCGTGGCCCAGTTCTCCTTGGCCGGTTTCCGGGGATCGATCAGGACGACCCTGTAATTGGGCGCGTCGACGTTGGTAAAGACGAGAAATTTATCGCCGACGTTGTCGACCGCGGAGCTGTCGAAATCGAAGCCCCGGACGAGGGGGGCGAAAGCGGAATTCTTCCGGGCCAGGTCCTTGTAATAAAGCTCCGTGCCCGACGTTCCGGCGGAGACGCTGAGGAAGGCGTAGCGCTCGTCCTCGCTCACGGCCAGCCCAAAATAGAGCAGCGGATGCAGCCGGTCCTCATAGACCAGCGCGTCCTTTTCCTGGGGATCGCCCAATTTGTGGTAGTAAACCTTTTGGAACTCGTTTTTGGCGGTCAGCTCTTTTCCGGGGGCCGGCTTGTCATAACCGCTATAGAAGAATCCCCGGTCGAACCAGGCTGCGGCCGAAAACTTGCTCCACTGGACGCGGTCGGGCAGCTCCTTTTTCGTCGCGAGCTCGAGGACGCGGATTTCGGACCAGTCCGAACCGGCCTCGCTCCGGGAGATCGCAGCGTATTTTTTGTCCCCGGAAAAACCGGCCAGTCCGATCCGGATCGTGCCGTCGGGGGAGAGCGCGTTGGGATCGATGAGGACCTCGGGTTGCCCCGTCAGCCCTTTTTGAATATAGATCACGGCCTGGTTCTGCAGGCCGTCATTCTTCGAGAAGAGATAATATTCCCCGACCCGGAAAGGCGAGGAATAGCGGGGATAATTGAAGATATCGGTCAAGCGCTTTTTGATCTGATCGCGATAAGGGATCTGCTTCAGGTATCCGAACGTCACGGCATTCTGGGCCTCGACCCACTGGGCCGTCTCCGCGGATTTATCGTCCTCGAGCCAACGGTAGGGATCGGCGACTTTCACGCCGAAGTAATTGTCCACCTGTTCCACCGTTTTCGTCGCGGGGTAGGTGATCTTCATGGCCTTTTTGCAGGCCGGAATCGCGGCCAGGACGGCCAGGAGCAATACCGCCAGGATTTTTCTTTCCATCGAGGACCTCCTTGTTTTAATGGGTTATGAGTACTTTTTTTTATCATAGGCCGAAAGGACGGTCAACGGGATCGGTTCCGTCAGTCCTCGCCGATTGCCTGATCGAGAAGCTCGGCCGTGTGGACAGCGCGGAGGCCCATTCCCCGGCGCCGGCAGCCGCCGCGGATCTGCAGCAGGCAGCCCGGGCAGTCCATGGCGACGATGTCGGCGCCGGTCTTTTCCACAGCCGTGAGCTTGTCGGCGAGGAGCGCCGCTGAGATTTCGGGATTCTCGACGCTGAAGCTTCCGGCGAATCCGCAGCATCGATCCGGCTCCTCCATCTCGATAATAGCGCTCCGCAGGGCCGCTTCGACAAGCGTCCGCGAAGCGCCCTCGGCATTCGACAAATGCTTGTGATGACAGGAATCGTGATAGGTGGCTTTTTGAACCGGCCGCTCTTTCCTCATCAGCTTTTCCAGGGATTCCCTTTCGCGGTCGAGGAGGAACCGGCTGAAGGGAATCGTCTTGGCCGCCAGCTCTCTCGCTTTCTCGGAATCCGCAAGCTCCAATCCCCGCTTCGTCAGCATCGTCGCGCATGTCGGGCAGAGGGTGACGATCTCCCCTTGGAGCTCCATTCTATTTAATAAGGAGGCGAAGGCTTTCCGGGAGGCCTTCTCGAATCCCGCGTTCGCCGGCGGGAATCCGCAGCAGAGGGCGGGCGCGGCCTTCACCCGATATCCGAGCTTCGCCAGCATCCGCGCGGCGGCCATCCCGATCTCAGGGTAGAAATGCTCGACCAGGCAACCGCCGAAGATCGTCACGGTTCCCTTGGCCGAATTTTCCATAGCCCCGGCGGAAACGAAATCTTTCCGGAACAAGCTCGATAAAGACCTGGCCGCCGGCGCCGGAAGAGCGCGGAACCGGTCGTATTTTTTCATCCAGGCCGGGAGCTTGCGCGAGAAACCGTCTTTCCCGGAGACGATTTTTCGCGCTTTCCGGGCCGTCCCGAACGCGGCCCTCTGGATCCCCGGATGGCCCATGACGCCGTCGAACGCGGCCCGCTTCCAGGCCGGAGCCCCCGTTTCCTTCCTGAGGCGGCCGGCCAGGGCCGTGATCAGGTCAGCGATCTTGATTTTCGCGGCGCAGGAGCCTTCGCAGCGATGGCAGCGCAGGCAGAGCCCGGCCAGATCCTTCGCCTTCCGGAGCCCGTGGATCCAGGCCGTGAGGAGCGTTCCGATCCCGCCCATGTAAATATGCGAATAGGCCTCGCCACCGATGACTTGATAGACGGGACAGACGTTGAGGCAGGCCGAGCATTTGACGCAGCGCAGGATTTCGCGGAAGGGCAGGTCGGCGAGCAGCTCCGAACGGTGATTGTCGAGGAGGATGACGTATTGCGGCCCGCGGTGGGGCCCGGCCATGAACGCGACATAGCTCGTGATGCTCTGGCCCGTGGCGTTTCGCGGCAGAAGCCGGAGCAGCGCGATCGCGTCGCCGATCGCCGGGAGGACTTTTTCGATGCTGGCCAGCACGATATGGACGGGAGGCACGGTCGTGACCAGCCGGCCGTTGCCCTCGTTCGTGACGAGCATGATCGCGCCGGTATCGGCGATGAGCGCGTTCGCCCCGGTCAGCCCGGCCTGGGCCGCGAAAATCTCCCGCCGCATTTCCCCGCGGGCGATGCGGACGAGCGAGGGGATGTCGTCCGGGACGGGCCTCCCGAGCTTCGCCGAAAAGAGCGCGGCCACGTCGCCCCGGGTGAGATGAATGGCCGGCATGACCATGTGGGTCGGCCGTTCCGCCCCGAGCTGGACGATCCACTCGCCGAGGTCGGTTTCCCGGACATCGACGCCGCGGCGAATCAGGAAATCGTTCAGCCCGATTTCCTCGCTGACCATGGATTTCGTTTTGACCATGCGGCGGATGCCGTGGTCGCGGCAGATCCTGAGGATGAGTTCGTTGGCCTCGTCCCCGTCCCGGGCCCGCAGCACGACGCCGCCGTGGGCCTTCGCCTTTTCTTCGAACTGGGCGAGAAGCTCCGGGTTCCGCTCGAGCGCCCTGTCCTTCAAGTCGGCCAAGGCCGTCCGTAGATCCTCGAAATCGTATCCTTCGAGAGCCTTGGCCCGTTTGACCCGATAGCTGTCCGCGAAGTCCCGCAGGACGGCCTTGAGCTCCGGGTCGATTTTTTTCATATCATTAAAATGACGAGGCGCGACGGCCCATGGACGCCGATCGTCAGCTCGTTTTCGATGTCCGCCGTCCGGCTCGGGCCGGTGACGAGCGAGACCTGCGGCGACGGGAGATCGGTCCGGGCGAGATGGCTCGACAATTCCGGCGCGATCGCTTCGAGATCTTGGACGATCTTCCCGTTGTCCAGCAGGCAGAAGCAAATCTCCGGGAGCGTCCAGACATTCTTTTCTTCGTCGCTCCGGTCGAAATGGACGAGCGTCCCGGTTTCGGCGACACCGAAATCCGCGGCGACGATCCCGGCATCGGCCCAGAGCTCCCCCGCGGGCAACATCTCGAGAGCCCCGATAAATTCTTCGCGGAACGGCGGCCGCGCTTTGAGCTCGGGAGAGACAAGGAACGAACGAACATCGTTGTCCCGGAGGAATATTTTAAGATACGCGATCGCCGCGCCCTGGCCCTCGAGCCGGATGACCTCGGCTCCGGCCGCGACGGCCTTATCGATGAATTTTTCGATGCGTGAGTTCACCGGATCCGCGGCGGTCACCATTTCTTCGCTTTCTTCGGCTCCATCTTCCGCAAATCCAGGCCCTGTTCGAAAGCGCCGATCCGGTAGAGACAGATCTCGCGGAGCGAGGATGGATGATGGAGGACTTCGGACAGCGATTGGTGCCCGACCGCCCAAACCCCGCCGCCCCTCACGACGACGACCTTGTACTCGTGGAGCAGCCGGATGAGAGTCTCCGGGTCAGATTTTGGCGGGACGACCGGAATGACCAGATACAGGAAGCTCCCCTCGGCGTCGATCGGCACGATCCGGTCGCTCGGCCCGTCCTCGCCCGGATAGCGGAAATGCGCCTGGGCTTCGGCGTCCGGCAGGTAACAATGCATCACGGTCTGGAAATCGGTCGCGGCGTAAATGGTCTTGTGCCAGCCGAGCTCCGCCGAATCCGACGCCTCCGCCCGGAGAGGGATCTTGAGGAGCGGCCCGCCGATGTCGCGCGGCATGGACGCTTTCGGAGCGTAGAGGAGATCGTTCACACCGCGGACGGACATCGACCCCGTGTGGAACGGCGACAGCCGCGATTCGAAGACGCGCGTGCCCGCCTTGCGGAATTCCCTGAGGATCTCGGTTTCCTCGGCGAACGCGTTGACCTCGTCGCCTTCGATCGTGAACCGGTCGGGCGGATACGAAAAAAACGCGGCGGGATCGGCTCTCAGGCGCGATCGCAGAGCCTCGACATCAACGCCCAATTTTTTGGCGGCCCGGACGACGGCGCCCGCGTTGTTCGCGACGCACTGGAGGAAAAACGCCTCTTTGAGCGTCCGGCCCCGGGCGAAGGTCCCATGCGCCTGGATGACTGTCGCCGGATGATCGGCCAGGCGCTTGGGGATGATCTCGGCCATTTCGGGCGACCCGCTCGGCACGGCCACCCAGTCCACGTGGACATGGTCGCCCAGATGATGGAAGCCGAGCGGATCGATCGGCGTGAAATCCGCTGGCCGGCCGGGCTTCTCGGCGTCGTCGAGCGTGGCGATGGCCAGGTCTTTGGTGTGAGCGTGGATCGACGCCCTGGCCCCTTCGATCGACAGGATCCGCTGATGGATGTCGGTCTCCGAAGAGGCCTTGTAATACCCGTAATCCGTCTCGGTCGCGGAGAGAAAGCAGATCTGGTCCGGCTCGAGATCGCCCTTCTGCGACCCGGTGGCCGTGATGATGATCTGGTCCTCGCCGGCGTCACCCTTGATCCGGACGGCCATATTGCCGCTGTGGCTGTCCTGGATATCGTAAATGAGCGAGGCCCGGCCGATGGACGTGAATAGGCGAAGGATCTCAGCACTGACGTTCCATTGTCGGCGATTCATTTTGGCCGTCCCTCGATTCTCAGCGATTTCAGGAGCGCGCCGGCGGGGCGGCCGGTTTCATCCCAGCCCCGCACTTCATAATAATCCCGCCGCATCCTGTCCTGGGCTTCGCGCGAGACGGTCTTCTTTTCCCCGGCGACGACGATCGGGGCCTCGCTGAAGCGCGGCGGGAGAAGATCGTCTTCCGCGGTCGCTCCCGCCTCGTAATTGAACAGCCTTTCGAGGGAGGCGATCCGGTTGGCGATTTCCTCCAGGCGCGCCTCGGAAAAATCCATGCCCGTGACGCCCGTCATCATCCGCGCCCAGGGGCCGGTGTCGAACGCGAATCCGGTGAAGCGGCAGATGCCCAGGCTGTCCTGGAGGATGCCTTTGTTTTGCATGTTCCGGACGGCGATGGGCGATTGGAGCAGGCTGAAGCGCGGGATTTCCTTGGTCCCGCCGAAGAAGGCGAGCGAGACGGCGTATCCCCCGCGCAGATGGCAGGCGCCGGTGGGCGAGGTCATGTATCCGAGCGCCTGGGTGAACGAGGCGCGCGGATCGTAGCCGGGGATTTCGAGCCGCTTCACGGACATCGAGAGCTCAAGACGGCCGAAACGGCCGGCCAGGCGGAACGATCCTTCGGCCAGGAGATCGCCGATTCCGCGGCGGGCGGCCGTGGCCCGGGCGAGGGGCTCCAAAACCGCGGCGTTTCCGAAGCGGAGATCGAAACCATCGGCGGCCTCGGACGGCAGAAAGCCGCCCTCGAAAAGCTCCATGGCGCAGGCCACCGTGCCCCCAAAGCTCATGGTGTCCAGGCCGAGCTCGTTGCAGCGGTAATTGGCCCGCGCGATCGCCTCGAGATCGTAAACATCGCAGACGGGGCCCATCATGACGATCGTTTCGTATTCGGGGCCTTCGCCCCGCTCGCTCCCGCCGTCGCCGGATTTTACCCGCGTGTGGCGCTGGCAGCCGATCGGGCAGAGAAAACATCCTCCCGCCCGCTCGAGCAGCGTCCTGGCGAGCGTCGCGCCGGAGATTTTTTCTAGGTCCTCCTCGATATGCCGGCTGTCCTGGAAGTTTTTATGGGGCAGCATGCTGATGACGTTGATCAGCTCGATGAGGCCCGCGGTCCCGAGCTCGCGGAGGAGACGCTTGGTGACGGGCGCCTGTTTCATGAGGTAGAGCGCCTGCTCATAGCCGGACTGGTAGCGCTCCTTGTCCTTGATCTGGATCTTCGCCTTGCCCGCGACGCGGATGGCCTTGAGGTTTTTAGCCCCCCAGACCGCCCCGGGGCCGCAGCGGCCGTAGACCCGGTTTTTATCGTTCACGACGGTCGCGATCCGGACCAGGTTTTCGCCGGCTGGACCGATGCAGAGAATCTTCGGCCGGCTGCCGGGCTCCGCGTCCGCGCTCAAGGCGTCGGTGGTCCGATGCGCGTCGAGGCCCCAAAGATGCCCCGCCGGCGCGATCGACGTTTTTTCCGGGGCGATATCGATGATCACGGGTTCGGCGGCGCGTCCTTTGACGACGACGGCGTCATAGCCCGCGGCCTTGAACGCGGCCCCCCATGTTCCGCCCGAATTCGATGTCCCGATGAGCCCGGTCAGCGGCGATTTGAAGACCATGTGGCCGCGGCCGGCGGTCGGCGCGTTCGTCCCGATGAGAGGGGACGCGGCGATGACGACGACGTTGTCCGGGCCGAGGGGATCGCAGCCCGGGTCCGCGGCGTCATAAAACAGGCGCGTGGCCAATCCGCGGCCGCCGAGATAATCGGCCACGAGCTTGGCGGCCAGAGGTTTGACCAGGATATCGCCCGTGGTCAGGTCGATCTCGAGATATCGGCCGTGAAAACCGTAGCGCGCATCGCTCATTGTTGTTTTAAAATCCAAAGAGAATCTGTAAATCAGGATACTAAATCATTCCGGGGAAGACAAGGACAAATCTCTTTGCGCCTCTTCGCGGCCGGCGGCCTCAGCCTCCGCCCATCAAGGGAAACACGGAGACGACGACGCCGTCCGCGAGCGCCGTCTCCAGGCCGGTCGCCGCCGGAAGCGCGATCCCGTCGATCATGACCACGATATGGGCCTTGAGCCGGTCCCCATCGAAGAGCTCGGAGCGGCGGGCGGGCGTGTCGCAGATTCGGTCGAGGAGGTCCCGGACAGGGGCCGAAGGCGAAAGCGGGATATCGCGCTCTTTCGTTCCGAACAGCTCGCGGAAGTAGGCGAAATATTTGACTTTGACGTTCATGGCTTCCTGATCGCGGCCAAAAGGGCCGGGAGGGCGTTCCCACCGCATTCGAGGATCTCGATCTCGTGTCCGGGGAAGAGCCCGCGGACGTCATCGACAAGCCCGTCCCGGACGACGACGCAAAATTTGCGCCGGACGTCCCGCATCGCTTCCTTGAGAGCGGGCCACAGCCCTTCGCCGGCGAGCTCGAGCGGCCCGATTTCATCGACGATCAAAAGGTCGGCCGGCCGGCTCCGGTCGATGATCCGCCCCGCGAGGGCGAGTCCCGGGGGAAGGACGGAGAACCGGCCCACGCGTTGCTCTTCGGGTTTTTCATTGATGCGCAGGAATGGCTCGCGCCGGCCGTCTTGGAGATCGAGAAGATCATAGCCGACCCGGCGCTCGTTTTCCAGGACGCGGAGACTCAAGAATCCGTCGAAAGCGATCTCCGCTTCGCGAAGAGATGAGGTGAGGGCCTTGAGGATCGAGGTCTTCCCCGAACCGACCGCGCCGGTGAGGATGAAGATCACGGCTTGAGGATAGATCAGCGGGGCGACAAAGTCAAAAAGCGGGGGATCGCTCAAAATAGCCGATCGATCTATTGTCTTTCCGGGAGATCGAGCTTTTTAGCGAGAAGCGGAATTCCTTGGG
>Ga0315278_10005744_pt1 | contig 11245 bp, 11 predicted proteins | sample YL17G06_0_MG_FD_203880 | JGI IMG/M metagenome (GOLD analysis project Ga0315278, IMG submission 203880) | Sediment microbial communities from Yellowstone Lake, YNP, Wyoming, USA - YL17G06_0 | ecosystem: Environmental > Aquatic > Freshwater > Lake > Sediment | place: USA: Wyoming | collected... | reverse complement strand
GGTGAAACATGTGTTGTTAGAGAGACTGATTTGCCTGCTAATACTAATCAAGCCTTGGCAATTATCAGAGGAACTCAAATTGCTTTTCTGCACAATTTCTTGAAAATTCAGCTCGATTCATTTGTGGCCAATGCAATAAAAGATAGAGCGCGGGGTGGGGCAATGAATAATGTTTCTCTTGGCGATTTGAAAGAATTGATGGTTTTTCTTCCACCCCTTGCCGAACAACACCGCATCGTCGCTAAGGTTGATCAGCTCATGGCTTTATGTGACGAACTGGAATTGCGTCAGCAGAAAAAAAAACAAAAGCTCGTCAATCTCAACAACGCCGCCCTTGACCGGCTTATCACTGCCCGCGAGCCGGATGGCTTCACCAATGCCTGGCGCCTCATCCGTGACAACGTTGACTTTCTTTACACAACCCCGGAAACCATCACCAAACTCCGCCAAGCCATCCTCCAGATCGCCGTCCAGGGCAAACTCGTCCCTCAAAACCCAAACGACGAACCGGCATCCGTCCTGCTTGCAAAGATCAAAGCTGAGAAAGAACGACTGGTAAAGGAAAAGAAGATAAAAAAGATTGAGCCGCTGCCACCGATTAGCCCTGATGTAACGCCTTATGAATTGCCGAAAGGATGGCAGTGGGTGCGTTTTGGTGCTGTAACAATTTGCCGTGATGGTGAACGAATTCCTGTTTCTCAGGAAGAGCGGGAGAAAAGGCGAGGACCATATGATTACTATGGTGCGTCCGGCGTTATTGATAATATTAATGATTATCTTTTCGACAAATCTTTGTTACTGATAGGTGAAGATGGTGCAAATCTTATCAATCGTTCAACTCCCATAGCCTTTATGGCACATGGCAAATATTGGGTAAATAATCATGCACATGTTATTGATGGGATATCCGAAGAGTTCTTAAGATACATAGAACTATTTATAAATGCTATTGATCTGAAACCATTTATTACAGGGACAGCACAGCCCAAAATGAATCAAACAAAAATGAACTCAATAGTGGTTGCAATACCCCCAAAAAGTGAACAACACCGCATCGTCACAAAGGTTGATCAACTCATGAAACTGTGTGACGAATTGGATGCTAAACTCATCAAGTCACAAACCAAGAGTGAAAAGCTGGTGGAAGCAGCCGTGAAGGCCATAGATGCCAACTGAGGATGGCATGCTAAAAAAGTTTTCAATATTGGAATACAAATCAAAGACCGGCTTGCACCTTTTTTAAGATAAAAGGCAGGTAAGTTGTTCCGTCGGTTCTGTTTTCGAGTCTGTACCGAATAGACAATTAAAACAGTTAATGTGAGAAAATAAAAATGTCTGAATTTCCCAAACATATCATCCTTCCTGACAAAGTATATTCTGTTTTTCTTCAACCAACAACTCACGGACGTGCCTTCGACAGATATCTGTGGGATCATGTTGTTAAGGGTGAAAATCCATTGAATCCTTCAGATGCCTGGAGAACACGCCTTGGATCAAGTCGTCAGCTTGCAGATGATTATGCCAGTTATAGGTTGCCCATTCCTCTCGAATGGATTCTAGTCAGATTTCTCTCTCATTATGTGCGCACAAACTCTGTTCACATTATTTCCGGCCCAGGGGGCGAAGTTTTAAAGTCGACAAACGTTGAGGACTACCTCGGTTCAGAAATTTCAGATGATGATGTTGAACAACTTCTCAGATCTGTTTTCGGTTCCTGGGTCAGGGTTTTTCCAAATGAATATGTGACATTGGCTGATATATATGGATCAACCGATATTCCTTTCGATGTACTGAAACGTGGGATCAATTATCTGATACATTTGGGGCATATTGAAGAAACAGGCCCGGATACGTACATAGTTAAAGCAAGCATTTTTGATAAGATAAGATATCGAAATGATTTCGTCTCTTTGGATAGGAAAAGCAATCATTATTATCAAGAAGTGAGGATTGAGGCAAGTGAACCTTTCTGTTTTATTATCATGCCTTTTCGAGAATCAGAGTTTCCGCAGCGTATTTACACAGAGGTTATCAAACCCTTTATCGAGAATAATTTCAAAATTGCCTGTCATCGTGTTGACGAGGATTGTCTCCCTGATCGTATTGATAATAAAATTTACAGCTACCTCATGCGGGCGGCGTTCATCATTGCAGAGGTAACGACCTGCAATCCGAATGTTTTTTACGAATTGGGGCTGGCTCACATGCTGGAAAAGGATTGTATTATCCTGACACAAAAATCGGCCTCGGAGATTCCTTTTGACATTAACAGAATCAGAGCTGAGAAATACGGCAATGAGGATGCGTTGGTTGAGATTTTGAGGAAGGCAATCTCTGCCCTTGCCTTCAAATTGAGAACATGAGATAATTTTCAATAGAGATCATTGATATTTAAAATACATACCAATTGTTGTGATTGCGAATTGATCAAAAAAGGTATATGGACACCCGATAAAAATCTTTATACTGGTTGATAGAAATGGACACACAAAAAATTGACCTTATTTTAAAATATATTCTTGCCGCTGCAGGACAAGAAGACCCTGGAAACCAAGAGGTAGGTCCTATACATCTCGTTAAGTATGTGTATTTGGCGGATTTGGCCTTTGCAGAAATTCATGGGGGTGCAACTTTCACCGGCGTTGAGTGGCAATTTTATCACTACGGTCCATGGGCTCCAGCTGTTTACACCCGGATTGAAGCGGTCGTTGATGATGTCAATGCAACCGAACGCACGATAACCTCCTATAAATATGAATCGGACTTTGTTAGATGGAAATTGCAGGATGACGAATTATTTGAGTCACTGCAGAGGCAATTGCCTTTTGAAGTGCGACGAGCCATCAAAGAAGCAGTTCATAAATTCGGTGATGATACAACAGGCCTTTTGCATCATGTATATACCACTTGGCCGATGTTACAGGCGGCACCTCGTGAGACGCTTACCTTCGTGCGCATGAAAGAACGTAAGGTAAATGATTCCGAAAATGAAAAGGTTATAGATATGCCGCAGCCCACAACACTTTCAAAAAAGGAATTAAAACAAAAGAAGGAAAAGTTAGCAGCTTTGAAAGACCGAATACAAAGCCGACTGGCAGACAAGGAACAACAGCAAAAAATGGTAATGCCTGCGCCTGCACCGAGATATGACGGGATATTCGCGTGTGGTGTCGCCTGGCTCGATGAGATGGCGGGAACTCTCGTTGAACCAAGTACCGGCGAGATCGTTTTTTCTGATGAAATATGGAAATCGCGTGCTCGATCTGATGAAGGAATACCCTGAAAATTCAATTCAATATTTCATTGATGAGTGGTGGACTACTGATAACACCGTCGATTTACGGCGGGGTAGACTCTTAGGGGCGTTTATCCCTTTCATTGATCAACAGCCTATGATTTTGGTGCCGGAAGGGCGGTCGTCACCTACAGATCATTTCAAGGCGAATTATAGAATCGAACCTCTCCAGGTAAAAAAACCTCATGAACACCCAAAGCTTCCTGTCGCTGCGCTCCCTTCATATCCTGGAGAGATAAGGACAGTCTATCGTGCAAAAGAGCGACCTGTCCTTGTAGTCGGTACTGAACCCCCTAAGATTCCGAAGAGCCAAAGAGCCGGTGGTGCACAATGGCAATTTCATCCCGTTGTTTTGGTGGCCCCCTATCATGGGGCGGAGTTCTCCGGAAAATCGGGCGGTTGGAATCCAGAATTCGTAACGAGAGTGCAGAAATGTGAATACCCTCAATACATGTGGGATCAATTACCGGGAAGCGGCAAATCTTCTATCTTACGCCTGGATCAAATACAGCCAATCGGCACCGATCAAAGAGCGTATCAATGGACTCGGTTCTGTTTGGGGCGCGACGCCATGAAAATTATGGATGAATGGCTTCAATGGGTGATGTCTGGCTATCTTTTAAAGGATGGTGTACTTAACGAATTCAGACAGGGGCTGCTTGAATTGGAGTGAAGAAAAGGCGACCGTTTTAATTGTTTTGTAAGTGTTTAATAATAAATGATTTAGGCATATCTGCCACGCAAATAATTCCGTCTTCAAATTTCTCTGCCCTACTTTATATAACAAGAGAGAAAATGGACGAATCTATTTATTTTTGGTTGATCTGAAGGTGATTTTTAATAGTGAATTTTGAAGATATTCAAGAACTCCATTACATCACCCATATCGGAAATGTTCAGTCAATTTGTGAAAATGGCATTCTTTCCCATAAATATGCGGGGAAGGTTTCTCATATCTCAGTTGCATCGCCCGATGTTCAGGAGCGACGTGCCAGGAAGATCATTCCTGGTGGTAAGTCGCTCCATGATTACGTAAATCTTTACTTTGATGCACGAAATCCCATGCTATACTTTTTGAAGGATCAACACGCCGAGCTTTGTATCCTGTGTATCAATCCGGCAGTTATGGAATTGACTGGCGTTATTATCTCGGATCGAAACTCATCGAGCGAATATGCACGGTTTTCCAAATATCCGGAGGGTCTGGCGCGTCTCAATGCCGAAGTCATTTTTGCAAGATACTGGACCCATCAAGACAATCCGTTTTTGGAGATGGAACACAAGTCAATTAAATGCGCCGAGGTATTGGTGCCAGATAATATTGATCCACAATTTATCACCGGCTGTTATGTTTCATGCGACGCCGCACTGGAACGATTTAAGATGAAAAATGTTTCGGTGTCTGCTATATTGAAGTCGTTCATGTTCTTCAGATAGGAAATTATTATGATGCGTGTATTGATCAATGATATTTTTCAATCAAAGGCCCAGACTCTTGTTAATACGGTGAATTGTGTCGGGATTATGGGCAAGGGACTTGCTCTGGAATTCAAGAAACGTTTTCCCGATATGTTCAAGGATTACGCAGAGCGCTGCACAAGAGGAGAAGTCAGATTAGGTAAGCCATACGTATACAAATCATTGCTTCCACCTTGGATTATCAATTTTCCGACAAAGGAACACTGGCGTTCGGTTTCAAATTTACAGGACATCACCCGGGGTCTGGATTACCTGGTGAACCACTATAAAGAATGGGGCATCACTTCGCTTGCGGTACCGCCCCTGGGTTGTGGGGAAGGTCAACTGGAATGGCGAATCGTAGGACCTACCTTATACAGGCACCTGAAGCGGCTGGATATCCCCGTGGAATTGTATGCGCCTTATGGTACGCCCATTGATGAAATCAAGCCGGAGTTCCTCGGTGCTGAAGTCAGTGAGGACGAAGCGGTTCGTCGCATGACCTTTGCGCAGCGGATAAAGCCGGCATGGGTAGCACTCGTCGAAATTCTCCATCGGATAGAACAGCAACCCTATCATTGGCCAATCGGAAGAACGACGTTTCAAAAGATTGCCTTTGTGGCAACGATGGAAGGATTACCGACCGGCTTGGCTTTTATGAAAAGCAGTTATGGTCCGTTCTCTCCAAAACTAAAGGAGATGATCACCAAGCTGGTGAATCATGGACTGATCAGAGAGGAAAAACTCGGCCGGATGTTTATGGTGAAAACCGGGCAGGCCTTTGCAGATGCACGAAGAGTCGATGAAGCTGAAATCGGCAAGTGGGATACTGTCATAGAGAAGACCGTTGATTTATTTGTGCGCATGAACACGAAACAGGCGGAAATCGTTTCGACTGTTCTTTTTGCCGAAAATGATCTCACAAGAAACGGAAACGATAAGCCTGCAGAATGCGATGTCTTGTCGTATGTGCTACAATGGAAACAAATGCGTCGACCTGCTCTGAATCGGGAGGAAGTCGCGCACACCATCAGGAATTTAGCGGTGCTCAGATGGCTCAATGTTCGCCCAAGTTCCGACCTGCCGGTTCCAGAAAGCGCTTGGATGTAAAACGGCCCTATTCACACACCTATCATCAAGAGATATGCTCGAAGAAAAGGGGACAACGATTCTATTTATTTGGTAAGTGTTAAATTATAAATGCTTTAGGCTCATTTGCCACGCAGATAATTCCGTCTTCTAATTTCTCTTTCCCTTCACATAAGAATATCTTATTTTTCTTGACTTAATACATAATATTATTTTATGATGAATCATCAAAGCAATGGAGGTGCTCTATGAAGATCGAAGAGCTTGCTCTCCGCTTGAAGGCTGCGCGTGAAGCCACTGGCTTATCGCTGAGCGAAGCTGCAAAACGTCTCGGTTTCCCCAATTATCAAACCTTAAGCAACATCGAAAATGGGCAAAGGGAAATTAAGGTTTCCGAACTGATCAAGTTTGCCCGTGTCTATTTCTGCGATCTGGGTGAATTTCTCACAGAAGAAACGATAAAGAAAGATTACGCTTTTTTATGGCGAAACCCTCCTGCGACGGAGGAACTTAAAAAAGGAGTCGAACGTGAACTTTTTTTCCTGTGTGAACAGTACCATATGCTGGAACAACTGCTCAATCTCAAGGTAGAAAAAGGATTCATTGAAGTCACGCGGGAATCAGTTCGAAATAATACAGCCATTACTCACTTAGCAAAACAAACACGCACCTTGTTGGGTCTTGGTAAAAGGCCTGCTTTCTCCCTTCAAAAAGTCCTCGAGCAGGAGTATGGTGTAAAAATCCTGTTCTACCCTCTCACTCATGGTTCCGCTGCTTCCATGGTTCATACAGTCTTAGGAAAAGCTGTCGTCATCAATGCCAACGAAGCACCCTGGCGCCGGAACTACGATCTGGCCCATGAACTGTTCCATCTTATTTTATGGAAGGCATTCACGCTGGAAGAAATGAGTGACGCGCTTTTCTTCGCCGATATCGAGAAGAGGGCAGAGAAGTTTGCCTCAATGTTGCTGCTCCCGGAAGATGAAATCCGCCGGGAAATTAATCAAATCTTAGAAAACAACAAGCAACTTACATATTCAGATATTGTTGACATTGCCATTGACTTTGGGGTATCTGCCAAAGCCCTCCTTTATCGCCTCGCCTTTATCAATTTCATCAAATGGGAAACAGCTGATAGCATCGCAAACGATGAAGAACTTGCCGAAGTAAGCAAAGAGAAACGAACGCAGAAAAGAAAAGCAAGCAGATCCGATCGCTTCATCGCCCTTGCTGTCCGCTGTCTCAGGAAGGGCCTCATTTCCAGAGGGAAATTCGCGGAGCTTCTTGACATCGATCGCAGCGATATTGACGACTATATCGAGAATACAGGCATGATGGAATCGGAGGGTAGACCCATTGAGATTATGGCTTCTTGATGCGGACATCCTCATTGATTTTCTAGCGCTTGATGTTCTCGACAAATTGGTGCGTCTTCATGAGGTGTACGCTGCAACAACCGTAATCGACGAAGTCAAGCACTTCAAACGGGGTGGAAAGAAATTTGTAAAGAACGCTGCCATTCCTTGATCTCACAGAGCGGGGCATTTCTGCAGAAGATCTTCTGAAACAGTCAGGACTTCTGAAGTCAGGCCTGCTGGAGAGGCACACCGAAACCTATTTCAAAACAAACTTAGCCATCGGACAAGAGCAAAAGATATATAAGTTTTGGAGGAGAAAGGGGGTTCTATTTGTTTAGTAATAGTTCAATAAGAAAGGCGTTAGGCATAAATACCCAATAATGGAACAGGCCCCCAATGGCACTCCAGCCGCAGGAGTATGGCATGAGCATCTTCGACCGCTATATCGGCATAGACTATTCAGGCGCTGAAACACCCGAGGCCAGCAACAAAGGCCTCCGTGTATATATCGCACTTGCAAGTGGCACACCGCGTGAAGTCAACCCGCCGCCGAGCCCTCGCAAATACTGGACGCGCCGCGGATTGGCCGAGTGGCTGACGGCAACCCTCCGGGAAACCCCTCGAACCATTGTCGGCATCGACCACGGCTTTTCATTCCCAATTCCCTACTTCGAGAAGTACGGAATCCTGCAGAACTGGGATATTTTCCTCGACGACTTCTGTGCCCACTGGCCGACGGACTCGCCGCATACTTATGTGGACTTCATTCGTGACGGAATCCGCGGAAAGGGTGCTGAAAGGCTGGGTGAACGAAGATGGCGCCGCATCACGGAGACGCGCGCCCCTCACGCCCGCTCCGTCTTTCATTTCGACGTGCAAGGCTCGGTGGCCAAGTCAACTCACGCAGGGATTCCATGGCTCCGCTACCTGAGAAGAGCGCTCGGTTCATCCACACATTTCTGGCCATTCGACGGCTGGACGCCCAGAAATGGAAGCCATGTCGTGGCAGAAGTCTATCCCTCGCTATGGCGAAGCCGGTATCCCAACGACGGCAGAACCAGAGATCAACAGGATGCCTTTGCAGTGTGTCGCTGGCTTCAAGAGACAGACCTCGCCAATGATCTTAACCGGTTCTTCGATCCTCGGCTTACTCCAGCCGAAAGGCCGATTGCGAGCATTGAGGGATGGATTTTGGGGGTATTATGAGAGAATCAGGTCGGTATGACACGTCTGCTCTGATTGAAGACCAATATGAACCGGGGTCACACGGTCGAGTTCTGAAAAATCTTTTAAGAATAACAAGCAAACGGGAAATGTCCAGGATGGAAACTCGTGAATTGTTCAATACCACGGAGGCCTTGATAAAAACCATACGTCGGGATCAGCGATTCACGTTAGAAACCATCTGCAATATACATCACATGTGGATGGGCTCCATTTATACATGGGCCGGTAGTTACCGCCAGGTGAACATGAGTAAGGGAGGATTTCCTTTCGCATCACCGGCATTTATACCAAAGCTAATGATAGAATTTGAACAAAATGTTCTTTTTAAATACACCCCATGCCGTTTTAATTTAAGAGAGGATATTATCCATGCTCTTGCTGTTGTCCATGTTGAATTCCTACTGATTCACCCATTTCGTGAAGGCAATGGAAGATTAGCCAGATTATTGTCGATCTTGATGGCTCTCCAGGCCGGATTGCCGTTATTGGACTTCAGCGGAATTAAGGGCAAAGTAAAAGAAAAATATTTTGCAGCTGTGCGTGCCGGTCTTGATCAGAACTACCAGTTTATGAAGCAGATTTTTGACGACGTGATTTCCCGGAGTTTGCGGAATTACGAGAGGGATTCGGGATGATTACCATTCCTGCACAGGCAGTCATAGCATCGGTAGCGCAGACACCCTCAATAACCGTAGAAGAAACAACCGTTTGAATGAGGCATCTTTTGCGTTTCTCTGGATCTTTGAGATGTGGATTTGTTTCTTGTAAGCTTCTTTTTGTCATGATTATTTTTATACCACATAATGAAAAGAAATTCAGTAGAAAAATCAGTGTCGAAGGGCAACGTGCATTATCCGCACTTTGCTTCTTGTTGTTGAACGCATGGGGGAAACATCATGAAAAAATTCGTTCCTTCGAAATGACATATTGACGCGCGAGCCGGCGTCAGCCTCCTTTTTCAAACTTCGATTTATCGGCGCCGCAGATAGGACACATCCAGTCTGCGGGGAGATCTGTGAATTTTGTTCCCGGTTTGACGCCGGAATCGGGATCTCCTTTCTCCGGATCGTAAACGTATCCACATACTGAGCAGGTATATCTGTCTTCCCTTTCGACATTGTCAGGCGCCTGATAGGTCGGTGCATTCTTCGGGGACTTGCCGCGTTTCACTTCATGATAATAGGCATAGGTCATCGGTTCCTCATCAGCATTGAGGATACCGCAATCCCGCACCTGACCTACGAAGATCGTATGGCTGCCACAGTCCATTTCATTTGCCACTTCAGCCTCAATGTAGGCTATGGCATTATCGAGAACGATGGGAACTCCTGTTTCTCCCAGCCTGAATTTTACATTTTCAAATTTGTTGATATCTCTTCCGCACTTGAACCCGAATGTACCGATAAATTGCATAGGTGTTGACTTTGATATGATGGAAACAGCAAACTTGCGGCTTGCCTGAATATATTCGTGGGTAAGATTTTGCTTATTGATACCAACTGCAATAGTCGGCGGTTCTGATGCAACCTGAAAAACCGTATTGGCGATCTGCCCATTGAAGAGATCATCTTTCCTCGAACTTACGACGTACAGGCCGTAACTGAGTTTATAGAATGCCGCCTTATCCATAGTCTTCAATCCTTCATTTCATGTTCTTGGACATTTGAAAAATGGTTTGAATAGTCATCCCTTATTCTTTAATCTCCGGCGAGGCGTTCTGGTCAAAGGGATTCGTTCTCATGGCGAAGGAAAAGAGGTAAGGATAATTCTCCCGCAGGTGTTTCATGTAGCTCAGCCACTCCGAGATCAGCAGGCTGTAAGCCCTCTGCATGTCTCCCGCTATGTGCCTCATGTCCAGCTCTGAAAGTCTACTTAAATCCGGCCGTGATTCGAGTTCTTCCGCCAGATGGAACACGGCCATGAGGAGACCGGTGAACGCGTCGTGCTCCAGGAGGTTCTGATTCTCCAGGAGCCTCAGCATGAACTCCCGTTCCTTAATAAGCTTTTGTTTCAGGCTCCCCAGATCGCCCCTGCGGATACTGATTGCATAATCATATTTCTTCAGGCGCTTGCTCATATCGAGGAATTCCCCGGCAGACCATTGATTCGTAATGATGAGGTCCCGCCAGATTCTGTCCGTGTTGGGATCAAATTCAGAAAAGAATTTCAACAGGTCTTTACCGACGACGCTGAAGAACGACCCGATGACCATGTTTAATCTTTCCAGAATGATTCGCTTTTCCCTGATGGCGAGGACTTCGTCAATGATCAGTGTAACCAGCAGTACCTGGATAAATACAAACGCCGTGTCGCCGATCAGATAGAGGATTATGTGATTGGCGTCCCTGAAGATGGCATAATGGATGAGATAAAAAGTCACGGAGAGGGTAATCATGCAGACCCCGAAAAGAATCTTCCACTTTATATGTTTCATACATCCCCCATCAGTCAACCATACTCTTTTCCCACCAATACATCCCTTCTTTGTATTCGCCTCGCTGCCTCTTGACACGGCCGCAGGGCGTCAATATTGCCTCTCCCCGAAGATGCTCCTGCCGACCCTCACGATCGTCGCCCCTTCCTCAACGGCAACCTCGTAATCTCCGGACATTCCCATGGAGAGTTCCCGCATTTCAACATGGTTTATATTTTCTTCAACAATCCTGTCTCTCAGCTCCCTCAATGCCTTAAAATTGGGCCTCGCATCTTCGGGGTTATCAAACCAGGGAGCCATGGTCATGAGACCCTGTATGGAAAGATTATCGAGGGATGAGATGTCCTTGACCAGTCGCATGGCTTCTTCGCATGGGACGCCGCT
>Ga0315278_10005743_pt1 | contig 11245 bp, 12 predicted proteins | sample YL17G06_0_MG_FD_203880 | JGI IMG/M metagenome (GOLD analysis project Ga0315278, IMG submission 203880) | Sediment microbial communities from Yellowstone Lake, YNP, Wyoming, USA - YL17G06_0 | ecosystem: Environmental > Aquatic > Freshwater > Lake > Sediment | place: USA: Wyoming | collected... | reverse complement strand
GAGGCGAGCAGGTTGTAGAGCTTGCCGACGTGGGTCACCGGATTCTTCCCCGCGACCGACTCCATCGTCATCGGGCGGCCCGGGGCGATCAGGCCGTTCACGCGATTGCCGCGCCCGGCCTGGCCGTCGTCCCCGCCCTCGGCGGAGGTGCCGGTCACGGTGAGGTAGTAGCTCCCGGCCGCGGGGTCGTCCGCCGCGTTCACCTGCACGTCGACGTCGCGCCCGATCGCGGTGCGCGCCGCCTCGCGGGCCAGCTGCGCCAGGAAATCCTTCGCGGCCCGGTAGGCCTCGCCGTCGCGCAGGAAGCGATCCACGAAGGCGCAGCCCACCGTCAGGCGCAGGCGGCCGCCGGAGCGCACTCCCATCACCTTGACGTCCTCTCCGACCTCGAGGCGTCCCCGCTCGCGGGCGGCCGCCGAGAGCGCGCGCTCCACGCGATCCACCACCCGCTCGAGCTCATCGAGCGGCGCCCATCCGACGCCGCACGAGGTGTCGTTCGCGAGCCAGATGCCGCTCTTCCAGCCCCGCCGATAGAGCTCGACGAGATCGGGCGACCCGGGCCGCACCAGGCAGTGGACGCGTACGTGGGCCTCGGCATCCAGCGCGTGGAGGTGCTCGCGCAGCCAGGCGCGCGAGCCTTCGACGGCGAGCTCCTCCACGGGCACGCGAACGCCGCCCAGCTCGAGCGTCGCGCGTCCCGCCAGGAAGATCTCGAGCGGCTCCACGACCTCGCCGCCGCCGAAGCGGGGCCGCGAGACGCCGCTCCAGAGCAGCGCCTTGTCGACGTTGTGGTGCTGGATCGCGCCGAAGCGCTCGAGGTAGAAGCGACAGAGCGCCTGGCTCAGCCGCTCGGCCAGCGCGTCGCAGATCGTGTCCGGGTGGCCGAGCCCCTTGCGCTCCACCACCTCGACGCCGGCCGTCGGCTCGGCGGCGGAGCGGCAGGAGAGGCTCAGCTCCAAGAGGGGCCCTCCTCCGGCGCCTCGGGACTCGCCGCCAGGTTCCGATCGAAGCGCCGATCGAAGGGCCGATCGAAGCGACGCGAAGCGCCCGTGGCCGACGCCGCAGCCTATCACGGATCGACCTTCGCTCCAGCGGGCGGGCGGCGCTTCAGCCCGGCTCCGTCTGGCGGCGCGGGTCGAGCAGGCGGTCGAGCGCAGCGGCATCGAGGACGCCGCGCGCGAGGCAGACCTCGCGTAGCGAGCGGCCGGTGGCGAGGGCCTGCTTGGCGATCTCGGAGGCCGCGTCGTAGCCGAGCGCGGGCACCAGCGCGGTCGCGAGCGCGAGGCTCTTCTCGGCGAGCTCGGCGCAGCGCGCGCGGTCCACCTCGAGCCCCTCGATGCAGCGCTCGGCGAAGAGGGCCGCGGCGCTCGCGAGCAGCCGGATCGACTCGAGCAGGTTGCGCGCGACGAGCGGCAGGCAGGCGTTCAGCTCGAGCTGGCCGCCGAGCCCGCCGATCGCCACCGCCGCGTCGTTTCCCACCACCTGCCCCGCCACCTGCACCACCACCTCGCAAAGCACGGGGTTGACCTTGCCCGGCATGATCGAGGAGCCGGGCTGGAGCGCGGGCAGCACGAGCTCGCCGAGCCCGCAACGCGGGCCGGTGGCGAGCAGCCGCACGTCGTTCGCGATCTTGGCGAGCGAGACCGCCACCGTGCGCAGCGCGCCGCTCGCCTGCACCGCCGCGTCGCGCGCTCCCTGCGCCTCGAAGTGATCGGCGGCCTCGCGGAAGGTGAGGCCGGTCTCCGCCGAGAGGCGCGCCACGGCCTCCGCCGCGAAGCCCGGCGGGCAGTTGATGCCGGTGCCCACCGCGGTGCCTCCGAGCGCGAGCTCGCCGAGCTCCTCGCTCGCCTGCTCGACCCGCCGGATCCCGAGCTCCACCTGCCGCGCGAAGCCGCGCAGCTCCTGGCCGAGCCGCACCGGGGTCGCGTCCATGCCGTGGGTGCGGCCCGGCTTCACGACGTCGTCGAACTCGGCCGCCTTCGCCGCCAGCGCGGCGCGCAGGCGCGCGAGCGCCGGGAGCAGCCGCTCGTGGATCCCGAGCCGCGCCGCCACATGCAGCGCGCTCGGCATCACGTCGTTCGACGACTGCGAGCGGTTCACGTGGTCGTTCGGGTGCACGCGCTCGGCCCCGGGCCCGAGCCGCTGCTGCGCGCGGGCCGCAATCACCTCGTTCGCGTTCATGTTCGTCGAGGTGCCCGAGCCGGTCTGGAAGACGTCGAGCACGAAGTGCGCGTCGAGGCGCCCGTCGGCCACCTCGCGCGCCGCCGACTCGATCGCCGCGGCGAGGCCCGGCGCGAGCGCGCCGACGCTCCGGTTGGCCGCCGCGGCGGCGGCCTTCACGAGGCCGAGCGCGCGCAGGAACTCGCGCGGGAAGCGCTCGCCGCTGACGGGGAAGTTCGCGAGCGCGCGCTGGGTGCCGGCGCCCCACAGCGCGTCGGCGGGCACCGCGACCTCGCCGAGCGCGTCGCGCTCGATCCGCGTCCTGGAGCCGTCGTCGGCCGTCTTCCGCACCCCCGACGGCGCCGAGCGCCGCCCGTCGCCGCAGGGTATCCAGCGGCGGGCACCGGCACCAGCGCGGCGGATTGACCGGACGCCGGCCCTCGGTCACCATCCGACGCTCACGCCGAAGGAGGGACTCGAATGGCGGCACTCAAGGGCTCGAAGACCCACCAGAACCTGAAGGACGCCTTCGCCGGCGAGTCGCAGGCGAACCGTCGCTACCTGTACTTCGCACGCCAGGCGGACATCGAGGGCCATCCCGACGTCGGCGGCCTGTTCCGCGACACCGCGGAGGCCGAGACGGGGCACGCGCACGGCCACCTCGACTTCCTGAAGCAGGCCGGCGACCCGGCGACCGGCAAGCCGATCGGCGCCACGGACCAGAACCTCGCCGCCGCGGTCGCGGGCGAGACCTACGAGTACACCGAGATGTACCCGGGGATGGCCAAGCAGGCGCGCGGCGACAAGTTCGACGAGATCGCCGAGTGGTTCGAGACCCTCGCCAAGGCCGAGAAGTCGCACGCGGGCCGCTTCCAGAAGGCGCTCGACTCGCTTCCGAAGCTCTAGGAGCGCGACCCGGGGGGCCGCGGCCGGGGCAGGATCCGCGATGAAGGTCGACCCGCCCGAGCACCCTTCCGGCTCCCTGCACTACCAGGACGCCGCCTACTCCGATCCCGGTGCGCTCGACCGCGAGCTGCACCGGGTCGGAGAGGTGTGCCACCAGTGCCGGCGCTGCCTGCCGCTATGCCCGTCCTTCCCGAAGCTCTTCGAGCTCGTCGACGCGATGCCCGACGAGATCGCCGGCGTCGACGCGGCCGGCTTCGAGCAGGTGAACGAGCTCTGCTTCCACTGCCGGCTCTGCTTCAACCACTGCCCCTACACGCCCCCGCATCACTGGGACGTCGACTTTCCGGCGCTGATGCGCCGCCAGCAGGTCGCGCGCGCCGAACGCGACGGGATCCCGTTCGCGCGCCGGCTCGCGACCCGCACGGACTGGATCGGGCGCCTCGGCTCCCTCGCCCCGCGACTCATGAACTTCGCGAACCGCAACCGTCTGTCGCGCGTGCTGATGGAGAAGACGATCGGGATCCACCGCGACTGGGTGCTGCCGACCTACTTCGCGCAGACGCTGCGCCGCTGGTTCCGCCGCCGCGGCCCGCGCGGCGACGGCAGCGCCGGGCGCGTCGTGCTCTTCGCGACCTGCTCCGTCGAGTACAGCGATCCCGAGGTGGGCCGCGCCGCCGTCGAGGTGCTCGAGCGCAGCGGCGTCCGGGTCGACGTCCACTACGAGCGCTGCTGCGGCATGCCCTTCACCGACACCGGCGACCTCGAGACGGCCCGCCGCTTCGCGGAGCGCAACGTCGCCGAGCTGCTGCGCTTCGTCGACGAGGGCGCCCACGTCGTCGTCCCGGGCCCCTCCTGCTCGCTACTGATCAAGACCGAGTATCCGAAGCTCGTGCCGGGCGAGGCCTCGCGGCGGGTCGCGGCGGCCACGCGCGACCTGATGGAGCACCTCTACCACCTCGCGCGCGAGAAGAAGCTCGACCGCAGCTTCACCCAGCCGCTCGGCCGGGTCGCCTACCACGCGCCCTGCCACCTGCGCGCGCAGAACGTCGGGCTGCGCGCGCGCGACCTGCTGCGCCTCGCTGGCGCCGAGGTCGAGGTCGTCGAGGCCTGCTCCGGCGTCGACGGCACCTGGGGCATGCAGGCGCGCTTCCACGAGGCCTCGCTCGGCGTGGCGCGCAAGCTGCTGCGCGGCATCGAGGCGGCCTCCGCCGACCACGTGGCCACGGACTGCCCGCTGGCGGCGCTGCGCATCCAGGAGGGCCTCGGGCTCCGGGCCGTCCACCCCGTAGTGCTGCTGCACCGCGCCTACGGTCCCGCCGGGACCGCGCCCGCCGAGTGAGGCCGCTCGCCGCCGACGAGATCGTGGGCCTCGCGCGCTACCACGAGATCCGGGCCGCCTACCGCGACCGGGTGATCGCCTACAAGCGCAGCCGGCGTCTCGCCGTGGGCGACCGGGTGAGCCTGGTCTTCGAGGATCGCGAGACGCTGCGCTTCCAGGTCCAGGAGATGCTCTTCGTCGAGCGCATCTCCGAGGCCGAGCGGGTGCAGGACGAGCTCGACGTCTACAACGAGCTGGTACCGGGCGCGGACGAGCTCTCGGCGACGCTCTTCATCGAGGTGACGGAGCCGGCCCGCGTCAAGCCCGAGCTCGACCGGCTGGTCGGAATCGACGCGCACGTGCTCCTCGAGGTTGGCGTGGGGCCTGCCGCCGCCTCGGTGCGTGCCGCCTTCGACCCGCGCCAGCTCGAGGACGAGCGGATCTCGGCCGTCCAGTATCTGCGCTTCCGCCTGTCCCCCGCCCTCGCGGCGCGCTTCGCCGACCCGGCCGTTCCCGCGCGCATCCGCATCGACCATCCCCGCTACGCGGAGGTGGCGGAGCTCCCGCCCGACGTGCGCGCGAGCCTCGCCGCGACGCTGCGCGGCGAGCCCGAGCCGCTGCTCCCGCCCGGGAGCGCGCCCGCGGCCACGCCCGATGCGATCGAGCACGCGACCGCTCGCGTCCGCGTGCTCCGCGTCGGCGGGTCGCCCGACCGCTGGGTCGTCGAGCCCTGCGAGCCCGGCTCGCTCCTCGACGCCGATCCGGAGCTCCTGCACGAGCTCGCCGCGGCGCTCCAGCTCGCAGCGCGCCGCCTCGCCGCGCGCGCCGGCGCGTGCCGCATCGAGGCGCTCCAGGTGCAGGAGGGCCATCCCCTGCGCTGGCATCTCGTCGCGACCCGCCGTTCGTCGTGAGCGCGGGCTCGGCCCACGAAGATCTCCCGATCCGGCGGGGCCTCGTGATCCCCGGCAGCGAGCTCGTCGAGCAGGCGAGCCGTGCCGGCGGACCCGGCGGCCAGCACGTGAACAAGGCCAACACCCGCGTCACGCTGCGCTGGAACGCCGTGCGCAGCGCGGCGCTCGCGGAGGAGCCGCGCGCCCGCCTGCTCGCGCGGCTCGCGGGCCGGCTCACGCGCCGCGGCGAGCTCGTCGTGCATGCGGCGGACGAGCGCAGCCGCGCGCGCAATCGCGCCCTCGCGCGCGACCGCCTCGCAGCGCTGGTGCGCTCGGGCCTCGCGCTGCGCCGGCCCCGGCGGCCCACGGCCCCCACCAGGGGCGGCCGCGAGCGCCGACTCGAGGCCAAGCGCCACCGCGGCGTTCGCAAGCGCGAACGCGGATCCTCCCGCCAGGATGACCGCTAGCCCGCCGGCCGCGCCGCGGCGGCTGCGAGGGGCCCTCGCGCCAAGCCCTCGACCCGCGCCGTGCCATGCCGGGCGATTTCTTCACAGGCTCTCAGTTCTCGTCGTCGCGGGTCACGAAGTCCACGACGCTGCGCACCAGCGTGCTGCGGTTCGCGCCCCCGACCAGGAGCTTCAGCTCCTCGTAGAGGGTCGGGTCGTTGAGCAGGAGCCCGAGCGTCCCGTCGCCGCGCTCGACGCGGCCGAGGATGGTGTTCATTTTCGCTCCCGCCTCCAGGATCTCGAGCACCACGTCCTGCTCGCTCGGCGCGTCGTAGACGAGCGAGTGGAGCACGCCGTCGCCGTGCTCGACCTCGGCCAGGATCGAGGCGAGCGACGAGAGCGAGCCCTCGAGGTGCTGCACGGCGCCGCCCTTGTACGGCTCGTAGATCAGGCTGTGGAGCGTCCCCTGGCCGTGGCGGACCTCGTCCACGATCTCCGCGAGCGCCCCAAAGGTGTCGGAGATGCGTCGCTCCCCCATGCTCTCGCGGACGTCGCCCACCACCGCGTCGAGATTGCGCGCGAGATTGCGGATCGAATCGAGCGCCTCGGATCCGCGGCTGATCATGACGCCGAGGTCGAAGGGGCTGAGCGTCCGGATCTCCGCTCCGTCCACGAGCGGCTGGGTGGCGTCCGTCCCCATCGAGATCTCGACCAGCTGGTCGCCGAGCAGGCCCGCGGTGGCGATCGAGGCCTCCGAATCGCCGCGGATGCGGTCGGCGACCGCGCGATCGAGCTGGAGCACGACGCGCACGGCCGGCCGCCCGTCCGACCGGGAGGAGAGGGTCACGCTCTCGACGCGGCCGACGCGCGTCCCGGCGAGGCGCGCCTCCGCCCCGGACACGAGCCCCCCGACGTTCTCGTAGTAGCCCACCAGGCGGTAGCGCGGCGTCCAGATTCCGCGCTGGGACGAGAGCGAGAGGATCGCGACGGCGAGCAGCCCGAGCGAGACGAGCACGAACCCACCCACCACGAGACTCAGCCTGCGGTCACGTTCCATGCGCACCTCCTGCCGCGATCGCGCCCTCCGGCTCGGAGCCGTCCTGTGCCCCGGCAAGGAACGCCCGCACGTGCGGGTCGTCGGAGCGGCGCATCTCCTCGGCCGTCCCCTCCGCCGCGATTCTACCCCTGCGGAGGAAGGCCACCCGGTCGGAGATCGCGAAGCAGACCTCGAGCTCGTGCGTCACGACGACCGAGGTGATCCGCAGGCGCGTCTGGAGCGAGCGGATCAGCTCACCGATCCGGCGCTGGTTCGCGGGATCGAGCCCGGTCGTGGGCTCGTCGTAGAGGATCACGCGCGGCTCGAGCGCGATGCCACGCGCCACGCCCACGCGCTTGCGCATGCCGCCCGAGAGCTCCGCCGGCATCAGCCGCTCGGCCCCCGGCAGCCCCACCGCCTCGAGGCACGCGCTCACCCGCGCCGCGATCTGCGGCTCGGACCAGTCGCGGTGCTCGCGCAGCCCGTAGGCGACGTTCTCCTGCACCGAGAGCGAGTCGAAGAGCGCCGCGCTCTGGAAGATCATCGACACGTCGCGGCGCACGGGGACGAGCTCGCGCTCGGGGAGGTCGGTGATGTCGCGACCGAGGGCGAAGACGCGGCCCGCGTCGGGCTTCAGGAGCCCGATCATGTGCTTGAGGCACACCGACTTCCCGCTCCCCGATCCTCCGAGGATGGTGAAGGTCTGCCCCTCCGGGGCGCGCAGCGAGACGCCGCGCAGCACCGGCTGGCCCCGGAAGGCCTTGTGCACCTCGCGCAGCTCGATCGCGGCCGCGGGCGCGCTCACAGCGAGAGCAGCGCCTGCGTGAGGAAGAAGTCCGCGATCAGCACGGAGATCGACGCCACTACCACCGCGCGGGTGGTCGCGCGCCCGACGCCCACGGTGCCGCCCGTGGCGCCGAGGCCCATGAAGCAGCCGACCATGGCGATGATCCAGCCGAAGACGAAGGTCTTCGACACCCCGGAGAGCAGGTCGGTGACGGTGACGGTGCGGGTGATCGTCTGGAGGTAGAAGTTTCCGGGGATCTGGAACTGCGTGGAGGCGATCGCGAGCCCGCCGAGCGTGCCGAGCACATTCGCGACGCCGGCGAGCAGCGGCAGCGCGAGCGTGGCGGCGATCACGCGCGGCAGCACGAGCTTCTGCACGGGATCGGCGCCGAGCGAGCGGATCGCGTCCACCTGCTCCGTCACCTGCATCGAGCCGATCTCGGCCGCGATGCCGGCGCCGACGCGGCCCCCGACCATCAGCGCCGTCAGCACGGGGCCGAGCTCGCGGGCGAGCGAGAGCCCGACGACGCTCCCCACGTAGAGCTTCGCGCCGAAGCGCTCGAGCGCGTATCCGGTCTGGAGCGCGAGCACCATGCCGGTGAAGAGCGCCGTGAGCAGCACGATCGTCGTGGAGCGCACGCCGATCGCCTCGATCTGGCGCAGCACCTCGCGCCACGGGAAGCGCCCGCGCAGCGCGGCGCGCGCCGTGGCCGCCGCGAGCAGCGCGAAGGCCCCGCAGCGCTCGATCACGTCGAGCGCGCGGTCGCCGAGCATTGCGATCGGATCCACCCCGCGCCGGGTCGGCCCGCCCGCGCTCACGAGGCGGGCTGCGCCCAGCGCGCCGGGTCGAGCCGGAAGCTCTGCCACCACGCGTCGAAGGCCGCCTCGCTCTCCGCGTCTTCCGCCCGGCCGGCGAGGATCCAATCGACCGTGCAGGCGCCCACCACGAGGGTCACGGTTTCCACGCGCACGCCGGTGGGATCGCCGTGGACCTCGACGGTCTGGCGCCAGGCGCTGCGGCCGTCGACCGCGACCGGACTCGAGGCGACGATCTCCCGGTCGCGCAACCCGATCAGGAGGTGGCGAGCCATCACCTCGGCCGAGGCCACGGGCCGGCTGCAGCGCGACTGCAGGCTCATCAGCTCGTGGTCCGGGCGGCGGAACGCGAGCAGTGCGCCATCGACCTCGACCCGCTGCCATGGCGTTCCCGCGCCGTCGGGGCGGGCGATCGTCCAGGCCTGCTTGCGGTGGCGCCAGCCGCCGGCCTCCTCCACCAGTGGCCCCACGCAGCCCATGCCGAGCACGCCGACCAGCGCGAGGACGGCCATGCACGCCTCGAGCCTCCCCCGCATCGCGGCGAGGCTACCCGATTTCGGCGCGCCGGGCTGGGGACGGACGCTCGCGCTTGACGCTCCGGCGAGGGCTCGGTACTCCGCTCGCATGCCCGAGCTCGACGCGCTCCCGGTGGTCCTCGCAAGCGGCTCGCCGCGCCGGCGCGAGCTGCTCGCGCGGGCGGGCGTGCGCTTCGACGTGCACGTCCCCGACGTCCCCGAGGAGCGGGCGGCGGGCGAGACCCCGGAGGCCTTCGCGATCCGCCTCGCGCTCGCCAAGGCGGTGGCGGTCGCGCGCCGGCTCGGCCCCGCGCCGCCGCGCGTGGTCCTCGCCGCCGACACGATCGTAGTGGAGGGCGACGACGTGCTCGGCAAGCCCCGCGATGCGTCCGAGGCGCTCGCCCACCTGCGCCGACTCGTCGGCCGCCGCCACCGCGTGCTCACGGCGGTCGCCGTGGTGGAGAGCGCGGGGCTCGCCGCGCGGCACTCGCTCGTGGAGAGCGGCGTCACGTTGCGCGCGGCCGGCGCGGACGAGCTCGCGGCCTACGTCGCCACCGGCGAGCCGATGGACAAGGCCGGCGCCTACGCCGCACAGGGCGAGGGCCGGCGCTTCATCACGCGCATCGAGGGCAGCGAGACCAACGTGATCGGGCTCCCGCTCGACGAGTCGCTCGCGCTCCTGCGCGCCGTGGGCGCTCTGGGGAGGCGGTGAGCGAGGCGCTGCGCGCGCGGCTCGCGGCGGTGCGCGAGCGGATCGCGCGCGCCGCGGCGCGCGCGGGGCGCCGCGCCGAGGAGGTGACGCTCGTCGGCGTCGCGAAGCGCCAGCCCGCCGACGCGGTCGCGGAGGCCGTCCGCGCCGGACTCGGTGCGGTGGGCGAGAGCTACCTGCAGGAGGCGCAGGCGAAGCTCCCCGAGGTGGTGGCCCGGCTCGCCGCCGAGGGCCTGCCCGCGCCGCGCTGGCACTTCGTGGGCCAGCTCCAGCGCAACAAGGCGCGCCACGTCGCGGCCCTCTTCGACGTGGTCGAGACGATCGACGCGCCGGCGCTCGGCGCCGAGCTCGACCGGCGCGCGGCCGCGGCAGGCCGTCGCCTCGCCGTGCTCTTCCAGGTGAACCTCTCCGGCGAGCCGCAGAAGGGCGGGATCGGGCCGGAGGAGCTCCCCGCGCTGATCGAGGCGAGCGGCGCCTGGCCCGCGCTCGAGCCGGTGGGGCTGATGACGCTTCCCGCCGCGGCGAGCGACCCGGAGGCGTCGCGACCGACCTTCGCCCGCCTGCGAGAGCTACTCGCGCACGCGCCCGCTCCCCCTCGCGGCCCGCGCCTGCGCGAGCTCTCGATGGGCATGTCGGGAGACTTCGAGGTAGCCGTCGAGGAGGGCGCCACGATCGTGCGCGTGGGGACGGCGCTCTTCGGCGCGCGCGATTAGGATTCCGGCGAGCCGGAACCCGGGAGGGAGCGCGGATGCTCGCGGAGCGCAGGATCGGATTCGTCGGCGCGGGCGCCATGGCCGAGGCGCTGGCCAGGGGGCTCCTCGCCTCCGGCGTCGCGGCAGGCCGCCTGCTCGCCGCCGACCCCGAGCCCGAGCGGAGGCGCACCTTCGCGGAGCGCCTCGGCATCGAGGCGCTCGCCGAGAACACCGACGTGCTGCGCCGCAGCGACGTGGTGGTCCTCGCGGTGAAGCCCGGGCTCCTGCCGGGCGTGCTGTCGGCGCTGCACGCCGCGGCGCCCGCCGACGCGCTGCGGGTGCTCTGGATCTCGATCGCCGCCGGCGTGCCGCTCGACGTGCTCGCGGCGGCGCTGCCGCGCGCCGCGCGCATCGTCCGCGCCATGCCAAACACGCCGGCCCTCGTGCGCGCGGGCGCGACCGGGCTCGCCGGCAACGCGGCGGCGACGCCGGACGATCGCCGCGCCGCGCTCGCCCTCTTCGAGAGCGTCGGGGTCGCGTGGGAGGCGCCCGACGAGCGCCTGCTCGACGCGGTGACGGGCCTCTCGGGCAGCGGGCCGGCGTACCTTTTTGCGTTCCTCGAGGCCCTGATCGAGGCCGGTGCCGCCGTCGGGCTGCCGCGCGACGCCGCCGAGCGGCTCGCGAAACACACCGTGCAGGGGGCGGCCCGCCTCGCGCTCGAGAGCGAGCGCAGCCCGGCGGAGCTGCGCCGGCAGGTGAGCTCTCCCGGCGGGACCACCCTGGCGGGGCTCGCGCGCCTCGAGGAGCTCGGCTTCGCGCGAGCGGTCGCCGAGGCGGTGGCGGCCGCCACGCGCCGCGCCGCAGAGCTCGGAGCCGCCGCCCGCGCGCCGGCGCCGCGCCGGGCCCCCTCACGAGACTCCTAAAGATTTCAGCCGGTTCCGCCGATTTCCTGCCGCAGCGTGGAGCTCGAC
>Ga0315278_10005742_pt1 | contig 11247 bp, 5 predicted proteins | sample YL17G06_0_MG_FD_203880 | JGI IMG/M metagenome (GOLD analysis project Ga0315278, IMG submission 203880) | Sediment microbial communities from Yellowstone Lake, YNP, Wyoming, USA - YL17G06_0 | ecosystem: Environmental > Aquatic > Freshwater > Lake > Sediment | place: USA: Wyoming | collected... | reverse complement strand
GAAGACTTCCAGGGGGCTGTGCGCCGGTTCGGTATCCATCTGGTGGACCGTGAACTAGTATGCGCCCCGCTAGACTCGCCTGAAGGGCAAAGTTACCTGGCAGCCATGCGTTGTGCCGCCAACTACGCCTTTGCCAACCGGCAGATCCTGGCCAACAGTGCCCGAAAAGCTTTTGAACAGGTGCTGGCTGGCAAGGTGAAGGATTGGCACCTGCACCAGGTGTATGACATCTGCCATAACATGGGTAAGATCGAGATGCATATCATCGATGGGGAACGCATGAAGGTATGCGTCCACCGTAAAGGCGCAACGCGTGCCTTCGGCCCTGGCTCCCCCGAGCTGCCGGACGAGTATAAACCGATTGGGCAGCCGGTGCTCGTGCCAGGCAGTATGGGCACGGCTTCGTGGGTATTGGTCGGCACCGAAGCTAGCATGCTGCAGTCCTTTGGCTCCACCTGCCATGGGGCTGGTCGGCTGATGAGCCGGCACGAAGCCAAACGGAACGTGCGGGGTGAGAAACTCCGCCAGGATTTGGAAGCTAGGGGAATTCACATCCGTGCCCGTTCCATGTCTGGGTTGGCTGAAGAAGCCCCGCAGGCCTATAAGGATGTCGACCAGGTCGTGGAAGCCGTGGTAGGTGCGGGTATTGCCCGTAAGGTTGCCCGCCTGCGTCCATTGGCAGTGATTAAAGGCTAAGGAACTGTTCATATCACAAATACGTCTATTAAATTGGTCATAGGAGACATTTATGGGTTTTAAATACTGCTTATCAATATTGGTTCTATCCCTGATCCTGGCTGCATGTGCGGGTCCAGTTCCAACAACTCCCGTCATGGTGGTTGAGACTCCAACGATCCCACCTACGGATCCAGGACAAACCATATCAACCACAGCACCAACCGCTTATCCAGAGCCTGTTGCGGGAAGCGTCCCAACCGATTCCGCCTATCCCGGACCTGTCGTGGGGGTCTCCCCCACCGATTCCGCCTATCCCGGACCTGGTAGCCAAGTGATGGGAACATTGGTCATTCCACCTTCTGGTTATGAACCCCAACCCGGGGATGAAAATCTAAAACGCGACCAGGTGTTCCTCGATATGGCCAGTAGCCAGATCGTCAGCACCGAAACCAAACCCCCTCAGGTGAGCGCTGTCTTGCAAGGGAATTTACCCGATCCATGCCACTCCTTACGGGTAGTAGTCACACCACCCGATGCGAATAATGTGATTAATCTCGAAGTATATTCCGTGGTCGATACCGGAAAAGCTTGCATCACCGTGTTAAAACCATTCGTCGCCAGCATTCCCTTGGGCAATTATTCCGGTGGTCAATTTACTGTAATGGTGAATGGTGAGAAGCTGGGTGAGTTTGGTACAGGATACGGACCTCAGCCTGGTGATGCCAATTTGGAACGGGGTGAGGTATTCCTGGATATGACCGCCAGCAAACTGCTCACCACCGCCACCCAACCTCACCAGGCAAGTGCCCTCCTGAAAGGCGATTTACCGACCCCGTGTCACCAGCTGCGTGTGATTGTCTCGCAGCCGGATGCAAGTAAAAACATCAACCTGGAAGTCTACTCCGTAGTAGACCCAGCGGTGATGTGCAGTGACGTCCTGCAACCCTTTGAGGCCACCATATCACTGGGTGAATATTCGAGCGGGCACTACAGTGTATTCGTGAATGGTCAGTTGCTGGGAGAGTTCGACGGCTAGGGATAAAGGCGGGTAAGGTGGGTGAGCCTGCACTGACAGCTTCACATTTCACCCGTCTTGACTTGATGCGTGGTTATTATAGGAATTGATCAAGGATATACTTTCAAAGGAGGATTCGATGAAAACAGGAATACTACCCATCACAATAAGCCTGCTCATCATTTCAATCACCGGGTGCAGCCTGATACCTGGCGGTACAAAACCCACACCTCCTCCAATACCCTCCATCCCACCCTCTGGTTATGAACCCCAACCCGGGGATGAAAAACTAAAACGCGACCAGGTGTTCCTTGACCTTGCCAACTGCAATTGGGGCGCCACCCCTGCCATCCCGACTAGTGAGGTGCAAATCATCTTGCAAGGGAATTTACCCGACCCATGCCACTCCCTTCGGGTAGTGGTCACACCACCCGATGCAAATAATGTGATCAATCTCGACGCTTATTCCGTGGTCGACCCGGCTGTTGCCTGCATCACCGTGCTCAAGCCTTTCGCGGCGACTATTCCCCTGGGTGATTATCCGGATGGTGAATACACAGTGATGGTGAACGGTGAGAGGTTTGGTTTGTTTAGTAATGGATCCGGAAGTGCTCCTGCTACAGAAGTATTTCCTTGATAACCTTATGAGAAGCTGGGTGAGTGCAGAGTGAATCGAAAATCGTACAGATATCAGGAGCGTGCTGGCACACGACTGTTCCTGATCGATCATCTGGCTTTGATTTGATCACGTACAGCATCCGACCTATAATAAACCACTGAATGATTTATTTGGAATTAATCGCTGGAGCATAGAATGATTAAAAAATCCATTTTACCTATCTTGATGATGCTTATACTTATCAGCCTGGCGGGTTGTAGCACACCAATCACTGTCATTCCAGCCTCCTCCACACCCTCCCCTATCCCGCCTACTCAAACGGTTCCACCCTCCGCCACTCCGATCCCACCCACAGAGACACCTACTTCTTCTCCTTTGCCTCCCACCCCCACCACAACACCCGTGAATGCCATCCAGCATTTTCCATCCGGGCAGGAATTCTCGGTGACATCTATCAATATGATGGATATAAATGTTGGCTGGGCGACCGGAGGGCTTGAAAATGTAGGTGACCATGTGCTGCGTACTGCAGATGGAGGCACCACCTGGACCGATCTAACCCCACCAGAGCAGGCTGCCCCAAGTGGGGATCAAAAAACAGCCTCTGGTTATTTCCAGGATGCACAGACCGCCTGGGTGATCTATTCCTACCTCAGCGGGGTAACCCCGTTGCAATCCGTCGTCTGGCGCACCCAGGATGGTGGCCTCAACTGGCAGGCCAGCCAGCCCCTGGATCTGACCAACCTGACCGAGTTTTATTACCCCGACTATTTGCAGTTTGCTGATAGCCAGAACGGGTGGGTGATGGTGCATGTGGGGGCAGGCATGAACCATGATTATTTTGCCCTATTCCGCAGCCAGGACGGTGGAATGAGCTGGTCACGCATCCAGGACCCATATAATGACAACAGCGGTACCATGTCTTGTTCCAAAACCGACCTGCTCTTCACCGACGCCTCACATGGCTGGCTGACCGGTGACTGTCATGGGGTGGCTCCAGGAGTGCAACTGTTCAAAAGCAGCGATGGTGGCCTCACCTGGGAAACAGTCACGCTACCAGACCCTGCCAGCTCTCCGGGATTATTTTCCACCTTTGATGCAGCTTGCGGCGCATACGACCTATTCTTTTTCAGCAACGAGCTGGGTCACCTCGGAGTGAGATGCTCCTTTTACGACCAGGATCCTACTACTTACCAATATTACCTGTTCACCACACTGGACGGGGGTATTAATTGGATTTCCTACACCTACCCGGGTGAGACGCTGTACTTTTTCTCAGAAGGAACGGGATGGGCATTCTCGAATAAAATCCAGCTCACCACAGATGGAGGTTACACCTGGAAAACTATCGCGAACGTCTCCTGGACAGTTAAATCAGACTTCACGCAAAGTGCTGAAGTGGACTTCATCAGTGAGCAGATCGGCTGGGGTGTCGCCCGTGGACGTGAGCAACCGGTACCGCCAGCACTGGTACAAACGACGAATGGTGGAGCCCGCTGGGCGATGCTGATCCCGATCGTGGGACGGTAAAAAGGATTACCCCTCCCCCAAATCTAAAGATTTGAGGGAGAAGTAGAAATTAATCAGATTTCAAGCTCACCAATCAGGCTAGGAGCACCTTGCCTCAAACCGGGCGGTGCAATCCTTGAGCCACTCCTGGGCGGTGGTGAGCATATCGCCCTGACGTCCACGCTGACGGGCAGCCTCAATCTCCTCTTCTGACAGGTTGGCCGAGGCGGCAGATACATACTGCCCGACGACTTTCTCCATCCAGGGACTCACTTTCCAAATCGGATCATCCAGCACCAGCGCATAAAGTTCAATGGCTTGGATAGCCCGGCCTTCTCTGGCCAGGATCGAGGCCATAGCTGCCAGAGAATGCTTGAGAGCATGATGTGCACGCGTTTTTACGGAAATTTGCAGGGCTTCAACAAGGGCTATATTGGCTGGCTGGGGCAGGCCGAGTGTATATTGAATGTTCGCCAGCACTGCAAGCGCCCAACCCAGCTCGTCCTGATGACCTACCTGGCGGTACAGGTTAACGCTCTCCTGAACAAGTTGGTACGCTTGCTGAACTTTTTCTTGTGCTAAGGCTGTTGCACCGGTAATCCAATAGGATACTGCCAGCTCTCTTCCAAGGCCGTTTTCATTCGCCAGCTCGATTGCCATTTGAGAATAATGTTCCACTTGCTCATACTTTCCACCCAACATTTTCCCTAACCCAATGATCGTATATGCGAAAGTGGAATTATAGCGATCACCCAGGTCTTGATACAATGGGAGACTTTGTTGCAACAAGCGGAAGGATTCTTCAAATTGGCCTTGCCAGACCAAAAGTCTTCCCATCCACATCAGCCCATCAGCCACACTGGCTTTATCCCCGATCGATTGATTTATCGACAACGACTCACGCATGAGGGAAACGCATTTCTCGAGCGCACCAACCCGGCTGAAGTTAAAGGCCAGCCAGGTAAGCGCATATGCCAACCCGCGTTGGTCGCCTGCAACCCTACGCATCGCAATACATTCCGTCAAAGGCTCGGTCGCCTCAGCATAATTCCCTGAATGCTGCAGGTTGATCCCCAAATCTGCTAATGCAGCTGCCAGATACCAGGTATCACCTATATTCCGATAAAGCTGAATGCTGCGTTGCAAATGCTCACGTGCCATTTTGAGGTCAGCAGTAAAGATGGCTTTACCTGCTTCCCACCAGATAAAAGCTTGCAAGGGACGGGCATCTTGACCGAAAGATGCAAGACGGTCGACAAGCTCTATAGCCTCTTCCCACTGCCGGTGAGCTGGTTCCAGCTCTCCGAGCAATCGGCTGAAGCAACTCTGCCAGATACGTAAATGCCCTTGCAGGAAGCAAGATTGCGGGGTATCCACACCTGCAACTTCATACCCAGCTGACTGGCATGCACTCTGACCTTCTTTAAAACGGGTACTCAAATCATAGTACAGGCACAACCCCTCCAGCCCGTTGGTTAAAAGGTCGATCTCACCCTGTTGATAAGCCCAATCCCAGGCGGCTCTCACATCGTCGATCAGTTTATCCGCCTGTGCCAGCATGGCTATTTGTCCCGGTCCTTTGAACAAACTGCTCCATCCCGTTGCTAGTCTGAGGAAATATTCACTGTGTGTCTGCCTGGTTGCCCTTTCCAATCCATCCTCGGCAAGGGTCAGCTTTTCCTGGCTGTACTGGCGCACCAGATCATGCATTTGACAATTGCCCTCAGCTGTGGGTCCTAATAATGACTTACCCACCAGCGCATGCAGCACCTTCGGACTGGCATTTGCCACGTCGAAGGCGGCTTGCGCACTGAAGGCATTACGGAAAACTGATAATTTCATCAGAACCTGCTGTTCGGGTAGGCTGAGCAGATCCCAGGAGTATTCAAAGGTCGCCCGTAAGCTGCGCTGTCGCTCGGGCAGGTCAGCCCATTCCACCGAGAGGAAATCCAGGCTGCGCTCGATCTGTTCTGCAATTTCGACGGCAGATAATTCCGCCACCCAGCTGGAAGCTAGCAGCACGCTCAAAGGCATGCCTTCCACCAGCCGGCATATCCGGCCAACCTCAGCCAGCTCCTTAGGCTGGTATCCAGGCTTCACCCGCTGGGCTGCCTGCATGAACAGCTCCACCGAGCTATAATCCAACGCCTGTCCTGTCGAACCTGGGGGTGGAAAACTCATCCCTTCCAAGGGGTAGATCTGCTCTCCGCTCAAGTTCAACCTCACCCGACTGGTCACCAGCACTTTACTCCCTTGTGAAGCTGCGAGCAGCTCAGACACCAAGCCGGCACTTTCCACCAGAGTCTCGAAGCTATCCAAAACCAGCAGCACCTTTTTGTTGCCCAGGTAATCCAGCAGCTGGCGTTTATGATCCCCAATTTCCCGGAAGGTGAAATCCAGTTGCTCGGCGATAGCTGCCAGAAGCGAACTGCCGAATCCAAGAGAGGAAAGTGGCACGAAATATACGCCATCCCTGAAATGATAGCGCTGCCTGCGGGCAGCTTCCAATGCTAGGCGGGTCTTACCGCATCCGCCTGGTCCCAAGATGCAAATCAAACGTTGCCCGGGGTCGTGCAGCCAGCCCCACAGTTCGTTCAGCTCCATCTTGCGCCCGATGATATGCGTCAGGCTGGATGGCAGACTCCCTGGTTCAGTCCCGTCTTGCTCGCGACGCAAGTGCTGGTAAAACAACCTGGTTTCAGTGCCTGGCTCGGCACCCATTTGTATAGCCAAGGCCTGGCAAAATGAACTATATTGTGCAAGCGCCTCCTCATGGCTGCCCAATAGTGCCAACAGGCGCATTAGATGAGCATTGCCGGCTTCCCCCAGCTCATCCAGCACAACCATCCTACGCGCATGCGCGAGCGCTTGTTCCAGCTCTCCCTGCTGCTCGAAAGCCAGCACCAGGTTCTCGAGCACCTTCATCACTTCCAGGCGCAGATGCTCGCGCAAGACGGTAGCCCATTCTTCAAATGCCAGGCTTTTCGGCAGGTAAAATCCATCCAGGAAATCCCCAGCATACAGCCGGGCTGCCTCCTGGTAATGTTCCAGGCATTCTTCACAGATCTTAGATTGGGGATGGGTGTGCGTTTTGGTGGCATCTACCAGTCGTAAAAATATAGACACGTCAGTTTCAAGATCACATTGTGGATTGAGCAGGATCTCCTGGGTGGTTACCAGCAGGCAGGGTTCACGGGCCTGGTAGGCAGTTTCAGTGGGTAGACTGCCCGCGTTCTGCCGGTCGCCCAGGATGCCGCGCAATTGGTACAGCGTCTGGCTCAGGCTACCCCTGGCATGAGTTTCGTCAGACTCAGACCAGAGCAAGCCAATCAGTTTTTCACGCGGGTGGGGATGTTCACTTTCAACTGCCAGGTATGCCAGCAAGCCACGCGCTTTATTGGACTCGATGTCGTCAACGGAGTGTCCATCCATGCTCAATCTGTACGAGCCTAACAGCTTCAAGCTCAGGTGTGTCATTTCATCCTCACCACAATAAGCAGCCAGGAATTACCCGATTAAAGAATTTGTCTAGTCATAGTATATCAACATTCTAATGATAAATTAATCTTAAATCAGAATTTAATGAGAGCGGTTTGCTACAAATAGCAAAGAGCCAATTTGACGTTGGCATGTATTAATTTCCGTAGCAGATGTGAGTGAGGATAAGTGCTGCTAATATTCTTCTTGCTGAATGATTAAATAATGGAGGTTTATGATGAACAAATCCTTGCGTATTTTTATTCTCATTATTCTAATCTCCCTTCTTGGAAGTGCCATTGGACCGGCGGAGCCTATACAAGCTGCCTGGTCACCCCCACGGCTCGATTCCAGAGAAACGGATGTACTGACAGGCAAAGCATCCATTGATCCCCAAATCTACCTGACCCTAGAGCGCCAGGGCACAGCCCAGGTGCTGGTCATCCTACAGCAACAGGCTGACCTGAGCGGGGCATCCCGGCTGCAAACCAAAGCGGAAAAAGGTGCGTTCGTATACAATCAGCTGAATATGGTTGCCAGGCAATCCCAGGGTCCCCTGGGCCTCTTCCTCGATTCAAAGGGGGTTGAATACCGGGCTTACTGGATCCAAAATATGCTCCTGGTCAGTGTGGATGCCACCCTGTTGGATGAGCTGAGGCGGCAGCCTGGGGTTGAGCGTATCGATTGCTACATTCCACCGGTGGTAGAACCTTTGGGAAATAATCTTGGCCCAGATTACGGGACAGAATTCGGTCCATTCCCTCCGGCTGTATTATCTTCCAAATCCGATCGCAGCCTGGGTAGATATGGCACTGAATTTGGCACAGCCTCTCCTGCAGCTGTGGAATGGAACATCCAGCGAGTGGGGGCACCTGACGTGTGGGCGATGGGCTACACCGGAACTGGCGCAGTGGTTGCCGTCCTGGACACTGGTGTGGATTGGACCCATCCTGCCCTGGCAAACCACTACCGGCCTCAGATCCAAGGCGCTCCTGGTCGTCATGATTATAACTGGTATGATGGTGTGGACGGTTCAGTGGAGCCAATCGATTATGGCTTTCATGGCACCATGTCGATGGGGCCAATTGTAGGCGATGATGGTGGTCAAAATCAAATCGGCATGGCACCAGGCGCGAAATGGATCGCCTGCGCAGGCAGTGGGGGCTCTTATGCTAATCCACTCGATTGCTACCAGTGGTTTTTGGCGCCTACAAAATTGGATGGAACCGACCCACGACCAGACCTGGCTCCAGATGTGATCAATCAAATTGAGCCCTCCCCAAAAGACTATCATTCAGCTACCCGGGCACTGTATGCAGCTGGCATCTACATTACTCAACCAGCAGGCAACAACGGACCGCAATGCAGTACCCTAGACCTACCCACGAATAAATATCCGGAAATAACCGCCACCGGAGCCTTTGATATCAATGACAACATCTGGCTATATTCCAGTCGAGGACCAGGACTCGTTGGGCACGAATCACTGGTCAAACCGGATATTACGGCGCCGGGCGTGGAAATTCGTTCCAGTTTTCCGCCATACTGGCAGCCCCCTCCTTATTGGAGTGGATTAAGTGGAACCAGCCTGGCTGCTCCGCACGTCGCTGGAGCGGTGGCGCTGCTGATCTCCGCCGTTCCGGAGCTCCGCGGTAGAGTCGATCTCATTGATATGCTCTTGAAAACGAATGCTGAACCCAGGGCATCCTCCGAATGTACCCCAGGTGGGGGTGTACCCAATAACGTGTGGGGTTGGGGAATGCTCAATGTCTATAATGCGGTCCTTGCAGCGCAATCGCTGGAGCTGAGCGCCATCGAAGGACAGGTGGTTGATGCCAGCACTCTGGAGCCTGTTGAGGGTGTGGACCTTATCTTAACGGATGACAGTCTGGTTTGGCCGTATCACGAAACGAGTGGTAACCTTGGTGAGTACAACCACATCCTGCCCTCGAGAAGCTATGATATCACTGCAACTCATTATGGTTACCTTGACAACGTAATCAGCGGGGTGGAAATCAGCCCGGGTGTCACCACCACTTTGGATATCGCGATGAACCCAGCGCCCACATGGAACATCACTGGGGTGGTGACTGATTCCCAGACCGGGGAACCGTTATCCGCTTCCATTATCCTGGAGGGCACAACAGCATCGACGGTAACCGATCCGGAAACAGGGGCTTATTCGGTAGCCGCAGCCCAGGGAGAGTGGTGGCTGGTTGTGACCAGCCCGGGCTATGCGGAAGAGACGATCAAGATCAAGCTGGACCAGGACCTGGTGCAAAATTTCAGCCTGGATCCGATATTCAATTACTTTATGCGCCGTTCGGTGGATGGAGAGTGTGGCTCACAGTTCAATTGGGTGGATATAACCGATGGAACAATAGTGGAAATCACATGGATGGATTTACCATATGTACCGTTACCGAATGGGAGGACATTCACTTTCTACGAGAATACCTATAGTGGGTTCTACATCAATGCCCATGGCATCCTCATGTTTTATCCTGGTTTTACCGATTTTGGTAGCTCCATTCCCGGCCCATCCAAGCCTAACAATGCTATCTATGCATTCTCCACATTTCTAAACCCAGGCGATTTCTTTCAAGGAGGTGGCACCGTTTACAAGAAGTTTGTTGATGGTCGCTACTTTGTGATCGAATGGTATCAAGTAAAGCATTGGGTCAACAGGGATCCGGAGACTTTCGAGATCATCCTTGACCTGTTTACCAATCGGATCAAGCTTCAATATCTGATGGTCAGCGATGCCACAGGGGTTGTCGCCGGAGTGGAGAATTCCACCGGAACTGAAGCTACCCTGTATGCCTATGATGAACCCGGAATGTTCACCAACAACACAGCGGTAGAGTTCTTTCCATGGTTTGGTGCCCCGCCTCCTTCTGGTGGTGAAGGCGAATTGCTGGGCACGGTTACCGATCATGACTCGAACTTGCCGATTGAGGGGGCACTGGTTACTACTGAGGCGGTCACATTCGGGGAAACTTTCACCTACACCACGGATCTGGCAGGTGCTTACTTGGCCTCGCTATGCGCGGACTGGTACGATGTGAGTGCTGAAGCTCTTGGCTATGAACCGAGCGTAAAGGAACGTGTTGCTGTGTACTCGGATACACAGACCATCCAGGATTTTTCTCTACTACCGCTTGTTATTCCTCCGGTTGATATTATTCTTGATGGACCTGATGACGGCTGGATTAATACGAACTACACATTCACCGCTACGGTTGAGCCTATAACTACCACGCTGCCACTCACTTATACCTGGTGGGTGGATAACCAGTTGCCTATCGTGCATGCCAATGGATTAACGGATACGCTTAGTTTGACCTGGGACACACCTGGCACACAGCTCATCACTGTAACAGCCAGCAATCTGGCAGGATCGGTTATGGATACCGATGTGATCAGCATAAACGCTCCGATATACGAGTTCTATCTGCCGCTGGTCATCAAGGCCACTCAACCTCCTTTATCTCCAGGCATCTCACCACTGGGTGGTGACGTGTTCATAGGCTTGATCATCGTTGGGATGGTGGGATACTGGAAGAAGAGAATATATAGATAAGAGATTGTCCCCTCCCCCCTCCCCCAAATTTAAAGATTTGGGGGAGGGGTAATGAACCACGAAATAAAACCCAAACGTACAGGTGATGGATGAGACCAAGCTATTGATCCATTCAATATTGACTCTTTCGCGGTTAGTGTAAAGATGTCTTCGAAACAGTTATTTATGAGAAATCTTAAATTATTGCGATTTTTGCCTAAACCTCTTGTGAATTAGAACATTTGTGCTATAATCAAGGGGTAATTACTCACCCCTTTATGGATTACTCTTTGAGTGAAATAAGGATTCTGTCATTGCGAGACAAGCGTTCTTTGCTTGTCGTGGCAATCTTCCTTTTCCAAGATTGCTCAATATATTTTCTAATCC
>Ga0315278_10005740_pt1 | contig 11248 bp, 10 predicted proteins | sample YL17G06_0_MG_FD_203880 | JGI IMG/M metagenome (GOLD analysis project Ga0315278, IMG submission 203880) | Sediment microbial communities from Yellowstone Lake, YNP, Wyoming, USA - YL17G06_0 | ecosystem: Environmental > Aquatic > Freshwater > Lake > Sediment | place: USA: Wyoming | collected... | reverse complement strand
TATGCTTAGATGAAACGAGTAGGCAATTGATAGGTGAAACACGAATTCCTGTCCCGGCCTGTCCCGGACAACCAGCTCGCTATGATTATGAATACAAACGGAACGGTGTGGCAAATTTGTTTATGATATTTGAGCCGTTAGTCGGCAAACGACATGTGAAAGTTACCCAGAGGCGGACAAAAACAGATTGGGCTTATTGTGTTCGGGAAATGGTTGATCAGATATATCCTGACGCCGAGCAGATAGTTTTAGTGATGGATAATCTCAACACGCATAACAAGTCTTCATTGTATGAAGCCTTTGAGCCTGCTGAGGCGAAACGTATTGCGGATAAACTTGAGATTCACTACACACCGAAGCATGGCAGTTGGCTGGATATGGCTGAAATTGAACTTGGTATTTTGGCTCGGCAGTGCTTATCTCGTAGAATTAATAATACGGAACAATTGAAGGATGAAGTCGATGCTTGGCAAGCGATTCGTAATACAGCCAAAGCAAAAGTAAACTGGCGATTCACTACTGATGATGCCCGGATAAAACTAAAGAAACTATATCCATCAATAGAAGTGTAACAAAGCACTAGTATGTCCCTAACGTTGCCCAGGAGATTGGCTACCACCAGTCGAATGCCACGGTTCGAGCGATTACATTACGTCTTCATCGTGGCAACAAACCTATGTCCACAGGTCTTCTATGCCGTCATCGGACTGTAGCCAGTTTATCGCCTGTTCAAAATCGGTGAACGCCACAACCTTAAATCCGTCGATACCCGCGCACATCTCCACGAAAACCGCCTTGTTGAATTGCTCATCATTTCTCGCAATGACAGCGATCTTGCTTCGGAATGCATCCCTGTGTCGTCCAAATTCAAGAACCAGCTCATGCAAGTCGGTCATCTCCAGATTGCCGTAGGCCTCCCGCACGTCCATTAGTATCTCACAATCTCCGACCAGCTTCACCATCTCCGCGACTTGACCGAGGACTTTTTTACTCTCTTCAAGGTCTATCCCGCCTGTGGGCTTGGCCTTTATGAAATCTTTGGCTTGAATTATCTTATAGTTTACCGGCATTTTCTCGCCTCCTGATAATTATGCGTTTATTTCACATATATCTCTCAGCCCTACACTTTATGTTTTTGTTTCGTTCTTCAAACTTCCAATTATTGGCAGGCGGCCCGCCGTCTTGCAACGGCGGGCGCAGCCGGTTGAATCACTTCACCTTCTCAACGTCGTCCGGTTTCCATGTCTGGTCGAAGAACTCCTGCGTGGGGACGTAGAGACGCATGAGGCCGAAATACCCGCATGCAGGGACAGTCTTGATCCAGCAAAACTTTACTACTATTCAGCAGCATACTTCGCGACATAATTGAATTTCTGACCGCCTAATGAGGCATCCACCATCAGGCCCACATCCGTCATCATGAACACAGCCATACCCGACTGGTAATCTGCTTTGGCGGCGGCACCGGAGCTTAAGGCTACCCCTGTAACCTGGGCCGCAAACGTGTAGTCCCCTGTTTTGAACCTGTCGAAGTCCTCTTTGTCCCTGAAAAAGATAATCTCGCGGAAATACTCGCCGCCGAACGAAAATCCAAGGGTCGCCTGAGACATCCGACAGTAACCAACCATCTTATTCTGCTCAAAGACCTCTCCCTGACCACTTGCGCCGCCTACCCATAAACCGCCTTTGAATACCTTAGGCATGACAGCGTAAGCATAGGAATCCCGGAAGAAGCGGTCTATGCCGGGGTCTGTGCTCTTGAATAAAGACACCGCACTGGTAACCTCCGCCGTCAGAACAGCTTTCTTTTCATCTGTTTTGGGAACGGTTGTACATCCCCCCATCAGATACATCATGATGCATAGTGTGGTGATGATAGTAACCTTCTTCATAAAACAGCTCCTTTCTTTAAACTAAAACCACTAAAAATGATAGGTCCACTCGATACCGATAACATTAATATTATTCCATTCTCCGGTGGCCGCTTTCGCGGACTGAAAGCCGTAATAAACATCGGTTTTGGTGTGCTCCGTTAATCTCATTACGAAACCCAAATACACCATATTTTGGCTGAAACCCGTCCCGTCGAGGCTAACAAATATTTCATCCGCAACATAAGGTTTAATTTTGCCCGTCTCTAACAGTCGCAGACCTCTGGTATCCCCTCCCTCATAAGCACTGTCGAGTGTGAACTTATTTCTAAAACGCCAGATATCAGGGGCATTACTTCTGTCCCTGTACTCGATTCTCACCCTGTCACTTATATCTCGCTCTAAAACTTTGCCTCTCACAATCGCACTTAAAGACGGCCGATTTTCCCCTGTGTGTTTATCACTGCTGTTTTGGCTGTTGATTATTGTGTAATTGGCCCCGATATCGAGCCAGTCAGCAAGATGTTTATACAGAACTCCCACATCGGAGCGATTCTGGAAGAGTTTTTCGGCAATGCCGTAACAACGCAATTCCTCTCTATAGCTCAGCGTCCAGTCTTTATCCATCTCCCATGCAATTCCCGCAGAGGTGCGCAACTGTAAGTCATCATTATAACCATAACAAACGACGGCAGGCAGCAGGAAGCTCAGGATAACAAAACGCAACAGATACCTCATCTTAACCACCTAATCATCGCTCCTTTTGAAATTAAGCCCAAGCCGAGCGTTACTTCCTAATCGCTTCATTGTAACGCTCCCGCAATCTCGCACCCCACTCATCCATAATCTTCTTCGCATTCTCCCAATTATAGTATTCACCGAGAGCTCCACCCTTTTGCTGTGTTTCAACAAGGGCTGCTATCTGCTCGCCGGTTTGTGAATCAATAAATTCGATTTCTACCGACACACTGCTCATACTGAAGGCGGAAGCCTTCTTTACATTGGTCATCGCTGCGCGAATCCTTGCAACACCTGGGCCCGGGGCTACGGCTTCCACATAATCCGGAATCGCATATACTATTACGTCCCGCATATATGCCCTGAGTTTCTCTACATCTTCCCAGGTCTTTACATCGCTACCCGTTCCATATTGAAAGAGCACCTTTACAGGGTCAACGATAAATCTTCTATAAACCTTCATATCAATGTTTGGATTTATATACCTGGAACTGGTGTCTGATATTCGCACAAGTTTTGAATAGTCACTCAGAAAATCCGCGTGGCTCAATCCTGCTGAAGAGGAAGTTGACTTACAGCCGCAGAATATCGACATAAAACAAATCGCAAACAAGATTAACAAGCTCGCTCTTTTCATATTGTTATCTCCATATTCATTTTTCTCTTATTGGACACAGGTTATAAGCCACGTCAATGCAGTCCTTTTCATTAGATTCTCAAAGCCGAATCGAAATCTTTGAGACGCTCTTTCAATCGCTTTGCCCAGCCATTCATTATACCCTTGGCGGTGCCCCAGCCGCCGAGGTTGGAAAATGGTATCCGACTGTCTTTCTGCAACTCGACAACCGCGGCATCCATTGCCGCCACACCTACACCGTCACCCAGCAGACTTGCCTACGGGAGAACCAAGCCATGCATAGGTCTTATACCCGCTGAAATTGGTACGGTCGCACAGCCGGAACACCACACAACTATAATTAACAGCAGTACATGACTTTTCTATATTTTGCCTTTTTCCTTTCATTATTTGAGTTTGCCTTTTTTAACTTCTGGAAGAGCATTTTTCCATAAAACTACCTCACAGCCGGCTCTTCCGCATTTACTTCTGCTCAGCAATATAGTTCTCGCTATAATTAAATTTCTGTCCACCTAATGACGCATCTACCATCAGGCCTTTATCCGTCATCACAAACACAGCCATACCCGACTTGTAATCTATCTTGGAGGCAGCACCGGCGCTTAAAGCTACGCCTGTAACCTGAGCTGAAAACGTGTATTCCCCCGTTTTGAACTTATCGAAATCTTCCTTGTCCCTGAAGAATATAATCTCACGGAAATACTCGCCGCCGAACGTAAATCCAAGAGTCGCCTGAGACATACGGCAGTAGCCAATCATCTTATTCTGCTCAAAGACCTCTCCCCGACCACCGGCACCGCCTAACCAAATTCCGCCTTTGAATACTTTAGGCAGAACAGTGTAACCATAGGATTGCTCGAAGAAGCGATTTATTCCCGGGTCTGTGGTCTTGAATAAAGACACCGTACTGGTAACCTCAGTCGTCAGAACCGCTTTCGCTTCATCTGTTTTAGGAACGGTCGAACACCCTCCCATCAAAAACAGCATTACGCACGGTGTGATGATAAGAATAACTTTCTTCATAAATCTACCCTTTTCTTTTTTCATAAAACTGTTCATTTGTTTACACTTCAGATGTGCGCAATCTGAAGTAACTATCGACACCGTAACAAACAACGGCTGACAACAGAAAGCTCAGGACAACAAAATGTAGCGGATATTCGGCCTTAATAATCGCTGTTCCTTAAATTAAGACTTATCCTTTTGCGTTCAGGACGCTTACATATTGTCAGCCGTTTACATTACAACTATTTCCAATTACGATTTACTTGCCTTTTCCTTCATCGAGGCGTTCTTTCAACCGCTTTGCCCACCCGTCCATGACACCCTTGGCAGTGCCCCACTCGCCGAGGTTGGAAAATGGTACCCGGCTGCCTTTCTGCGACTCGACTACGGCTGCAATCTGTTTACCTGTCTGTGAATCAACAAACTCTGCTTCCATTGCCGCTCCGCCTACACCGACACCCAGAAGACTTGCCTGCGGCAGCGCATTCAGCGCACCGGTTTCCTGGATATCTGTAATTGCCACGCGAACTCTCGCTATACCAAGACCCGGTTTGTACTCAACCTGGCACCCCGCATCGGTGATTGCCTTGACAATCACATCGTGAAAATAATTGGTCAAATCAGCCATATTCTGCTCGGTCAATTTGCCTTCGCTTTTCATCTCTATGGCTTTGGCGCCTTCCTTGAAATGCGTTGTCACAGGATCCACAATAAAGCCCCTGTAACTGCCAAATACCGCCTTGTCCAAATAGCGATAACTCGAATCTGACTCCGCCTTAAGTTGTGAGTAATCGCTCAAAAAGCCCGTCGTGGCAGGGCCTTTACTACCACACCCACACATACCCGCCAGAACAACTGACGTTACAACCATTAGTACACTTGTCTTGTTCATTTTTGTCTCCTTAAATTATTTGGTTTTGTTAAAGTTAGTTCGCTCGTTATTTTTATCGTTTTAAATTCTGTTCATATTCTGTCTCTGGCGTCAGTGTTTGCATGTTCTTCTGCAGTTCGAACATGGGTTGCTGGTTCACATGGAGATAGCCCTCTGTTGCACGGTCCAAATCTGCGATGAGGAAAATCACAGATGAGAAGGTTAATGCCAGCACAATATCTACTTTAAAATTGCTCTTGCCTGACAGGCCAACCTGATACCCCACCATTACCATGCAAAGAATGGTAATAAAATACAGGGCATACCAGATGGTCGTCGGGATGTGATACTGCATAACTGTCACCCGACTGTTGTGCAAGTCTATCATTTCGTTGAGCGAACTGATAAAAAGAGCGTAAATCTGCGACCTGCTATCTGCTTGAGCCATAGCGACTGCATGTGACCACATCCGGTCTTGCAACATCTGTGAACGAGAAAAAGTTTCCTGAAGCTTTTTCACCTGCTGGAACATATCTTCTCTTGCCAGATTTGCGCGTATATCCACATATTCACGCAGCAGCTTGCTGATTTCGCTTCGGTGCGGCTCCAGGAGCAGTCCCGCTCGCAGATAGGTGGTGCCTATGGCGTTGACTTCATCAAGAAGAAGCTGTTTTCTGGCCTGGAAGCGTTCCGACGCAATTCCAAATGTAAAAGCAAGCATAAAGGCAAGTAACCCGAGTGTGGCGCCTGTGATTGTGCCGAGCGGTGTTTCGGCCTCGTGTTCGGGCTGACGTCTCCTGCGCTGCCCCACAAACGTCCCAATCCCGATTGTGAGCAAAACCAGGGCAACAGTAAGGCCGAATACGCCCCAAAGCGGGATTTGGTCCAACCAAAAATCAGATTTCATAGTGTTCTTTTCCTACATATCTTAATTCAGTATGTTCTGATAAGACACATATAAAACCACCCTGCATATCATCTCAACCGCAGTTCCTTTACAGATTCGCCAGCCGCAGAACCGCGACTGAATGCGACCGCCTTGCCTTCGGCCAGGAGTTTTACCGGGTCGATGTATCCGTAGAGTTCAATCAGCTTTGCAACGAGGCCTGTCCATCCGGTCTGGTGACTTGCGCCAAGTCCCGCGCCATTGTCGCCGTGGAAATACTCGTTAAAGAGGATGTGGTCGCGCCAGTGGGGATCAGTCTGGAACTTCTCCGTGCCGCCATAGACGGGACGCCGGCCATGCTCGTCGCGGGTAAATATCCGGGTGAGGCGCTCCGCGATCTCCTTGCTCACCTCGAACAGGTTCATCATCTTCCCTGAGCCCGTGGGGCACTCAATCTTGAAATTGTCGCCGTAGTACATGTAGAAGTCCAGGAGCGCCCGGATAATCATCACGTTCACAGGCATCCAGATCGGCCCCCGCCAGTTGGAGTTGCCGCCGAACATACCGGTGTTCGACTCCCCCGGCAGGTAGTCCACACGGTACTCTTGGCCTTGCGCGTGGAAGATGTACGGGTGCTTCTCGTGGAACTTGGAGAGCGAGCGGATGCCGTAGGGACTCAGGAACTCATTCTCGTCGAGCATCTTCGTAAGGATCCGGCGGAGCCGCTCCGGGTTGACCAAGGCAGCGATCCCCCGCTCGGCCACACCGAAATGACCAGGGCCTGTGGGGTGGATAGTCTCCCCAAGCTCGGGAATCCGGCGCATGCGTTCCCGCAACTGAGCCATCGCCCGCGGGACGCGATCACGCTGCCACTTTTCGGTTACCGTCGTGGCGCACAGGGGGAGTAGCCCCACCATCGATCGCACCTTGAGCCTCTGGGAGCTGCCATCGGGAAGCCGCAGCAGGTCGTAGTAGAAGCCGTCCTCTTCGTCCCACATGCCGTCTGACCCGGGCCGGTTCATGGCCGCGGCGATATAGTAGAAGTGCTCGGCGAACTTCGGGACCATGTCTTCGTAGATGGGGTCGTGGGCGGCAAGCTCCACGGCGAGTTCAAACATGTTCTGGCTGAAGAGGGCCATCCAGGCCGTGCCGTCCGCCTGTTCGAGGTGGCCGCCGGTCGGAAGCGGGGAGCTGCGGTCGAAGACGCCGATGTTATCGAGGCCGAGGAAGCCCCCCTCGAAGACGTTCTTGCCAAAGCGGTCCTTGCGGTTCACCCACCAGGTGAAGTTCAAGAGCAGCTTGTTGAACGTCGCCCTGAGAAAATCGAGGTCTGTCTCGCCGCGCAGTGCCTGCTCGGTGCGATGCAGGAACAGCGTCGCGAATGCGTGGACCGGGGGGTTCACGTCACTGAAGTTCCACTCATAGGCGGGCATCTGGCCGCTGGGGTGCAGGTAGACGCCTTTGAGCATCAGTTTCATCTGCTCCTTGGCGAAATCGGGATCCACGATAGAAAGCGGCAGCGTGTGGAAGGCCAGGTCCCAGGCCGCATACCAGGGGTACTCCCACTTGTCGGGCATGGAGATGATGTCCTCGTTCATCATGTGGAACCACTCCGAATTCCGGGCGTTATGATATCCTGAATGGAGTGGGTTGGAGTGGTGCTCGTCCAGCCAGCTATCACCGTCGAAGAAGAAGAACTGCTTGCTCCAGAGCATGCCGGCGATGGCCTGTCGCATCACATTTGCAGCGTCTTGGCTCACTGATGGCGGCGTCACCGATTTGTAAAACTCATCGGCCTCACGCAGCCGGTCAGCGAAGACTTCATCAAAATTCTTTCCAAAAGGTTTGCCCTTCTGGTCCGGAGAACTGTTGGAGAGCCGCAGGCGAATCACTTTGGTCTGACCGGCGCCAACATTGACCTGGTAGTGCGCCGCGACCTTGGTGCCTTGCTTTTCGGAGTTCACTGCGCCACAATGGCCCTGTACCACGCAGTCGTTAATGCCGTCCTTGACGCAGGGGCTCTCGTTCTTTTGCCCGGGGAAAAGCAGCTCGTGGTTTGTTTCGTTCTCGGTGAAGAGCAGCGGCACATCGCCTTCGCAGGAAAGGATGAATTCACCCAGCAGCGGATGAGCCACCGCGACCGCGCTCGCGCCTGCCGGTGCCTTTATCTGCTTGAGGGTTGGTTTCTTGGCAGCTCTGTTAGATTCGGCAATCCAAGCCGCCCAGTCGTTGCGGAACCAGAGTGTCGGCAACAGATGCAGTTGGGCCGCATCCGGTCCCCTATTAGCTGCTGTGATCCGCACCAGGATGTCTTCCGGACCGGCTTTGGCATACTCAACGAAGACGTCGAAGTATCGGTCGTCATTGAAGACGCCGGTGTCGAGGAGTTCATACTCCATCTCGTTGCGGTTGCGCCGGCGGTTCGTCTCCACCAGATCGGCGTAGGGAAATGCCGCCTGCGGGTACTTGTAGAGGTACTTCATGTACGAGTGGGTCGGCGTGCTGTCGAGGTAGAAGTAGTACTCCTTCACGTCCTCGCCGTGGTTGCCTTCACTGTTGGTGAGGCCGAAGAGGCGCTCTTTGAGGATAGGGTCCTTCCCATTCCACAGGGCCAGTGCGAAGCAGAGCCGCTGCTTGTTGTCAGAGATGCCCGCCAGACCATCCTCGCCCCACCGGTAGGCCCGCGAGCGGGCGTGATCGTGAGTGAAGAAGTTCCAGGCATCACCACCTTCGCTATAGTCCTCGCGCACCGTTCCCCATTGGCGCTCGCTGAGGTACGGCCCCCATTTCTTCCACTGAGCCTCACCGGTTCGCTCCTGCTGCAAGCGTTGTTTTTCTGCATCTTTATTCATGTGTACTCCCTTTCTATTTTTTCCGGTGTTTTTCTTTCTATTGGGCTTTTGTCCATGTTTTGTCCGGGTCGAATAGTTTAACAGCTTGCGCTTCCTGTTCGGTATCTTCTCCGAGGTTCTTCTGATAGACCACGCCGTCATGGTTCACGATGAATGACATAACGCCGGAGTTCCCGTATTCCGCCGGATAGGCAATTGCGGCAAATCCTCCTATCATTTTGCCCTCGATGATATAGTCAAACGCCCCATCGGGAGCATTAGCCCCCTGTGCCGTGAGAATCCTGTAGAAATAACCATGATAGGGCTGAGGGCCTTCGGCAGATTCATTTTTGAAATAACCTTCCTGTTTTGCCTGCGAAAAGAGGGGACCAAGCGGACTTGGCTCTTCTCCTTCTTTTGTCTCCCAATACAATCCGTCCTTCTTTCCGGCATCGCTCCTGAACTTCTGAGCATATTCAGGCAGCCCGTTACTGTCGCGGCTTTTCATCGCGTATTCACGCTGGGCATCGACGATGGCGAGCATCACCTGAATAGCGTCCAGCTCGTTCTGGCCGATGCGGCGGTTCAGAATTTCTCCCTTGCCCGCGTCCGTGTCGAAAACCCACTGTTCTGACTGTTTGACAAGGGGGATTGGGAAAGGCCAATCATTTTTACCGACAACAATAACAAGGTTGTTACCGTCAACATCGAGCTTGTGCTGTTCGTCATAAGCCTTCACAAACATTTCATGCTTTTGCCTGTCAGCAACCTCATCGCCTGAAGAAATCAGATCGTTTGCGTCGGCGCCCAAAATTACCAGCAATTCCTGTTTATTCTCTTCTCTAAGGGCCTTAATAAACGCGTTGACGGCTTCTTCGCCAGTCGGAAAGGCTTTTTGTTTTGATTCGGCAATCACGGAACCGACAAGGGCAAAAATCATAATACTCACCGCAGCAACGAAAATTCTTATATCTTTCAGCAGAGGTATCCTTCTATCGTTCATTTTTGAAAACATCGTTTTATTCTCCATCGAATATTCATTTTCCGATAATTTAGCTGTATCCATGATTACCTCCTTCCTCCGCCGCCGCGCATGCCGCCTCCTGGCGACATTCGCATCGGTGCCTGGGGCGACGGCGTGCGCATCTGCGGCTGTGGCGACGGCATGCCCTGTCGACTCATCTGTCCCCTGTTACTTGCGTTTCTGGCCGCGTTGCCCGAGTCTATACCATCGAGCGCTCCGCCTCGATTTGAAATGTTGCCGCTCGTATCACGGCTTGCCGGCTTCTGGTCAACGCGTGGCCGCTGAGCAGTGCCCTGACGATTTTCAGGATTATTTACCCCGCCGCGGCCAATGTCCTGTCTTCCCTGCTCTGCCCTGCCCCGGTATGCTTCGCGCGACTGAACCAAGTCAGCTGTCGAGGCACGGTTATATCTCTGGGCTGTCGCCTGGTCACGGTAAGCAACGCCTCTACGATTATTTGGATTATGCTGCCATGTTCCTTTGCCGCTTTGGTCGAGCTGCCCGGCCTTTTGATAATTCCTGGCATAATAATCGCGGTTGATATTCTGATTGAGATTCTTGTTCCGGCCGACATCGATGCCCACAGTCCCGTCGCGCCAGTCACACCCGCCCCATGCATACCCCCACGCAGGGCCGGCTTCAACCCTGTTCCTGAGAGAATAGGGCGTAGGTCGAGGTCGAAGGTCTCCTATATGCCAGCCTGGATACCAGTAATATGGCGGATACGCCGGATACCACCATCCCCCATATACTGTATAGGGATCATACTCCGGCACATATGTAACCCCGGGATCATTTGACTCGATGATAACCTGCTGGTTACCCGTAACAACCTGCTGCTCGCTGGTTTTAAGGTTCCCCTGCTCCTGCGCCTTTTTACGAAGTGTCTGCACGGTGGCCATCACATCCTTTTGCTGTGACAAAAAAGCATCTCCCAATTTCTGCGTCAAATCGAGATTTTCGCTCATTATCTGTAGCACATCAGGGAAATTCACAAGAGATTTCACACTCGGGTCCCAGCTTTTGCCTTCAAGAGCCTTAGTAAGCTCGTCACCCTTTAGACTGTTGCTGTCTCTGACCCATTTCTCTGCCTGGACAACCTCAAGAGGATACGTTGACGCCATAAAAATCTGGGCCAGAAGTGAATCCGGATAGAGCGCAATCGGCGCAAGAAGCTGGTCGAGTTCCTCCTGCTTGAACACAGAGCCGGTATTCGGTTCTGATGAAACTGCCCAAAGAGGGGAGACGCTCAAAAGAACCAGAAACCATATAACAGGATTGTTGATGCTCTTTTTCATATTATCTACTTTCATAAACGAGTTATTTCTCCTTAAGATTTTGCCGCCTTCTATCCTGTTGGAACTGTTATGACCGGCTGATTTGCG